>BBPE01000377.1_pt2 | contig 11249 bp, 12 predicted proteins | sample 1344301 | NCBI WGS metagenome assembly BBPE01 (sample SAMD00019089, study PRJDB2971) | groundwater metagenome | isolation source: The Cedars highly-alkaline
CGCTGGTTCGTATCATCAGCCGCCTACACGGCGGCTCACGCGGACGACGGTCGGCACGCTTGGCTCGGTCGATCATCAGCCGCCTACACGGCGGCTCACTGCCGTCGTCCACACGCACCGTGAAGAAGCCAATCATCAGCCGCCTACACGGCGGCTCACCCTCCACGAGGAACAGGAGGGACTGGCCGAACATCATCAGCCGCCTACACGGCGGCTCACGCTTCGGCGAGAGCGTCGCGCTGTGGGTGATGATCATCAGCCGCCTACACGGCGGCTCACGGGCCAAGGTGACACAGGCTATGTCCCCTGCAATCATCAGCCGCCTACACGGCGGCTCACCCGTCCACGTTCCGCATGAGCGTCACGCGGTAATCATCAGCCGCCTACACGGCGGCTCACTTGGCCCTTCCCCAGGTTCTGGCCGACCTGCTATCATCAGCCGCCTACACGGCGGCTCACGTCCGCGTTGTGGGTTGGAGAGGCGCGGGACAATCATCAGCCGCCTACACGGCGGCTCACCCTCAGTGGTTCCGCCCCGACGATCCCGACCAATCATCAGCCGCCTACACGGCGGCTCACCTGACCCACTACCCGCTGGTGGACGACATGCGATCATCAGCCGCCTACACGGCGGCTCACTCCGGTAAAAACCGTTCTTGTTCGAAGATGTTATCATCAGCCGCCTACACGGCGGCTCACCGAAGTGACCAACCCCGTCGCGTTCTCGGGCGATCATCAGCCGCCTACACGGCGGCTCACCGACGCGGCGTGCGGCTGTCCGTGGCGCGGTGATCATCAGCCGCCTACACGGCGGCTCACCGCGGGCGACCCAGGACCGCAGCGGGGGATTAATCATCAGCCGCCTACACGGCGGCTCACCCAGGACCGGCACAAGCGCTTTGGCGGGGGGAATCATCAGCCGCCTACACGGCGGCTCACGGGGACGGACGTGGGCTTGCCTATGCCATCGAATCATCAGCCGCCTACACGGCGGCTCACCCCAACTTGGCAAGTCTGTGATAACGCGCGAAATCATCAGCCGCCTACACGGCGGCTCACGCCCCGTCCCCCATGGGGGACTTAGCCTTGGAATCATCAGCCGCCTACACGGCGGCTCACGGTGCTGACCGTGGGCATCGAAGACTGGCCCAATCATCAGCCGCCTACACGGCGGCTCACGCCCCGCGTTCGGTTTGCTCGGATCGGTCTGGATCATCAGCCGCCTACACGGCGGCTCACCCCGCTCCTGCCATGGCCGCTCGCAAGGGCAGATCATCAGCCGCCTACACGGCGGCTCACAGGAGAAGCCGTCCTCGCCTCGGTGTCGGGTTATCATCAGCCGCCTACACGGCGGCTCACATCTTCGCCAACCCTTGCGATATTTTGGTTTAATCATCAGCCGCCTACACGGCGGCTCACCCCATCTCCCGACCCGTGCGGTCGTTGTCGTAATCATCAGCCGCCTACACGGCGGCTCACCCTCACTCAAACTCGAATTTCACATACACCGCAAGGCTTTTCCCGCAGGAAAGCCATTCTGACATCTTTGGTTGTCAAAGATCGCCTGATCAGGCATGCCGATGGCTGCCAAGCAGGGTGCGAGATTCGGCCATCCGTGTCAACCCATTGCATCCACCAACATTTTCTCAAGCGGGCGATCCCCAAAGATTCTTGTTGCCAACGACGGACATGGCAAACAGAATGAATCTCCTTGTCAAAATTGGATGTCCGCATGCTGGATGCGCCGACCGCCGAAGACCGTGGGGCGAACCGCCCGTCCGACGTGTTTCGCGTGGATGTTGAAGAGGCCATCGAACTCCTGGCTGGATATGGTCCTCTGTCGTCGGCTGGCGGGGTTTCCAGGGGCGCGCCTGTGGAGATCATCCGGACGGCCATCGTCACGTGCCTCGGCTCCTCGGGTGCGGCGGGGAAGTCGGGCGACGAGAAGAAGGCTGCGGAAGGGCTGAAGCCGAGCGCGCTCCTCGCCGCGCTGAGGGAGGGTGGGGACAAGGCGGACGCGGCGCTGCAACTCCTCAAGGACGGCGAGAGGCGCTGCGCGGAACTGATCGTGGCCCACGCCGCATCGGTGATCGCCGCCGCCGCCTGCATCGGCACGCACTCCGACAAGCTCCTGTCCCCGTCCGCGCCGTACGGGACATTGAGGGCGGATCCGGGCGTGCTGGCCCGCACGGCTCCCGAGGTGGGCGTGTGCACCGGGACGTTCGTCGCGGCCGCGCCTGTGTCGGCGAGCGGGAACGCCGCGAACATGAGCGCGATGCGCCTGCTGGCGTGGTCCGGGGACACGGTGTTGGGGCGCGGAACCATCCTCGACATGATTCCCCTGCTCTCGTCCTCGGACCGAGCGGAATTGGGGGATGAGACATGCTCCGTCCTGGACGAGGCCAGGAAACGGGCGGACGAGGCGGCGGCCCGGTCCGCCTCGGAACTCCGCCCCCTGGCGCAGCACCGAATCCTGCTGTGGCCCATCGACCCCCTGTCGGACGCGGAGGACAACTACGCCGCGATCAGCCCCGTCGCGTCCTTCTCGGTCATGGCCGAAATGGAGAGGCGTATACGGGGCATGGGGTCTCGCGCGGGCGGATGGCGCTTCAGCACGCGCAAGACCACCTATGGTTCGGGCAAGGCCCAGAACCTCGGACTTCTCTACCTCGATGCCTCGGGCAACCTGTCCAGGCTCCTCAACACGCCGATGCCCCGCCCCTCCAGGACGGTGGAGAGCCGAATCGCGTCGGGTTCGATCCGGGGCGCGTCGCCCAGGTCGGTCGACGGAGCGCTCGTCAAGGAATTCCAGGCCGCCGTTCTGGCCGAAGTGCGACGGGATAACGCTGAGTCGAGGGATCGCACGGATTCCATCTTCCTGGACATGCTGACCGAGGCGATGTCCGACACGGTGCAGGCCGCCGAGGCGGTCCGCCAGGATCCGGAGATCGCCATGCGCGCCCACCCCGCCCTTGCGGGCTTCCTGTCGTCCGTTCGCGGGGGCAACCTCGAAGCCTATCGCTCGGTGTGCCGCGACGTGACAAGAAGCCTGTTCTCCCGACTCGGCGGCATCCGCCTCGGGAGGGGCAAGGCGGCCCCGCTGTTCGTCGGCAGCGACGCGCAGATGGACAGGTTCGAGCGGATCACGCGCGGGGCGCTCAAGGACATGGTGCGATGAGCAACGGATTGCCCAACGACTCCTGCGTTTTCGCGTTTCCCGAGCTGACCGCCGACGAGGTGGAGACGACATCGTCCACGCTGGTGACGGGCGCTCCCCAGCCGACGGCCCTGGTCGGGCTGCTCCACGCGGTCGGGCGCGACATGGAACGCGACTCGAAGGGATCCCTGGAACGCCTGGAGGGCCTCGTTCTCGCCGTTCACTCCTGGCACCCCCATCCGGGCATTGCCCGCCATCCCGGAGACAGGAAGGGGCCGGCCCCCATCCTCGACGCGCCCAAGGCCGCGATGGAGTTCACGCTGTTCGTGACGACCCGGGACGTGTCGGCGGGGGAGGCTCCAGGGTTCCTGTCCGTCATGGACCGGGCCCTGGAGGCGCGGCGCATATCAGGAAGCCAGGTGTGGCGGCGCGTCGGGACCGGTCGGGTGCTGAAGGACGCGGCGGCTGCCAAGAGGTTGGTGTCCTCCCTGCCGTTCGCCTCGGTTCTCTGCGCCCCCGACAACGACCTGCCACCGAACGGCCCGGGCGTGGATTCCATGGATGCCCTGCTGAGGGCGGTCGGCTTCGGGAGAGGGGGGGCGGCGCGCGAACGCGGGTGGGTCGTGCCCGTCTCGATCGGCTACCGCGCCATCGCCGCCGCCTCGGAGATGCGCGGCCTTCGGGGCGGGGCCACGCGGCACGAGTGGGTGGAGGAGATCGTCGGACTCGCGCAGTGGAAGCCGCTGCGCGCGGCGGTGGAGGGCGGGCTGCGCGGGTGCGCCTGGCGCGCGAGATCGGGGGACGTCCCGCCTGGACTGTATGTCGCGGAAGCGATTTGATTTCAAAGACAGGAGAACGAAGATGCCGAAGAACGCCAAACCCGGATCGGGCGCGATGCCCTCCAACCTGAGCTGGAGGAGAAGCATCGATGTGTCGGAGGGGCTTCTGGAATCCCTTGGGGCGGACGGGACGGCCGTCCCCGTCGAGGTGCGGGCGACCACCGTGCTCGGCGCGATCGCCACTACCAACGCGGGCTACGACAAGAGCGGCAACGTCCTCGTCGGCGAGGCGCTGACCAAGGCGAAGTCCCCGGACAGGACGAACATCCTGCGCATCCACGTGGCCGCGCTCAGCCCGGATGTGGAGGTTCTGCGGCTGCGGTTCTCCCTCGCGTTCCACGGCGCGTCCTCCCGCCCCGACGCGTGCAGCGACCCGGAATTCGCCGCCTCCCTTGGCCGTTTCGTCAACACGGCCAAGGACAACGGCCTGTTCGTCGAGCTGGCCGGGCGCTACCTCTGGGCGATCGCCAACGGGGGTCCGCTGTGGAGGAACGCGGTCGGACGCGACAAGCGCATCGTCCTGTCCGCCGAGGGCACCGCCTCGGACTTCGACGTGGACGCGCTCCAGCCCAAGGGCGGACGCAACACGGCACGCTACCCCGGATTCGACGCGGTGTCCGCCGCGGACCGCAGCGGAAACGCGGCGGCCTTGCGCGACCTGATCGCCTCCGCCCTCGCGGGCGAACGCTACCTCCCCGTCTCGGCGGTGGCCGAGGTTCGCCTCTACGCGGGCGCGGAGGTCTACCCGAGCCAAGAGTTCGTGGACAGGGAGAAGGAGAAGACCGACCTGGACAGGACCTTGTCCTACCGGACCATCCGCGAGGGCGGGCGCGACGTGGACTGGGCGACCATCCACCCGCAGAAACTGGGCAACGCGGTGCGCACCATCGACGACTGGCACGGCGTGGACGGCTACGGCGTGATCCCCGTCGAGGCGTTCGGGTGGGTCCAGGGAAGCCTGGAGGCCATCCGGGGCGCGGGGATCGCCGATTTCTACTCGATGCTGAGGAAGATCAACAGCATCTCCGACAGCCTCGAAAAGGGCGACCCGTCCGTGCTGCCCAACGCGCTGTACACGCTGGCCATGATGGTGCGCGGCGGGGTCTACGGATGGTCGGCGAAGGACGGGAGCGACGGGCCTTGATCCCGTCCCATCGAGCCGAACTGCGCCCGACGGGACTCCCTCCGAGGGGAGGGTTTCCTTTTCTGTCCGCGTGCCTCGCCGCCGTGCACTCCTTCAACGCCGCCTCTCCGTCGCGCGGGGAGGAACACGCCAGGGTCGCCTTCTGTCCTGTCCTGATGCCCGCCGCGTTCCCGTTCGCCCGCATCTACGGACCGTCCGAGGCCGTCGAGGATTTCCTGGACCTGCCGGAGATCCTGAAAGCCGTGGGGGACGGGGTCATGTTCCGCCCCCGCCTTGTCCATGTCGCGCCAGACCCCGGTGGCGGGACAGCCGCGTGGGTCCGCGACAGGAATCCGGAGCGGGCCTTCGTCGGACACCACGAGCGTCGCGTGCGCCGTGAGGTGTCGCGGCACCTCTCCAGGCCCTCTTCGGGTCGGACACCCGCGTCCCTCGAACAGAGGATGTCCAGGGTATGCGCGTCCGACCCGATGGTAATGGACCCCCACACCCTGCATCTTCACGTCCGCTCCATGTCCACTGGACGAGGGTTCCAATTGAACCTGAGGCGGATCGAGGGGGTGGCGGGAACGCCTCTGGGCGGCAAGGTGGGGTCGTACGGACTGTCCCTGGGCAATGCCCCCTGCTGGTTGCCCGCCTAGAAGGACGTCCAGTCAATCTGGCATGGATGGGATCAAGGGGTGCACGCCGCTTGCGTCCCCGCTCGGGCCGCCTATGATGCGCCCCATGCCCGATGCGGACGCGGACATGGGGCGCGCACCCCGCTTCACCTTCATGGACCTGTTCGCGGGCGTGGGCGGCTTTCACCTTGCCATGGCCGGGCTGGGGGGCTCCTGCGTGCTGGCGGTGGAGATCGACCACGCCGCACGCGCGGCGTACGAGGCGAACTTCCGCGCTGGCGACGCAGGGCTGTTCGAGGCAGGGCTGTTTCCTGCCGACGTGCGGGAGGTCCGCGGAGACTTCCTGTTCTCGCTCGCCAGGGCGGACGTGCTGTGCGCGGGCTTCCCCTGCCAGCCCTTCAGCCAGGCCGGGCGGCGGCTGGGATTCGACGACCCCGACCGGGGCAACCTGTTCCGCGACATAGTCAGGATAGCTGGGGCGCGCCGGCCGCGCGCGCTGCTGCTGGAGAACGTGGCGCACATCGTCGGACACGACGGCGGACGGACCATCGCGCGGATCGAGGCAACGCTGCGCGACTTGGGATACTCCTTCGAGTTGAGGGTGATCCGCGCCTCCGACCACGGACTGCCGCAGCACCGCCCCCGCGCGTTCATGGTCGGCTTCGACCTGTCCGACCCGGCCTGCGAGGCCGCGGCCGTCGCCTTCGCGTGGCCCGACCCCGAGCCTCTCGCCATGTCCATGCGCGACGTGTGGGGGGCCAGGACCTGCGACCGCGAAGTCGGTTACACCCTGCGCGTGGGAGGGCGGAACTCGCCCCACGGCGACCGCCACAACTGGGATTCCTACCTTGTGGACGGCGCGGTGCGCCGTCTCGGCCCCGTCCAGGGGCGGGCCATGATGGGCTTCCCCCCCCACCACGTCCTCGGCCCCGGCGACGCGCAGGCGATGAAGCAGTTGGGCAACTCGGTCGCCGTGCCCGTCGTGCGCGCGGTGGGGCGGCGGGTTCTGCTGGCCCTGGGGAAGGCGGCCTAGGGGGAGGGCTGGTCCGAACGAATCATCCGCCCCCCGCCCCCGACACAACCACCGTCCCCTCCGCCATCGTCAGCGTCCCGGAGCCGTGCACGGCGACGGGTTCGGGCAATTGCGACCACGTGCGACCACGTCAGCGCGTTGCCGCCGACGGGCGCGTCGAACAGGCCGCAGTGCGTCAGTTCGCCCGCGGCGCGGGCGAAGGGAAAGCGTGCCTCGCAGACGCCCTGCCGTGCCGCGCCGCCCGCAAACTCCAAGCGCTGACGGGCATACCCCGTCTCCGTCTCCGTCCCCGGCTCCCCCGTGACCCCCGCCGCGCCGCCGCCCGTTCCCGGCGCGAGGAACACGGCTTCGGGGGGTTGCGGGCGGCCTCCCGTGATGGCGGCTGCGAGCAAGGCCTGGGCATGGTCGGTCAGGGCGTTCACGTTCGGTTTCCGCACAGGGGCGGCAAGGTCTGGCACGGAACGCGGAGCGGCGCGCGCCGCCGGAAACAGCGTTGCCAAACCCCGTCCCGCGTGGTTGATGTCCGCCATGACCACGGCCCTTTCCCCGTCCCTGTCCGCAGAACTCCGATTCATGACTTGGCTCATGGACGAAGGACTGTTGAAGCCCAGGCCCCTGGGGGGCGGTCGGTACGCGGCGTTGCTGCGCCTCAATTTCACGCACGCCATCGTGGTCGGGAGGATCGGGAACCTGGTCACCTATGATGATCGCTGGTGCTATTCCACGCGCGCGGCCGCGGAGGAGGCCCTGGAGGCGTGGGACGGCAAGGGCGAGCCGACGGGGTGGCACCGCCATCCCGCGACGGGGCGGCGCGTGGACAAGGACGGAAACGCCTTCGTCGCGATGTAGCCGCGTCACCACCACCGCCGCAGCGCGCGGGCGGCGGACTCGCGCATGGCCAAGTCGGTGATGCCCCCGACAAGCGCCCACTGCCTTTTCCTGTCCTCCTCGGCCCGGGCGATGATGCCGTCCGCCTCCCTTTGGAAGGCGGCCAGACGCTCGGCCCCTGGGGGCGTGATCGGGACCTGGGCGGAAGCGCCGCCGCGCGCGTGGATGATCCGCACGGTCACGGACACCAGGATTGGCGGGGATGGGTGTCCGGGGTCGGCCGCCCGGAGGGGACGGCCACCTCGACGGTCCCCTCGGTGCCGTCGCCGCACTCCCAGCCGCCCTGGACGTCGTCGAGGTGGCGGCACACCGCCGCCTGCAGGCGCTGCACGCCGTCCCGGTAGCCAACGGCCTCCAACGATTTAAGGAGCGCGGATTCGTCCAGGACGGGATGGCCGGGAAGGACGGAAACCCAGGGTGCGTCCCGCCCGCCGCCGGGAACGACCCACCCGTCGTCGTTCGACGCGTCGAGCTGGAATCGCAGGCTGGCTACCCCCAACGCATCCAGGGCGGCGAGGACGTCGTCCACGCCCTTGAGACGGGAAGGGACGCGTTCCGCGAACATCATGACCATGACCTGTCTCCCTGGCACCAGCCTGAATCCAAGCACCCGTCCGCGCAAAGCGCCAGGGGCGTGCGGGAGGGGATTCAGCGTTCAGAGCGGGCGGTCGACATCCCATGGACGGTTGATCCGAACGCGGTTTCGTGCAACACGGGGCCATGCCCGCGACCACCTCAGCGCCATCCGCCAACGGCAATCCTGTCACGTCCTGTGCTGGCGGACCAGCGGTTACGAACCGGGTGAAGGCGGCGATCCAAGGGGAAGGAACGTGCGGTCGGAAGGCCGTCGCCGTTTCGCGGGCCCTTGCCGAACAGGAAAGCTGGGTGCAAGCCCTGCGCGCGGAGATGGCCGCCGAGAAGATGCGCCAGGACGCGCGGGCGGACCGCGTGAACGCGTGGTTCGCCCTGCTCGGCGCGGTCGGCGCGTCCGCGTTCGGGTGCGGCACCTGGATCCTGCTGGGGAAGTTCGAGGCGGACGTGGCGGAAAGATCCGAAGCGTGGGAGTCCCTGGTGTTCCTGCTGTCCATGGTGTCCTTTCTGGGCTTTTTCTGTTCGGCGTCCGCGTTCCTTAGCCTGTTCAAGGACGGGACGGTGGGGCGGATGTTGACGCGCGCGTTCCTGGGACGGTGGGAACTCGAAAGCCGGGCGATGCGGGAGGTGGACCCTGGGGAACGGATCCGAGACTCCCTGCGCGGGGCCTTGAGCCACGCCCTTGCCGCCGGCGACCTCGCCCTGGTCATCCGCGAAGCGCCGCCCGACTCCGCGCCGCCGCTGCTGCACGCCGTCGCCCTGCGCATATCACGCATGCACGACAAGGAACGCGTCTGGGAGGGCATGGCTTCCCTGCGCGCAGCCCTGGGCGACGAGGGTGCGGCGGCCCTGATCGACCTGTTTCTGTCCGCCCGCGCGGCGCTGGACGGTGGAGCGAGGCGCGTGGAGATCGACGGGGCGACGAACGAAATCCTGCACCGCGCCGCCGCCTGGGCGGACATCGACGGGCGGGAGGGCACGGAGGGGGCACGGTGTGCCTGTCGGGCGGCCCGCGGGGGTGAGCCGCGGGGCGTGTTTCGCGCGTCCCGCAGGGACGGAACGGCCGGGGAACCACCCGACACAGGAGGGCTGTATGCTGACAGCGAACGCGGGGGGCAGGTCATGGACCGCAAGTGGGTCGAGGCGAGGATCGGGACGGCCATCGCCAGCATGAACGCGCCCCCCGGGGGCGGCGGGTCGTGGGAAGACCTGGCCGACCGGGACGCGTCCGCCCGCGACGCGGTGCGCGGCTGGGCCGGGGAACTCGCCTCGCGGGCGGGGCGCAGGATGGCCGATGTCGCGGCCGCCAAGGCCGCCACCCTGCCCGCGCCCGAGGCGGGGAGGCACTCCCGCGGGGGCGGGTTCTGGACCGACGACGGCGGACGGATGGGTTTCGTCCGCCTGCCCGGGGGGGCGGGAGGCATCTCCCAGGCCGGGCCGAGCGGACGGTCGGGCTTCCTGTTCCTGTTCCGGGAATCCCACTCCCGGGATCCGCGCCTGCGCGATTTCCACCTCCGTCGGTGGACGTCCGAGGAGGACGAATCCATGGAGTTCCGGGATCTGATGGCGGAATGGGCCGCGGGCGGCTCGCCGCCTTGGGCGGGCTGCGTTTTCCGGTCGCACGATATGCTCCTGCTCAGGGCCGACGGCACCGTGCGCCTCAACTTCACGCACGCCATCTTGGTCGGGAGGATCGGGAACTCTGTCACGTACGATGATCGCTGGTGCTATTCCACGCGCGCGGCCGCGGAGGAAGCCCTGGAGGCGTGGGACGGACGCGGCGAGCCGACGGGGTGGCACCGCCATCCCGCGACGGGGCGGCGCGTGGACAAGGACGGCAACATGACGATCCACATGTGACGGGTTCGCCGCGCGTTCACCACCTGCGAAGTTGCCGAAGCGCCGCTTCGCGCATCACCGGGTCGGTGATTCCCGCCACCAAGTTCAGCAGATCCTTTCTGTTCCGCTCGGCGCACAGGGTAACTTCCTCCATCTCTCGATGGAAGGCGGCCATCCGTTCGACAGCGGCTGGGGTGGGCGGGGTTTCGGGGGGAGGAGACTTTCCATCCAGATAGACGATCCGCACGGTCACGGCTCCCGGGAATGTCGGGGCTGGGTGTCGTGTCGCATCCATTCAATCACCAGCCCGGGCGAAGCAACAGGGAGGATGCTGCACCGCGCCGCGGGGTGGGCGGGTGTCGACGCACGTCTGGGCATGAAGGGGCTGTTTTGCATTTCGCGAATCCCGATCGGGCCGCCAGCGACGGTCGGGGTGGGGGTTGAATCGCGGTCCATAACGTGCGACATGGGGGGCATGACCTCATCCGATCTGAAACCCTTGGTCCTCACCCCCGACATGTCTGGGATGACGACCCTTTGTGACGAGTATTCTGGGGCAGACCTGGTGAAGCGGGCCGTACTGGGCTGTGAAACGGAGGGGAGGCGCGCCGTCGCCGCCTCCCGCGCGTTTGAGGATAGGGGGTCGTGGGAACACGACCTGCGCCTGGAAATGGCGGACGAGGTCATGTGCGAGAACGAGCTATCGGACAGTTCGAACTCTATGTTTGTCCTTTCAGGAGGCACGGGATTGGTGTTTTCCGCATTGACCATGCTCAGCATCGATGATCCGTCGGAGGCATGGATACAGGGCCGCGGCTGGGAAACGTTCTATCTGTCAAGCATTACCTTAGGGTTGGCTGTAATACTTTCCATGTCCGTATGGGTGTTGTACGAAGGTATTGAAAGGGCGGTTTACAAGGACATTGGCGGACGTGCCTTTGCCCGTGTTCTCCGGGGACGGAAGGGCGTGGCGGACAGGGTTTTCCAGACCGCAGACCCCGAGGCGCGGATTTACTCATCCCTGAGCTTGGTGCGGAACCAGGCGAGCGCCGCCGCCGAACTGGCCGAGGCCGTCGGTCACGCCCCTCCTGGCTCTTGTCCGCCGCTGCTGCACGCCGTCGCCCTGCGCATATCACGCATG
>BBPE01000698.1_pt1 | contig 11246 bp, 11 predicted proteins | sample 1344301 | NCBI WGS metagenome assembly BBPE01 (sample SAMD00019089, study PRJDB2971) | groundwater metagenome | isolation source: The Cedars highly-alkaline
TGGTCGATCAAAGCCGCAACTGATGCGCCGGCGCGGCGGGCTGTGTCGGCCTGCCAGTGAACAAAGGCCACTGCGGTGGCCTTTGTTCTTGCTGCGCCCAGCAGGGGCGCAAGCGGTCAGCCGAACCGCCCGCTGCAGGAAAAACTTCATGTGAATTTTTTCATGAAACTGACGATTGCTACACAAAATTAGGTGTAATCATCGCCACAGGGTTTTGTGCATGCTGTTATATTGCACTGCAACATCACTTTTTTCTCTTGAATCATGCTGTACCAGATTTACGAAACGCAGCGCTCCTTCATGGAGCCGTTTGCCGAATTGGCCAGTGTGGCCGCCAAGATTTACAACAACCCGACTTGGTCTTTTGCCAAGTTGCCGATGGCGCAACGCATCTCGGCGGCTTATGAGCTGATGCACCGGCTCGGCAAAGACTACGAGAAACCGGAGTTCGGCATTCACACCGTCGATGTCGACGGCGTTGGCGTGGCGATTCACGAGCGGGTCGAGATCGACAAACCGTTTTGCGAGCTGCGCCGCTTCAAGCGCTTCTCGGACGACAGCGAAACCTTGCTCAAACTCAAGGGCCAGCCGGTGGTGCTGGTGGTCGCTCCGCTGTCGGGACATTACGCCACGCTGCTGCGCGAGACCGTGCGCACCATGCTGAAAGACCACAAGGTCTACATCACCGACTGGAAAAACGCCCGCATGGTGCCGCTGTCCGAAGGCGACTTCCATCTCGACGACTACGTCAATTATGTGCAGGAGTTCATTCGCCACTTGCAGCGGATCTACGGCAACTGTCACGTCATGAGTGTGTGCCAACCCACCGTTCCCACGCTGGCCGCCGTTTCGCTCATGGCCAGCCGGGGAGAGACAGTGCCGCTGTCGATGACCATGATGGGTGGACCGATAGACGCCAATAAATCGCCCACGGCAGTCAACAACCTGGCGCTGCAGCGCAGCCACAGTTGGTTCGAGAACAACGTGATCTATCGCGTGCCGGTGAGCTTTCCGGGTAAGCGGCGGTTGGTCTACCCGGGCTTTTTGCAGCACGCCGGTTTCGTCGCCATGAACCCGAGCAGCCACGCCAGCAGCCACTACGATTACTTCCAAGACCTGATCAAGGGCGATGACTCCGGCGCCGAGAGCCACCGCAAGTTCTACGACGAGTACAACGCCGTGCTCGACATGGACGCCCACTACTACCTGGAGACCATCAAAGTGGTGTTTCAGGATTTTGATTTGATCAACGGCACCTGGGACGTGAAAAACGAACAGGGCGTAGTCGAGCGGGTGCGGCCGCAGGACATCCGCGACAGCGCCTTGCTCACCATCGAAGGCGAACTGGACGACATTTCCGGCTGCGGCCAGACCGCCGCCGCGCACGATCTGTGCACCGGCATCTCGGCGACGCAGCGCATGCACTATGAGGCCAAGGGTGCGGGTCATTACGGCATCTTTAGCGGGCGGCGCTGGCGTGAGATGGTTTATCCGGTGGTCAAGGCCTTTATCTTGTCGCACCAGCCGAGAGCGGCGAAGCCCGTTGTGCAAGCTGTCGATGCAGCCACCTTCGCGCCGGACCTGGCCTGCGAGCCTGCGGCCAGTGTGGCGGCCACAGCCAAAACGCCGGCCAAGGCAGCGCCAAGGCAGGACGCGTCATCAGCGGAAAAAAATCGAATACCCAAGCTCAAACGAGTGGTCGAACCGGCGCTTGCCGAAGAATTTGTTCAAGTCAGCGACCGGGTTCTTGCAGAATCTGTCAAGTCGAACTGAAAGCCCCTGCTGCCATCGGGCTGGCTGCTGCCGCGCCGGGTATGCTTGTCGAGATGAACGAACTGGCCCGCCGCATCGACGCGGCCCTGCCGCAAACCCAGTGCACGCGCTGCGGCTACCCCGACTGTGCGCACTACGCGCAAGCCGTCGCCGACGCACAGGCGGGCATCAACCAGTGCCCGCCGGGCGGTGCGCAGGGTGTGGAGCGCTTGGCCGCCATCACCGGCTGGGCTGCAAGCCCGATCGACCCACAGCATGGCGCTGAAGGGCCGTTGTGCCTGGCGGTGATCGACGAGAACTGGTGCATCGGTTGCACGCTGTGCATCAAAGCCTGTCCGGTTGACGCCATCGTCGGTGGCAACAAGCGCATGCACAGCGTGCTCGAGCCGTATTGCACCGGCTGCGCGCTTTGCCTGCCGGTCTGCCCGGTTGACTGCATCGTGCTCGAGCCCGTCAGCGGTGCGCGCACCGGCTGGCAGGCCTGGTCCGATGTGCAGGCCAGTCAGGCGCGGCAGCGCTACGCGCAGCACTTGCAGCGCGTGCAGCGCCACACCCTGGAGCAGCAGCAGCGGCTGGAAGAAAAAGCGCGCGCCAAGCTGGCCGACCTGGCGGCTCATTCACTGCATACCGACCCCGCCGTGCTGGACAAAAAGCGCGCCGTGATCGAAGCCGCGCTGGCGCGCTCGCGCGAACGTCGCGCCGCCGTCAGTCAGGGCTAAGACGCTGATCTCACAGGCGCGCCAGCCGCTGCAAGGCTTGTTGCAGCGTTTGTTCTTGTTTGGCAAAACAAAACCGCAGCACCTTCTGCTCAAAACCCTTGCCGTAGAAGGCCGAGAGCGGAATGGCGGCGACGCCGATTTCGCGCGTGAGCCAGCGGCAGAAGTCGGCCTCAGGCAGGTCACGCTCGGGCAGCGCCAGCTCGGAGATGTCGACGCACTGGAAATACGTGCCTTCGCACGGCAGCAGGCGCAAGCGCGTGGCCGCCAGACCGGCGCGAAACAGGTCGCGCTTGCGCTGGTAGAAGGCCGACAATTCCAGGTACGGCGCCGGGTTGGCCAGGTAGTTTGCCAGCGCGTGCTGCATCGGCGTGTTGACGGTGAACACGTTGAACTGGTGCACCTTGCGGAATTCGACCGTCAGTGCCGCCGGCGCCACCACGGTGCCGATCTTCCAGCCGGTGACGTGGAAGGTCTTGCCAAAGCTGCCGACGATGAAGGCGCGTGCGGCCAGGCCCGGGTAGCGCGCCACGCTCTGGTGCGCCTGGCCGTCAAACACCATGTGTTCGTATACCTCGTCGCTGATCAGTAGCACGTCGGTCGGCTCCAGCAGGTCTTGCAGACGCAGCATGTCGGCCGCGCTCCAGACGGTGCCGCTGGGGTTGTGCGGGCTGTTGATGAGCAGGGCGCGCGTGCGCGACGAGAGCGCCGCAGCGATGGCGTCGAAATCGGGCCGGAAACGGCCTGGGCTCAGGGGAACGCGAACCGCCACACCGCCCGCGAGTTCGATGCCGGGTACGTAGCTGTCGTAACAAGGCTCGAGCACCATCACCTCGTCGCCCGGCTGCACCAGCGCCACAATGGCAGTGAAGATCGCCTGCGTGGCGCCGGCGGTGACGGTTACTTCGCTCTCGGGTTGGCAGCGCAGACCGTAGAGGGCGGTCATTTTGGCCGCCATCGCCGCGCGCAGCGCGGGCACACCCGGCATGGGCGGGTACTGGTTGTGGCCGGCCAGCATGGCGCGCGTGACCGCTTGCGGCAGCGCCGGGTCGCAGTCGAAGTCCGGGAAGCCTTGGCCCAGGTTGACCGCGCCGTGTTCCTGCGCCAGCGCCGACATGACGCTGAAAATGCTGCTGCCGACGGCGGGCAGGCGCGAGCTGATGCGGGGCTGCTTGATGGCGCGCTCAGAGTTCATAAGCGTCTGGCGTGCCGCTCATGGCACGTTGAATCTGCTCGCGCGTCAGGCGCTCGCTGAGCAGCTCGGCAAAACGCAGCACGAACTGGCGCAGGTAAGCGCCGCGCTTGAAAGCCACGCGCGCCAGGTTGTGGCCAAACAACTGGGCCGCGGGCCGCGCCACCAGCTCGGGGCTCTGGTTCTCGCCCTGCATCGCCATTTCGGCCACGATGCCCACGCCCAAGCCGAGTTTGACGTAGGTTTTGATGACGTCGGAGTCGATCGCCTCCAGCACCACATGGGGGCGCAACTGGCGCAGCGCGAAGGCCTGGTCGATGCGGCTGCGGCCGGTGAAGCTGGGGTGGTAGGTGATCAGCGGCACCTGCGCCAGGTCTTCCAGCGCGATGCGTTCGCGCGCCAGCAGCGGATGATCAACTGGCAACACCAGCACGTGCTGCCACTCGTAGCAGGGCAGGGTGATCAGCTCCGGGTAGTTGCCCAGCGACTCGGTGGCAACGCCGATTTCGGCCACATCTTCGAGCACCATGCGCGCCACCTGTTCAGGAGAACCCTGGTGCAGGCTGATGCCGACCTTGGGGTAGATCTGGCGCAAACGCGCCACCGGCACCGGCAGCACGTAGCGCGCCTGGGTATGGGTGGTGGCAATCGAGAGGGTGCCGCTGTCCTGCGCCGCATACTGTTCACCGATGCGCTTGAGGTTGTTGACTTCGCGCAAAATGATTTCGATGCTCTTGAGCACCTGCAGGCCGGGCTCGGTGACGCGCTTGATGCGCTTGCCGTGGCGGACAAAGATGTCTATGCCCAGCTCTTCTTCGAGCTCTATGATGCCCTTGGAGACGCCGGGTTGCGAGGTGTGCAGGGCCTGTGCCGCTTCGGTCAGGTTCAGGTTGCGGCGCACCGCCTCTTGCACAAAGCGAAATTGGTGCAGGTTCATGAGCTGCCATTTTCCAGCGCCATCTGGGTCAACAGCTCGCGCAGGCGCGGGTCTTCACCCGCAATCGGCAGTTGTTCGAAGCACACCGCCGGGTGCGCCCGCCCGAGTTCGGCCATGCGCAGCGGCAGATCTTCGCGCGCGTGTTTGCCAATACCGAAAAACAGCGGCAACACGCGCACTGTGCGCGCACCAGCGGCCACCAGTTGCTGTGCGGCGCTGCCCAGGTCGGGTTGACGCAGCTCCAGGTAGGCGCACAGCACGCTGGTGGAGCTGTCTTGCGCGGCGATCTGGCGCGCCAGCTCTTCCACGGGCAGGCTCCAGAGCGGGTCGCGCGAGCCGTGCGCCAAAACAATCACAGCCTGCATGCGTGCCTACCTCCTGAAAACCAGCCAGCCAAAGGCGCCGAGCGAAACCAGTGAATAAATCAACCCTGGGGACGCTGCAGCCAACCAGGGTCGCCACTGGTTGAGGTTGCCAATGTAGCCGAATACGTTGTTGAGCAGAAAAAAGCTGATGCCAATCATGACCCCGCCAAAGACGTAAGCGGTGATGTGGCCGGAGCGAAAATGCAGGTAGGCAAACGGCAGCGCCAGCATCACCATCACCAGGCAGCTCAGGGGATAAAACACCTTGCGCCAGAACTCGATTTCATAGCGTTGCGACGCCTGGTTGTTGGCCTGCAGGTGGCGGATGTAGCTGAACAGGTCGGTGGTTTGCATCCGATCCGCACGCAGCAGGGCGGCCGACACCATCTCCAAGCTCAGGCCGCTGGGCCAGCGCGCACTCGCCGCCGTGCTGTGGCTGATGCGTTGTGCGGCCTGGCCTGCGGTGTCGAACTCGCGCCGCTGCACCTGGTGCAGCGTCCAGTACGCGTCGGCCTCGATCTGCCCGCTTTGCGCTTGCACAATGGAGACCAGAAAGCCCCGGTTGTCGAATTCAAAGATGCGCACGCCGCCGAGTTCACCGCGGCCCGACAGCGATCCGACGTTGACCGAGAACTGGCTGTAGGTCTGGCGATCCTTGAGCCAGGCGCCCGTTTGTCCCAGGCTGAGGTGGCCATCGAAGCGGGCCTTGTGCATCTGGGCGCTGCGCTCGGCCAGTGGCGCGACGTAATCGCCCACCACAAAAGTCAGCACAGAAAAAATGGCCCCCAGCCCGAGCAGGGTACGCAGCGCGCGCCAGGGCCCTAAACCGCTGGTGCGCAAAATGGTGTATTCCGAGCCCTGGGCCAGCCGCGCCAGCACCCAGATGGTGCCGATCAGTGCGGCAATCGGCAGGATTTCGTATATCCGGTTCGGCATGCCCAGCAGCACGTACAGCAGCGCGTGCTGGAATTCGTAGCTCAGCGTCGGGTCGATGACCGAGGGTCGACCCAGCGCCGGCAGTTCGTCGACCAGGTCGAAAAAGGAAAACAGCGCCAAAAAAGCCAGCAGCACGAAGGCCACGGCGACCGACACCTCGCGGTAGATCAGGCGGCGAATGGTTTTCATGGCGACGCGCTGGCAGCGGCTGCGCCGCGAGAGCGCCAGCCAACCAAGCCCTGGCGCAGGCTCAGGTTGTGGTGGCGCTTGAGCAGCCAGAACAAGGCCAGAGCAAAGACCGAGCCGTGCAGTGCCAGCATGAAGCCGCCCAGACTGACGTGGCCGCCAGCCACCCAGTTTTGCCCCAGGTTGAGAAAGTTGAAGTAGACAATGAAGGCGAACAAGGTGAAAAACAGGTTGCCGCCCCGGCCCGCGCGTGGGTTGCTGGCGGTGGCGGCAAGTGCGAGCAAGATGAAGTTGACGGCGGTCAGCGCCATGCCGATGCGCCAGCCCAGCTCGCCCAGGTTTTCCGGCTTGGGGTTTTGCAGCAAGACCCAACTGGGTCGGGCTCTGAGCCCGAGCGCAGCCGCCGGTACAGCAGCCGCATCTGCTGCAGCGCGGATGCGGGTGCCGTATTGTTCGAATTCACTGACGCGCAGACCGCCCTGGTTGGCCATGATTTCGACCCGCTGACCGTTGTCGAGCAGCAGGAATTGTTCGCCTGCGATCCACTCGAGGCGACCCGAACGCGCCGATGTGATGGTTTCGCTGCCGTCGTCAGCCCGGGTCGAAATGAACAGGTTGCGGCCCTCGGTGCCGTCGACCTCGTCTTTTTCGATGAAAAACACCTGCCGTCCGCCGGAGAATTCCTGAAACTGGCCCGGCGTCACACGCTCCAGATCGCCGCGGTGTTCATAGCGCTCGCGCAGTTGCTGGGTCTGCTGGTTGGCCCAGGGCCAGGCGAAAAACACCATCAGCGTGATGACCAGCAGGATCGGCCAGGCAAAGTGCAGCACCGGGGCGACAAAACTCCCGAGTGAGCGACCAGAGGAAAACCAAACCACCATTTCGCTGTCGCGGTACATGCGCGAGAGCGTGAAAACAATCGCGATGAACAAGGCCAGCGTCAGTATGGTGGGCAGGTGGCCGAAGACCGTGTAGCCCAGCACCAGCATGATCTCCTGCGGGTTGACCCGGCCGCCGGCGGCCAGACCCAGGGTGCGAATCAGCAGCATGGTCAGCACGATGGTAAACAGCACCAGCAGCGTGGCGCCGAAACTGCGCGCGAGTTCTTTGCGAAGGGAAGAATGGAATAACATCGAATCAAGACAGGAAAACGCCATTATGGACTTCGAACTCAAATCTTTGCTGCCCGCCGAGGCCGCCGCGCTGCCTTGCGATGCGTTGTTGGTGTTGGTGCCCGAGGCGCTGGCGCCTGAGCTGGCGCCCGGTTCCCTGCACGAGCTGCTTGCCGCGGTCATGCGCGATGGCGATCTGGAGCCCGGGGTTGGCAAAACCCTGGCTTGCTACCGGGTGGCAGGCATCCAGGCAAGCCGCGTGCTGCTGGTGCGCGCCGGCGATGCGACGCCGGCGGCGGTGCGCAAGGCGGTGGCTGCGGGCGTGGCGCAGCTCAAGCAGCCCGGCGTCAAAAAAATCGCACTGCTGCTGAGTTTGATCGACGCTGACGGTGCTGCCGTGCGCGCGGCCATGCAGGCCTGCGCCGAGGCCAGCTACAGCTACACCCACACCAAGCCATCGGCCAAGGCGCGCGCCGTGCAGCAAGTCTTGCTGGGGGTGGCCGACGCCGCGCGCGTGCAGGCCGATTTTGCCTTTGGCAAGGCGCTGGTGACCGGGGTCGATCTGGCCAAGGAGTGGGCCAACCGACCCGCCAACCACGCCACGCCCAGCGCGCTGGCGCAGGTGGCGATTCAGTGCGGACGCAAAGCGGGCTTCAAGACCGACGTGCTGGGTCTGAAAGAAGTGACCGCGCTCGGCATGGGGGCCTTGCTGGCGGTGGCGCAAGGCTCGGCGCAACCGCTGCGCTTCATCGTGATGCGCTACCAAGGCGCGGCCCGCTCCAGCGCGCCGGTGGTGCTGGTGGGCAAGGGCATCACCTTTGACACCGGTGGCATCAGCCTCAAGCCCGCCGCCGAAATGGACGAAATGAAGTTCGACATGGCCGGCGCTGCCAGCGTGCTGGGCGTATTCGCCGCCCTGGCCGAGTGGCGCCCGGCGATCAATGTCGTTGGCCTGATTCCGAGTTGCGAAAACATGCCCGATGCTCAGGCTATCAAACCCGGCGATGTGGTCACCAGCATGAGCGGGCAGACGATAGAAATCCTCAACACCGACGCCGAGGGCCGCCTGATCCTGTGCGACGCGCTGAGCTATGCGGCGCGCTTCAAGCCGCGCAGCCTGATCGACGTCGCCACGCTCACCGGCGCTTGCGTGGTGGCGCTGGGTGCCGTGCGCTCGGGCCTGTTTTCGGCCCATGAGGAACTGGCGCAGGCGCTGCAGCAAGCGGGCGAGACGGCGCTCGACCCGTGCTGGCGCCTGCCGCTGGACGACGAATACGCCGAGGCGCTCAAGTCCAACTTTGCCGATCTGGGCAACGTGGGCGGGCGACCGGCGGGTGCCATCACGGCGGCCAAGTTTTTGCAGAAATTTACCGCCGACCTGCCCTGGGCGCACCTGGACATTGCCGGCTGCGCCTGGAAAAGCGGTGCAAGCAAGGGCGCCACCGGGCGGCCGGTGCCGCTGTTGCTGCACTACCTGCGAGACGAGGCGGCCCGCGCGGCCGCCGCCACCGAGCCGCCGCCAGCAGCAGCGGGGCGCAAGCGAGCTGCCAAAACCCCATGAGCTCGCCATGACCGAGGTGGTGTTCCACTTCAACGTGCCCGACAAGCAGGCTTATGCGTGTCGCTTGTTGCGCAAGGGCTACCGGCAAGGCGTGCCGCTGCTGGTGCTGGCCGATGAGCCGGTGCTGACGGAGCTGGACGCCGCTTTGTGGACGTTTGCGCCGCACGAATTCGTGCCGCACTGTCGCGCCACGGATCCGGCTCATGTCGTGCGCCACTCGCCGATTCAGTTGCACGCCGAGTTGCCGCCCTCTGCCCCTGCAGATGCGGTGCTGCTCAATCTGCGCCCGCTCGTGCCGCAGGGCTACCAGCGCTGCGCGCGCCTGATCGAGCTGGTTACAGCCGATCCGAACGACCGCCAGTTGGCGCGCCAGCGCTGGCGCGGCTACCAGCAAGACGGCTTGCAGCCGCAAAAGTATGATCTCCAAGCCCTTGCCCGGCCTTGAGTTTGCGCTGGCGCCGGGGTGAACCCCGACCTGCCGGCGCTCAAGCTCACCAAATGGCGCGAGAGGCTCCATCCCATACGCTTGACGTAACCACAAAACGAACCAACAATGTGAGCGCAGTGTGAGCACAGTGGAGCTTGAATGGGACGCCGATAAAGCGGCACGAAACTTGAATAAGCACGGCGTTTCCTTCGAGGATGCCGAGCTTGTTTTTTACGACACCGGGCGGGTTGAAGCCTACGACGGGCGCGAGGACTGCGGGGAAGATCGATGGGCAACGATTGGGCTTGCTTTTTCGGCTGTCCTGTATGTGGTTTACACAGTTCGACACGGGAAAACCATCCGCCTTATCTCTGCGAGGAAAGCAAGTGCCAACGAAAGAAAGCAATATCGTGAAGCGAACGCTTGACCTGAAAAAACCGCCTGTCTTGAGTGCCGAGCAGAAGGCCCGACTGGATGCCGTGGCCTCGATGCCGGATGAGCAGATCGATTACAGTGACGCACCTGGCCTGCCTGATGCCGTCTGGATGAAAGCAGCAGAGCAGTTGCCCCACATCAAGAAGCAAATCACGCTGCGCATTGATGCCGAAGTGTTGGAGTTCTTCAAGCATACCGGGGCGCGGTATCAGTCCCGCATGAACGCCGTTTTGCGCTCTTACGTTGAGGCGCACAAGGCGCGCGCGAAATGAGTGCCCACCAAATGGCGCGAGAGGCTCCATCCCATACGCTTGACGTGAAAATCGGGCCGCGACTCACTTCGCTCCCCTCTCCCGTATGCGGGAGAGAGGTTGGGGGTGAGGGAGAACGGGCATGACTTTCATTTCCCGGGGTGGCTTTCAAAGTCATGCCCGTTAGCCGCAACGTGGCTTGGAGGCAGAGCCGTCCGAATGGGCTGGAGGAGTAGGCGCCGCCAGCCGCAGGCTGGCTTCAATCGTCTGGCCTGTCCTGCTGCTGGATGTGCTGCTTGATGATCTCCAGGGGGCCCACTCAGGCGCAGGCGCTGCGGCGCGCCAGTCTGCTAGGCTTGGCCGATGCGAGTGCCTGAGCCGCCAACCGAGAGTGACGCCGATTTCATGCGGCTGGCGCTGGCGCAGGCCCGGCTGGGTGCGGCGCTGGGTGAGGTGCCGGTGGGTGCGGTGGTGGTGCACCAGGGCCGGGTGATCGGCGCCGGCCACAACGCCCCGAGGGGCGGGCACGACCCGACCGCGCACGCCGAGATGCAGGCGCTGCGGGCGGCAGCGCAGACGCTGGGAAACTACCGGCTCGACGACTGCGAACTGTTCGTCACCCTCGAGCCCTGCGCCATGTGCAGCGGTGCCATGCTGCACGCGCGCCTGCGGCGTGTGGTTTTCGGCGCCGCCGACGCCAAAACCGGCGCTGCCGGATCGGTGCTCAACCTGTTTGCGCAGCGCCAGCTCAACCACCACACGCTGCTGCAAGGCGGTCTGCTGCAGGCCGAATGCGTCGGCTTGTTGAGCGATTTCTTTCGCCAGCGCCGCGCGCAACAGCGCGCCCTCGCGCAGCCGCTGCGCGACGACGCGCTGCGCACCCCCGAAAGCTGCTTTGCCGCTGTGCCCGACTACCCCTGGCGCGGCCACTACAGCAGCGATTTGTCGTCCTTGCGGGGTCTTCGCATGCACTACCTGGATGAGGGGGGGCGCGAGCGCGCCGGGCAGCAGGGTCCGACCTGGCTGTGTCTGCACGGCAGCCTGACCTGGAGCTACTTTTACCGCAAAATGATCCCGGTCTGGAGCGCCGCCGGTGCGCGCGTGCTGGCGCCCGATCTGGTGGGTTTTGGCAAAAGCGACAAACCCAAGCATGAGCGCTGGCACAGCTTGGACCGGCACCGGCAGGTGTTGCTGGAATGGATCGAGCGGCTCGACCTGCGCCAGATCGTGCTGGTGGTGCCCGTTGGGGGCGGCCTGCTCGACCTGCTCGGCCTGACGCTGCCGCTGGCTGACGCACAGCGCTACACGGGCTTGCTATTGCTCAACACCCCCTTGGCGGCGGGCGAACCCGGTTC
>BBPE01000251.1_pt1 | contig 11243 bp, 9 predicted proteins | sample 1344301 | NCBI WGS metagenome assembly BBPE01 (sample SAMD00019089, study PRJDB2971) | groundwater metagenome | isolation source: The Cedars highly-alkaline
GGCAATCCGATGCGCACCTTCATGACGCGCGACGCCGACTTCTTCATCCCGCTGCAGCGGCGGGTGGAGAAAGCGCGACGGGTGCAGGCCGACCTGTTCATCAGCCTGCACGCCGACGCTTTTTTCACGCCACGTCCGCAAGGCGCAAGCCTGTTCGTGCTAAGCACCCGGGGCGCCAGCAGTGCGGCAGCGCGCTGGATGGCGCAACGGGAAAATGCCGCCGATCTGGTCGGCGGCGTCAACCTGAGCGGCCACGACAGCAGCCTGCATCTCACCTTGTTCGACATGAGCACCACCGCACAAATCAACGACAGCCTCAGAGTCGGCCGCTCCATGCTGGGCGAGGTGCGTCAGGTCGCCCGCCTGCACAAGCCGCAAGTCGAACAGGCCAACTTTGCCGTGCTGCGCGCACCCGACATTCCCAGCGTGCTGGTGGAGACCGCCTTTATCAGCAACCCGGACGAAGAAAAACGCCTTAACAGCGAGGCGCATCAAAACGCCCTGGCCGACGCGCTGCTCAGGGGCATCGTGCGTTATTTCGAGCGCAATCCGCCGCTGGCGCGCAATCGGCAGGTGTGACGGCGCTCTCTGCACCCGGCATCAGAAGCGATCGTCCAGCGCAGGCGAAATCGGTTGCAGCAAGGAAAAAGGGGTTGCTTTCACGTGAAAACAACCCCTCTGCATTTTTGGTAGGCGCGATTGGACTCGAACCAACGACCCCCACCATGTCAAGGTGGTGCTCTAACCAGCTGAGCTACGCGCCTGCTAACCATTCCAAGCCTTTGATTGTAGCAGTTATCTTTCACGGCGGCAGATAAAAACCCCTGCTCATGAAACCTGTCACTGCGGGCTTGACCCGAAACCCCGCATGTATCACGTTCAGGCCCTCACTTGCGCCGCACGACCCGAACTCCGGCCACGTCGGCGGCGACCGACATGGCGCGTGCCACCTGGCGCGTATTGCTCACTTCGATGGTAAAGGTCATCCAAGCGGTGCCCTTGAGCGACTGCGTTTTCACCCCGATCACGTTCATCTTCTCACGTGTGAAAACCTCTGAAATGTCGCGCAACAGGCCCTGCCGGTCCTGCGCCTGCACCACCACGTCGACCGGGTAGACCGGATCGGCACCCGCGCCGGCGTTACTGCCCTGCCCGTCCCACTGCACCTCGATGACGCGGCCGGGGGATTTGCGCCGCAGGTGGGCATAGTCGGGACAATCCAGGCGGTGCACGCCCACCCCTTTGCCGCGCGTGACGAAACCGCCGATCTCATCCGGCGGCGCCGGCTTGCAACAGCGGGCCAGATGCGTCATGAGCGATTCCATGCCCACCACCAGTACCCCGCCGCCGGCTTGGCCGGCCGCGCTGCGCGGCTTCTTCAGCCAGGGCTGCGCCGCATCGGCTGGCGCGGGTGGCAGCAAAGGGCGCAACTGGGCTTCGATGGCGCGCAGCGAGAGCTCGTCCTTGCCGACCTGCTCAAACAAGGCCTGAGCCGACGGCAGACCCAGACTCAGCGCCAGATCGTCAAATTTCAGCGCCGTTCGGCCCTCGCGCTGCAGCAGCTTTTCCACCGCTTCGCGGCCACGCGCCATGGTGTGTTCCAGCGCCTGGGCATTGAACCAGGCGCGCACCTTGCTCTTGGCGCGGTGGCCCACCAAGTAGCCCAGTTCGGGGTTGAGCCAGTCGCGCGAGGGGCCGCCCTCTTTGGCCGCCGTGATCTCCACCGTCTGGCCATTTTGCAAGGGCGTATTGAGTGCGACCATGACGCCGTCGACGCGCGCACCGCGGCAGCGGTGCCCCAAATCGGTGTGCACGCTGTAGGCGAAGTCGAGCGCGGTGGCGCCTTGCGGCAACTCGACGATCGCAGCTTCTGGCGTGAGCACGTAGATGCGGTCGTCGAACAGGTTCTGCCCGGCTCCGCTGAGGTCGCGCTCCCAGGCCAGCAACTGGCGCAGCACGGCGATTTTGGCGTCGTATTCAGAGCTGGCCGAGACCCCTGCGTATCCTTTGGTGCCGGCTTCCTTGTAGGCCCAGTGCGCGGCCACACCGTGTTCGGCGTGCTCGTGCATGGACTGGGTGCGAATCTGAATCTCGAACGCGCGGCCCTGCGCGTCGCGCACCACGGTGTGCAGCGACTGGTATCCGTTCGGCTTGGGCTTGGCGATGTAGTCGTCAAACTCCTCGGGCAGCGGCGCGAATTGGGCGCTCACATGCGCCAGCACCGCATAGCAGTCTTGCACCCGCGCCACCACCACGCGCAGCGCGCGCAGGTCGAACACCTGATCGAAGTCGAGCGACTTGCCGCGCATCTTCTTTACGATGCTGTAGATGTGCTTGGGGCGGCCCTGCACGCTGGCGACGATGCCCAGGTGCAACAAGTCTTGTTCGAGCCGCTGGCGCACCTGCTCGACGTGGGCTTCGCGCTCGATGCGCTTTTCATCCAGCAGCCGCGCCACTTCTTTGTAGGTTTGCGGCTCCAGAAAACGAAACGCCAGATCCTCCATTTCCCACTTGATCTGCCAGATGCCCAGGCGGTTCGCCAGCGGGGCGAAGACCTGCAGCGACTCGCTCGCCAGCGGCACGCCGGGGTCGATTTTGCTGGCGGCAAAATAGCGCAGCGTCTGCAAGCGCGAGGCCAGACGCAGCATGACCACGCGCAGATCGCGCGAGAACGACAGCAGCATCTTGCGCACGTTCTCGGTCTGGCTGGCCGCCAGTTCGGATAGCGGCGCCTTGTTGGGCGAAGCCAGCGGCAAGGCCTGCTCCTGCGCCGCCAGCCGCTCTTCTTCTTTTCTGGCCTGCACCTGTGCGGCCTTGATGCGCGCCTGGCGCTGCAATTGGAGCAGCTTGGTGGTCTCGACCGCCAGCGCGGCGAAATTCTCGCCAAAGGCCTTGGCAATCACTTCTTGCGGGCGGTTCAGGTGCTGGCAGGCGTAGACCAGATAAGCGGCTGCCTGCATCGCCTCGGAGCCGCCAATGTCACGCAAAATGGCCGCTACCGCGTCGGCATGCGCCAGCATGTTTTCGCCGCTGTCGAGCTGCTGGCAGGCCAGCAAGGGTTCGGCAAAAGCGCGCGCGCGCGCCAGCGCCTGCACCTGCTCGGGCAGACTGGCGGCGGTGGCTGCGACAATCGGCGCCGCTGGCGCCGCCTGCGGCGCCGACGCGGCGGGCAGCGAACGCCTCATCAGGGCGCGCAGGTAATTTTTCATGCCGCGTTCAAAAACGCTTTCACCACCGCAAGCTGATCGGCCGCAACCAGTGTGGGGGCGTGTCCGACACCGGCAAACTCGACGCAGTGCGCGCGCGGGCCGCGAGCGGCCATCTGGGCCGCCGTGGCGCGGCTGAGCAAATCGGAGTCGGCCCCGCGCAGCAACAGCGTACGCGCCGCAATGGCGTCATACTGACTCCACAGCGCCGCCTGGGCTTGCTGCACCAGCGGCGCAGCCGCCTCGGCCAGGGCCTGAAAAGGCAGCGCGATGGCCGGGTCGTAGTGCAGCCACCAGCGGCCTGCACGCTCGCGCAGCATGGGGCCAGACAATGCCAGCCACTGCGCAGGCGTGTGCGGTCCGAACGCACCGGAGATCGAGCGCAAGTAATCGATCGCCTCTTGCGCACTGGCAAACGACGGGTTGCGCCCCACGTACAGCGCCATGCGCTGCAGCGCCGCCAACTCGATCACCGGGCCGACGTCGTTGAGCACCAGGCGGCGCAAACCCAGTCCGGGTTGGGCCGCCAGTGCCATGCCAATCAGGCCGCCCAAGCTGGAGCCGACCCAGTCCAGGCTGGCGTCTGGCAGCTCGCTGCGAACGTGCTGCACCAACGCGAGCAGGTCGGCGGCGTAGGTGGGGATCTGGTACGCCAGCGGATCGTCCAGCCAGTCGCTCTCGCCCCGACCGGCGACGTCGACCGCCAGCACATGTGAGTCCGACTGCATGGCCTGGGCCAGCAGGTCGAAATCGCGTCCCTGGCGCGTCAGTCCATGAACGCAGATCAGCACCCGGCGGCAGGCCGCGTCGGCGGCCGGCCAGACCCAATAGGCCATGCGACGCGGGCCGCCCGTGCGTGCCAGAGGCCCGCCCGGCTCCAGATGGCGCAGCAGCGGCGCGGTGCCGATTCGATTCATGGGGTGGGTCTCCGGGATGATTCGAGATTGTCCATTAGGCGCAGATGCGATGCTGTTTGAATGAAGGAACAATCTCGGATAATGGATCGCTGTTCGGACGCTGCCTTGTGCGATCGTAATTCAAAGCCGGTACCGGCCAAGGGTGCGGCGCATCGGCGCAGCGCATTCAAAAATTCAAACATCTGGTCTTCACGGGAGTTTTTTCATGCTTGCAAACAAGACCGCACTGGTCACAGGATCGACCAGCGGAATCGGACTAGGCATTGCCAAAGCGCTGGCGCGTCAGGGCGCGCGCATCGTGCTCAATGGTTTTGGTGACGTGCAGGCAGCGCAGGCCGAAATCGCCGCACTCGGCGCCGAGGTGGACTACCACGGCGCCGACATGAGCCAGCCAAAAGAAATCGCTGCCATGATGGCGTTTGCCGCTGTGCGCTTTGGCCAGGTCGACATCCTGGTCAACAACGCGGGCATCCAGCACGTGGCACGGGTGGAGGATTTTCCGGTCGAAAAATGGGACGCGGTATTGGCCGTCAACCTCAGCAGCGCTTTTCACACCACGCGGCTGGCACTGCCGGCCATGCGCGCGGCCAACTGGGGCCGCATCATCAACCTGGCTTCGGTGCATGGTCTGGTGGGGTCGGCGGAAAAATCGGCCTACGTGGCGGCCAAGCACGGCTTGATCGGCCTGACCAAGGTCACCGCGCTCGAGACCGCCACCACCGGCGTGACCTGCAACGCGATCTGCCCGGGCTGGGTGCTCACGCCGCTGGTGCAACAGCAAGTCGATGCGCGCGCCGCTGCGCTGGGCATCTCGAACGAAGAAGCAAAAAAAGTGCTGCTGCGCGAGAAAGAGCCGTCGATGCAGTTCACCACCGCGCAAGAACTGGGCGAACTGGCGCTGTTTTTCTGCTCGGCGGCAGGCAACAACGTGCGCGGCGCGGCCTGGAACATGGACGGCGGCTGGGCAGCGCAGTAGCGCGGCAGAACGGCTCGCTTGACATCCTGCGGTCGATTGGCGAGCGCGCCACATGGCTTTGCTAACGGGCATGACTTTGAAAGGCGCCTCAAAAAATGAAAGTCCTGCCCGTTCTCCCTCACCCCCAACCCATCTCCCGCCCGCACACGGGAGAGGGGAGCGAAGTGAGTCGCGGCCCGACTTTCACGTTAACGAGCAAGGATGGATCGCGCGCAGCCGCGATCTGATCCGCTTGCTGGACAGAGGTGGTATCTGAGCCGCAGCGGCGCTCAAACCAGCCGCACCGCTGACCCATTGCCGCGCGCCACGATGCTGCCAATCGGGTACACCGTCTCGCCCAAGTCACGTAACGTTTGCGCGCAGGCGGCGGCTTCTTCAGCGGCCAGCACCACCACCATGCCAATGCCGTTGTTGAAGGTGCGGTTCATTTCGGCATCGTCAATCCCGGCCGTGGCTTGCAGCCAGGCGAACAGCTCGCTTTGCGGCCAACTGCCTTTTTGCAGTTGCGCAGCGCAGCCGTGCGGCAACACGCGCGGAATGTTCTCCAGCAGGCCGCCGCCGGTGATGTGCGCCAGCGCCTTGATGCCTGGCTGCGCACCCGCCTTCGGTGGGTGCGCAGCCAGTGCGGCCAGCACACTTTTGACGTACAAGCGCGTCGGCGCCATGACGGCATGCCGAAACGGCTGGCCATCCAGCGTGTGCGGCAGCTCATGGCCGGCGCGTTCGAGGCACTTGCGCAACAGAGAAAACCCATTCGAATGCACGCCGTTGGAGGCCAAGCCCAGCACCACGTCGCCGGCTTGCACGTTTTGTCCGCTCAAAATTTTTGACTTTTCAACCACGCCGACGCAAAAACCCGCCAGATCGTATTCGCCCGTCGGGTACATGCCCGGCATTTCGGCGGTCTCTCCTCCAATGAGCGCGCAACCGCTTTGCTCGCAGCCCTTGGCAATGCCGCCGATGACGGTGGCGGCCGTCTCCAGTTCGAGCTTGCCGCAGGCAAAGTAGTCCAGAAAGAACAGCGGCTCGGCGCCCTGCACCAGCACGTCGTTGACGCTCATGCCGACCAGGTCAATGCCCACCGTGTCGTGCATGTTCCAGGCAAAAGCCAGCTTGAGTTTGGTGCCCACGCCGTCGGTGCCGCTGACCAGCACCGGCTCTTGGTAGCGCTTGGGCACTTCAAACAAAGCGCCAAAGCCGCCAATACCTGCCAGCACACCTTCACGCAGGGTTTTTTTCGCCAAGGGCTTGATGCGCTCGACCAGTGCGTCGCCGACGTCGATGTCGACGCCGGCGTCTTTGTAGGAAATGGGGGTGGGCTGGGTCATGGGTTTCGGGCTGCAGCGTGGCAGCAATGCAAGAGATTTTCTGACTAACCGCTGGCAATGCTCAGCTTGGGCAGCCCGCCAGGGCGATGGGAACTAAAATTTGCCTCAGATTTTAAGGCTTGGCCCGTGCCAGCCGGTCGCCACGCCCAAGCCACCCACCCATGACCTTCACTCCAAACCAGATTCGTGTCGCCAGTTGGGCCTTGATTGCAGTGGCAAGCTGGCTGTTGCTGACGCTGCTGGCACCGGTGCTGACGCCGTTCCTGCTTGCTGCGGTACTGGCCTACGCGCTGCACCCGCTGGTCGAGCGCCTGCATGCGCGTGGCCTGCCGCGCTGGCTGGGAGCCGGGCTGGCCATTGCCCTGCTGATGCTGCTGCTGTTGGCCATTTTGCTGCTGATCGTGCCGGTGATCACGCAACAAGTGCCGCTGCTGCGCGATCAGTTGCCCGCCTTGCTCGATCAGCTCAACCTCTGGCTGGTGCCGCTGGCGGCGCGCTTTGACATTCAATTGAAGATCGACGTCGCACTGGTGCGCCAGTGGTTGGGCCAGATCTTCGCCGGCCGCGAGACGGCTCTGCTCGAAGGTCTGTTGTCGTCGCTGCGCATCGGCGGCAGCGTGCTGGCAGCGGTGTTTGGCAACCTCATCCTGATGCCCATCGTCGCTTACTACCTGCTGCTGGATTGGGCGCGTCTGGTCGATCTCACCAAGCTGCTGATTCCGCCGCGCTGGCGCGAGCGCGTGCAGAGTTTTCTGGATGAAACCGACGCGGTGCTGGGCCAGTACCTGCGCGGCCAGTTGCTGGTGATGGCGGTGTTGGCGGTTTTTTATACCGTCGCGCTCTCGCTGGTGGGGTTGGACCTGGCCTTGCCGATCGGCGTCTTCACCGGTTTGGCGGTGTTTGTGCCCTACCTCGGTTTTGGCGTCGGCCTGGTGCTGGCCTTGCTGGCGGCGCTGCTGCAATTTCAGAGCCTGTTTGGCGTTGCGCTGGTGGCCGCGATTTACCTGCTGGCACAAGTGGTCGAGAGCATGTACCTGACGCCCAAGCTGCTGGGAGAGCGCATCGGCCTGCACCCGATTGCCGTCATTTTTGCCTTGCTGGCGTTCGGTCATTTGCTTGGTTTTGTCGGCGTGCTGATTGCCTTGCCGGCCAGCGCAGTGCTGCTGGTGGCGATCCGGCGTGCCCGCCAGGGTTATATGGCCAGCAGCTTGTATCTGGATCAACCCGCGCCTGCGGCTCAAACCCTGCCGGCGCAGTTGTCACAAAACCGCCAGCCATGAACGCCGCGCCCGTTTGCATGAAACAACTGGTGCTCGACATGGGGCTGGCCCCGGTGCCAGGCTGGAGCAATTTTGTCGTCGCCGCCGGCAACCAGGAACTGCAACAGCACCTGCGCAGGTGCACCGAGCAGCCGCTGTCGTCGCCGGCACCGACCTGCCTGTGGGGTGAGAGCGGCAGCGGTAAGACGCATGTGCTGTCTGCGGTGCGCCAGTCGCTGCTTGAGCAAGGCAGTCAAGTGGGCTGGCTCGACGCCACCACACTTGCCCCCGGCGCGTTTGACGAGCGCTGGGACGCGGTGCTGCTCGACGACTGCCAGCGCTACAGCGCCGAACAGCAGGCGGCGGCCTTCAACTGGTTCATCAACGCCCAGCACCCGGCGCACGGCCCGGTGCGCTGGGTGCTGGCAGCGGCCGACCGGCCACCCACCGACCTGGATTTGCGCGAGGACTTGCGCACCCGGCTCGGCTGGGGCCATGTGTTCCAATTGCGCACAGCGAGCGAGACCGAGCGCCGCGCCGTGCTGCGCCGCGCCGCCGACGAACGCGGCGTTTTGCTGGGCGACGAGGTGATGGAATTCATGCTCAAGCGCTTCTCGCGCGACCTGAGCAACCTGATGCGGCTGCTCGACCAACTCGACGTCTACGCCCTGCGCACGCAGCGTGCCATCACCATCCCACTGATCAAATCGATGCTGGAAAACGAATGAGACTGACCCTGTTCGACCTAGACCACACCCTGCTCCCACTCGACTCCGATCACGCCTGGGGCAAATTTACCGTAAGCCTGGGCTGGCGCGACGCCGAACACTTCAGCCGCGCCAATGACCAGTTCTACGCCCAGTACCAAAACGGCACGCTCGACATCGGTGAATACATTCGCTTTGCCACCACCGCCTTGCGCGAGCGCGGCCTGCAGCAAGCCAGCCAGGCACATCAGCGTTTCATGCAAGCGGTGATCCAGCCCGCACTGCACCCCTGTGCGCTGGAGCTGGTACGCGCGCACCAGGCGGCCGGCGACGTGGTGGTGATCGTCACCGCCACCAACGACTTCATCACCCGCCCGATTGCCCAGGCCTTTGGCGTCACCGAGCTGATTGCCACCGAACTCGAACGCGACGCGCAGGGCAATCCCACCGGCGCCATTCATGGCACGCCGTCGTTTCGCGCCGGCAAGGTCGAGCGTGTGAAACAATGGCTGAGCGCACGCGGCCAAAGCTGGTCCAGCGTGCGACACAGCACCTTCTACAGTGACTCGATCAACGACCTGGCGCTGCTCGAGCACGTGCAACTGCCGGTGGCCACCAATCCGGACGCCCGGCTGCGCGAAATTGCCTCCGCGCGCGGCTGGCGCATACTGGATCTTTTCGAATGATCAAAAAATTCATTGACAAGCTGCTGGACAAGACCGGCGCTGCCTTGGGCCGACGCACCGGTCCGTTTGGCAGACGCGAGGACGTGCGCGCGCAGGTGCACGGCATCGACCGCGCACTGGTCGATCAGCGCGCGCTCGACGTGGTGCACACCCTCAAGCAGGCCGGTTTTGAGTCCTACATCGTCGGCGGCGCAGTGCGCGATCTGTTGCTGGGCTTGCGCCCGAAAGACTTCGACGTCGCCACCAGCGCCACGCCCGAGCAGGTCAAGAGCCTGTTTCGCCGCGCCTTCATCATTGGGCGGCGCTTTCGTATTGTGCACGTGGTATACGGTCGCGGGCGCGAGCACGAAATGATCGAAGTCTCGACCTTTCGCGCCTACCTCGACAGCGCCGACGCCGAACAAGTCAGCGGCAACGAGCGCAGCAGCAAGGGCGAACTCGCCGGCATGAAGCACGCGGTTGACGCCAGCGGTCGCGTGCTGCGCGACAACGTCTGGGGGTCGATCGAGCACGACGCCGCGCGGCGCGACTTCAGCATCAACGCCATGTACTACGACCCCGAGACGCAGCTCGTGGTCGACTTTCATCACGGCATTCGAGACGCCAAAAAACGCACGCTGCGCCTGATTGGCGACCCCGTCACGCGCTACCGTGAAGACCCGGTACGCATCATGCGCGCCGTGCGTTTTGCCGCCAAGCTCAGCGCCCTGGGCTTCAAATTCGACCCCAAAACCAGCGCGCCGCTGCTGGCTTCGCGCAGCCTGCTGGCCCAGGTGCCGCAAAGCCGCCTGTTCGATGAAATGCTCAAACTGCTGCAGACCGGCCACGCGCTGGCCAGTGTCGAGCAGCTCAAGTCCACCGATCTGGCCAGCGGCGTCTACCCCTTGCTCGACTTGGTGGTGCAACGCGCCGACGAGCCCTTCGTCAAACTGGCGCTACAAGACACCGACCGCCGAGTGGCGGAAGAAAAACCGGTGGCGCCGAGCTTTTTGCTCGCCTGCGTGCTCTGGAGCGATGTACGCAAAGGCTGGAGCCAGCGCCTGCAACCCCGCCCCGGTCAACGCCCCGCCACACCGGTGGTGGCGCTGCAAGACGCGGTCGACGAGGTGTTCGACGCCCGCATCGGTGACGTCTCCGGCCGCGGCAAACTCGGCGCCGACATGCGCGAGATCTGGATGATGCAGCCGCGCTTTGACAAGCGCGTCGGCAGCGGACCCTTCAGCCTGGTCGAGCAAGCGCGCTTTCGGGCCGGCTACGACTTTTTGCGCCTGCGCGCCCAGGTGGGCGAGGTGGAAGAAGAACTGTCCCACTGGTGGGAAACGTTCCAGCACGCCAGCGACGACTTGCGCGCCGACATGGTTGACGCGCAACGGCGAGAAAACCTGGCTAGGCCCGCCAACGGCAAGGCGCGCCGCGTCAAACGCAGCGACAGCGAGCACCCGAACCAGGCCAACGCGCCCGCTGCGCCGCTGCGCGCGGCCGAGCAAGACCAAGACGGCGACGAACAGCCGCCGTTGACGGGAGATGCCGCCGCGGCAGTGCAAAATCCAGAACCGGCCAAAAAACGCCGACGCCGCCGGCGCAGCTCAGGTGAGGCGGACGCAGCGCCGAACCCCGTGCCGAGCGTCAAGCTCTGAACCGCACAGCCCGCGATCGCCCCGGGAACACGCCATGCGTCGCGACCCCGTGACCGCCTTCGTGGCCTTAGGCGCCAACCTGGGCGACCCCGAGCAAGCCCTGCGCCATGCGCTGGCGGCACTGGTGCAAACCGCTGGCGTGCAGTTGCTGCAAGCCTCCAGCCAGTACCGCAGCGCACCGATAGACGCCAGCGGGCCCCATTACCACAACGCGGTGGCGGCAGTGTCCACCACCCTGAGCGCGCCCGAACTGCTCACCGCCCTGCAAACCCTGGAACAACAAGCCGGGCGCCAGCGTGCGCAGCGCAACGCGCCACGCACGCTCGACCTGGACTTGCTGTTGTTTGGCAGCGCACGCATCGAATCGCCCTGGCTCACCGTGCCGCACCCGCGCATGTGGAGCCGCGCTTTCGTGCTGCTGCCACTGGCCGAATTGGCACCCGAATGGGTGAGTGAGCAGCAGTTGCAAGCGGTACGCCAGCAAGTGATCGAGCGGCTTGCGAACGGGCCAGACGCGCTGGTGTAGC
>BBPE01001401.1_pt4 | contig 11236 bp, 10 predicted proteins | sample 1344301 | NCBI WGS metagenome assembly BBPE01 (sample SAMD00019089, study PRJDB2971) | groundwater metagenome | isolation source: The Cedars highly-alkaline
TTTCATTTTTTGGGGCGCCTTTCAAAGTCATGCCCGTTAGCGCTGCTTAGCGTTTGCGCAGGCTGGCGGGCGCGATGCGCAGGGCTTCACGGTATTTGGCCACGGTGCGGCGCGCGCATTCGATGCCTTGTTCGCGCAGCAGCTCGCAGAGCTGTTGGTCCGACAGCGGCTGCGATGCGGGCTCGGCGGCAACGAACTGCCTGATCAGTGCGCGCACGGCGGTGCTCGAGGCGTTGCTGCCGGTCTCGGTGGCCAGTGCGGAGCCAAAAAAATACTTCAGTTCGAAAGTGCCAAACGGTGTTGCCATGTACTTGGCGCTGGTGACGCGGCTGATGGTCGACTCGTGCAGGCTGAGTTCGTCGGCGATTTCACGCAGCACCAGTGGACGCATGGCGAGCTCGCCATGCATGAAGAAGCTGCGCTGGCGCTCGACGATGGCGCTGGAGACGCGCAAGATGGTGTCGAAACGCTGCTGGATGTTCTTGATGAACCAGCGCGCCTCCTGCAGCCGTTGCTGCAGGCCGGCGTGGGCGGCGTTGCTGCTGGAGCTGCGCTGTTGCCGCAGGGCGTTGGCGTAGACGTCGTGTACGCGCAGGCGCGGCATCACTTGTGGGTTGAGCTGCACTTTGAAGCCGCGTCCGGCGCGCGTGACGATGACGTCGGGCAGCACCACGTTGCGCTCGACATCGGCAAAGCGGCGCCCGGGCTTGGGCTCCAGGCGCGCGATCAGCGCCAGTGCGGCGCGGGCGCAGGCTTCATCGATGCCGCACAGCAGGCACAGGCGCTTGCAGTCGCGTTTGGCGATGAGTTCCAGCGCTTGCTCGCAGATCGCCAGCGCCGCGCGCGCCTGCGGGCTGTTGCGTTGCTCCAGAATTTGCAGCCGCAGGCATTCGGCCAGGTCGCGCGCGCCGACTCCGATGGGATCCATCTGCTGCAACAGGTGCAAGGCCCGCGCCAGGCGCTGCTCCAGGGCCAGGCGCTCGGACGCGTCGGCGGCGTCTGGCCCAGTTGCCGGGTTCGACAGGCGCAGCCAGGCAGCAGCCAGTTCGTCCAGGCTTTCTTCCAGGTAGCCGTCGTCGTTGATCGATTCGATCAGCAGGTGCAGCGCGGCGCGGTCGGGTTCGTCCAGGCGCAGACAGCGCGCTTGCTCGTGCAAGTGGTCTTGCAGCGTGATCGGCGCGCGCGCTAGATCGCTCGCGCTGGCGTTTTCGTCGTCGATCGACTCAGACTGGCGGGCTGCGGCTTCGCCGCCCCATTCGCCGTCGTCGCCGCTTTGTTCCAGGCTGCCGTCGCCGTCCCAGCTCTGCTCCAGCGCAGGCGCCGCGTCGAGGGGGCTCTGCAGCGGCTCATCAGGCGCAGCCGCGTCTTGGCCGCGTTCGGGCGGCGCGCTGGCGGCATCAGCGCTGGGTTCGCCCGCACCCCCGGGCGCATCGGCCGGCTGCGGTTCAAAGTATTCGCCTTCGGCGGCTTCTTGCTCGCGCTCCAGAAATGGGTTGTCGTCCAGCATCTGCTCGACTTCCTGTGCCATCTCCAGCGTCGAGAGTTGCAGCAGGCGGATCGATTGCTGCAACTGTGGTGTCAGCGCCAGGTGTTGCGAGACGCGCAGCGACAGGCCCTGTTTCATGCTCAGGCGCGCCTCACATCTTGAAGTGTTCGCCGAGATAGACCCGGCGCACCTCGGCGTTGGCGACGATCTCGGCCGGCGTGCCGCTGGCGAGTACCTGGCCGTCGTTGATGATGTAGGCGCGGTCGCAGATGCCCAGTGTTTCGCGCACGTTGTGGTCTGTGATCAGCACGCCGATACCGCGTGACTTTAGAAAACCGATGATGCGCTGGATCTCTATCACCGCGATCGGGTCGATGCCGGCAAACGGCTCGTCGAGCAAGATAAAGCGCGGGCTGGTGGCCAGCGCGCGCGCAATTTCGACCCGGCGCCGCTCGCCCCCCGAGAGGGCGGGTGCTGGTGCGTCGCGCAGATGCTCGACGTGCAGGTCTTGCAGCAGGGCGTCGAGGCGCTGTTCCATGGCGGCTTGGCCCAGCGGCCGACCGTTGGCGCCGGTTTGCAGTTCGAGCACCGCACGCACGTTCTCGGCCACGGTCAGTTTGCGGAAAATGGAGGCTTCCTGCGGCAAATACCCCAGGCCGAGGCGCGCGCGCCGGTGCATGGGCGCGCGCTCGATGGGCTGACCGTCGAGCACGATCTGTCCGCCGTCGGCGCGCAGCAGACCGACCAGCATGTAAAAGGTGGTGGTCTTGCCGGCGCCGTTGGGCCCGAGCAGGCCAACCACCTCACCTTGGCTGACCGTCAGCGATACGCTTTTGATCACCTGGCGGCTGCCGTAGGACTTTTTCAGTCCGTGCGCCTCCAATCGGTGGCAGGCGGGGGCGCTGGGGCTGCCGGTGGCGGCCGCCGTCACGGGCGCGCCCCGCCGAGTTCGCCGCTGGGACGCAAGGGCAGCGGGGCAGGCGCTGGCGCGGTGGGCGCGGCGGCGCGCGGCGTCGGAGTGATCATGGCGCGCACGCGCCCGAGCGGGTTGGCCGGGGTGCGGCTGGCAGCGCCGCCTTCGACCGTGAACATGCCGTCGCGGTTGTTGTAGGTGATCAGGTTGCCCGAGGTTTCATCGTTGAGCCGCGCGTCCAGAAACCGGCGCAGCACGGCGTTGCCGATCAGGCGCACTGCGTCGGCCTGGCCGTCGTGCTCGATGCGCAGCGCCTGGCCTTCAATGAATTCGTTCAGACCGCTGCGCTGCTGGCGAAAAAACGCCGGATTGCCGGTAATGATGCCTCGTTGCTGGCCCTGGGCGTTGCGGCTGATTTCCACCTCGGCGCCGCGTATTTGCAGGCTGCCCTGGGTGATGACGACGTTGCCGGTGAACACGCTGATCTGACGCGCGTCATCGTGGCGCAGCGCGTCGGCTTCGATGAGCATCGGTTGCTCGCGATCTGGCCGCTGCGTTTGCGTGGCAGCCCAAGCAGGCAGCGCCAGCGCCAGCGCGACAGCCAGCGAGCAAAATAGGCGGGTGAGGGGCAAAGGGGGCATGGCGGAAATTGGGCACGGAACTTGCGTATATTGTACCCAGCTCGCTGGCGCGTGTCTGGCCGCTCGGCAAGTCGGCCTGCCAAAGACCCGCGCGCAGCGGGTCTTTGATCGGGCGCTCAGGCGCTGCGCAGACCGGCGATCAGCGCTTGCGCCACCTGCAGGGTGCGCGCGCCTTGGCCCGGCACGTAAAAGCGCCCCGCCACACCGAGCGAGGGCGTGCCCTCGACCAGGTAGGCCTCTTGCAGTTGGGTGGCACGCCGCACCCGGCCGGCGACCGCGAAAGAGTTGTAAAAGCCGCTGAATTTTTCCCGATCGACGCCTTGTCTGACGACCCAGTCGGTGATGGCTTCTGGGGTTCCCAGGCGCTGCCGGTCGACATGAATGGCGCGAAACACGCGCGCATGCAGTGCGTCGATTTGGCTCATGGCTTCAAGCGCGTAGTACAGGCGCTGGTAGGGCACGAAGGCGTCGCTGAAGGCCACCGGCGTGCGGCGCACTACCACGTCGGCTGCCTGGGTGCGCATCCAGGCGCTCAGCAGCGGCTCAAAGTTGAAGCAGTGGACGCAGGTGTAGGCAAAAAACTCCAGCACCTCAATCTTGCCGGGCGGGCTGTCCACCGGGGCGGGGCGCGCCAGGCGAAGAAAATCGCGGCCTTCCCTGGGGGCGGCGGTTTGCGCGTGCGCGGGCCGCTGGCTCAGCAGGCCCGCCAGGCCGACGCTGGCAGCGGCGCCGCTGAGCAAAGCGGCGCGTGAGAACTCTCGTCTTTGCATGGGTGCAAGCTCCTTGATGGCGTTCTTGGGAGTCGAGGCCGGGTTGCCAAGTTCCCGTCAGCTCGGGTTTCAGCGCTGCACGTGCACCAGCGTCGCGTCCAGACCCTGGGCCTGCAACTGGTCGCGCACGGCTTCGGCTGCAGCTTGTTGATCAAACGGCCCCAGCCGCACCCGGTGCACCGTGCGGCCGGCTTGTTCGCGTTCGCTGATGCTGGCGTTCTGGCCCATCAGCACCAGTTTGGCGCGCTGGGTCTGGGCTTCTTCAGGGTTGGCAAATGCGCCGGCTTGCACGTAGAAAATGACCGGCCGCGCGGTGGTCGCGGCGCGCTCCGGCGCGTCGTTGGCTGCGCTGGCTGCGCTGGCGCGGGCCTGGTCCAACTGGGTCCGCGCCAGGTCGCCCAGCGGATCGGCTGCTGCGGTCGGCGCAGCAGGTGCGGGTGTTGCCAACGGCGCGGGCGGCGTCGCCGGGGCGGCGCTTGCGGGCACTGTGGATATGGGTGCGACCGGCGCTCCGGTGCCCAGAGCGGCGTTCGGGTTCCAGCCGATGTTGCGTTCGGTTTCTTTAACGTCCTGGGCCGGGTCGCGCGTGACATCGCGCGCGACAAACGGTGCTTGCACGCGCGTGACGTACAGCGCCACCAGCAAGGACAGCGCCAGACCGAGCAGCAGGCCCACGCAAAAGCCCAGCAGCGTGCCGCCGCGTTGCAGGCGGCTCAGTGGGTGGTCGCCAGGGCTGTGCTGGCCGATCGCGAACGATGGATGTTTCATGAGGCCCGATTATCAATCAGCCGCCGTCGCCGGGTGCGGTGCGCGCCAGGGCAGGGCAAGCAAGCTGACTGGGCGGGGTCGCCCCGTGGCCGTTTCACATTTTTTGCGGCGCGCTCACGCCCAGCAGCGCCAGGCCGTTGCGCAACACCTGTGCGGTGGCTGCCACCAGCGCCAGTCGCGCGCGCTTGACCTCGGGCTCGTCGACCAAAATGCGTTCGGCGTCGTAGTAGCTGTGATAGCAGGCCGCCAGTTCGCGCAAGTAAAAACTGAGGTCGTGCGGCGCAAAGTCGCGCGCGGCATCGCTGAGCATGGCGGGGTATTTGGCCAGCAGCAGCATCAGCGCCTGCGCCGGTGGGCTGTTGAGCGCGCTCAGGTCGGCATCACACAGCGTGGCCGGGTCGCCGCTTTCTTTTTCTTGCCAGGCTGCCAGCACCGAGCAGATGCGTGCGTGCGCGTACTGCACGTAGTAAACCGGGTTGTCGTTGTTTTGTTGCACCGCCAGGTCGACGTCGAAGGTGTATTCGGTGTCGGGTTTGCGGCTGAGCAGAAAGAAGCGCACCGCGTCTCTCGAGGTCCACTCGATTAGGTCGCGCAGCGTCACGTAGCTGCCGGCGCGTTTGCTGATTTTGACCTCTTGGCCGGCGCGCAGCACGCGCACCATGGTGTGCAGCACGTAGTCGGGGTAGCCCGCAGGGATGCCGATGTTCAAGGCCTGCAGGCCGGCACGCACGCGCGCGATGGTGCCGTGGTGGTCGCTGCCCTGGATGTTGACGACGCGGGTAAAGCCACGCTCCCACTTGCTGACGTGGTAGGCCACGTCGGGCACGAAGTAGGTGTAGCTGCCGTCACCCTTGCGCATCACGCGGTCTTTGTCGTCGCCGTAGTCGGTCGAGCGCAGCCACAGCGCGCCGTCGTGTTCGTAGGTTTTGCCGGCCGCGCGCAGTTGCTGCACGGTGGCGTCGACCTCGCCGCTGGTGTAGAGGCTGGATTCGAGGTGGTAGTGGTCGAAGCGGACGCCAAAGGCCTGCAGGTCCAGGTCTTGTTCGTGCCGCAGGTAGGCCACGGCAAACAGGCGGATGTCGTCCAGCGCCAGCGGGTCCCCGCTGGCGGTGTAGGCGCGGTCGTCGGCGTACACGGTTTTTTTGGCCAGGTAGTCGGCGGCGATGTCGGCGACGTAGTCGCCGTTGTAGGCCGTCTCGGGCCATGTCGGGTCGCCCGGCTGGTAGCCCTGGGCGCGCAACTGGGTGCTGCGCGCCAGGGTGTTGATTTGCACGCCGGCGTCGTTGTAGTAAAACTCGCGCTGTACCTGCCAGCCTTGGCTGGCGAGCAGGTTGCAGATCGCGTCGCCCAGGGCGGCTTGGCGGCCGTGGCCGACGTGCAGCGGACCGGTCGGGTTGGCCGAGACGAATTCGACCAGCACCCGCTGACCCTTGCCGGGCGCCGCGCCAAAGAGCGCGCCTTCTTGCAGCACCTCGCGCACGATTTGCTGCTTGGCTTGCGTTTTCAAGCGGATGTTGAGAAAACCCGGGCCGGCGATGTCGATGTCGCACACCCAGCGCTGGTAGACCGCTTGCGCCAGCAGCGCATGGCGCAGCGACTCGCCCAGTTGGCGCGGGTTGAGCTTGAGCGGCTTGGCCAACTGCATGGCGGCGGTGATGGCGAAGTCACCGTGCGCGGCCAGCTTGGGTGATTCAAAGGCGGCCTTGGCGCCGGCACCAGGCGCAAGGGCGTCGAGCGCGCTGGCCAGACCGGCGAGCAATTCTTGTTTGATCTTGAGCATGGGGCGATTTTAGAAGCCTGTCGGGCTTTGCTCGTCGAGCGCATTCTCGAAGAGCGAAGGCGTGTCTTGATCGCTGGTTGTCGGCTGCTGCCGTGCGCCCGATGCGGCTGCAGTTCGAGGGGCTGAGGATGGTGAGTGCGCACCACCACACCAGTGTTTGTACCGGCAGCGCAGTACGTGTAAGATCAAACCGACTTGTCATCCTTGCTTTTGCGCCTGTCGTCGGCGCTGATCCTGTTGGGTTCTTTTACAACCCGGAGACTGCCGTGTCGCTTCGAACCCTGATGGTCATTTCACTGTGGACGCTGGCCAGCGCCGCAGCGGCCCAGACAGCGACCTTTGCCAGCCGGTCCTTGACCCCTGAGCTGGCCTTGCAGGCTGCGCAGGCGGCGCTGGAGCGTTGCCGCGCGCAGGGTTTTCAGGTGGCGGTGGCGGTGGTCGATCGATCGGGAACGAAGCAAGTCTTTTTGCGCGACCGCTTTGCCGGCCCGCACACGGTGGAAGTGGCGTCCGACAAGGCCTGGAGCGCGCTCAGCTTTCGCACCTCGACCCTGGAGCTGGCTGGCCTGACGCAGCCGGGCCAGCCCATGAGCGGCCTGCTGGGCGTCTCGCGCATGTTGGCGGTAGGCGGGGGCTTGATGATCGAGGGCGGCGGTTCGATTTTTGGCGGCATCGGTGTCTCGGGTGGGCCTTCTGGCGAGGCTGACGACGGCTGCGCGCAGGCCGGTCTGCACGCCATTGCTGAGGAGATTCAGTTTTGACCCGCAGCAGCAAAAAAGCGGTCGCATGACCGTTCAGACCGACGATTTTTCGCCTGTACCGCGTCTGGTGTCGGCCGTGCCCGCTTCGCCCAAGGAAGAAGCGATCGAGCGGGCGCTGCGGCCCAAGTTGCTGGACGAATACGTCGGTCAGAAAAAAGTGCGCGAGCAGCTCGAAATTTTCATCAGCGCGGCAAAAAAGCGCGGCGAGGCGCTGGACCACGTGTTGCTGTTTGGCCCGCCCGGGCTGGGCAAGACCACGCTGTCGCACATCGTCGCGCAAGAGCTGGGCGTCAAGCTTCGTCAGACCAGTGGGCCGGTGCTGGAAAAGCCGAAAGACCTGGCCGCGCTGCTGACCAATCTGGAGCCCAACGACGTGCTGTTCATCGACGAGATTCACCGTCTGAGCCCGGTGGTCGAGGAGATTTTGTACCCGGCGCTGGAGGACTACCAGATCGACATCATGATCGGCGAGGGCCCGGCGGCGCGCAGCATCAAGCTCGATTTGCAGCCCTTCACCCTGGTGGGCGCGACCACGCGCGCGGGCATGCTGACCAACCCGCTGCGCGATCGCTTTGGCATCATTGCCCGGCTGGAGTTTTACACGCCGCAAGAACTCGAGCTGATCGTCACGCGCAGCGCGCGCCTGTTGCAAGTGGAGATCGACGCCCAGGGCGCGGCCGAACTGGCGCGGCGCTCGCGTGGCACGCCACGCATTGCCAACCGGCTGCTGCGCCGGGTGCGCGACTACGCCGACGTCAAGGGCAGCGGCCGCATCACGCACGAGCTGGCGCAGCGCGCGCTGGCCATGCTCGACGTCGATCCGCAGGGCTTTGACCTGATGGACCGCAAACTGCTCGAAGCCGTGATTCAACGCTTCGATGGCGGCCCGGTCGGGCTGGACAACATCGCCGCCTGTATCGGCGAAGAGCGCGATACCATCGAGGACGTGATCGAGCCCTACCTGATCCAGCAGGGCTTTTTACAGCGCACGCCGCGCGGGCGCATCGCCACCCAGTCGGCCTACCGGCACCTGGGGCTGGCACCGTCGGCCGTTGCGGCAGATTTGTGGACGACCGGCACGCATCTTCCCTTTCCTCAGACCTGAGCACAGCATGAGCAAGTACGATTTTGACCTCTTTGTGATAGGCGGCGGCAGCGGTGGCGTGCGCGCCGCGCGCCTGGCGGCCCAGTTGGGCGCGCGCGTGGCGCTGGCCGAAACCCTGGGCCCCGAGGGCTTGGGCGGCACCTGCGTCAATCTGGGCTGCATTCCAAAAAAACTCTACCGCTACGCGGCCGACTTTTCCCATGCCTTCGATGACGCGCGCGGTTTTGGCTGGCAGGGCGACAAGCCCAGCCTGAACTGGGCGGCGCTCAAAGCCAACCGGGCGCAAGAGATCAACCGCCTGAACGCGGTGTACGCCGACTTGCTGCGCGCCGCAGGCGTCACGCTGTTCGACGGTTTTGCCCGTCTGCAGGGCGAGCGCGGCGTCGCTCTGGCCACGCTCAACGCCGACGGCAGCGCTGGGCATCGGAACTTCAGCGCCGAGCACATCCTGATTGCCACCGGCGGCACGCCGCACGTGCCGCACTTTCAGGGGCGCGAACACGCCATCACCTCAAACGAGATTTTCGATCTGGAGCCTTTTCCGCAGCGGCTGGTGGTGGTCGGCGGCGGCTACATTGCCTGCGAATTTGCCTCCATCTTCACCGGCCTGGGTGCGCGGGTGACGCAGATCTACCGCGGCGAGCAGGTTTTGCGCGGTTTTGACGACGAGCTGCGGCATTTTGCCGCTGCCGAGTGGGTCAAGGCGGGCCTGGACTTGCGGCTCAACAGCGGCGTGGTCGATATTCGCCGCAGCGCCGACGGTTTGCAGGTCGATCTGGAGGGCGGCGGCGTGCTGCAGGCCGACGCCGTGCTCTACGCCACCGGCCGTCGGGCCAACGTGCAGGGTCTGGGGCTGGAGTTGGTGGGCGTGGCGCAGGGCGCGCAAGGCGAGGTCTTGGTCGACGCGCATTACCAGACCAATGTGCCCGGCATCCACGCCGTGGGTGACGTCACCCAGCGCGTGCAGCTCACGCCGGTGGCGCTGGCCGAAGCCATGCAGGTGGTGCAGCGCTTGTTTGGCAGCGCGCCCCAGGCAAGCGCGCAGGCGGTGGGCGCACTGGACTACGAGGGCATACCGAGTGCCGTCTTCACCCATCCGGCGCTGGCCTGCGTCGGTCTGACCGAGGCCGCTGCGCGCGAGCGCCTGGGCCAGATCAAGGTGTTTCGCAGCGAGTTCAAGGCGCTCAAACACACCCTGTCGGGCCGCAGCGAGCGCACGCTCATGAAGCTGGTGGTCGACGGCGCCAGCGATCGCGTGGTCGGTCTGCACATGGTGGGTGCCGATGCGGCTGAGATCGTGCAGGGTTTTGCGGTTGCCATGAAAGCCGGCGCGACCAAGGCGATGTTCGACGCCACCATCGGCATTCATCCCAGCGCAGCAGAAGAATTCGTCACCATGCGCGCAGCGCTGCTGCGCTAAAACACAGCAGCGCCCAGTCCACATGCCAGAGTCGCCGCCCTATATCGCCCCCGCTTTTTTCAGCGACGCTGCGGCCGCCTTGGCCCAGGTGCAGCAGATTTATCGCTTGGGAGTGGAGTTTTTGCAGCGCTCGCTGCGCGAGTTCGTCGACGGCGCACAGCCCGGCCACCAGCGCGTGCGCGCCTGCTACCCCTGCGTGCGCTTGCACGCTGGCAGCCAGACCGGGCATGGCGCGCGTGCGCTGCAAGGCCTGAGCTACGGCTTCGTGGCCGGGCCGGGCCGCTTCGAGGCCACCCTGACCCGGCCCGACCTGTTTGCCGATTACTACCTGGAGCAGTTCGAGCTGCTGCTGGCCAACCACGGCGGCCCGCTCGAAGTGGGCACCAGCACGCAGCCGATACCGGTTCATTTCGTGTTCTCCGAGCACGAGCACTTGCAAGGCCAGCTCAGCGCCGAGCGGCGCTTGCAAATGCGCGAGTGCTTTGATTACCCCGATCTCGCTGCGATGGACGACGGCATTGCCAACGGCACGCACCAGCCCCGCGCGGGCCAGCCGCAGCCGCTGGCGTTGTTCACCGCGCCCCGGGTCGACTATTCGTTGCAGCGGCTGCGCCACTACTGCGGCAGCTCGGCCGACTGGTTTCAGAACTTCGTGCTGTTTACCAACTACCAGTTTTACATCGACGAATTCATCTTGCTCGGCCAGCAAGAGATGGCCAACCCGCACAGTCCGTACCAGGCCTTGGTCGAGCCGGGCAACCGGGTCACGCGCCGGGTGGGCTGTGCGGCGCAGGCGGCTGATGCGCTCGGGCAGGAGCCGTCGCGCCTGCCGCAAATGCCGGCCTACCACCTGTGGCGCGAGGGTCGCAGTGGCATCACGCTGGTCAACATCGGCGTCGGGCCGGCCAACGCCAAGACCATCACCGACCACATTGCCGTGTTGCGCCCGCACGCCTGGCTGATGATTGGCCACTGCGCCGGTTTGCGCAGCACCCAGCAACTGGGTGACTACGTGCTGGCGCACGCCTACGTGCGCGAAGACCACGTGCTGGACGAAGACCTGCCGCTGTGGGTGCCCATTCCGGCGCTGGCCGAGATTCAAGTGGCCCTGGAGGCTGCCGTGGCCGACGTGACCGGCCTGGCGCCGCATGAGCTCAAGCGCATCATGCGCACCGGCACCGTCGCCAGCACCGACAACCGCAACTGGGAGCTGCTGCCGGACCAGCAGCCGCAGCGCCGTTTTTCACAGTCGCGCGCGGTGGCGCTCGACATGGAGTCGGCCACCATCGCGGCGAACGGTTTTCGTTTGCGCGTGCCCTATGGCACTTTGCTGTGCGTGAGCGACAAGCCGCTGCACGGCGAGCTCAAGCTGCCCGGCATGGCCAACCAGTTCTACCGCGAGCGGGTCGACCAGCACCTGCGCATTGGCGTGCGCGCGCTCGAACGCCTGCGCCAGGATGGCGTGGGCCCCTTGCACAGCCGCAAGCTGCGCAGCTTTGCCGAGGTGGCGTTTCGCTAGCTAGACTCGGCCCGCGGCGCAGTCTTGCGTTTCGTTCGGGTTGAGCCCTTCGACAAGCTTCCTTCGACAAGCT
>BBPE01000048.1_pt3 | contig 11213 bp, 10 predicted proteins | sample 1344301 | NCBI WGS metagenome assembly BBPE01 (sample SAMD00019089, study PRJDB2971) | groundwater metagenome | isolation source: The Cedars highly-alkaline
TCATGCAGTGCCGGCCTGCTCATTCAAAAACAATTTCGGCCCGCTGCTGATGCGCCTGCGCCGCCCAGCTCGCCAGTGCGGCATCGGTCGGAAAGAAGTTCGCGCGCTCGTCGAGCTGCAGTTCACATTGCGCGTCGGCCAGGCGCAAGACCAGGCGCACCGGCAGGCCGCGCACCAACTCGCCCTGCTCGGTCAGCTCGCGCCGGGGTGGATGTTCGCGCACCAGCGCGGCCACCGGGAGTGGCTGGCCGCAGACCGCCACCCGCAGGTATTTGCCAAAGCGGCAACGTGCCGTCGGCAAGTCCCAGAGCTGCTGAATCTTCAGGCGCAGCCCGCCGGAGAAACGATCTGGCTGCGCCAGCGCTTGCACGATGACGAGTTCGTCGTCCTGAAACAGGTGGCGCTGGCGCTGGATCAACTGCTCGTCGGCACTGGCTTCCAGCACGGCGCTCTTGTCGTCGAGCTTGAACAACGCGAGTTTGCCGCGCTGGGCGTTGATGAGGCGCAAGTCGCCCACAATACCGGCCAGCAACACCGGCTCGCGGCTCTCGACCACCTCGGCCAGCGGCGTGCGAACGAAGCGCCGCAGCTCGCTTTCGACCTCGTCGAACAAGTGACCAGAAAAATAAAAGCCGATCGCCGACTTCTCCATGCCCAGACGCTCTTTCACGCCCCAAGGCAGCGCGTCTATCAGTTGCGGCTCCTGCGTACTCGAGCCGTGAGCAGCGTCTTGCGCATCCTCGTCCAGCAGGTCGAACAGCCCGCCCTGGTTGGCGTTGGCCGCGCTGGCGGCGGCAAAATCGAAGGCACGCTCGACCGACGCCAGCAGGGCGGCGCGGTTGCGCTGCAGCGTGTCGAAGGCGCCGGCCTTGATCAAGGCTTCGACGCTGCGCTTGTTCAGCCGCGCGCGGTCGACGCGCAGACAGAAATCGAACAGGCTCTTGAACGGTCCGGCGTCAGCGCCCCTGGGGCCCTCGCCGCGGCCTTGACGCGCGGCAACGATGGCCTCGATCGCCTGCTGCCCGGTGCCCTTGATGGCGCCCAGACCGTAACGAATCGACTGCGCGCTGATCGGCTCGAAGCGATAACCACCGCGGTTCACATCGGGCGCCTCGAACACCAGGCCCATTTTCTGCGCGTCCTCGAACAACACCTTGAGCTTGTCGGTGTCGTCCATCTCCACCGTCAGGTTGGCGCAGAAAAACTCGGCCGTGTAATGCACCTTGAGCCAGGCGGTGTGATAGGCCAGCAAGGAGTAGGCAGCGGCATGCGACTTGTTGAAACCGTAGCCGGCAAACTTCTCCATCAGATCGAAAATCTCGTCCGCCTTGGTCTGGTCGATCTGCTTCCTGGCTGCCCCGGCGCGGAAAATGGCGCGCTGCTGGGCCATTTCATCGGCGTTCTTTTTGCCCATGGCCCGGCGCAGCATGTCGGCGCCACCGAGCGAGTAGCCGCCCAGCAACTGCGCCGTCTGCATCACCTGTTCCTGGTAAACCATGATGCCGTAAGTCTCGGACAGCACCTCGGCCACCAGCGGGTGCGGGTATTCGATCACCTCGCGCCCGTGCTTGCGCGCCACGAAGCTGGGAATCAGGTCCATCGGGCCGGGCCGGTACAGCGCGTTGAGGGCGATCAGGTCTTCCAGCCGGCTGGGTTTGGCGTCTTTGAGCATGCCCTGCATGCCGCGGCTTTCAAACTGGAACACGGCTTCGGTCTGGCCGCGCGTGAACAAGGCGTAGACCCGCGGGTCGTCCAGCGGCAGGTTTTCATAGCAAAAATCTTGCTGGCCCGGGTGGCGCGTGCGTATGAGTTCGCGCGCGATCTCCAAAATGGTCAGCGTGGCCAAGCCCAGAAAGTCGAACTTGACCAGGCCAATCGCTTCCACATCGTCCTTGTCGTACTGGCTCACCGCAGCGTCGCTGCCGGGCTGGGCATAGAGCGGGCAAAAATCGGTCAGCTTGCCCGGCGCGATCAACACCCCGCCGGCGTGCATGCCGACGTTGCGCGTCAGACCTTCGAGTTTTTGCGCCAGTTCGATCAGGGTCTTGACGTCGTCTTCTTTCTGAATGCGCTCGGCCAGCAGCGGCTCCAGCTCGATGGCGTAGTTGTTTTTGTCGCCTGCCGGCTTCGGACTGGGCGGGTACTGCAGCGTCACCGACACGCCCGGCTTGTTCGGAATCAGCTTGGAGATGCCGTCGCAAAAGCCGTAGGAAAAATCGAGCACGCGACCGACGTCGCGAATCGCCGCGCGCGCCGCCATGGTGCCAAAGGTGACGATCTGGCTCACCGCCTCCTTGCCGTACTTGTGTTTGACGTAGTCGATCACGCGGTCGCGGTTGGCCTGACAGAAGTCGATGTCGAAGTCGGGCATAGAGACCCGCTCCGGATTCAGAAAACGCTCGAACAGCAGCTTGTACTGCAGCGGATCGAGGTCGGTGATATTCAGCACATAAGCCACCAGCGAACCGGCGCCCGAGCCGCGCCCCGGCCCCACCGGGCAGCCGTTGTTCTTGGCCCAGTTGATGAAGTCGCTGACGATCAGGAAATAGCCCGGAAACCCCATTTTCAGGATGGTTTCGATCTCGAACTCGAGCCGCTGCACGTAGTGCGCGCGCTGCTGCGCGCGCTGCGCCGCGTCGGGGTAGCGCTGGCGCAGCCGCTGCTCCAGTCCGGCGTAGGAAGATTGGCGAAAGAAGTCAGCCATCGGCATCGACACGCCGTCGATCAGCGGGGTGGGGAAATGCGGCAGTTGCGGCTGGCCCAGCACCAGCGTGAGGTTGCAGCGCTTGCCGATCTCCAGCGTGTTCGCCAGCGCCGTCGGCAGGTCGGCAAACAGCGCTTGCATCTGCGCTGCCGATTTGAAATACTGCTCGCGCGTGAAGCGGCGCAGGCGCCGCTTGTTGCCCAGAATTTCACCGTCGGCGATGCACACGCGCGCCTCATGCGCTTCGTAGTCGTCCGCTCGCAAAAATTGCAGCGGCTGCGTCGCCACCACCGGCAAGCCCAGCCGGGCGGCCAGTTGCACCGTCGCCGCCACGTGGCGCTCGTCGTCGGCGCGGCCAGCGCGTTGCAGCTCCAGATAAAACCGGTGCGCAAACAGGCTGCCGAGTTGCAACGCCAGGTCGGCGGCGCGCTGCCCGTCACCGTGCAACAGCGCCTGCCCCACCGGGCCAGCCTGCGCGCCCGAGAGTAGCAGCAGACCGGCGTTGTGCCGCTCCAGCCAGGCGCGCTCCAGTGCAACCGGGCTGCGCCCGTCGCTGCCGGTCCAGGCGCGCGTGAGCAGCTCGCACAAATTGAGGTAGCCCTGCTGGTTTTGTACCAGCAGCAACACACGCGGCATGCCGTTGTGCGGGTGGCCGGGTACGGCGTGCGGCGTTTGCGCCGCAAAGCCTTGCAACACCACCTCGGCACCGAGCAGCGGTTTGAGGCCACGCGCGCGCGCTGCCTTGTAAAACTTGACCGCGCCAAACAGGTTGTTCAAGTCGGTGATGGCCAGCGCGGGCTGGCCGTCGGCAGCGGCGGCGTCCAGCACCTCGTCGATCCGGTTGCAGCCGTCGACGACGGAGAACTCGGTGTGCAAACGCAGATGAATGAATGAAGATGAGGCTGACAGCATGAATGGGTATCCATTTTTCAAAACAGCCCGCCCGCGCCGGGCGGCAGCGCCTTGCCCGGATCAAGGCAGCAAGGACAGCGCCTGCAGGTAGCGCGGGCTGCGCATCAAATCGTCCCAGGCCCATGCCGTGCCGCTGGGCAACAAGGCGCTGCGGCGCTGCTCGCTGGCCGGATGGGCCTGCCAGCGCCCTTGCCTATGGGCCAGGCTCAGGCCGTCTATCAGTGCGTCAATCGGCGCGCCTGCGTCCACTTGGCATTGGTTGCACAACAGCACCAGGTCGCAGCCGGCGGCCAGCGCGGCCAGCGCGGCTTCGGTGTGGCTGAGCGCGCGGCCTTCGATCTGACGCGCACCGGCCATGCTCAGGTCGTCGCTGAAAATGGCGCCGGTAAAACCGAGCCGATGACGCAGGATATCGTTCAACCAGCGCGACGAAAAGCCCGCCGCCCGTGCATCGACCTGCGGGTAGATGACGTGCGCCGGCATCACGCTGTCCAGGCTGTTGCTGAGCCAGCCGTAGGGGGCGGCGTCTTGCGCCAAAATGGCTTCCAGGCTGCGCGGGTCCACCGGCACGTCAAGGTGCGAGTCGGCCTGGACAAAGCCATGCCCCGGAAAGTGCTTGCCGCAGTTGCGCATGCCGCTTTGCAGCAGGCCGTGCAGCAGAGCCCGGGCCAGCAGCGTGGTGACGCGCGCGTCGGCCGAAAAGGCGCGGTCGCCAATCACATGGCTGCTGCCGTGGTCCAGATCAAGCACCGGGGTGAAGCTGAAATCGACCCCACAGGCGCGCAGCTCGGCGCCGAGCACATAGCCCACGGCGCTAGCGGCCTGGCAGGCCAGCACGGCGGCTTCGCTTTCCAAGCCGGCCTGGCCGCCAAACCAGCGCTGACCCAGGGCGCGCATGGGCGGCAGGTGGGTAAAGCCGTCGCTGCGAAAGCGCTGCACGCGCCCGCCTTCGTGGTCGACGGCAATCAGCAGGTCGGGGCGCACTTGCTTGATCTGGCGGCACAACTGGCTGAGCTGGGCGCGCTTGTGCCAGTTGCGAGAAAACAAAATCACGCCGCCGACCAGCGGGTGCGCCAGGCGCCGTTCGTCGTTCCCGTCCAGAGCGGTGCCGGCGACGTCGATGATCAAAACTGCGGGCAGGCTCATGCTTTTTCCACCACCACGAAGCTGGTGGCGTAATCGGTTTCATCGCTGACGCTGACGTGCGCGCGCAACCCTCTTGCTTCGAACCAGTCTTTCAGACCCCGGTGCAGCACGAGGACGGGCTGGCCACTGGGGAGCTTGTCGATCTCGCAGTCGCGCCAGGTCATGGGACTGCGCAGCCCCAGGCCAATGGCCTTGCTGAACGCTTCCTTGGCGCTAAAGCGCGTTCCCAGGTAGCGCACGCCGCGCTCGGGCCAGCGCGCGCTGCGCTGGCGCCAGGTGATCAGTTCGCTTTGGCCCAGCACTTTTTCAGCCAGACGCTCGCCGTGCCGCTCCAGGCTGGCGCGGATGCGGCGCAGGTCGCACACGTCGGTGCCTATGCCGTAAATCATGGGTCTTGTGCGACAGCAATGCAGCGCAGGTAGTCGGCCACCGTGGCCGCGTAGCCCCGTTCGAGCGCGTCGGCCACCAGCGCGTGACCGATCGAGACCTCGCGCAGGCCCGGTACGGCGCGCAAAAGGGCGCTCAGGTTGTCGCGGTTGAGGTCGTGGCCGGCGTTGACCTCCAGCCCCGCGTCCTGCGCGGCCTGCGCGGCGGCTCGGTAACGCTGCAACTGCGCGTTGCGCTGCGGCGTGTGCCAGGCGGCGGCGTAGGGCTCGGTGTAGAGCTCGACGCGCTCGGCACCGAGCGCGCGCGCGGCCGCCATGGGCTGCGGGTCGGCGTCCATGAACAGGCTCACGCGCGCGCCCAGCGCCTGCGCCTGCGCGATCAGCGGGCGCAGCAGGTCGGCGTCGGCGGGCAGGTTCCAGCCGTGGTCGCTGGTGAACTGGCCCACGCTGTCGGGCACGAAGGTGAGTTGCTGCAGCGGCAGGCCGCGCCGTTTGAGCTCGCGTGCGACGTCCAGCAGGTTATGCGTCGGGTTGCCCTCGATGTTGAACTCGCGCTCCGGCCAGTCCAGCAGCAACTCGCCCAGTTCGAACACGTCGGACGTTCGCACGTGGCGCTGGTCTGGCCGCGGGTGCAGCGTAATACCGTGCGCGCCGGCTTGCAGGCACTGCGTGGCCGCGCGCGTGAGCGAGGGAATGCCCAACTGGCGCGCGTTGCGCAGCAGCGCCACTTTGTTGAGGTTGACCGACAAGGCGGTGTGCGGGACGCGGGGGACTGAGGCCACGGTCATGATAAGAAAGTGTCAAGCAAAGAAACGGGATTGGTCTGGGTGACTGGCCCAGCCAGCGCGCGCGGCCGGCTCAAAGCCTGCACATCAAGCATCAATTGTCGGGTTTTGAATACCCGCACGCCGCCATGGTGGTGCAGCAGGGCGCGCAGTTGCGCCTGCAACACCCACAGGGCGGGCGCGCAGGCGCGCAAAGTGGCAATGAACGGGGCCGGTTCGTCCAGCGCGGCTTGCAGCGCCAGCCAGTGTGCGCCCGCGGGCGCCGGCCCATCGCTGGCAGTTGCCAAGCGCAAACCGTGTTCGGGCAGCAGCACGTAGGGCGCCTGCGGATCGAGCGCGGCCAGCGTGGAGCCCTCGTGCGCCAGATCCGGCAGCAGGCCCGTCTGACGCAACAACAGCAGCTCGAAGGCGCGCAAAATGGCTTGCTGCGCGTCGGCGCGCTCGGCCAGCAGTTGCACGGCGCGGGCGAAATGGTCAAACAGGCGCGGGTGCGGGTCGTCGCGCGCCAGCAAGCGCAGCAGCAGTTCGTTCAAATAACTGCCCGACAACAGCGCCTCGCCGCTGGGCATGACGTGGCCGCCCTGCCACTGGGCGGCCTTGAGGGTGCGCACCTCGGTCTGCCCGCCCCAGCTCAGCAGCAGCGGCTGCAGCGGCAGCAGCACCGGACGAAATTGAGAGGTCGGCCGCTTGACGCCCTTGGCGAGCAGGGCCAGGCGGCCGTGCTGGCGGCTGAACACCTCCAGAATCAGGCTGGACTCGCTCCAGTCGTAGCGGTGCAGGACGAAAGCGGGTTCTTCGTTGGCCCGTTTGCTCATTGCTGAAAAGTGTCCTGCCGCCGGGCCGCCCCAAGGCAGGCAAGCCCCCTCGGGGGGCAGCGACCCGCGAAGCGGTGGAGCGTGGGGGCACTATTCATAACCGAACGAGCGCACCCGCGCAGCGTCGTCGGCCCAGCCCGAACGCACCTTGACCCACAGCTCCAAAAACACCTTGCAATCCCAGAGCTTCTCCAGCTCCAGGCGCGCTTCGGTGCCGATGCGCTTGAGTTTTTCACCGCCCTCGCCGATCACCATGCCCTTGTGGCCTTCGCGTTCGACCACGATGGTGGCGGCGATGCGCTTGAGCGCACCGTCTTGTTCAAACTTGTCGATCACAACAGTGGACGTGTAGGGCAACTCGTCGCCGGTGAGGCGAAACAACTTTTCCCGCACCATTTCGCTCGCCATGAAGCGCTCGCTGCGGTCGGTCAGCGCCTCGCAGTCGTGCATCCAGGGCTGCTGCGGCAGGTATTTTTCGCAAATGGCGAACAAGCGCTCGATGTCGCGCGGGCTCTTGGCCGACATCGGCACGAATTCGGCAAAGGGGTGACGTTCCTGCATGGCGCGCAGCCAGGGCGCGAGTTCGCCACGGCGGCGCACCAGATCGAACTTGTTGGCCAGCAACAGCGCCGGAATGTGGCGCGGCAGCAGGTCGAGCACCTGGGCGTCGGCCGCCGTGAAGTAACCGGCCTCGACCACGAACAGGATCAGATCGACCTCGGCCACGGTGCCGAGCACGGTTTTGTTGAGCGCGCGGTTCAGCGCGTTGCCGTGCCGGGTCTGAAATCCCGGCGTGTCGACAAAGACAAACTGGTTCGGCCCCAGCGTGCGATAACCAGTGATGCGGTGGCGCGTGGTCTGCGCCTTGCGCGAGGTGATGCTGACTTTTTGACCCACCAGCGCGTTCAGCAAGGTGGACTTGCCGACGTTGGGTTTGCCGACGATGGCGACTAGGCCGCAGCGCTGTTGCGCTGGATCGATGGGCGCGGGAGCCTCGGGCGCGCTGGCTTGATGCGTGGCTTCAGCATCTGTAGCGGCGTCTGCGGCGTCTGCGCCCTGGCCTAGGGCGCGTGCCAGCATGGCGTCGAGCTCGGGGTTGGCCTGGGTGGGCACAACGGGAATGGGGGTGGACGCAGGGTCGGCTTGGCGGGGCATGGTAGGCTGAAAATGGCGGCCAGGAGGCACGCACTGGTGGGTTGAAAAGGCGCCCGAACGCAGGTGATTCAGGCCTTGCCGGCAGCAACCGACGCACCGAGCTGTTGCAACAGGGCAGCAGCGGCGGCCTGCTCGGCGGCACGGCGCGAAGCGCCCAGGCCGCGCTGGCTGCAAGCGATCTCGGCTACGCAGCATTCGACGTCGAAGGTCTGCTGATGCGCGTCCCCCCGCGTGGTCACCACGCGGTAGACCGGCAGCTTCATTTTGCGCCCCTGCAGCCACTCTTGCAATTCGGTTTTCGGGTCTTTGCCCAGGGCTCCCATCTGGCCATCGAGCACGGTGTCGCCGTACAGGCGCCGCACCAGCGCAGCGGCGGCATCGAAACCGGCGTCGAGGTAGACCGCACCCAAAATGGCTTCGAGTGCGTCGGCCAGAATGGACGGACGCTGCTGACCGCCCGAGCGCTTTTCGCCCTCGCCCAGGCGCAGGCACGCGGGCAGCCCGAGTCGGCTGGCGATCTCAACCAGGCTGTCTTGCTTGACCAGGTTGGCGCGTACGCGCGAGAGGTCGCCCTCGGGCAGTTGACCGAGCTTTTCAAACAACAGGGCCGAGACGGCCAGGCCCAGCACCGAATCTCCCAGAAATTCCAGCCGTTCGTTGTGGTCGGCGGCGAAGCTGCGGTGGGTGAGTGCACGCAGCAGCAGGCGCGGCTGCGCAAAATCGTGCCGCAAGCGCTGTTGCAGCGCGAGAAAATCAGCCGACAACACAGTTGTCGCTTGGGAGGCTGTGGACCGAAAAGAAGACGACATCAGCGCGAGCTGCCGCTGTACTTGAGCAGCAGATAAGCCGGCCCGAGCAGGTGAATTTCACGCTGGTAGGCGAAGGAAACCACCACCCGCTCACCTTGCTTGACCACCTCCAGATCGCGGCCGGAGACGCTTTCGATGCGGTCAATCTGCGCGGCGCGGTCGAAAAGGCCGCGCACCTCGGTCACGGTGCTGCCGGTAGAGGCTTTTTGCACCGCTTTCTTGACCAGCGTGTATTCGATGTAGGTGGGTACCGCCTGTGCCAGCAGCACGCCGACCAAGGCCAGCACGACCGCCGTCACCAGCAGTCCCAGGAAGGTCAGACCGCGTTGTTGCCGTTTGCCTTGCATGATTTCCATCTTTCCACCGTGCAGGATGACTTCACTCGAACCGGCCAATGCGGCTCAGATCGCCAAAGTTCATCCAGACAAAAAAGGCTTTTCCGACGATATTGGCTTCGGGGACGAAGCCCCAGAAGCGCGAATCGAGCGAATTGTCCCGATTGTCGCCCAGCACGAAAAAATGCCCCGACGGCACGGTGCAGCTAACGCCTTCGATGGTGTAGCTGCATAGATCGCGGTAGGCAAAATCGGTAGCACCGGCAATGAAGGCCGGGCGGTCGTCGTCATTGAGGGTGCCAAAACGACGCCCCCCGATGGCCTCGGTGTACTGGCGCGAATGGCGCAAGGTGTCGGGGTCAAAAAAATCGGGCTCGGCGCTGCGCGGCACCAACTCGCCGTTGATGCTCAGCCGTTTGTTCAAGTAGGAAACCTGGTCGCCCGGCACGGCCACCACGCGCTTGATGTAGTCCAGACTGGGTTGCGGCGGAAAGCGAAACACCATCACGTCGCCGCGCTGCGGCTGCTGGTTGGCCAGCAGCTTGTGGTGGAACACCGGCAGGCGTACGCCATAGTGAAATTTGTTGACCAAAATCAGGTCGCCCACGTGCAAGGTCGGGATCATGGAGCCGGAGGGTATCTTGAACGGCTCAAAAAGAAACGAGCGCAGCACGAACACCGCCAAAATGACCGGAAACAGACCGGCGGTCCAGTCCAGCCACCAGGGCTGGCGCAGCAGTTGCTGCCGAGCCGGCTCGACGTCGTCCAGGCTCTGGCCAAACCCCTGCTTTTCCAGCGCCGCCAGGCGCGCCTGGTGCTCGTCGAGCAGGCGCTGGGCGGCGCGTTTGCGCTGCGGCCAGAACCAGAATTTCTCGGCCAGCCAGTACAGGCCCGTGACCCCGGTGGCCAGCATCAGCAACAGCGCGAAGTTGCCCTGCACCGCGCCGCCGTACCAGGCCAGCGCGTAGACCGCAAAGGCCGTCAAAATCGCCGCCGTAAAACCGCTCATGGTGCTGTGCATCAGTCTTGCACCTGCAAAATCGCGAGAAAAGCCTCTTGCGGCACCTCGACCGAACCAATCTGTTTCATGCGCTTCTTGCCTGCTTTCTGTTTTTCGAGGAGTTTGCGTTTGCGGCTGATGTCGCCGCCGTAGCATTTTGCCAGCACGTTCTTGCGCAGGGCCTTGATGGTCTCGCGCGCGATCACGTTGCCGCCAATGGCGGCCTGGATCGCCACGTCGAACTGCTGGCGGCTGATGATTTCGCGCATCTTGGCCACCACCGCGCGCCCCCGGTACTGCGACTGACTGCGGTGCACGATGATGGACAGCGCATCGACCTTCTCGCCGTTGAGCAAGATGTCCACCTTCACCACATCGGCCGCGCGGTACTCCTTGAACTCATAGTCCATCGAGGCGTAACCGCGGCTGACCGATTTGAGCTTGTCGAAGAAATCCAGCACGATTTCGCCCAGCGGCATGTCGTAGGTCAGCATGACCTGCTTGCCGTGGTAGGCCATGTTCTGTTGCATGCCACGCTTCTGGTTGGCCAGCGTCATGACCGCGCCCACGTACTCCTGCGGCATATAGAGGTGCACCGTCACGATGGGCTCGCGAATCTCCTCCAGCCGCCCCTGCTCGGGCATCTTGGACGGGTTCTCGACCAAGATGACCTCGCCGTCGGGTTTGGCCACCTGGTAGACCACGCTGGGCGCGGTGGTGATCAGGTCCTGGTCGAACTCGCGCTCCAGCCGTTCCTGCACGATCTCCATGTGCAGCAGACCCAGGAAACCGCAGCGAAAACCGAAACCCAGCGCCTGCGACACCTCGGGCTCGTACATCAGCGCGGCGTCGTTGAGCTTGAGTTTTTCCAGCGCATCGCGCAGCGCGTCGTATTCGCTGGCCTCGGTCGGGTACAGGCCAGCAAACACCTGGGGCTGCACTTCCTTGAAGCCGGGCAGCGCTTCGGTGGCAGGCCCCAGGTTGTTGGGCAGCTTCTTTTCCAGCGTGATGGTGTCGCCCACCTTGGCGGCCTGCAATTCCTTGATGCCGGCAATGATGTAGCCCACCTCGCCCGCCTCCAGCGACTCGCGCGCTTCGTTGGCCGGTGTGAACACGCCCAGGCTGTCGGCGTTGTAGACCGTTTCGGTCGCCATCATCTTGAAGCG
>BBPE01003415.1_pt1 | contig 11213 bp, 13 predicted proteins | sample 1344301 | NCBI WGS metagenome assembly BBPE01 (sample SAMD00019089, study PRJDB2971) | groundwater metagenome | isolation source: The Cedars highly-alkaline
CGCGGGCGCATCCGCCGCGCGCGCCGCGCCTTTCCGGCGCGATCCACGACGCGAGCCGAGGCACCCCCATGCCCGACACCGCCAACCCCGCGACCCCGCCGCTGCCCCAGGGCGCGCCGACCGCCGAACGCCTGGCCGGCGTCGGCGCTGCGCGCGGCAAGGGCCCGGCGCTGCGCGCGGCAAGACGTGGCGCGGGCGCATCCGCCGCGCGCGCCGCGCACTTCCGGCGCGATCCACGACGCGAGCCGAGGCATTCCCATGCCCGACACCGCCAACCCCGCCACCCCGCCGCTGCCCCAGGGCGCGCCGCCCGCCGAACGCCTGGCCGGCGTGCCCACCGTCGCGGCCTCCGCCACGGGAAACACCAACGCGGCCGCGGCACGGCCCAGCCGCAGCCCTTTTGCGGGTCTGCCCAGGTGGGCGCTCGCGCTGCGCCGGTCGGTCGCCATCCTCTTCGGCCTGGCCGCGGTGCTCTTCCCCGTCGCGGCGCTTGGCTCGCTGGTGCTGCTGCTCGCCCCCTACCCCGCCGCCGACGGGGCGCTGGCCATCGTCTCCGCCGTCCGCCCCGCGCCCACGGGCGAACGCTGGACGTCGCCGCCGCCTTGACCGCGCTCTTCCCGCCCGGGGTCACGGTGCGCGCGCTGGTGATCCTGCTCGCGGCCTGGGCGGTGGTGTCGGGCGTGGCGCTGCCTGTCACCGCGTCTCGCGGGCGCGAAGGCCGGCGGTGGCGTCGGCCTGGGCGACGCGGTGTGGGGCGTGCTGGTCTGTCTGCAGCCCATTGCGGTCGCCGTGGTGCTGACCACTCGGCTCGGGATCTACGCGCTGGCGTTGGGTTTCGCGATGCCGGCCCTGCGCTTCCGCGTGCGGAACCGCGGCGGGAGTTCCGCGGCGGCGGCCGCGGCGAAACCCTGAAAAGACCGGGGCACCGCGCGGTTTCCCGCGGGTGCCCCCGAACCCGCCCGGCCGAGGCCGGGTGCTACTCGCGCATCTCGAAGAGCGGCCGGCCGCCCTCGCCCGTGCCAACGAAAACCGGCGTGCCGGGGCGCGACAGGTCGCCGCGGCCCGGGCCGGTGCGCTCCGCCACAACGCGGCCCGAGGTGTCGGTGGTGACGCGGCCGACGCGGCCCGCGGTGATGGTGGCTGGCGCCGGGGGCTCGCCCACGGTGACGGTGATGTTGGAACCGGCGCGGTTCACCAGGATGGGCACGCCGCGCGGGGTGCCGCGGACCATGGAGGCCGGCACCGTGCCGATCTGCTGGCCGCCGAGGTTGAACACGGGCACCGCCGGCTCCGGCGCCGGGCGCGGCGCGACGGCCGCGGTCTGCGCGCCGGTGGCCGGCATGGACTGGTCGGCGCAGGCGCCGAGGCCGAGGAGGGCCACAGCCCCGATAAGAAGGTGGGAACGACGCATGGGCACTCTCCCCGCGGAAACGGTTGGTTGCACTTGCCCAATGCTAGGCAGGCTAAGCGGCCGCGCGCAAGGGGATGGGCTTGTCCCCGCGTCCGCCTATGCATCCCTGGGGCCACAAATGTTGCCGAAAAGCCTCACCGGAGCAACACCCCGAAGTCGCGCAACCAGCCCAACAGGGGCAGGAGGGGCAGGCCGAGGATCGCCGCGTGCTCGCCCTCCGCGCGCGCAAAGAGCTGAGCGCCCGGGCCCTCGAAGCGGTAGGCGCCAACGCTGCCCAGCACCGCCTCGCCCTCCAGCGCAAGAATGGCCTCCAGCGCCTCGTCGGAGAAGCCGCGCATCGCCAGCCGCGGGACGGCGACGTGGTGCCAAAGCCGACGGTTCGCCTGCCACGCGACGACGGCCGTCACCAGCTCGTGCGGCCGGCCGCGCAGCCGGCGGAGATGTTCGCGCGCACCCGCCATCCCCTCCGGCTTGTCGAACCACGCGCCGTCGCAGACCAGGATCTGGTCGGCGCCGAGCACCACCGCCTCCGGCCGCCGCGCGGAAAGCCGCGCGGCCTTGGCATCGGCGAGGACCAGCGCCGTGTCCTCGGCCGTCAGCCCCTCGGCCCGTGCGCCCTCCTTGAGTGCCGCCTCGTCCAGCCGCGCCGGCAGCGCCTCGAAGCGCAGCCCGGCGCGGGCCAGCAGATCGCGCCGCGCCGGGCTTTGCGAGGCGAGGACGAGCGGCGGGTGGTCCGCCTGGAGCGACGACGTCACGCCGTCGCGGCGCCCGGCGCCCCGATGACCGCCGCCGCCGGGTCCTCGGGCGGGCGGCGCGCCTGGTCGCCGCGGCGCTGGTGCCACAGCTCCATCTGCTGGACGACGGTCGCCGCCGTCTCCTCAATGGAGCGGCGCGTGACGTCGATGACCGGCCAGCCGCGGCTGGTACACAGGCGCTTGCTGGCGAGGATTTCCGCCTTCACGGCCTCCGGATCCACGTACTCGCTCTCGGCCTGCCGGACGCCGCCGCCGCCGATGATCTTCAGCCGGTGGCGGCGGATGTCGAGCAGGGACACCGGATCGATGGTCAGCCCCACCACCGGGCAGGGCGGCTTTTCCAGCTCGGGCGGCAGCGGCGCACCGGGGACCAGCGGCACGTTGGCCGCCTTGATGCCGCGGTTGGCGAGGTAGAAGCAGGTCGGCGTCTTGGAGGACCGGCTGACGCCCACCAGCACGACATCCGCGTTGGCGATGCCCGCGGTGCCCTGCCCGTCGTCGTGGCTGAGCACGTAGTGCATCGCGTCGATGCGCCGGAAGTAGTCCGCGTCCATCACGTGCTGCGCCGCCCGCCGCTCGCGGGCCGGCGCGCCGATCTCCTCGGCCAGGAACGCCGTGAGGTGGTCGAGCACGGACAGGTGCGGCAGGCCGAGGCGGTGGCAGGCCTGCTCGAGCGCGTGGCGCAGCGAGCGGTCCACCATCGTGCTCACCACCGCGCCAGGCTCGTGCTCGATGCCCTCGATCACGCGGTCGAGGTTCATGCGCGAGCGGACCAGGAACCAGCGGTGCTGGATCAGCCCGGGCTGGTCGAAGCGCGCGACGACGGCGCGGACCATGCTGTTGAGCGTCTCGCCCGTGCTGTCGGACACGAGGTGGAGGTTGCTGTGTCGCGGCACGGTGTCGCCTCCCTCCGCGCGCCTTGGGGACAAGCCGGTGGCGGAACGCCCGGGAGGTTGTGGATAGCCGGGAGGAAAGCGCGCCGCCAGCGACCATGGAAGGGCGAGCGGGGATGGCGCCCCCAGGCCGCGGACTCGGGACGGCGCCGCCAGGCCGGCGTCCGCGCCTGTGCACCAAGCGCCAAAAGCCCGCGCCGGCGCTCGACTGCCGCCGAAGGCCCGGGCTGTGGAAAACCCCGGGAGGAACCGCCTGCGCTTTGCCTCCCCGTTATCCACAGGCCCCAACAGCAACCTCCACCACTTCTCTTAAAGCCACTTTAAAGGGATGGTCCGCGGCGATGACCGACCACGCCCCGACGAAGCCCCTTCTCCGTGCCCTGGCTGGCGAGGCGGTGTGGCCGCCGCCGCTCTGGCTCATGCGCCAGGCCGGGCGGCACCTGCCCGAATACCGCGCCACGCGCGCCGAGGCGGGGGGCTTCATGGACCTCTGCCTCAACCCGCGCCTGGCGGCGGAGGTGACGGTGCAGCCCGTCCGGCGCTACGGCACCGACGCGGCGATCCTGTTCAGCGACATCCTGATCGTGCCCTGGGCGATGGGGCACGGGTTGACCTTTGCCGAAGGCGAGGGGCCGCGCCTGCCGCCGATCCGCGACGCGAAGGGTCTCGACGCGCTCGATCCGGCCGGGGCCGCCGCAAAGGCCTCGCCCATCATGGAAACCGTGCGCCGGACCCGCGCGGAGCTGGAGGCGCGCCACCCCGCCACCGCGCTCATCGGCTTCGCCGGCGCTCCCTGGACCGTGGGCTGCTACATGATCGAGGGACGGGGCGGGGGCGAGTTCCACCACGCGCGCCGCGCCCTGCACGCCGACCCCGCTTTCTTCGCGGCGCTGGTGGAGAGGCTGGAGGCAGCGACGCTGTCCTACCTTCTTGCCCAGGCCGAGGCCGGGGCGGAGGCGCTGATGCTGTTCGACAGCTGGGCCGGCCAGCTCCCGCCGCGCGCCTTCCGCGAGTGGGTCATCGGGCCCGCGAGGCGGCTGCGCGACGCCATCCGCGCCGCCCGGCCCGACCTGCCGGTGATCGGCTTCCCCCGGCTGGCCGGGCCGATGCTGGCGGAGTACGCGGCCGAGACGGGGATGCAGGCCGTAGCGATGGACACCGCGATGGACCCAGCCTGGGCCGCGCGGAACGTGCCCGCTCACGTCGCGCTGCAGGGCAACCTCGACCCGGAAGCGGTGGTGGCGGGGGGGGCGGGGATGCTGGCGGAGGCCGACGCGCTGCGCGCGGCGCTGCGGGGGCGGCCGTGGATCTTCAACCTCGGCCACGGGGTGGAACAGGCGACGCCGCCGGAGCATGTGGCGGCGCTCGTCGCGCACTTCCGGGGGTGATGCCGAGGGGGCTCTGCCCCCTCAACCCCCGCTTGGCCTCTTTGCTCTGGACCCCCGGGGAGAGAAAGCTACGCCGCGTCCTCGCGGCGATCGCGGACGCGGACGTAGGCGACCGCGGCGTGTTCGCCGCAGTAGGGCTTGGTTGGCATCGCCTCGCTGGAGCAGAAGCGGAAGCCGGTCGTGCCGGGCTCGCCTATCGGCCAGCAGCAGGTGCGCGCGGCGCGCGCCGTCGCGGGCCTGGGCGCGGCCACCGCCGGCGCCGGGCGCGGCGCGATGGGCGAGCGCGCGGCAACGGGCTGTCGCGGCGCGGGCCGCGGCGGCTCCGTGGCCGTGGTTGTGGCCGTGGTTGTGGCCGTGGCCACGCGGCCCGTCACCACCGCGTTCGGCGCGCGGACCGGCGGCCAGGTGGACCGGCGCACCGAGACCGGCACGGCGCTCGGCACGGTGCCGTCGCGCCGGATCGGGCTCAGCCGCGCCGGCAGCCGCAGGCGGTGCGCCTTGCCCACCACCGCGTTCTTCGTAACCCCCATGCGCCGCCCGATCTCGGCGGTGGAATGGCCCTCGGCCCAAAGGGCCTTGAGCCGTTCAATCGCATCCGCGCCCCAGTCCATCGCCAGACCCCTCATCTGTTCCCCCGAACACAAGGGATGGTAGGGGAATGGGCCATTAACACACAACCTTTGGATTCAGTTGGATGTGAAGAAAGCTGTGGACAAGCTGGGGACAGGCCCTGGATGAATCAGAACAGGAGACCCTTTCTCAAAAGCCCGTGCACGCCCTTCTCGCCGTTCACGGTCTGTGTCACGTGGAAGTCCACGGCCAGGGAACAGAATTGGTAGGCGTCGGCAGGCGACAGGTTGGTGCGCGAGGCGATGAAGCCGATCATCTCGCGCAGCGCCCGCTTCATCGCCTCGTCGAGGTCTTCGTGCATGCCCATCGAGATGTAGTGGGTGGGGGTCTCCGCGCGGGGGTAGCGCAGACCCGGGTCCTCCGCCCCGCCGCCCTTTTCCAGGCCGAAGCGGAAATGGCCGGTGAGGCACATCTCGAGCGCGTTGATGCACACCTCGCCGTCGCCCTGCACGCCGTGGCCGTCGCCGGCCGAGAACATCGCGCCCGCCACGTGGACCGGCAGGAACAGCGTGGCGCCCTGGCCGATCTCCTTGTTGTCGAGGTTGCCGCCGTGGGCCCGGGGCTCCTTGGTGGAAATGCCGCCCCATTCCGCCGGCGGCGCCACGCCCATCACGCCGAAAAAGGGCGCGAGGGGGAGCGTCACCCCGGCCCCGACCGGCACGCGGCAGGTCCTCGCCGCGCGATCCACGGGGATGTGCAGGACGCGCTTGTACGGGAAGTCCTCCGGCAGGGTGCCGCCGAGCGGGCGGAACCCGCAAAAGCCCCAGTCGGCGCCGAGCTCGATCTTCTCGATGTCCACGCGCAGGACGTCGCCCGGCTCCGCGCTCTTCACCGCGACGGGGCCGGTGAGGATGTGCGGGCCCAGGCGCGGCGGATTGGCGGCGTGGATCGTGCACAACGCCTCCGGAACGGTCATCGACGAACCCTCGGGCGGCATCACGTGTGGCCCGCCGGAGACGCACTCCAGCACGACCAGATCGCCGCTCGCGACCTCCAGCACGGGCGGAAAAGCGGCGTCGAAGCTCCCCCAGCGGACGGTCAGCGGGGTGGCGGCGACGCGGTGGGTCTGGGCCATGCGGATGGTTTTTCCGGTGCGCTGTTGCGGGCCCGCGATGAGGGGCCGCCGGCGCGCCCGGGTCAAGGTTCGCACGCCTCTCGCGGGTTGCCGCACGGGGGCACCGCGACTATAGGCTCCGGGCGCGCGGGCGGCGGGCCGAAAGGGCCGCGGCGGCGTTGCTTGTAACGCGTGTAAAAAGGGGTCGAGGACGGATGCGGGCGATCTTTGGCCGGGCCGGCGCAACGCTGGCGGTTGCGTTCGCGGGGCTGCTGGCCCTCGCGGGCGCCGCCTTGGCGCAACAGGCGGGCGACACGTCGCAAGGCGTGCCGGTGCCGTGGGGCATGGGCTTCCAGGTCTCGGGCGGGCCGGTGAAGGACGCGATCAGCGAGTTCAACACCCTCGTCTTCTGGATTATGGTGGGCATCACCATCTTCGTGGGGCTATTGCTGGCCTATGTCGCCTGGCGCTACCGCGAAGCGCGCAATCCGACGCCGAGCCAGACCAGCCACAACACCGCGCTCGAGATCGCCTGGACGGTCATTCCGGTGCTGATCCTGGTCGTGATCGCCGTCCCATCCTTCCGGCTGATATACTACCAGGACCGGGCGCGTGACGCTGACATGACGGTGAACGTTACGGGCGTGCAGTGGTATTGGAACTACCGCTTCCCGGACCACGGCGATTTCAACTTCGACAGCCGCCCCGTGTTCGACGAGGATTTGCGGCCGGGACAGCTCCGCAATCTGGCGGTGGACGAGCCACTGGTGATCCCCGTTGGCGCTACGGTGCGCGTGATCACCAACGGGGTCGACGTGATCCACTCGTTCTTCGTGCCGTCGCTCGGCGTGCAGAAGTACACGATCCCCGGGCGCGCGCTCGAGACTTGGTTCCGCGCCGACCGTGCTGGCGACTTTTTCGGCCAGTGCAACCAGATCTGCGGCGTGAACCACTGGTTCATGCCCATCCACGTGCGCGCCGTGCCGCGCGAGGAGTTCGAGGCCTGGACGGCGGACGCGCGCCGCCGCTTCGCCTCCACCATGCCCCCCGCCGGTGCGCCGCCGGTTGCGAACGCGCCGAGCGACCCCACCCTCCTTGCCGACGCACGCCGGTAAGCGCCGGCGCGAGAAAGAAGGCGCAGACAGATGCCCGACACCAACGCCGCCGCCCTGCACGGGCACGACGCGCACCACGACCACAAGCCCAGCTTCGTTCAGCGCTGGCTGTTCTCGACGAACCACAAGGACATCGGGACGCTCTACATCATCTTCGCGCTCTTCGCGGGGGTGATCGGGATCGGCATCTCGTTCCTGATGCGCCTCGAGTTGCAAAGCCCGGGGATGCAGATCTTCGCCGACGGGCAGATGTGGAACGCCTACGTCTCGGCCCACGGATTGATCATGGTGTTCTTCGTGATCATGCCGGCGCTGATCGGCGGCTTCGGCAACTGGTTCGTGCCGATCATGATCGGCGCACCGGACATGGCCTTCCCGCGGCTCAACAACATCTCGTTCTGGTTGCTCGTTCCGGCCTTTCTTCTGCTCGGCGGGTCGCTCTTTGTGGGCGGCGGCGCCGGTGCGGGCTGGACGATCTACCCGCCTCTTTCGGACGATACCTACCAGTCCGGACCGGCGATGGACATGGCGCTTTTCGCGCTGCACCTGGCCGGGGCGAGTTCCATCCTGGGTGCGTCGAACTTCATCACGACCATTTTCAACATGCGCGCGCCCGGCATGACGCTGCACAAGATGCCGCTCTTCGTCTGGTCGATGCTGGTCACCGCGTTCCTGCTGTTGCTGGCCGTCCCCGTCCTCGGCGGCGCGATCACCATGCTGATCACGGACCGCAATTTCGGCACGGCCTTCTTCGACCCCGCGGGTGGTGGCGATCCGGTGCTGTTCCAGCACCTGTTCTGGTTCTTCGGTCACCCCGAGGTGTACATCATGATCCTCCCGGCCTTCGGGATCGTGAGCCACGTCGTTTCCACCTTCTCGAAGAAGCCTGTGTTCGGCTACCTCGGCATGGCCTACGCCATGGTCGCCATCGGCGTGGTCGGCTTCGTCGTGTGGGCGCACCACATGTACACCTCCGGCATGGACGTGGACACGAAGGCCTACTTCATGGCCGCGACCATGGTGATCGCCGTGCCGACCGGCGTGAAGGTCTTCAGCTGGATCGCCACCATGTGGGGCGGCAGCTTGCGCTTCGACACGCCCATGCTGTTCGCCATCGGTTTCATCTTCCTGTTCACCGTAGGCGGCGTCACCGGCGTCGTGCTCGCCAACGCGGGCATCACGCAGATCCTCCACAACACCTACTACGTGGTCGCGCACTTCCACTACGTGCTCAGCCTCGGCGCGGTGTTCGCGATCTACTGCGGCATCTACTACTGGATCGGCAAGATGAGCGGCCGCCAGTACCCCGAGCGCCTGGGCAAGATCCACTTCTGGCTGACCTTCGTCGGCGTGAACCTGGCCATCTTCCCCATGCACTTTCTGGGCAATCAGGGCATGCCGCGCCGCTACCCGGACTACGCGGACGCGATGGCAGGCTGGAACATGGTCGCCTCGATCGGTTCGTACATCGCCATCGCAAGCTTCCTGTTCTTCTTCTACGTGATGTGGGTGACGCTGCGCCGTGGCGAGGTAGCGGCCGCCAACCCCTGGGGCGAGGGCGCGACGACGCTCGAATGGCAGGTCTCCTCGCCGCCGCCCTTCCACACCTTCGACGAACTGCCCCGGGTCCGCTGACCCAAGGCCCCTGAGCGCCCCGCCCCGGCGGGCGGGGCGCGGAAAGCACCGATGAGCGACACGACCATTGATCGGGGGGCGCATGCCCCCCTCGCCGTATCCGACGCCGTGCTCGGCTCGGAAGTGAGCGACTGGATCGCGCTGCTGAAGCCGCGGGTGCTGTCGCTCGTCGTGTTCTCCGGCGTCGCCGGACTCCTCGTGGCGCCGGGGTCCCTGCACCCGGTGCTGGCGCTGACCGCGATCCTCTGCATCACGGTCGCCGCCGGCGCGGCGGGCGCGATCAACATGTGGTACGACCGCGACATAGACGCGATCATGCGCCGCACGGCCAACCGCCCGATCCCCGCCGGCCGCGTGTCGGCCGAAGCCGCGCTCGCCTATGGCGTGCTGCTCTCTGTCGCCTCCGTGGGGCTTATGGGGCTGGCGACCAACTGGCTCGCCGCGGGCGTGCTCGCCTTCTCCATCCTCTTCTACGTCGTGATCTACACGGTTTGGCTGAAGCGGCGGACGCCGCAGAACATCGTCATCGGCGGTGCCGCTGGCGCCTTCCCGCCGCTGATCGGCTGGGTGGCGGTGACGGGTTCGATGGAGGCGCTGCCGCTTGTCCTCTTCACCATCATCTTCGTGTGGACGCCGCCGCACTTCTGGGCGCTGAGCCTGTTCGCGCACGAGGACTACAAGCGCGCGGGCGTGCCCATGCTGCCCGTGGTTGCCGGAGCGCGGGAGACCCGGCGGCAGGTGCTGCTCTACACACTGCTGCTCGTGCCGCTCACGCTCGCGCCCGTCGCGATGGGCTTCTCATCCTGGCTCTACGGCGCCTCCGCCCTCCTCCTCGGCGCCGGCTTCCTGCGCCACGCGCTTGCGGTGTGGCGCGACGAGCAGGACGCGACCGGCCGCAGCCGGACCGGCGACGCCCCGGCGAAGCGCTGCTTCCGCTACTCGATCTCCTACCTGTTCCTCCTGCTCGGGGCGCTGGTCGTGGACCGGCTGTTCCTCGCGTGACGCCGGACGAACTGGCCCTGTTCGAAAGGCGCCGCCGCCAGCGAAACTGGGCCATCCTCGGCGCGCTGGTGGCGCTGGTCGTGCTGTTCTACTTCATCTCCGTGGCGAGGCTCCTCCGTGGCTGACCGACCCGACCCCGCGACGCTGGCGCGCAAGAACCGGCGCTTGGCCTTCGCCTCCTTCGGCTTCGTGGCGTTCATGGTGGGCGTGAGCTTCGCCGCCGTGCCGCTCTACGACCTGTTCTGCCGCGTCACGGGCTTCGGCGGCACGCCGATGATCGGCCTGGCCGCGCCCGCGACGCCGGGCGAGTACACCGTCACCGTGCGCTTCGACGCCAACACCCAGCCCGGCCTGCCCTGGCAGTTCCGCCCGCAGCAGGTCTCGGTCCGCACGCGCGTGGGCGAGGAGAACGTGGCCTTCTACACGGCGCGCAACACCTCCGACCGCCCCGTGCTCGGCATCTCGACCTACAACGTGACGCCAGACATCGTGGGCAAGTACTTCCACAAGACCGCCTGCTTCTGCTTCGAGGAGCAGACGCTGGAGCCGGGGCAGGTGGTGGACATGCCGCTCGCGTTCTGGGTGGACCCGCGCATCGCGGAGGACCCGCAAACGCGCGGCATCCGCACGATCACGGTGAGCTACACCTTCTTCCGCTCGCTGAACGACGCCGACCGCGCGGGCGCGCTGGCGAACGCTGCACCGCACGTCGGGCGCAGGTAACACAGGCGGTAGGGGAGGGCGCCGCCCTACCCCCGCCCCTCGCGCATGAGTTGACCGGAGGTCCAGGAACCTGAGGTTCCTGGCAGGGCGGGTTTGGGAGGGGCAGAGCCCATCCCAACCGCGCGCCAAAGCCCACCCGCCGCAGGTTCCAAAGCATCGGGCTTGGCGCCTGCAGCATGCCCTACAGGTCGCGGCGGAACGCCGTGCGGAGCCGGAACAGCCCGGTCGGCGCGAAGGGCACCGCCGTCCCACGCCAGGCGTTGCAGGCGGTCAAGTGCCTGCGGCTCCGCCTACACCGTGGGCGCGTTGAGCCACGCCTCCACCGTGGGCGCGTTGAGCCACGCCTCCACCCGCGCCTCGCCCCCGCCTCGCGCGGCCAGCCGAACCAGGCCGCGTCGCCGTGCATCCGGATGATCGGCAAGCTCGCCGGGTTGGCGATGCCGGGCGGCGGGAAGTTCGTGTTGTGGAGGTTCCAGCCCCCCTGCGCCGGCGGCCTGCGGTTGGCCCGGCGCGCGACGACGCTCGCCCAGTCACCCTCCACGGCCTGGATGTTCACGCCGAGGCGCCGCATTATACCAACTCCCGCGGCCTGTGACTCACGAGAGGG
>BBPE01008991.1_pt2 | contig 11205 bp, 17 predicted proteins | sample 1344301 | NCBI WGS metagenome assembly BBPE01 (sample SAMD00019089, study PRJDB2971) | groundwater metagenome | isolation source: The Cedars highly-alkaline
GGCTTCTGGAAGGGGGTGCACTTCTGGATAGTTGTTACTATTAAAAACATAGACGACACAGCAGGCACATTCGTAGTGGTTGGAACGATGTACGATGATAATATGAGCATAACTGAGAGTAGTGAAGCACGGATAGGACGCGGGGTGACACAGGATATACACGTTTATTTAGGAGCCGAAATGCCGGGGGGAGGGTGGTATAGATACTACGTAGTACCCGAGATTATACATCCAGCGTGTCCAGAATGTCGTGGAACGGGAACTGTAAGTGTAATTCCCTTCTCACTCTAGTTTGTGGTTGGCAACTACAATCTTAAACATTAGATACGAGATGCTGCTGATTATATTCTTATATTCTATTGTCTTAGGTGTAACACACGAAAGGCGAACAAAAGAGATTATAAGATGGGCATTACAACTCTCCTTGATGTGTGGAATAAGAAAAAGATTTGAAAAGTATTTCAGATTTACAGAAAAAGAACAAGATGAAAAGAAAGAACAAGATGAAAAGAATATTGAAGTAAGAAAAAGAATTGAAGAGCGTAGAAGTGCACGCCTTGATATATTTATCAAATTTATGATTTTTCTATTTGTTTGTATGGTTACTATATATTATGCTATTATACCTTATGCTTTGGACTTTTCAAACGTGTTTGTATGGTTGGTTGTTGGAGTTCGTGGAGTTGTTCTTATATTTCTTGTAGTTGCGGCAGTGGCATTAGCTGATGCTTTTAAAATTGGAATGTCTGATGACGATTATGCCGAGAAAACCGATGACCTAATCAGAGAAAGAGACAATCCTAAACCAGACGGAACACCCAAAACTCCTATCGAAAATCAAAAATAGCGCTCTGCGCCTGACCCTTCTGCTGTGCAGTTGAAGTCCCATTGGAGCTGGGCAGTTCGATTCGTCCATACCGCCCCCCGCCACCTGGATGAAGTATCACCTGTCCTTTTCTAAACTGCCCGATGGCATCACGTACGCACGCATCTACCATATCCAGCTGATTGATGTCTGCATCGACTAAGACCGCAACTTCATCGCCAAGTTCATGTATCAGCACATCCCATACTTTCTGCACCGCTCTGCTGTTTGGTCCGGAAACTCCAAGCGCCATTGCGATTATCTCGGCTAACGGAATTAGTTTGAGATATGGTGGACGGTGGTCTGGGTGTCTTGGCTCCTCGTGGTCTGCCAACTCGTTTACCCGATCCATCACGCCTTTTTTAATAATGCCTCCACATGCACAGCGCCACTTTTTCATCAGGCATTCTCGAAGTGTATAATGTTTGTAGCACCGTATGCATGCGCTCTCATTGTATTTCCCTTCTTCAGGAGGCAGTCCGACGTTCAGGACGGGTTTTCGATTGTTCTTGCGCAGGATGGCTTGCATGACCTCATCAGACGTTGGTGCATCTACCCTCAATCGATTAAATTCCCTTGCGAGCCGTATCGGCCAGGGCGAATGTGCATCCGAGTTGGTCAGGAACGTGAGATTCTCCAGTTCTTTTATCCTATCAGCATAATCGGAGTCCGCGCTCAACCCGAGCTCGACAAAAGAAACGTGCTCGGTCATCGAGCCATAACAGTCAGAGAGGTGGTCAAAATATGCATAGATTGCGGTCCATGGCGTGAACGCATGACAGGGACCTATAAGGGCGCCAACCTCAATGGCGTGTTGCGCAATTTGTTCTCCATTCAAGAATATCTTCGGTCGTCCCTCAGATGTTATGTCGTTAGAATGTTTTGCCAAACGCTCATGCAGTTCCTCGGCCTTGGAAACCGATGGGAGAATCAAAAGATGGTGCACCTGACTTGAGTCCTCCACCTCGCCTGTCAGGACAAAATGTGTGCCATTCACAACGAATGTGCCCTCGTCTACAGATTCCAGTGCCCTTATCTCAGACAGCCATTTTGGATGAAGACAATCTCCTGTTCCGACAAGTTTGATGCCTTTTTTTGCCGCTTCTTTTGCCAGCGTCTGCATATCCATGCGATTAGAGGTTGCCGCTGAATATTTAGAATGGATATGGAGGTCGGCATTGATTTCCATGAAGGCTCATCCGATATAGCTTAAATCCGCATCTAACGAGATTGGTCCTGCCTGCATTTTTTCCATCTCTTGAAGCTTTGCAACGATCTTTTCCATCTCTTTCGCTCGCTCTTCAAGAGCGCCCATATCGATACTCATGCTGAGGGTCTTGGATAACACGCTAAGCACTGCTTGAGCACTCTTGGGGTCGACGAGGTACCCTGACGTCTCCCCCATAAGACAGATTGCTTCAATATCCTCAAGCGCGCCCATCCCCAAGAGCAATCCCGCGGCACCGACGATTCCGCCGCCAGGTTCATTCTCCTTAAATTCTACGCCGTATTTCTTCATTTCATCCACCAGTTCTAACTTATTTACCGCCCCTAAAACACGTGGTTTGTCGACCAACTTACCTATCCCATATCCTCCAAGAGTGTATATGCGCTTCACACCATATTTCTTGGCGATGTCGAGATATATCCTCGCCAACTCATAATGCCCCTCGCTGGTGGCGCATTGATAATCGCCCACCAATATCAACAGATTGTGTTTCCGGTCCATATATATCTCGTTTCTTACCAATCTCGCCGTACCATCATTCATCACCAAAACCTGTGGTGGGAAATGTGGCGAATATATCTCAATAATCTTATCTGCGCCTGACTCCTCGACCATATGCTCTGCGACCAGCTTTCCGACGTGCCCTACCCCTGGCAGCCCTTCGATCATGATCGGATTCTTCAACGTAACATCCTTGATTGTGATAACTGTTGTCTCCTTCATTTTGATGCCTCTTTATGATACTGCTTCATACTTCTTCGGTATTTACCATATGGGTCAACTGGTGAAAACTTGGGGGGCAGGGGGTTAATCGTCTCTTTCCCACAATCTGGGCAACGAGTTTTAAAGGTGTAAGTGCCACAATCCACACATTTGCGCATTTTCGATTTCATATCCAACACCACGAAACGAATTAAGTCGCTTCACTGAGCTGCCTATAAAATTTACCAGCACCCTCTGTCCCCTCTACGACTTTGATGGCGGTTTCTGCTACTTTCCTGAGTGCGTTTTCCGCCTTTTTATAATCCGGAGCGACCACCTTAATCATATAACGCGGAGCGCCCGTATACGTTATATCAACTTCAACGTCAGGTATGTCGATTTTGCCAGCCGCATTCAGCGCCTTCTTGATCACAGCTATACCGTCGGGAAGCGGACATGTGAGGTCAATATAACCGGTAATATTTACCCGACCTATCTTTACGTTCTCTTTTGCAACTTTTGTTATGGCATCGGCATATTCCCTTGAGATACATGCCCCTGTCAGTGCATCAGGTCCCTTTATTGCCGCCTCTTCGAACGCTGCATATAGACTTCCAAACTCTTCTAATAACTTATCACCGATGACGTCATACAACTTGTCGATGTTGACCTCGATATGTTCCGCGACAAAGCCAAACCATTTTTCTGCTTTCTGCTCATTTTTCCATTGTTGAATCTTCTCCCGCCTCTGATGCGCATTTACATCTTTCAGCGAGAGGTCAATGCGATCGTGGCTGGGCGCGACGTCCAGTACCTTGCATACGATCTTCTGCCCCTCTTTGACATGGTCCCGAATGTATTTAATCCATCCTGATGCGACCTCGGAAATATGAATCAGTCCATCTTTCTCTCCATATTCATCCAGTTTGACAAATGCACCGAAATCTGCCACTTTTACAACCGTGCAGACCGCCAAGTCCCCTTGCTCTGGATATTCTTTATGCCTCATAAGTACACCTATATATCATATTAGTCATAACCTACTCGATACTTTCCAGAATTTGTGTTTTAATATTCGCCTTTCCACCGGTTGGTTCGGCAAGTGTCCGTCCACAAACAAGACACCCGATAACCGAATCGGCTTTATTAAATATCACCTGTTCGTTCTCGCAATCATTACACTTAACTTTGATGAATTTACCGCCCATGATCACTCCACCAGCTCAAATTTTGATGCTCTAAAGCAAGGTCTCTGATGCGCTTTATTGCATTCTGTACACCTGTATCGCAGAAACACCCTTTTCGTCGGCTTGTCGCCACCAGGCACCTTTGAGAACTTTCCGAGATTGCCTATGCCCTTTGACCGTTTCTTCTGTCGCGCAATCCAGGTTAACGAAGATGTGCGTCCTTTCTTGACCTTTTCAACGCCATGTATCGTATGCTTATTGCAGTAAGGGCAGTGTGTTCTAAATTTACTATGCATTTTCATGTTCATTTACTCCATTGTAATATCTTCGGCTACATTGCGGCCACATAAAGCCTTGGCATTGATCTTCGGCAAAGCCGCCACATCTTGCCCGGATAATTTGTAATTATAGCCGTCAGCACCCATAAACACGGGAATATCTTTCAATATCCGGACTATCGTAAAATCTTTCCCTATATTTTTTCGATTTGTCTGGAGTTTCATCCTGTCATGCAATAAAGAACTTTCGGTGGCATTATTCTCCCCCATACTTTCCATATTTTTGGCTTTGCTGAATACGGCTGAGTCCATTCTGGACTTGCCCTTCTTGACCAAGTCCACCAATTGCTCGAATAGCTCCAGTTCCTCGGAAGTCGCCCCTTCCGGGCGTATGTCCAGTCCGAATGCCTTTGTCGTCGCCATTTTTATGATCTTACCTATGCGCCGTTTGAATATATCATCGACGACGCTCTTGGCATTTCGCAATTCGTTATCGGCCATCATCACGTTGGAGTCGTCAGTATCACGTCTTTTGTCTTCCAGCGCGCTTATATACGCTCCAATTTTTTCATAGAAGCTTCGCTCGAGCATCTGAAGTCCTTTAGAGCGACGCTCATTGGCTTGAATTAGACGCAGGTCCTCAAGGTCCATATTCGGCTACACCTCTACACATCAAAAATACCGCAAGATGTTCGGGAAGTTTATGTATTCCCTTTACTATGTTATATCGTTTATCCTTTATCTCGACGTCGCTCGCCTTGGTCACGTTTACCACGGTGAGTTCATCTCCAAAAACGACTGCATCGCTCAGTGGGTTGAAGTCGTCGAGTGCATTTAACGTCAAAGGCATGGCCTGAAAGCTAGAGCCCCCATGAAGGGAGGTCGGCAATCTTATCAGACGCTTCGTATCTGCTGTCACGGGTTCATCGGGATGTCCCTTAAGTTCAATTTTCTGTCTTTTTATAATATCTTCCCAAAAAGAATTTGGAAATTTCCTAATCTGGTCAAAGTTTCCTTCTTTTAATCTCTTCATTGACGACTTGTCCTTCACGACTTTGAGCAACATCTCTGCCATTCTTTCGCTAATTCCTTCTACCTTTTTAATCTCTTCCAACGCCTTATTCTCGTCCATAGACGATATATTGTCCAAGAATTCCTTCAATGCCTTATGAAGCCTTAACCCCCAACCACTGCCCCCCGACCTGAATCTCAACGACTTAACCGTCTTTCTGCGACCAGTTTCATCAGCGTCTCCTGTCACTTCTTTAGGATATAAAAAGTTTTCAACTTCAAGACCCGTCGCTGTGATATAATCCACGACCTCCCTTCGCTCAGAACTTCCCAGTCCAATAATCCGTGAGTCCCGCACATGAATATGGTAGCCCCTTCCCCCTGAAAAAACAACCTCGATATCATTATCCTCAAATCCAAAATCATCCGTCAGAAAACCGATGAGTTTAATCGTTTCCTCCTTTACCTTTTGCAGCATGTCGCCATAGGTGGTCCATTTTAGCTTAAGATGGTCTGCATCGAGGTCAAATATCAGGTCGGCGCCCTGCCACTTTTTCTCCTGCATCGTCGGTGCCTCTGGATTTACATAGTACGCTGCAGAATGAAACGCATGCGCTGGCGCCTTATTCCTGACATAGTCAACTGCCTCCCCTCTTGCCATAAATGATTTATGCCTGCGCATCACGACGTCTGGAAACGCATCGTCGAAGAAAATAAAGCCCCACTCCCTTTTTTCAAACTGAGGGGGCAATTGGATGGATGCGGACTGATAGTACTCTCTAAACCTATATTGGATGAATTCTTTGGTTTCAACCTTCATGAACCATCAATTAGGATTCCCCATAGATAATCCTACGGATTAATTGATCAACTCTCGGATTCTGTTGATCGCTTCCTTTACCGTCTTGGGCACCGGGTTTGCAACCTCGCCCTGCTCGACGAGTTCGATGAAAATCTGTGAAACGGTTGGGAGGTTCAAACCAGCCGACTCAATGATTTCACGATTTATGAGTATTTCGACCCCACCTTCAGCGAGCGTTTTTCCGTTCTCGATGATGATGACCTTTTCTGCCCATTTTGCAACGAGATCGACATCATGGGTGGTTATCACAATCGTCTTGCCACGTTTGCTCAGGTCATCTAAAATACTTAATATCTCATTTTTTCCAGAGGAGTCTATGTCTGTAGTCGGCTCATCTAAAACATATATGTCGGGATCCATCGCTAATACGCCAGCAATTGCAATCCGTTTCTTCTGTCCATGACTTAGATGATGCGGGAGCTTGTCATCAAATCCAACCACCCCCACGGATTTCAGCGCATTTTCAACTCGCCTTTCGATTTCAGCCTGCTCCAATCCCATGTTAATTGGCCCAAATGCGACATCTTCCCACACCGTCGTGGAAAACAATTGGTCATCTGGGCATTGGAAGACCATGCCAACGCGTTCTCGTATCCTCGCAGCATTTTCTTTCGTAATCGGTTCGCCAAAGATTTCGACCGTTCCTTTCCTTGCAGCATAAATTCCATTAAAATGTTGGAGAAGGGTTGATTTTCCAGCGCCGTTGGGGCCAAGGATAGCGGTCTTCTCGCACTCCTCGACGTCAAGGTTTACTCCTTTCAATGCATGAGTGCCATCTGGAAACCAGAACTCCAGATCTCTGACGCTAATTGCACTCATAAGACTACCTCAAAGGCTAACAATGTGGCCCCCATTCCGATAATTCCCATCGCCTTGAGGATGTCTAGCCCAGTGAGACTGGGTTTTGCCAGAGTTTTCATCTCCCCACTAATATCCACGGGACCTCATCGCTTCATAAACTCGCTCTCCGCGCTCGTAGCTTTTGACAAACAACATCCCAACGGTATTTCCGATGGTTTTCATGGTGCGCATGTGCATCAAATTGCTTGACCCAAATCCACGGCTTTTTTGTGCCCGACTAATCCGCTGGAATTCGTCGATGAGCAAAAAGATGTATCGGTACGTGAACAACGTCATCTGGACAAAGATTTTTGGTATCTTTAGGTCCTCCATTGCCTTGATTAAGTCTGTGAACATGGTCGTAGACGTCAGGAGTGTTATGGTCATAACTGCCACCGTCGCCCTCAATATGACGAGTGCGGCCAGATGCAGCCCTTCTCGAGTTGCCGTCAGCGTCGTGATCACAAGGTCAAATGATATGATGGGCATCCCTTCGGGTCTGGAGAATGAAAGGAAAATGCCTAAAAAACCTCCAAACGGGATTATCCACTTGATTCTGTCTGCAATAAATCCCAAGGGTACTTTTGAAACGAGGATGAGCAGGAACACGAAAATAATCGAAGTAACCAATAGTATGATGTTATCGAGAAGTACCACCAAAATTATGAATGTGATGCATGCTAGAAACTTCGCCCTTGGATCGAGGTTATGTATTGGTGATACGAGGGTTGCATATTTGTCAATGTGTGGATGTTCCATGGGTATCACGATTTTAGAGCCATTCCAAGCACGTATACAACCACCAACACCGCACCTATTCCCACCAGCCCCATTAAAAGAACAGGTATATACCCCTCGCCAAAATCGATAGGGTGCTTGTAAACTGGTTCTCCCTCTTTTACGCCTGCATGTTCCATCGTACTTCCAAGACCGTCTGGAGTATCAGCCACGAAGGGGAGGAGAGCAGCTAATAGGATAGTCATCCCAATGAGTGCTAACATCCACATCTTTACATCTTTCATGTTACAGCCCTCTGAAAGGCGTTCCCCAACGTAATTCTTGGTATTTCAAGGAGATCTGGTCTCGCTTGGGCAACTATTGTGATGGCAAACACGGTTACCATTGCCTCGATGGGTGCCAGTATCGAGTGATAGAACAGCATCCAAGGTAGTGCAATGTTTAATGGTATGCCGTGCACTGCGCTCATCGACGCTGATATTCCCAGTTATAATGCGCAGGCGGTGGCAGCAGCCAGCACCGAGAGCGATGTTGCAGTGAAGACCCCAACGAGCCTTATGTTCTTGCTAAAACGCTCAAACGGCATGTAAACGTAATATCCGACCAATGATGTGATGATTCCCAGATTTAGAATGTTTAGTCCAAGCGCTGTGATGCCACCATCACCGAAGAGCAAACATTGTATCACCAGCACGGTGGTGATGACCAATATGCCGACCAGCGGTCCAAGTAGGATGGCAACCATGGCGGCTCCAATGACATGCACGCTGGTGCCATATAGCACTGGAATGTCCAACATCTGAGCGACAAAAATCCCGGCTGCGAGAAGTGCCATCAATGGAACCTGTCGGTCTTCAAGTCTTTTGTTTGTCCCATGCACTGAAATTCCAATAAAAAGCGCTGCTACCATAAATCCAATCGCCAACAAAGGTGGCCACATCAATCCATCTGGTATGTGCATTTCGTCACCGTGTTAAGTTTTAATAAAAAAGTAATACCAGCTCATACTTAAATAAGTTTTGGTATGAAACAGTAGTTCCGAGTGGAAAAATCTGCCAAAGAATTTGAATTTTCGGATAGGGTCGGGGATGTATCGTCTCCAAAATTTTGAAATTTGCACGATCTTCTAGACCTGAATCTGCCAATGAACTCCCCCTTTCTGTCTTTATCCAAATCTACATCGAAAAGCTTGGTCATTGCTCTCAATTCTTGATAACTTATTATTTTTATCTCTTTATTTTTCAAAAAGGCGTTTAAAGCCTCGTCTTTTTTATCTTCTAAAAAGCAGATGCTTCTATTTTTAAACCTTATCATTTGCTCCATAGATGCTCGGCGTGCTATTTGTCTATTGAACGTTGATGATTCTCTTGAAAAAGAGATTTTCTTTTCTTTCACTACTTATTTTCTCTAATTCATAATTAACTAATAATTCCTTCAATCTCCCCTCGCAGTTTCTGACTATATTTGCAGCAGAAGAAATTCCAGAAACAACGAAAATCATTGGACGATGAGAGTGTACCATTGTTACGGTTTGTTTAATTATTCCTCTTTCTGTATCAATACGTTCAACAAATAAAACATGCTTTTCTATATTTTCAAGAATGTTTCTGATATCTTTTTTGAATTTATCAACAGAATCAATATCCTCCATCAATATACCTATATATCTATTCAGAATGCCATTTTCTACAAATTGAGCGATATGTAATCCCTTAATTTCGTATTTGTTGAAAATCTTCGTCCTTAATTTGCCTCTTCTTTCCTCTTCGTTTCCCTTTTCTAAACTTCTTAGAGTTAGACCCATTTTTAATAAAAAAAGCATTTTTTCATCTTTGATATATTCTTTGTAAATAGCTAATTCTCCAGAACGATATAATTCTTTTACTCTTTTTATTGTTTTTTTATCTTGAATAAAAGCAAGTTCTTTATCTCTAAGTTTTGATATTAATTGTCTGACCTGTTCTTTGCTCCAATCTAAGAGTCCTTCCGTTACTCCTCTTGCTACACTTTTTATAGGGTCACGAGACGGGTCATAGGACATCTCCAAACTCCTCAAGATATTTGGAGATGCTCAACTCATTATCGTCAAGAATTATTTCACTTCCTGGAAGAATAACCATACTTTCTACTTTGATAGGTATCTCTAAATATTTGTCTAAAATTTTATTTCCTCTAGAGTCCAAAACAAATTCTCCATCTGAGTCGTATCCCAATTCCTTTAAAAGTAAAATCTTAGATTCATTGGTGACCTGTTTTAATGATATTAGTTCCATTTCACCCTCCGTTTCCCTCCCTTGTCTATAGGAAAGGTGTACTGACTATTTAAATCTTTTTCCCTGTCACCAGCTTTGCACATAAATTAGGTTCTGCACATGAATTACATGGCTTGCACATAAATTACGTAAATCGATTCAAATCTACTTGTCCAACTGCTGCATATGGTCATCGACTTGGTTGGTAGAATTTGACCTTCGGAAGTACTGGTGATACTAAAAACCTTAAATTTAAACCCTAAAATTTAGTTGACGGTGCCATCAACTTTCGGAACTACTGATGAAAGTGAAATACACCCAGAAAAGTTATGTGTTGAAACTCCGTAGGAGTTACAACTCTCGCAGATGTTCCATCTGTGACATATTGAAACGCTTACAACGTTGATGCCAATGACGCTAATAGATGCAATCGTATCTCAGCTCACATCTCTCTGCATCAGGGTGCTTCCCCTGCTGATCATGGGCATCATAGGGGCGAACGTACTCTCGGAATTGGGATTGAGCAGGCGCTTTGCATTCCTCGTGCGACCATTAACGCGGAACGGAAACCTGCCGGATGGGGCTGGTGTGGCAATTACGACATGCATGGCAAGCACTTCAGCCGGCTATGCGATGCTCGCAGGTTTTTATGAGCGGGGTGAGCTAAACGAGCGGCAGGTCATCGTCACCACGCTTATGAAATCGTTTTTTGGCTCGATATCGCACATGATTCAATATCGTATACCAGTCATACTACCAATCCTTGGGATGGCCGCAGGAGTATTATATCTGGGTGCAAGAATAGGTATCGCGCTTGGGATCACCCTATTTTCCGTCTTACTTGGACGTGTATTCCTTGAAAAGCCAGAGATACGGCGCTTTTCACCAGATGATGAAGATACTAGGTCAAATAAAGAAAAGGCGGTACAGGGGGCTAAGAAATCGATTCCAATATTATCAAAAGTGATTCCCAGACTGTTCATCGTATATCTAATCGTGAGCATCATGATGCAACTCGGATGGCTTGATGTCATTTCGGGGGTTGCCGAGCCTGCAACAGGTCTTGTGGGGCTCCCTGGCGAATCCGCGATCGTCATAGCCACTCTGATATTCGAATATACATCTGGCGTCATCATCGCTGGAACGCTTCTACATAAACAAATTCTGACCCCGGTGCAAACGGTCTGCGCGCTTCTTCTTGGCGGAATCCTCTCGATGTCTGTGATGTATGTCAGGCATTCG
>BBPE01000056.1_pt1 | contig 11204 bp, 9 predicted proteins | sample 1344301 | NCBI WGS metagenome assembly BBPE01 (sample SAMD00019089, study PRJDB2971) | groundwater metagenome | isolation source: The Cedars highly-alkaline
GTAGCTCAGCAGCCCGATGCCGGCCCCGGCCAGTGCGTTGATGGCAATGCCGGCCAGCAGCATGATGCCCACGCGGGTGCCGCCTTCGCCGAGCGCGAGCGCGTAGATCAGGGCCGTGACCACCACGCCGCCCAAGAAGGCCATCAGCATCAGCGGCCAGGTGCCCAGCGCCAGCGGCAGCTCGGGCCACCACAGGCTGCCCAGCACGATGGCAAAGGCGGCTGCCAGCGCGGCCCCGCTGCTGACGCCGATCAGCCCCGGGTCCGCCAGCGGGTTGCGAAACAGGCCCTGCATCAGTGCCCCGGCCAGCCCGAGCCCGGCCCCGGCGGCTACGGCCAGCACCAGCCGCGGCAGGCGGATGTTGAAAAACACCAGTTCAGCGGCGCTGCGCTCGCCAGTGGGCCACAGCGCCGCCGCCAGCACGGCCGGCAGCTCACGCAGTGGCAAGCCAAAGGCGCCTTGGCCGCTGGCCCACAGCAGGCTCAGCAGCAGCGCCAGTGTGAGGCCCGCCAGCACGAAGGGGCCGCTCGGGCGCTGGCTGAGCCAGGCAGCGCCGCTGCGTTTCAGGGCCAGCGTGTTCATACCCGCAGCAAGCCCTGGTGCAGTTGTTCCAGCACCTGCGGCAGCCGCGGCCCAAAGCCCAGCAGCGCCAGCGCGTCTTGGTGCAGCAGCGCGGCACCGCTGTGGCGGCGCCGCCAGGCGGGGGTGAGGCTCAACTCGGGGCGCTGCCAAAAGGCGGATTCGCCGCCTATGGCTTGCAGGCTCTGGGTGGTGGTGACGATGGCGTCTGGGGCGGCAGCGGCCATCGATTCGGCCGTCAGGGGCCTAAAGCCGTTGAAACCGCTGATGACGTTGTCGGCCCCGGCCAGCGTCAGCATGGCGTGGGCGGCGGTTTGGCGCCCAGCCACCAGCGGGCTGCCGCCGTGCGCCATAATGAACAGCACCCGTGGCCGTGCGCCCGTGTGGGCTTGGATGCGCGCGCGCACCGTGGCCCAACGCTGGTCGAGCTGGCGCTGCAACTCCAGCGCAGCGGCCTCCCGTCCGGTGGCACGCCCGGCCGCCTGCACCGTGCGGCGCACATCGTCCCATTCGTGGCGGCGCTCGACCAATTCCACCTGCACCCGGGCCGAACGCAGTTGCGTCAGCACCAGCGGCGGGCCGGAGCCGGCCAAGGCCAGCACCACGTCTGGGCGCAGCGCCAGCAGCCCTTCGGCCGAGAGCTGGCGCATGTAGCCGACCTTGGGCGTGGCCTGCGCCGCCGCCGGGTACAGGCTGGTGGTGTCGGTGCCCACCAGGTGCGCCTGGGCCCCCAGCGCAAACACCGCCTCGGTCAGGCTGCCACCGACGGTGATCAGGCGCGCTGGCCGTGTGCCAAGGCTTGCCAGTGCGCCCAGTGGCCAGCCCAAGCCCGAGGCAGCCAAGGCTGCCGCCCCCGCGCCGCCGCCCGCCAGCCAGCCGCGCCGCCGCAACCCGGCCGGTGTGGCAGTTGCCAACGCATTCATGACAGCGATCCTTCTTCCACCCCCGTCAGGTGCTCCAACAGGTGGCGCCACTCGGTCAATTCGGGTTGTCCCGGCTTGCGGGCACCAAAAAACAGCGCCATCAGCTCGCCGTGCTGGTCGAACACTTCCAGCGAAGTGATGGTGCCGTCGCTGCTGGGCTTCTCCACCACCCAGACGGCGCCGATGTGGTCTTCGCGCAAGTGCAAATTGAAGCCCGGGTCGAGCACGTTGAGCCAAAGCTGGCCACGCATCTCCAGCGGCTCGACGCGCTTGATCGGCCCGCTGTGGATTTGGATGCAGCCGCTGCTGCCCACAAAAGCCATGATCGGGGTGTTGTCAAAGGCGGCCTCCATCAGCGTCTGGCGCACCGAGGCGTGGGCGACGCGGCGCGTAAAGCGGCCCTCGACCAGCCGCAAGCCGTGCTGGCGTTCCACCCCATGCTCGCGCAGCAGCGGGAAAAACTGGTGCACATCGCTCATCTCGGACCAAGCTTGGGCAAAGGCGGCGGCATCGACGGTGGGCTCGGCGCCCTTGGGCTCAATTGCAGCCGGCGGCTCAAACACCGGCGCCGCTGCCTGCCTGTCTTGCCACTGCTCCAGCACCGCATTCCAGGCGGCGCGGTCGCTGCTGTCGCGCAGAAAAATCTTGTGCACCGCCACCCCGTAGCGGTCGAAGAACTGCAGGCTGGAGCTGGCCGGTTTGTCGGCGTCGGCATTGAGCTCGGTAACAGCCAGGCCGGCGTGCCACTGCTTGAAGAACAGCCGCAGGTCGATCTCTTTGCCCAGCGCCAGCCCGACCTCGTTGTGCGCCGACAGTTTTTCATAGACCCCGGTTTTTTCATGCACCACGCTGCGGTTGCGCGTCAGCGCCAGCAAGGGGCCGCAGGCTTGCAGCGCTTTGAGCAGTGCCAGCCAGTCGGGGCGCAATGCCACGCTGCGCGTGGGCTGCTCGTGGCGGCCGAGGTGCGCCGCCAGCGCAGCCCCCTCGCTTAGGCCGATGTGTTCGGCGGCGTCGCGGGCGCGCAGGCCCTTGGCGCGGGCGGCTTGGTAGGCTTGGCGGATCGGTTCTGCTTGCATCATGGTGTGGCTCCGGTTAAAAACTGCTGACCAAGGACAGCGAGAGGCTGCGCCCGGGGGAGGTGAAGGCATCAAGCAACGCCGAATTGCCCGGCTGCCCCTGCACATTGCCCCAGTGCCAGTATTTGCGGTCAGTGAGGTTGTTGAGCGCGGCGCTCAGGCGCGTCTGGCGCGTGATTTGCCAACTGCTGTGCAGGTCCAGCGTGGTCCAACTGGGCGTAGCAAATTGCACCGCGCCGCCGGTGAGGGTGTTGTGGATGTCGGCGTGGTCTTTGGCGGCGGTGTGCGTCAGGCGCGCGCCCAGCGTCCACTGCTGCAGGCGGTGCTCCAGCCCCAGCACCAGCCGCTCGGGGTTGACCGAGTTCAGCGGCTGATTGAGCGCCGTGTCACGGCCCTCGGTTTGTCCGTAGCTGGCGCGCAGGGAGGTGGCCGGGCTCAGGGCCCAGCGCCCTTCGAGCTCGAAGCCGTGCAGGCGCACCCGGCCCCGGTTGACCGACTGGAAGGTGAGCGGGTCGGCGACTGTTCCCCTACCGCCCACGGCCACTTGGTCTTCGATGAAGTCGCGGTAGCGCCCTGTGAAGGCGGTGGCCAGCCACTGCAGCGCGCCGTGCTGGCCGCGCGCACCGAGTTCAACGGTTTGGCTGCGCTCGGGCCGCAGGTTCGGGTTCGGGATGGTGCGGTAGGGTGCCACCCCGACCAGGTTTTCAAAGAAGTTGTTGAGTTGCAGCGGGCTGGGGGCGCGGAAACCCGCCGCCACGTTGCCAAAGATCTGCCAATGCGGCTGCGGCCGGAAGATGATTCCCAGCTTGGGCGAGAGCGCATCGCCCGAGAGGTCGGCCAGCGCGCGCCGGAAGAGGGGGTTTTCTTGGGCGTCGATGTCGAAGCGGTCGTAGCGCAGCGCTGGGATAAGGCTCCAGCGTTCGCTGATGAATTCGCTTTGTACAAACAGCGCCGCGGTGGTTTCGCGCGTGGTCGGGAAGCGCTGCAGGGGGAAGGTGTCGCCGGCCGGAGGGGCCACGCCGGTGGTTAGGTTTTCCATCTCGGTGCGTGTCAGCTCGGTGCCATAGACCAGTTTGTGGGCCCAGCCGTGGCCCAGGTCGCGGTTGCGCTCGGCCTGCAACGAGAGCTGCAAAATGTCTTCCCAGTAAGTGACGCCGCGCACGCGGAAGGTCGCGCGGTTGACAGCGGTGGGGGTGCGTTGTTCGGTGGCCACTTCGCGCTTTTCGGACTGCTGCACGCCCACGCTGGCGCGCAGCTGGTCGGCCCACGCCGAGCGCAGCGGGAACTGGCCGTCCCAGCTCAGGCGGGTGCGGCTCGAATCCATTTCGCCTTGCAGGTCGCGGGTGGCTCCGGGGGTGGCTGGGTTCACGCCGCGCGCGCTCAGGGCATCGACGTCGGTGGATTTGTCTATGTGCTCGGCGGTTAAGGTGTGGCGCTGCCCGCCGCCGGGCGTGAACACCAGCTTGCCCAGCAGCGAATGGTTGCGGTCGCGCTGCGGGTTGGGGGCGGTGCGGGTGCTGTTGGCAGCCTCGTTCGCGCCCTGGTTGTCGAGCGCGCCGGCGCGCCCGGTCTGCACACTGCCCAGCCACTGCCACTGTGGGCTGGCCACTCCGGCCAGCGTCAGGCCCACGCCTTGGCTATCGTCCTCGGTGTCGGCGCGCAGGCTCAGGCGGCCGCCGAATGATTGGCCGGGTTGCAGCAGTTGCTCGGGCTGCAGGGTGAACATCGCCACCATGCCGCCTATGCCGTCGGAGCCATACAGGGCCGAGGTGGCGCCGCGCACCACTTCCACGCGCGAAATCAGCCCCAGGTCGTAGTAATCGCGGCCAAAGGCGGCCGAACCCAGCACGCCGCCGACCAGCTCGCGCGGCACGCGCATGCCATCGATGGTGAGCAAGACCCGGTTACCCTGCATGCCACGGATGTTGAAACCGGCGTTGCCATCGCGTCCGGTGGCACCCAGCACGGCGCCGAAGCGCTGCGGGGCCCGGCGCACCTCCACGTTGGGCAAGTCGCGCACCAGTTCGCGGATGTCTTGCGCCTGCGTAGCGTCTAGCGCCGCGCCTTCGATCACGTCGATGCGCTGCGGCACATCCCCCACTTCGCGCTCGGCGCGGGCACCAGTGACCACCACCGCATCGAGGGCGGTGGCACTGGTGGACAAGGAGCTGCCGGTGGCCGCTGCAGCGCCCGTTTGGGCTTGGGCCCACAGCGGGGCGCCGGCGAGCAGGCAGGCCAGCGCCACCGGCTGCAACAAAAGGGACGAAGGGGCGGGTGGGCGGCCGGCGGCAGGGGCGCGGGTTGGGTTTCGGGCTTGGCGTTTCACGAGGCGGTTCCAGTTGGGAGGTCAAAAAACTGGCTGGCTCGAGACACCGCATGGCGGGGGTCGCTGGCTGGCTGGGGGGTGACTTGGGTGCTGGTCTGTGGGCAGTTGCTGGGCTGGCGTGGGACGCTTGGCTGGTGGAGCCTAGGACGGCAGGCTTTACTTGGTCAAAATCAGTTTGTTTTGCGCCGTCAGGCTCAGGCGGTAAACCTGTCCGGCGTGTTCGATCAGAACCTCGCGCGCGCCGGCGCTCAACTGTGCAAAGGACAGGCGGCGCACGGGTGCGGCGTTGTGGCGAAGCGCCGCTGGGCTGGCAAGAGAAGGGCAGGGAGCGGAGTGCATGACTTGATTATAAGCACAAATGCGAACGATTCGCAAGTGCATTGAGTGAAAATCAGATACAAGCAAACCCTATGATCCCCCGCAGGCACCAAGTCGGTGCTGGGCCGGCACTCTGCCGACCCCCCGCCGCGACCCGCGGTGAGTACCCGGTCGGTGGCATCCCCGCTCAGACCACCTGCCCGAGTTGGAAGATCGGCAGGTACATCGAGACCACGATGCCGCCGATGATCACCCCCAGCACCACGATGATGATGGGCTCCATCAGGCTCGAGAGGCCGGCCACCATGTCATCGACTTCCTGCTCATAAAAGTCGGCCGCCTTGCCCAGCATGTGGTCGAGTGCGCCCGATTCTTCGCCAATGGCGGTCATCTGCAGCACCATGGAGGGGAAGATGCGGGCATTGTTCATGGCCATGGTCAGGCTGGTGCCAGTGGAGATTTCGCGCTGGATTTGCGTGGTAGCGTCGGCATACAGGCTGTTGCCCGAAGCCCCGCCGACGGAATCGAGCGCCTCCACCAGCGGCACCCCGGCGGCGAACATGGTGGACAGGGTGCGGGTCCAGCGCGCCACGGTGGACTTTTCTACCAGCGTGCCAAAAACCGGCATTTTCAGCAGCAGCCGGTCCATCACCCGCTGCACTTTGACGTTGCGCTTCCAGGCTTGCATGAAAAAGTAACCCCCGCCGCCCAGAGCGCCAAAAACAATCCACCAGTAAGCCACGAAAAAATCGCTGATGGCGATCACCAGCATGGTCGGTGCCGGCAGATCAGCGCCAAAGGATGAGAACACCTCCTCGAAGGCCGGGATGACAAAGATCATGATCACCACCACCACGATGAAGGCGACCACGACCACCGCCGTAGGGTACATCAGGGCCGACTTGACCTTGCTCTTGATGGCCTCGGTTTTTTCCATGTAGCTGGCCAGCCGGTCCAGCAGATCTTCCAGAATGCCGGCCGCCTCGCCCGCTTCCACCAAGTTGCAGTAGAGCGCGTTGAAGTACATCGGATGCTTGCGAAAGGCGGCGCTGAGCGAGGTGCCGGTTTCCACATCGGTGCGAATCTGGTTGAGCAGCTTGTTCACACTCGGGTTGGGGTTGCCGCGCCCGACGATGTCAAAGGATTGCAGCAGCGGCACGCCGGCTTTCATCATGGTGGCCAGTTGGCGCGTAAAAATGGCGATGTCTTTGGGTTTTATGCGCTTGGTCGAGGCGGTGCGGCGTTTTTTAACCTTTTGCACCAGCACGCCCTGGCGGCGCAGCGTGGCTTGCACCTGGTTTTCACCGGCGGCGCGCACCTCACCCCGCACGGGTTTGCCATTGCGGTCTTTGCCCTCCCACTCAAATACAAATTCTTTGATGCCCTTGGTGGTCGCCGTTGCCATGATGCCCTCTTGAAGTCTGGTGCAGGTGCGCGTCTGCGCATTCAATCGTTGGTGCAGCCCAACACTTCCTCGAGGGAAGTAAGGCCCAGTTTAACCTTGCGCAGCCCCGATTCGCGCAAAGTGCGAATGCCTTCGCGGCGCGCTTGGGCTTGAATCTCGAGCGCACTACCGCCGCGCAGAATAATGTGCTGCATGGCTTCGCTGATCGGCATCACCTGATAAATGCCAAGCCGCCCCTTGTAGCCATTGTGGCAGGCCGGGCAGCCCACGGGACGGTAGGGTTTCCAACTGCCGTCGAGCTCTTCGGGCTTGAAGCCGGCCTCCAGCAACGCCAGTTCGGGCAAATCTTCGTGCGGTTGCTTGCATTGTTTGCACAGTCGCCGCGCCAGCCGCTGCGCCGTGACCAAGTTCACGCTGGAGGCGATGTTGAACGGCAGCACACCCATATTGATCAGGCGCGTCAGGGTGCCGGGGGCGTCGTTGGTGTGCAAGGTCGAGAGCACCAAGTGGCCGGTCTGGGCCGCCTTGATGGCGATGTCGGCGGTTTCGAGGTCGCGGATTTCTCCGACCATGATGATGTCGGGGTCTTGGCGCAAAAACGACTTGAGCGCCGCCGCGAATGTGAGGCCCGCCTTCTCGTTGACGTTGACCTGATTCACCCCGGGCAGGTTGATCTCCGAGGGGTCTTCGGCGGTCGAGATGTTGACTCCGGGCTGATTCAGGATGTTGAGGCAGGTGTAGAGCGACACCGTTTTGCCCGATCCGGTGGGGCCGGTCACCAGCACCATGCCGTAGGGGCGGCTGATGGCCTCCAGCAGCAGGGCCTTTTCGTCAGCTTCGTAGCCCAGCGCGTCGATGCCCATTTGGGCGCTGCTCGGGTCCAGAATGCGGATGACGATCTTTTCGCCAAACAGCGTGGGCAGGGTGCTGACGCGAAAATCGATCGATTTATCGGGCCCGACCTTGAGTTTCATGCGCCCGTCTTGCGGCACGCGTTTTTCTGCGATATCGAGTTTTGAGATGACTTTGATGCGCGAAGCCAGCTTTTCTTTTAGGGCCACCGGTGGGGAGGCGATTTCGCGCAGCTCACCGTCGATGCGAAAGCGCACCCGGTAAAAGTGCTCATAGGGCTCGAAATGCAGGTCGGATGCCCGCATCGTGTAGGCATCGAGCAGCATTTTGTGCAAAAAACGCACCACCGGCGCGTCTTCGACCTCGGCCGAGACTTTCTCGCTGCTCTCGGCGGTAGCCAATTCAATCGCGCCGTCGTCGAATTCAAAATCGCCGCCCACGATGTGTTCGATCGCTTCGCTGGCGCTGGCGCTGGTGCTGTCGATCAATTTGCCCAGTTTGTCGAGTTCGGCGATCACCCAGTCCACCGAAAGCTGGGTGGTGAACTTGATTTTTTCAGCCACTTCGGTGTGGGTGGGGTCGGCCGTGGCCACTGAGATGCGGTTGCCACGGCGGCTCAACACCACAATGCGGTATTGCTTGGCAAACTTGGGGTCGAGCACGCCTTTGGGCAGACGCTGCACGTCGATGGCGTCGAGGTCGATCAGCGGCACGGCAAAGGTGCTCGACATGGTGTGCGCCAAATCGCTGGCGCTCAAGGCGCCGCTGCCCACCAGTTCGGCAATGAAGCTGCTTTTGTGGGCCTGGGCCTTGGCGTACAGACCTTCGGCGCTTTGCTGGGTCAGGGTGCCGGCGGCCACCAAGGCGCGCGCCAGCCCTGGCAAGGCCATAGAGGAGACGGGGGCTTCGGTGTCGATCATCGGTGGAGGCTGTCGCTGCGGGCGGGTGTCAATGAAAGGGGCGCGGCCGGAGTGCGCCAGGGTCTCGTAGTTGAGGGAAGTTCGTGTATATTCGCGCCTGCTTTCGCCTCGATGCACTCATTTCGACGCATTTTGGCACTGATTTAGGAGCTGACATGGATTTGCGCAAACTCAAGACCCTGATCGACCTCGTTTCCGAGTCGAATGTATCCGAACTCGAGATCACCGAGGCCGAGGGCAAGGTGCGCATCGTCAAGAGCCCGCCCGTCGCACCCCAGCCGGTTCCGGCACCCGTTGCCACGGCTGCGCTGGCCCCAGCGGTCATCCCGGTGGCGCCCGCCGCGCCCAGCAGCAGCGCCGAGATGCCGGCGCAGCCTGTCCCGGCTGCGCCCCAGGGCGTGGTGCTGAAATCGCCCATGGTCGGCACGTTTTACCGGGCCGCCAGCCCAGGGGCCAAGCCCTTTGTCGAAATCGGGCAGGTGGTCAAGGTGGGCGAAGCGGTGTGCATCGTGGAGGCCATGAAAATCCTCAATGAGATCGAAGCCGAGCATGCCGGCACGGTGACCCAGATTTTGGCCGAAAACGGTCAGGCCGTCGAATACGGGCAGCCCTTGTTCGTGCTCGAGTGAGGGCCAAGCCGTTATGTTCAAAAAAATCCTGGTCGCCAACCGTGGCGAAATCGCCCTGCGCATCCAGCGCGCCTGCCGCGAACTGGGCGTCAAGGCGGTGATGGTCTATTCCGAGGCCGACCGCGACGCCAAATACGTCAAGCTGGCCGACGAAGCGGTGTGCATCGGCCCGCCGCCTTCGGCTTTGAGCTACCTGAACATGCCCGCCATCATTTCGGCGGCCGAAGTCACCGACGCCGAGGCCATCCATCCCGGCTACGGTTTCTTGAGCGAAAACGCCGACTTTGCCGAGCGGGTGGAAAAAAGCGGCTTCGTCTTCATCGGCCCCACGCCGGAGGCGATCCGCACCATGGGCGACAAGGTGGCCGCCAAGCAGGCCATGATCCGCGCCGGTGTGCCTTGCGTGCCGGGCTCCGAAGGCGCGCTGCCCGACGATGCGGCCGAGGTCAAGCGCATTGCGCGCGCCATCGGCTACCCGGTCATCGTCAAGGCAGCGGGCGGCGGCGGCGGGCGCGGCATGCGCGTGGTGCACACCGAAGCGGCGCTGCTGCACGCCGTTCAGACCACCAAGGCCGAAGCCGGGGCCGCCTTTGGCAACCCCGAGGTCTATCTGGAGAAATTCCTGCAAAACCCGCGCCACATCGAAATCCAGGTGCTGGCCGACAACTACCGCAACGCGGTCTATCTGCACGAGCGCGACTGCTCCATGCAGCGGCGGCACCAAAAGGTGATCGAAGAAGCCCCAGCACCCGGCATCGCGCGGCGCCTGATCGAGCGCATCGGCGACCGCTGCGCGGCGGCGTGCAAGAAAATCGGCTACCGCGGCGCCGGCACCTTCGAGTTTTTGTACGAGAACGGCGAGTTCTACTTCATCGAGATGAATACCCGGGTGCAAGTCGAGCACCCCGTCACCGAGGCCGTGACCGGCATCGACATCGTGCGCCAGCAGATCGCCATTGCAGCGGGCGAGAAACTGCCCTTCACGCAGCGCCAGATCGAGCTGCGCGGGCACGCCATCGAGTGCCGCATCAACGCCGAAGACCCCTACAAGTTCACCCCCTCGCCCGGGCGCATCAGCGCCTGGCACGCGCCCGGTGGGCCTGGGGTGCGGGTCGATTCGCACATCTACACCCATTACATGGTGCCGCCCAACTACGATTCGATGATCGGCAAGATCATTGCGCACGGCGACACGCGCGAGCAGGCGCTGGCGCGCATGCGCTCGGCCCTCTCCGAGACCGTGATCGAGGGCATCAAGACCAACATCGCCTTGCACCGCGAGATCATGGTGGACGCCAATTTCGAGGCCGGCGGCACCAACATCCACTACCTCGAAGCCTGGTTGGCACAGCGTGAGCGCTGAAAAACGTGCCCCCACGCTCGCTGCGCTCGCTGCCCCCCGAGGGGGCGCATCAGCGGCTTCGGGCGGCCGTGCGCCGCTGATGGAGCCAGCCCACACGCTCGCTGCGCCCACGCTGTTCGAGCTGTTGTTGCAGGCCCCCGAGGCGCAGGTCGAGGCGCTGAGCGAGGCGCTGGATGCGCTGGATGCGCTCAGCGTCTCGGTCACCGACGCCGACGCCCAGACCCCGGTCGAGCAGGCGCTGTTTGGCGAGCCGGGTCTGCCGGCGCCCAAGGCCGGCTGGCAGCGCTCGCTGGTGCAGGCGCTGTTTGCCAGCGAAGCGGCGGCTTGCGAAGCGCAGCAGTTGCTGCGGGCGCAAGATTTTTTCGAGGGTTGCGAGGTGTGTGCGCTGCGCCCAGTGGCTGATACCGACTGGGTGCGTCTGACGCAAACCCAATTCGAGCCGGTGCCCATCACGCCCAGCTTCTGGATCGTGCCCAGTTGGCACGAGGTGCCCGCGGCCGCGCAGCAGGTGATCCGGCTCGATCCCGGGCAGGCCTTTGGCACCGGCACCCACCCGACCACCCGCATGTGCCTGCGCTGGATCGCGCAGCAACCCTTGGCGGGCCTGCGGGTGCTCGATTACGGCTGCGGCTCGGGTATTTTGGCGATTGCCGCGGCCAAGTTTGCTGCACCCCTTGTGGATGCGGTGGACATCGACCTGGTGGCGGTGCAGACGGCACAGTTCAACGCCGCGCACAACCAGGTGCAGTTGCAAACCGGTTTGCCCGATCGGGCGCAAGGCCCCTACGACGTGGTGTTGGCCAACATCTTGGC
>BBPE01003997.1_pt1 | contig 11132 bp, 11 predicted proteins | sample 1344301 | NCBI WGS metagenome assembly BBPE01 (sample SAMD00019089, study PRJDB2971) | groundwater metagenome | isolation source: The Cedars highly-alkaline
CCGTGGCAAAGCAAAAATTATGAAAATTTTAATAACTGGCGGAGCCGGGACAATAATTGGTATGCATATTTCCGAAAAACACCGGGAAGAGGCGGAAAAGGCCAATATTAATGTCGTTATTGCCGGCCATATTTCTTCCGACTCAATTGGGGTAAATTTATTTTTAGATGAATTGGAAAAAAGAGGAATAGAAATCATTCCTTGTTCCGGCTTGATTAGAATTCCAAGAGTTAAAAAATAAATTTTATAAAATAATAATATATGAAAAAATTTCTAACATCTGAGTCCGTAACTCCGGCGCATCCCGATAAAATTTGTGATATTATTGCCGATGCGGTTTTAGATGCTATTTTAAAAGACGATAAACATGGCCGAGTTGCTTGCGAAGTAATGGTTGGCAATGGTTATGTGATTATTGGTGGAGAAATCACCACTAAAACCTGGGTGGATGTAAATAATTTAGCCAGAAAGGTTATTAAAGAAATTGGTTATGATAAACCGGAATACGGGTTTGACTATCGAACGATATCGATTTTTAATACTATTCACGGGCAATCGCCGGACATTGCTCGGGGAGTAAGAAAAACAGCAACAAAAGAGCAGGGGGCGGGTGATCAGGGTTTCAGCATTGGTTACGCTTGTAAAGAAACTCCGGGGTTGATGCCTTTATCAATAACATTAGCTCATAAATTAACTATGAGATTAGCTGAAGTTAAAGAAAAGAAAATTCTACCTTATCTAAGACCGGATGGAAAATCACAGGTTACTGTTGAATATCAAGACAGTAAGCCAAAAAGAATAGATTCAGTGATTATTGCCGCCCAACACAATTCTGACGTTTCTTTAAATAAAATTAAAAAAGACATTATTAAAGCAGTAATTAAACCTATCTGCCAGAGATTTTTAGATAAAAAAACAAAATTCTATATTAATAATACCGGTCGATTCGTTATTGGCGGACCGGTTTCAGATACCGGGGCAACTGGCAGAAAAATAGTGGTTGATTCTTATGGCGGCGCAGTGCCAATTGGCGGAGGGTCGTTTTCCGGTAAAGACCCAACGAAAGTTGATAGATCCGGCGCCTATATGGCTCGCTATATTGCTAAAAACATTGTGGCCGCTGGTTTAGCTGAGAAATGTTTAATCAGGTTAGCTTATGTAATTGGCGGAATAAGACCAACCGAAGTAAGTATTGATACTTTTGGGACCGGTAAAGTTTCGGAAGAAAAATTGATTAAAATTATTCCAAAAGTTTTTGAATTATCACCGGGTGGAATAATTAAACAACTTAATCTCTTGCGGCCAATTTATCGAAAAACCGCCTGCTACGGTCATTTTGGCAGAGAGGAGTCAGAATTTACTTGGGAGAAAAAAGATAAAGTTAAACAAATACTTAAACTAATTTAAGCTCAAAGAAGATAAATCTTCTTCTCCACCCTTAGCTGAGGCTTTGGTATATGAAGGATTATTCTTCAAAATTTGGGAGCTTCTTTTGAAGGGGTCAGCGGCTTGTCTCCGGCGTTAGCTTTGATTGTTGGTTATGCTGGCGGCGATTTCCTGGAAAACATTTTCAAAGTCCTAATGAAAAAACCGATTCTCTTTGGCCAAGAGAAGCATTGAAATATCTTTTTTCTCCTTTAATTTTGTGCTATAATCAATTTGTATGAAGAAACATCTGCCTTTAAGAGAGAGCTTGTTTTGGGAAATGGATCGCGAAAAAATTGATTATCAAAAAGATAATGAATTTATCATTGGCCGAGTTTTTGATTTCGGAAATTTAAAAGAGTGGAAAGCCATAAAAGATTTTTACGGTTTGGCAAAGATAAGAAAAGCAGCTCAAAAACATATTTTCTATGATCCGCGCAGCGCTAATTTTTGGGCGATGGTGCTTGGTATTCCCTTCAAAAATTTACGATGTACGAAAAGGCTCTCACTAAAAACACCAAAAGCGTTCTCAGTACGCTAAATGCTTCCGGTACAGTAAAGAATTTTTACTTGGCAGGCGGAACGGCGCTGGCTCTTTATTTCGGTCATCGTTTTTCTATTGATTTGGATTGGTTTGCCGAAAAATTTGATTATACCCCCATCTTTCGTAGGCAGCTGGAAAAATTTGGGAAATTGAGCATAGACAGCGAATCTAAGAATACTTTTAACGGCGCTCTTAATGGAGTAAAAATCAGTTTTTTTAAATATCCATACCCTTTAATGTCGCCCAAGAGCCGATACAAAAAGAATATTTTTTTGGCTGGCATCCCCGATATAGCGGCAATGAAGATGGAAGCTATCGGCAGCAGGGGTTCCTATAAAGATTTTATTGATGTTTATTTTCTTTTACAGAAATATTCTTTAGAAGAGCTTCTTGGGTTTGTGCGGAAGAAATTTGCCAATGTTGATTACAACGAAGCCCATCTTTTAAAGACGTTAACTTATTTTGAAGATGCTAAAGGGACCCCAAAACCCAAACTTATAAAACAAGTGAGCTGGCGACAGGTTACTGGCACAATCAGACGTAATGTCAAGACTTATTTAAAGAATCTACGATAAATCCTGTTAGAAACTGCATTATTTTTTATTCCAGGGTTTTTAAAAATTCTTCGGCTTGTTTTTGGTACTCCGGAAAAAGCTCTATAATCTTTAGGGCTTGTTTTCTTGCTTCTTCTGTCTGGCCGAGTTCTCTGTAGACAAAAGCTAAAGAGGCGTAATGCTGGGCATTGTCAGGCTCAAGCTTTATTAATGCCGTGAAAGCTTCAGCCAAACGAGGATAGTTTTTTATTTTAATGTAAGCCCGGGCCAGTTCCAGCCAGGAAGCTTTGGATTTGACGGGATAGTGTTTTTCCGCCGCGATTTTCAAGTAATAGTCAGCTTTCTCCAGGTCGTCCAAATAAACGTAGCCCAGTCCTTTTAACCACCAGCAGCCAGCGAATTTTTCATTCAGGCCAATGCATTCATCCGATTTTTCTTTAGCTCTTTGGTATTGACCGATTAAGAGGTTGGTTTTTATCCATTCTGTAAGCACTTCCTGTCTTTTTGGGCTCAATTGATGGGCCTTTTCAAGCGCGCTTTCCGCTTCCGCTCCCGTTTCTTCTCCCCAGTTTTCCATTAAAATATTGTTGTATTGGCCAAGCAGAAGCCAGTTTCTGGTGTAATAAGGCATAATTTTAGTATTTTCCTTTGAAATTTTTACTACTTTTTGGACCAAAGATCGAGCTTCTGCTAAGTCTTTTGTATCAATGCATTGATTGATAATGCCAACATAGAACAGTCTTAAATAACCGTCTAAAAAACTTCTTTGGGGCAGAATCTTTTCCATTATTTCCAGGGCTAAATCGCATCTTCCGTTTTTAGCCAGATGGTCAGCGAGATTAATCTGGCTATTAATTTGAAATGGTTTTATGTTGAAAGACCAGATAAACCAAACCAAAAGAGCAAAAAGTATAAATTTCCAGAGGCCCGCCCTTTGTATTTTTTTCTTTGAGGGTTTGTTTCTCTCTTGGATTTGTTCTGGTGTGGGGGCGGGATGAGATGTTAAGCGCAGAGAAAAACCAATCAATAAAAACGAAATGAGATAGCTTGAAAAAGCGTCAAAACTAAAGAAATTTGCGGTCAAATAAGCTAAGAAAGTCGCTTGGATGCCATGATGAATTAAAGTTTGGGAAGAGTCTTTCTTCTTCGCCTTTTGCAGTTCAAAAAACAAAACTCCAAACAATAAAAGATAAATGAGCAGAGCCGGAATGCCGGCCGTAACCGAAATATCAAAAACAAAATTATGGGCTCTGTCCCACCAGTTATCAAAACCCCCTGGTATTTTTTCAATTCCCGGCAGGGAAGGGTCGTAATGTTTGTCAAAGCCGATGGCAAAGTTTTCCGGACCGTAGCCCAGAATTGGCCTGTCTTTCAAAGCCTCCCAACTGACTTTCCAACCGGAGATCCTTGGGTTTTGCAACGCTCTTTCTATTGAAAGCCGTCCCGTTATTCCTTTCAAAAGTTTATTTTCTTGGATAAACTCTGGTAACTGGGGCTGGGTATTAATATAATAAATTCCGTAAATCCCTAAAATTAAAAGGATGCCGGTAAGAACTTTAACTAAGGCCAGTCTTTTTGGATAAGCAAATAAAAACCAGAGAAAGCCAACGGCTAATCCGAGATAAGCCGCCCGGGAATAAGTTAAGAGAATAACAAAAATAAACAAAAAGAGAGCTGAAAAATAGAAAACCTTTTTAGTTAGCTTTTTTTCTTGAATACCAAAAGACAAAGTTAAAAAGCTCAAAAGCAAAAGGTAAATTGCCAGCATTATGGGATTGCCGAGAGTGGAAGGGGGACGGGTTCCGTATTCTATGATTATGTCTTTGAACAATCCCTGCCATTGGAAAATAGCGACGAGCGAAACCAAAACTCCGATTAATATGGCAAAATTTAAGATTTTCTGCCAATCCTCTTTTTTCAAAATCAAAAAAGTTAAAATAGCGAAGATAATACAAAAAGCAAAATTGACAAAACCGCCGGAGCGATAAGGCGAGCCCCACAAGCTGAAATTCGGGTCCAAAGAAAAAATCGTTGCCAATAAATGAATTCCAAAAAGAGAAATTAAAAGCCAGAAAATTAAATTTTTCTTTGAAAGCAAAAATGAAAGTTTTTCTGAAATTTCAAGATTTTTATTTCTATTTAAAACAAACTGCCACAAGAACAAAAAAATTAAAATAGACAAAACAATCCTGAAAACAATAGTTTTTCCCCAATCCGGCGGCGAAAACCAAGGAGGCAAACTTAAAAGAGGAAGAGCTATAATTATAAAAAACCCGAGCAGATAAACCCAATGGAGTTTGGAATTTTTAATTTCCATATTAATTCATAATACAGGTAAAACATTGGAAAAACAAATTGTCTGAACTTTATTGGCATTTATTGACATCCTTTTTTAGATATTGGATAATGGATATTAGATAATAAGCAGTATGGGAAACATTGATTCAGTTGAAAAGTTAGAAGTTGCTTTTGGTAAAATATAACTGGAATAGTATGCTCCAAAAGAAAGCTTCAGATTTAGTGATATTTTCTCCCACAGAGTTGATTATTAAGAGATTTATCCATACTAAAAATCAGCATGAATCAGCTAAATCAGCATAAATCAGTGGTCAAAAAAACCAAAAAAACCATTGAAAAGTGGTAAATCTATGAAAATTTTAGTAACAGGAGGAGCTGGTTTTATCGGCTCTCATTTAGTAGATAGATTAATCAAAGAAGGCCACAAAGTGGTCGTTATAGACAATTTGTCTACCGGTAAAAAAGAGAATCTAAATCCCAAGGCCGAATTTTACAAAATTGATATTTGTTCGCCTAAAATTTCCCAGGTTTTTAAAAAAGAAAAACCGCAAATTGTCTTTCATTATGCCGCCCAGATTGACGTCAGAAAATCAGTGAAAGACCCAATTGAAGATGTAAAAATTAACATTTTAGGTTCTTTAAACATTATTCAGAATTTTTATAATCTAATATCTAATATCCAATATCCAATATCCAAAACAAAGTTCATTTTCGCCTCCACTGGCGGCGCAATTTACGGGGACGCCAATATTGTTCCTACTCCAGAAAGCTATTCCGAATTTCCCTTGTCCCCTTATGGAATTGAAAAACTGGCAGTTGATAAATACTTAAATTATTACCATAAAGTTTTCGGTTTGCCCTACGTATCTCTGCGGCTGGCCAACGTTTACGGCCCCCGCCAGAACTCAAAGGGTGAAGCGGGAGTAATAGCAATTTTTTGCGACAAAATGCTGTTAGGTGAAAGGCCTGTTATAAACGGCGACGGCTTTCAGACTCGGGATTTTGTTTTTGTCAAAGATGTGATTGAAGCTAATATTTTGGCAATGAAAAGCAAAAAATCAGGAATTTACAATATTGGCACGGCTAAAGAAACAGATATTAACACCATTTTTGAAAAACTCAAGAAGTTCACAAAATCTAATTGTAAAAAAATGCACGCTTCCCTTAAGGAAGGCGAGCAAAAAAGAAGTTGTCTTGACTACTCAAAAGTCAAAAAAGAACTCGGCTGGCAATCGAAGTATGGTTTAGACAAAGGATTAAAAGAAACGGTAAATTGGTTCAAAGAGAAAAATTAAGATGCAAGAATTTTTTGATTTAAATTATTGGAGAAATCTCCTTACCAGTTCCCCTGCAAGAAAAAGACTAACTGAGAATTTTCTTTCTCTCTCGGCTTTACAAGTAGTAAATTATCTTTTGTCTTTAATTTCCCATGATAGCTAATATCATAAAAAGAAAAAATGAGCCCCTTGACAAGGTTTTTTGGTTTGTTAAAATTAAAATAGTTAACCCCCCCTGTGCCGTCTTCGGATCGTACAGGGTTTTTTATAAAGCTTTGTGCAAGAAGACCACCTGATTTCAATCGGTGGATGAATTGCCCTTTTGATTTTCAATATATCTTTATGGTAAACTATAACATAAGGTTGTCGGGGTCAAACCCCGACACTGTCGGGGTCAAACCCCGACAACCTTATATGAGGAAAACATTCAAGTATAGGGTAAAACCTAACCAAGAAATTCTCAAAAAAGCTGAAAGGTGGCTTTGTCTTTGCCGTAAATTATACAACGATTGTCTTGAACAAAGAATTATTGCCTACAAGACGACCAAAAACACAATTTCTTGTTACAACCAAATTAAGCAACTTCCTCAATTAAAGAAAATGCGTCCAGAATTCAAATCAGTCAATTCTCAAACACTTCAAGATGTAGTTGAAAGATTAGACAAAGCATATCAGGGATTTTTCAGAAGAGTTAAGAATAAATTTTCCAAATCCAGTAGGATTTGGAACAATAAAGAAAAGGCAGGATTTCCAAGATTTAAAGGACAACGCAGATACGATTCTTTTACCCTTAAACAATCAGGATGGAAACTTCAAGGAAATCAATTAACTATTCAAAAAATAGGAACTTTTAACATTGTTTTACACAGAGCGATAGAAGGCGATATTAAGACCATAACTATCCATAAAGATTTAACCAATAAGTGGTTTGTCTCTTTTTCTTGCGATAATGTTCCCCAGAAATTATTAAAGAAAACAGGAAAGGAAATAGGAATTGATATGGGCTGCGAGTCATTTTTAACAGATTCCAATGGTGATAAGGTAGATAACCCAAGATTTTTCAAAAATTCTCAAGACATTCTAAAAATGAGACAGCAACGACTTTCCCAAAAAAAGAGAGTTTCTAATTGCAGACGCAAAGCAAGAGTATTAATAGCTAAAATTCACCAAAAGATATTCAACCAACGAAAGGATTTTCACCTCAAAATAGTCAACAAACTAATTAAAGAAAATGATAAAATCTATATTGAAGAATTAAAGAGCTGGAAAACATTTAAAGGTCTTAATCGTTCAATGAGAGATGTGGCGTGGTTTCAATTCTTTAATAGGCTTTGCTTCAAAGCGGAAGAAGCTGGTCGTGAAGTTGTTAAAGTTCCAGCTAAACGCACATCTCAACTGTGTTCCGAGTGCGGACAAATAGTAGAAAAGGATTTGTCTGTTCGCATTCATAAATGTTCCTGTGGATTAAAGATTGACAGAGATTGGAACGCAGCTTTAAACATTCTTAGGGTCGGTGCGACCCTTCAGGTTTCCTGAGAAGCCGCCTAATTCATTAGGTGGTAGTTCACTGCATAGATGCTTCCGTGTTTCAGGCGCGATTAACGAGATTAGAAAATGGATTAAGCAAGATAAAAAGGTTGAGCAAGATATTTCCTTTAATTTCGGCTATTACCGGCGAAATTGGCAATAATTCCTTTGATCATAATTTAGGCAATTGGCCGGATATTTTAGGCATATTTTTTGCCTGGGATTTGGGCAAAGGAAAAATTATTTTGGCTGATAGAGGACAGGGGGTCCTATCTACTTTAAAAAAAGCTAAGCCAGAATTAACAAATCATCAAGACGCTTTGCGGACTGCCTTTACTGAAGTGATTTCTGGACGCGCGCCCGAACATAGAGGGAATGGATTAAAGTTCGTAAGAGATGTCGTAAGTACAAACGAGATAAGTCTATTTTTTCAGACAGGAGACGCTTGGCTTGAAATTCAAAAAGACGATTCTAATATAAATATTCAAAAATCAGCCATTAATTTTCGCGGCTGTCTTGCGCTAATTAAGTTCTAACACTCTATGATTATTTTTTTAAAAAAATTTGGCACAACTTTGAATAGTCGACAATTTGGCAAAGAATCCTTTGCCGCTTTTGCGCCTTCTTTAAGGAATATAGGGAACGATGAAGAAATTATAGTAGATTTTGAAGGAGTCATAACTTTTACACCTTCTTGGGGTGATGAATTTTTAAGCCCTTTATTTAATAGATTTCGCGGGCGATTAGTTTTGAAAAATACCGAGAATCCTTCGGTTCAGGCAACATTGAAATTGTTGAAGAAAATTGAAATAAAAAATCAAAAAATCATTGAAAAGCGGAGAATATTATGAAATTAACTAAAAAATATATTTGGGACTACGATGTAAAAAATCTTGATTTATCAAAACCAAGCGTTTTGCTTTGGTATTTAAAGAGAAAAATTGACTATGGCGACTGGGAGGCTTTGGACAGAAAAACTTTAAAAAAATACTTGCCAAAACTTAAAATTAATCCATATTTAAAAGAGATTCTCAAAAGTTTTCTTAAAAAATATGTCAGGTAAAAAAATTTTAACTGAGTTTCAGAAAAAGGTTTTGAAAGAAATAGGAGAAAGCAAACGATCTCGTTTTTTTACTTGGTCTGGCGGGACAGCCCTTTCTTCTTATTATCTTCAGCACCGTCTTTCCATAGATCTTGATTTTATGTCCCAAGATTCATTTCGCGATGAATATCTTTTAGTTAAAATTAGAAGGATTGCCAAAAATTTAAACATAAAAAGTATTGAGGAGCATAAAAAACTTAATCGGCAAGAGTTTTGGCTAAAAAAGAATAAGGAAATTTTGAAAATAGAATTTGTTTTTTATCCTTTTCCATATATTAGACCACCTCAAAAATTAAAAGAATTTAATATCAGAATTGATTCTATTGAAGATATGCTTGCCAATAAAGCTCATACAGCTTATGAACGTTACGAACCAAAAGATATTTTTGATATATACTGTATTTTACGAATGAAGAAAATAGATTTTTTTAAAATTTTCAAATTAGTGAAGAAAAAATTTGGAGTAAAAATAGACCCTGTTTTGTTTATTAGTAATGTTTTAAGTGGAGCAGAGAAATTGAAAGAGATAATGCCTATGGTTTTGAAAAAGAAATTTTTTAAGCCATCTTCTATAAAAAATTATTTCCAGAGAAAAGCAGAAATATACCTGAAGAAAAAAATCTCTCATTAGGATATAAATAGAAATTAACTTATGTGATTAAAGATGAATTATCAGAATATTTCAAAGAAACTTAAAGAAAAAACCAAAAAAACCATTGAGAAGTGGTAATTTCTGTGCATTTAGAAAATTTAATTTTATGGTTTCAGAAAATAAAATGAAAAAATCTAGGGCTACAAATAAAAAAGAATAATAAAGACTCAAAAATAAAAGGCGAGGAAAATTATTAAAAAATAATTAAGATTTTAAAAATAGGATAAAAAATGAATGACCATAAAGAATAAGATTATTATAAATCAGTTCATAAAAAAGATATTTAATCTTATTGGGTTAGATATTTGTAAACTATCAAATAGTCCAAAGTTTAATTTTTTGGGACTGAGGAATTTATCTATCAAGACAATAATTGATGTGGGGGCAAATGAGGGGCAGTTTGCCAGAGAAATCTCAAAATTTTTCCCAGATGCAGCCATTTATTGTTTTGAACCTTTGCCAGAGCCCTTTGCAAAGATTAAAAAGTGGGCAGAAAACAAAAGGAAAACTACCCTGTTTAATGTAGCTTTGGGTGAGAATGAGGGCGAGGTTGAGATGTTGGCTCATTTAAATCATAGTCCTTCTTCCTCTTTTCTTAAGACGACTGAGATAAGTGAAACGCTTTTTCCTTTTATCAAAAAACAAGCTACGGCAAAGGTCAAATTAACCACATTAGATAAAGTATTCACCAATGCGTCTGATTCTCTTATGCCAGATGTTCTTATTAAACTTGATGTTCAAGGATATGAAGACCGTGTTATTAGAGGTGGCATTAAAACATTCCGCAAAGCAAAAGCATGTATTTTAGAAATCAACTTGGACCAATTGTATAAAGACCAAGCAAATTTTAAAGACATTGTATTGATTCTTTATGAGCTTGGATACCGTTATGCTGGGAATTTAGACCAGACACATGCTGATGATGGGCATGTGATATTTATTGATGCGGTGTTTATAAGATAAAATTATGAAATTATTTTGTCCTTCATGTAAGGGTAATGATGTTTCTTGTATGGGTAAAATTTCAAAAATGGATACCTTTGCGGGCAATATTTTATCCAGTCCCTTGCCCCAGAGCAGCTTTTTAAGATGTGAAAAGTGTAATTTGTATTTTCGATGGCCTAGGTTAAACAAAAAAGAGAGAGATAAACTCTATCAAAGCGGAAGTTCAGAAAACTGGCAATATGAATTAAAACAAAGAAAGGATTGGCAATTAGCCATTAGTAAGATAGATAAAAAAGCTATTAAGAATTCTGTATTAGATATTGGTTGTTTTAATGGCAAGTTTCTAGAGAACTTGAAAGGAATTTCGAATCTTTATGGTGTGGAAATAAATTCTGTGGCTTCAAACAAAGCACAGGATAAAGGGGTAAAAATAATTGCAAATAACTTCTCCGATATAGCATCTTTGTCTATCAAATTTGATATAATTACTGCTTTTGATGTAATAGAGCATGTCGAAAATCCATTGAGTTTTATTGCATCTATGGGTCAAGTTGCGAAAGATAATGGTCTTATCATAGTATCTTCTGGAAACACAGAAGCAGTAACTTGGAAAATTAGCAGAAGTAGGTATTGGTATTGTTCAATTCCAGAACATATATCTTTCATCAATAGTGCTTGGTGTAATTTTGTTGCTGATAAATTAAACCTTGAAATTAAGCATATAGAAAGATTTTCTCACATAGGCAAGGTTGGTTTAATTGGAAAATTTTTAGAGCTTACAAAAAATATTATTTATTTAATAACACCA
>BBPE01006052.1_pt1 | contig 11122 bp, 18 predicted proteins | sample 1344301 | NCBI WGS metagenome assembly BBPE01 (sample SAMD00019089, study PRJDB2971) | groundwater metagenome | isolation source: The Cedars highly-alkaline
AAGAGACGCGCCTATTTTTCTTCAAATCACCGAAAGAGCAGGCAGAGACCCTTTTAATACTCCGGTTTCTTGTCCGATGGAATTTGGCTGGGGAGGGGCAATGGGGCCGGCTCAATTTATTCCTTCAACCTGGATAAGGTATAAAGAAAGGGTCAGGGCAATTACCGGCAGCGCCGACCCATGGAATATCAAAGATTCTTTTGTGGCCGCTGGCTTGCATTTAGCCAATAATGGGGCGAATAGAAGAACCCCTGAGGCCGAATGGCGGGCGGCAATGATTTATTTTGCCGGAACCGTTAACCTTAGATTTAGGTTTTATGGAGATTCGGTAATGAGAATTGCCAGGGGCCTTGAAGGAGATATAAGGGATTTAGAAAGATTGGCCCAATTACCGCGGTCAATAGCCCGGTTCTGAGGAAAATTATAAGTTCTGATTTTTTCCGCTCTCTGGGCCTTGCCAATTTTTTATAAATACACGGGTTTCACCCGTGTATTTTTACGTCTATTGAAGATTAGTCGCTTCGTTTTTTTCTTTTTCGAAAGATTTAATTATTATATCTAATTTTCCATTTAATATTTTTTCCAGGTTATGCCATGATTTTTTCAGGCGGTGGTCGGTAATCCTGTTTTGAGGGAAATTATAAGTTCTGATTTTTTCCGCTCTCTGGGCCTTGCCGATTTGCAAACGTCTTTCTTCTCCCACTTTCGTCCTTTCCTCCACCTCTTTTTTTTCTAAAAGCCTGGCTGCCAGGATACTCAGAGCATTTTCTCTGTTTTGTAGTAGGTTTCTTTCGGTTTGCGAGGTAACTACCAGTCCGCTGGGCAAGTGGGTGATTCTGACAGCAGTCATTCTTTTGTTGACATATTGACCGCCGGGACCCGATGATTTGTAGGTGTCAATTTTTAAGTCATTGGGATTTATGGTAATTTTTCCTTTCTGGGGTTTCAGCAGTACTGCCACCGAGGTCGTAGAGGTGTGAATCCTGCCCGATTTCTCGGTGGTCGGGATTCTCTGGACGCGATGAACCCCGGCCTCATTTTTCATTGTTGAAAAAACTCCGTTACCCGAAATTTCAAAAATAATTTCTTTAAAGCCATTTAAAGAAGTTGGACGAGAATCCAAAATTTTTTGTTGCCAATGATTAAAAAAAGCGTATCTTGAATACATTTTTAATAAATCGGCAACAAAAAGAGACGCTTCTTCTCCGCCGGCTCCTGCCCTGATTTCAACAATTACTGATTGTGATTCATTTATCATATTATTTTTTTCGCCCTTTTTTCATTTCTTCCTTTCTTGCCAATTTCTTTCTGAATTTTTCTACCCGGCCCAGAACATCAACGATTTTTTCTTTTCCGGTATAAAAGGGATGGCATTTTGAGCAAACCTCAACTTCAATAATTTCCTTGGTTGAACCAACAGTAAATACATTCCCGCAGGCGCAGCGAACTGTTGCCTTCTCGTAATATTTTGGATGAATGTTTGTCTTCATTGATTTTTATAATAACCCATTGCTATTGAAAAATCAAGAAGGATATTGTAAAATCTGATTATATGGAGGAAATAAAAAAAGACGAATTTAAAATTGATGTTGAGGAGATGGCTCAACTGGGAATTCATTTCGGTCACCGAACCTCAAAAACCCATCCCAAAATGGAGCCCTATTTATTTGGAAAAAAAAATACGGTTCATCTTATTGATTTGGAAAAAACGAAAGATAAATTGGAAAAAGCCCTTCAATTTATTCGGCAATTAGTTTTAGAAGGGAAAACTTTAGTTTTTGTTGGAACAAAAATTCAAATAAAAGAATTGTTGAAAAATATTGCCCTAGAGTGCGGTTTTCCTTATGTTAATGAACGTTGGTTAGGAGGAACTTTTACTAATTTTGAAATAATAAAAAAAAGAATTGAATATTTTAAAGATTTAGAAAAGAAAAAAACCAAAGAGGAATTTGAAAAATACACCAAAAAAGAAAGGGCTGAAATTGAAAAAGAGTTAATAGTTTTGGATAAAAAATTCGGCGGAATAAAAAATTTGGAAAAATTACCCGAGGCAATTTTCGTTTTAGATATGAAAAAAGATGCGCTATCCATAAAAGAAGCCCGGGAAAAGGGAATAAAAGTAATTGGCATTTCCGATACCAATGTTGACCCGAATTTAGCCGATTACCCAATACCGGCCAATGATGATGCAATCAGTTCTGTAAAATATATTTTGGAGAAAGTAAGAGAGGTGATTTTAAATGCAAAACTTAAAGCGAAAAACGAAAAACCACAGCCTAAAACTCAAAGCTAAATAATTTTAAGTTTTTAGTTGTAGCTTTGCGCTTTGATTTTTGACTTTTGAGCTTATGATAAATATTAGCCAAATCAAACAATTAAGAGAGGAAACCGATATTTCAATAACCGAATGCAAAAAGGCCTTGGAAAAATCCGGAGGCGATATTGATAAGGCAAAAGAAATTCTAAAAAAATGGGGCAAGGTATTGGTTGAGAAAAAAATTAAACGAGAAGTTAAACAGGGAATTATAGACAGTTATATCCATTCCAATAAAAAAATCGGGGTCTTGCTGGAACTAAATTGTGAAACTGACTTTGTTGCCAAGTCCAAAGATTTTCAAAACTTAGCTCACGAGTTATGTTTGCAAATCGCCGGTTTTGAAGGAAATTCACCCATTTTAGAACAATCCTGGATAAGGGATGAAAGTAAAAAAATCAAGGACTTAATTGATGAATATATAGTAAAATTGGGAGAAAATGTTGTCCTTAAAAGATTTATTCGTTACGAAATTTAAAAAATGCCAGAATTAATCGCCACCATTATTTTAATCGGAAGTTTTTTGGGAATTATTTCAATCGCATTTAAAAAAATATCAATTTTAGCCCAATTGCCGGAAAAGCCCCAAAAAGACAAATGTTTCCAAACTTATTTTTTAAAGAGAAAAATTATTTTAATAAAAGACAGGGTTAAAAACTGGAGATACTTTAAAAAAGTCAACCCAGATATATTTTTTCAAAACATTCTTTCAAAAATCAGGGTCTTGAGTTTGAAAATGGAAAATAAAACCGCCAATTTACTTCAGAAAATAAGAGAAAAAACCAAAAAAAAGAAAATTAAAGAGGATGATAATTATTGGCAAGAAATAAAAAACTCAACCAAAAATGAGTCAGAATAATTCAAGAGGAAAACAGCTGTCTTGGCCAGGATATAGAACTTGCCGACTCGCTTGCCTTGGTGGCAAAGCAATGGTTTTGCCTGCCTGCCATCGCCTAAGCCTGAGTAGCTCAGCGGCAGAGCAACTGTTTTGTAAACAGTAGGTCGCTCGGTTCAAATCCGGCCTCAGGCTCTTAGGCTTAGGCGATGGCAAGCGGGTAAACCGGGTACGGGTATTCAATTCACCCCATTGACTTTTTGTAATAAACAGCGAACAATAAATCCTGTTGACGTTAAACCTTGACTGACGTTCAGACAACTTATATTGACAAACTTTAAAGATTAAGTAGAATAATAATATAATAAGAATAATCCGAATGCTGCGAATTTTTATCCGAATGTTGCGAATAAATAAATTATTCGCGGCGCTCGTATATTATTGGTAGGTTCGCATTATAATTTTATGGCAGAAAAAGAAAAATTTATCAGGGAAAAACCCCATATTAATGTCGGCACTATTGGTCATGTTGACCATGGAAAAACCACATTAGTGGCATCTATTTTACATGTTTTGGGCTTGAACAATCCCAAAATAGTTAAAAAATCGGTTGATCAAATTGATGCCGCTCCCGAAGAAAAAGCCAGGGGATTGACCATTAGTATTTCTCATCTTGAATATGAAACCGAAAAAAGACATTATGCCCATATTGATTGTCCCGGCCACGCCGACTATATCAAAAATATGATTACCGGAGCGGCTCAAATGGACGGTGCAATTTTAGTGGTTTCAGCTCCCGATGGACCAATGCCTCAAACCAGAGAGCATATTTTATTGGCTCGTCAAGTCGGTCTGCCTTCAATAGTTGTCTTTTTAAATAAATGCGATTTGGTTGATGACCCGGAAATTATTGATTTAGTTGAGAGTGAAGTCCGAGAAATTTTGAAAAAATATGGTTTTCCCGGTGATACTATTCCAATAATTAAGGGTTCGGCCGCAAAAGCCCTGGAAGCAAAATCTATTGATGATGAATGGGCAAAGAAAATTTTGGAATTAATGAAAGCGGTAGATGAACATATTCCCGAACCGGTTAGAGAAATAGATAAACCATTTTTAATGGCTATTGAAGATGTTTTTTCCATTTCCGGCCGAGGAACGGTTGTAACCGGAAGAGTTGAAAGAGGAGTGGTTCAAAATAATGACGAAATAGAGATAGTTGGTATTAAACCAACAGTTAAGACCACTGCGGTTAGTGTTGAAATGTTTCAGAAAATTCTTGACGAAGGAAGAGCTGGCGACAATGTCGGGGTCTTAATTAGGGGCCTTAAAAAAGAAGACGCGCAAAGGGGTCAGGTTTTAGCTAAACCGGGAACGATTACTCCTCATACTGAATTTGAAGCCGAGGTTTATATTTTAACCAAAGAAGAGGGTGGTCGCCATACTCCATTTTTTTCCGGCTATAAACCCCAACTTTATTTCAGAACTACTGATGTGACCGGAGATGTGGTTTTAGCCGAGGGAACGGAAATGGTCATGCCTGGCGACACCGTTAATTTAAAAATAAAATTAATTGTTCCTATTGCTTTGGAAGAAAAACAAAGGTTTGCAATTCGGGAAGGAGGAAAAACAGTAGGAGCAGGAGTAACGACGAAAATAATAAAATAGTTAATAAGTTATAACGGAATAATTAGCAATTTTTATTGTTCTTTTAAGATGCCAGCCAAAAAAACAGTTGCTGAAGTTGAAGAAATAAAAACCAAGATTCGGATTAAACTGCGGTCTTACGACCACAAAGTTATTGATAATTCAACAAAACAAATTATTGAAATAGCTTTGCGTTGCGGGGTGGAGGTTTTGGGCCCGGTGCCCATTCCAACCGAAATTCACAAATATACTGTTAATCGGTCCTCTTTTGTTCATAAAGACGCCAGGGAGCAGTTTGAAATGAGAATTCATAAAAGACTAATTGATATTTTAAATCCCAATCCAAAAATAATTGATGCTCTAACGCGACTTACTTTACCGGCCGGAGTTGATATTGAAATTAAAATGTAAGGCACAGATCTAAGATACGGAGGACTGTCCTCCGTTATTTTAACTTTATTGCCTCGCTCAAAAAAGTGTAAACAACACTCGGGATTCTTACATATCTTAGATACGGAGGACTGTCCTCCGTTATTTTAAATCTGCTATTAATCATGAAATTTATTTTAGGTTTAAAACTTGGTATGTCTCAAATTTTTGACAAAAACGGAAAAGTAATTCCGATAACTTTAATTGAAGCCGGCCCCTGTCAAATTACTCAAGTAAAAACCAAAGAGCCCCGCGCCATTACTGCCAGCCAGCCGGGGAATAAGAAAGATAAAAAAGATAATTATGACGCTTCACAGATTGGTTTTATAAAATTAAAAGACAAGAAAATAAAAAAACCGCAAAAACAAAAACCATTTAGATATTTGCGGGAGTTCAGGGGAAACAATAGAGACAATACAGATGTTTCAAAATATAAAGTCGGAGACGAAATCAATGTTTCAATTTTTCGGGAAGGAGATGTTGTTGAAGTTTCCGGAATTTCTAAGGGAAAAGGTTTTGCCGGAGTAGTCAAAAGATGGGGATTTGCGGGTAGAAGTGCCACTCATGGAGTAAAACATGAATCAAGAAAAGCCGGCTCAATTGGCAGTTCTTTTCCGGAAAGGGTGATAAAAGGGAAAAAAATGGCAGGTCGTATGGGAAACCAAAGAGTAACAATCAAAAATTTAAAAATAGTTAAAATTGATTCCGAAAATAATCTTTTGGCGATAAAAGGGGCTATACCCGGGCCAAAAGGAACTTTATTGGAAATTAGGGGATAGTTGCCTCGCTTAATTTTTATATGGAAATAACAGTTTACAATCAAGAAGGTAAGGAAATAGAAAAAATTTCGCTGCCAAAAGAAATTTTTGATGTTAAAATAAATCACGATTTGATTCATCAAGTTGTTGTTTCTCAGATGGCAAACCGGAGAAAAATTCTGGCTCAAACAAAAACCAGGGGAGAGGTAAGGGGCGGAGGAAAAAAACCCTGGCGGCAAAAAGGAACGGGTAGGGCTAGACACGGTTCAATTCGTTCTCCTCTTTGGCGGGGCGGGGGAATAACTTTTGGACCGAGAAAAGAAAAAGTTTTCAAAAAAATGATTCCCAAGAAAATAAAAAGAAAAGCTCTTTTGATGATTTTGACTGCTAAGGCGAAAAGTAATTTATTAATTTTCGTCAATCAATTAAAATTAGAAAAAGCAAAAACAAAATCAATGGCCGAAATTATTAATGTTTTAAGTTCAAAAATTGAAAATTTCAAAAAAGGAAACACTTTGATTGCTTTACCGGAAATGAACAAAAAGATAATTTTAGCGGCTAGAAATCTTCCACAAGTAAAAACCATTCAGGTAAAAGATTTAAATTGTTTAGACCTGCTTTCTTTTAAGTATTTAATCATGCCAAAAGAATCAATTAAAATAATAAAAACCACATTTTTAAAATCAAAATGACAAACCTTTATCAAATTTTAAAATCTCCCCATATTACTGAAAAAGCGACCGATTTAACCAAAGAGAACCAATATGTATTTAAGGTCTTTTCCAAAACAAATAAAACGGAAATTAAAAAAGCGGTTGAAAATTTTTATAAGGTAGATGTTTTAGATGTTAAAATCATTAATCTTCAGCCCAAAAAAAGAAAATTGGGAAAAATTTCAGGTTGGAGGGCGGGATATAAAAAAGCAATTATTAAAATAAAAAAGGGGCAGAAGATAGAAGTATTACCACGATAATCGCTCGGCAGGCTAATTTTTAGGATACGCTCACTCACCCAGCGTGTTCGTTCGCTCATGTCCTCGCCTCGCTCCTCGCTGAGTGCGAGACCTTGCCCGCTCGGCTGCGGATGCTCCTAAAAATTACTTCCCTCGCTTTTATTTTTTCTGGTTAGCTGGATAATCGCTCGGCAAGCTGGTTTCAGGGTCGTTCGCTCGCCCCAGCGAGGCTAGCTCACTGAAACCACTTGCCTGGCTTAAACATTTTTATGAAAAAGCATTTATTACTTACAAAAAAAGAGCCAGAAAAAAAATTGCTTATCTCTTTAAAAAAAAGAGCCGGTCGAGCGTGTTCTGGCAGGATAACCATTCGTCACCGGGGCGGGGGAGTAAAAAAATTATACCGGATTTTAGATTTTGGTCAGGAAAAAAAGGGCCTTGCCGGCAAAATTCTGGCTTTTGAATATGACCCTTATCGGACGGCTTTTATTGCTTTAATAGAATACCAAAATGGGAAAAAAGGATATCTTTTGGCAGCCAAAGATATGAAAATCGGCGATGAAATTATTTGCGCTGAAAAAACTGAAGTTAAAATCGGCAACAGAATGAAATTAAAAAATATTCCGGTCGGAACATTGGTCTACAATATAGAATTGAATCCTAGTCAGGGTGGAAAATTAATAAGGAGCGCCGGCGCTTCGGCCAAAATTTTAGCCCGGGAAGGTAAATACACTCATTTAGAAATGTTCTCAGGTGAGGTTAGAAAAATTTTACAAGAATGTTATGCTACGGTCGGAGTGGTTTCTTATCCCGAGCATCGTTTTGAAATTATCGGAAAAGCCGGAAGAAGGAGATTAAAGGGTTGGCGGCCCACCGTCAGGGGGACGGCAATGAACCCGGTTGACCATCCCCATGGTGGCGGAGAGGGGAAAACACCAATTGGTTTAAAACATCCCAAAACTCCCTGGGGAAAACCAGCTCTTGGAAAAAAGACGAGGAAAAAAAAGAAATGGACCAATAAATATATTATTCAAAGACGCAAACCGAAGAAAAAGAAGAAATAATTATAAAAATAATATGACACGCTCACTGAAAAAAGGTCCCCAAGTGGATGAAAAATTATTAAATAAGGTTAGAAATTTTAAACCCGAAACCAGTGCCATTATTAAGACCTGGTCCAGAAGTTGTACCATTGCGCCTGAGATGATTGGATTTACTTTTGGCGTTCACAACGGAAAAGAATTTATTTCAGTCAAAATAACCGAGGATATGGTTGGTCACAAATTAGGCGAATTTTCGCCAACAACAAAATTTTTCAAACATGGTGGAAAAATGCAAAGAGAATTGAAAACAAAAGCAACTTCTACCGGCTTGGCAGGTCCTGAAAATAAAAAATAATAATACTTATTTGACTTAACAATAAATTTTCAATTTATTTTAATGATTGCAAAACTTCGAAATTTAAGAATAGCTCCCAGAAAAGTTAGATTGGTTGCCGATTTAATTAGGGGAAAAAGGGTTGAGGAAGCTCAAACGATTTTAAATTTGACCATCAAAAAAGCATGCCAGCCATTGTTAAAACTTTTAAATTCAGCCCACAACAATGCCAAATATAATTTTGGCTTAGAAAAATCAAATTTTTTTATTTCCAAAATTACGGTTGATGAAGGCAAAAAATTAAAAAGATGGAGGGCTCGGGCAAGAGGTAGAGCTGCGGCAATTCAAAAAAAAACCTCTCATATTACTTTGGTTTTGGATACAATTGAGAAGAAGTTCGAAGAAGATAAATCTTCTTCTCACGCTGAACCTGACGATAGGAAGGTGAGGCGTGAGAAGAGAACAAAGTTCTCTTCGAACCCCTTCGCTATCGCTCGGGAGATTAAGAAGAAACCTTTAAAAATTAAAAAAACCAAAGAAGTTAAAGAAAAAATAGAAAAAACCCCTAAAATTAAAAAGCCCAAACTTCAAAGGCCGGAATCAGAGATTAAAAAACCAAAAATTGAAAGAGGAATTAAAAAAATATTCAAACGTAAAGCGTTTTAAAATTTCACTGCTGTTTAAGATATATGACTCATAAAGTTCATCCAAAAATATTTAGAATTAGAAACATAGCCGATTGGAATTCCCAGGGATTTTATAAAAAACCGGCTTTTTATTTGGCCGAAGATTTTAAAATTAGAGAATTTTTAAATAAAAAATTAGAGAAAATGGGTATTGAAAAAATTGAAATTGAAAGATTTCCGGGCAAAATAAATATTATTATTCACACTGCCAGGCCGGGATTAATTATTGGTCGGGGAGGAGAGGGCGTTGAACGGATTAAAAAAGAATTAGACAAGATTTTATTCCCGTTAAAACAAGACAAAAAGGATTTAAGGATTGAAATTAGAGAGATAAAAAATCCCTGGACCTCTGCTTCACTTTCAGCTCAGTGGATTGCCCAACAAATAGAAAAAAGAATTCCTTTTAGAAAGGTATTAAAGCGAGGATTAGATAAAATTATAACAAATAAAGAAATTAAGGGAGCAAGAGTGGAGGTATCTGGTCGGCTCAACGGAGCTGAGATTGCCAGAAGAGAATGGTTAAAAAAGGGAAAATTACCCCGTCAAACCATAAGAGCAGATATTGATTATGCCCAAGAACGGGCCTACTGCACCTACGGAATAATAGGAATAAAGGTTTGGATATATAAGGGCGAACGTTTCGCCTAATATTATGTTAATGCCTCGCAAAGTTAAACATCGAAAATGGCGAAAAGGAAGGTCAAAGGGCGCTGAAAATCGTGGAACGGAAATAACTTTCGGTTCTTTCGGCTTAAAATCATTAGCAACCCATTGGATTAGTTCCCGTCAAATTGAAGCGGCTAGAAGAGCCATTTTGAGATACTTGAAAAAAGGAGGTAAACTCTGGATTAGAATTTTCCCCCAAAAACCAATAACCAGAAAAGGAACCGAAGTGCCAATGGGTGGAGGAAAAGGGAGTGTTGACCATTATGTTTTTCCAATAAGGCCCGGTCGAATTATTTTTGAGATAGAAGGAATAAAAGAAGAAGCAGCTAGAGATGCCCTGAAAAAAGCAGCCGATAAATTGCCTGTGAAAACTAAATTTGTTAAGCGCGGATAAACCGCTGATTTAGCGTCAATTCGACGTATAGCAGTTAATTCAACGGATATTAATGAAGACAAAAGAATTGCGACAAAAATCAAAACCAGAATTACAAAAATTGCTTCAAACTTCAAGAGAAAGTTTAAAGCAGTTGCGTTTTGATTTGGTCTTAGCTAAAGTAAAGAATGTCAGAGAGATTAGAAAAATTAAAAAAGACATTGCCAGAATACTTACTTTGCTAAAGTAATAAATTTATGCCAAAGCGTCAACTAACCGGAACAGTCATTTCAAATAAAATGCAAAAAACGATTGTCGTTGAAACCGAACGAATTAAAGAACATCCGAAATATAAAAGGAGATTTAGGGTTTCCAAAAAATATAAAGCCCACGATGAAAAAGGAGAATATCATGTTGGGGATAAGGTTGTCATCGAGGAGTGCAGACCAATAAGTAAAGAAAAAAAGTGGAGAGTAATTAAAAAACTTGGTTTATGATTCAGCTGCGTACAATATTAAAAGTTGCCGATAATACCGGAGCCAAGACCTTACAATGTATTTTAGTCCTGGGTGGTTCAAGACGTAGATATGCTCAAATTTCCGATATTATTGTTGGAACGATAAAAGAAGCCGAACCAAGAAGGATAGTTAAAACACATGAAGTGGTCAGGGCAGTGGTTATTAGGCAAAAAAAAGAATTTAAAAGGTCGGATGGATCATATATTCGGTTTGACGATAATGCTTGTTTGATTTTAGAAGGAAAAACCAAAGAGCCAAAAGGCGGAAGAATTTTGGGTCCAGTTGCCCGAGAATTGAAAGAGAAGGGTTTTGATAAGATTGCTGCATTGGCCGAGGAACTGGTATAACGCTCGGCAACTAAAGTTTTCAGGTACCGATAGTTCAAATCCCAGCGAGATTTGACTATCTACATTCTCGTCCCGCCAGCCGCCTTCGGCGGCACCATGCTGGCGGGACTGCGAAAGTTACCATGAAAACTTTGTTGCCTCGCTTATTATTCGTATATTCGTACTTATTCGTAATTCGTAGGATTATGAAAATAAAAAAAGGCGATACGGTTTTAATAATTTT
>BBPE01000631.1_pt1 | contig 11116 bp, 8 predicted proteins | sample 1344301 | NCBI WGS metagenome assembly BBPE01 (sample SAMD00019089, study PRJDB2971) | groundwater metagenome | isolation source: The Cedars highly-alkaline
CGCCATGCCACCACACCCCCGAATAACGCTTGCCAACCCCAACGCGATCCGCTAATCCACATGGGCGGCCCCGTTCGGACAAACCCCCCAGAAAACGTCCCGAAACACCGTCCGCATAATCCCATGAAGATCAGCATGATTTCTATCAAGCTGACAGCGTGATAGAAACCGTGTAGGTTTATTCACCTCATTGGATATGCACGATATCCAGAATTATCCAGTGTTTTCAAGGTTTTGGTGGGCGGGGCGGCAACAGCCTGTCAGGAAGGCGGAAAGTCCTTCCGAAGGATTTTTCGCCATCGTCCCTCACGGCGCGACGAGCGATCCGTTGATCAGGTGAATGGGGTCTTCCGCCCCTTGCGGCGGTACGATGGCTGGCACGCCCGGGGCGTTGCCAATCCTGCCCGTGGACTTGACGCGCACCACGATAGCCCCTTGCCGCCCCTCCTCAGGGCGGTACGTGGTGGGATTGTAGGAAAAGTCGCCCAGACCGTTGCGGTCCAAGGCCGCTTTCTCAAACGCGAACAGCGCGTCCAGTCGGTCCCGCCCCTGTGGGGGCAGGGCGATGGGGTCGGTCGGCCGGCCCTCGTCATCGGTCAGCGCGGCCAGGGTTCCATCGGGGGCGTGGAAGGCGGTGATCAGCCTGCCATCCCCCCCCGCCCAGACCATCCGCGTGGTGCGATCGCGCAGGAAGGTGACGGACAGGGGGGCGGGCAGGCTTCCTGGCCCCTCGGGCAGGAGGACCGTGAGATCCTGGCGGGGGGCGAATCCGGTCTCGCGGATGTGGGCCATCCGCGCCAGCGCGTGTGCGAGGTGAGTCCGGTCGCAGAGCAGTATCTGCATGCTCTCGTCCAGGAGGAGACGCGTGGCGAACCGAACGCCCCCCTTGATCGCCGACGACTGGCAATCCCGCAGCGCCATGCGCAGCGGGGCCATGGAAGCGCGCGAACCGATCAGGCAGAGAATGTTCCATTTCTCCCTGCCCCCGTCCTTGACGGATTCCCAAGCCGCCGAGGCCAGGGCCAGCCCCTTGCCGAAGACGCGGCCCACCCGCTCCTTCAGGTCGTCGGCGACCAGTTCCTGCACGAGTTTGCCAAGGACGACCGCGGTCACGGCCAGGCCGCCGATCTGGGCCGCCGACCCGCCCACGAGCCATGACAGCGCTTGACCCGCAATGTCCGTCCCTGCCTCGACCGAGCCGACCACGGCCACAGTGGTGAGCGTCCAAAGGCCGGCGTTCATGAACTTGTCCAGGCGGCGCGCCTGGGACATGGAAGGCATGTCGGAACCGATGTGCGTCTTGCCGTCGAAGCGGCAGAAGGCGAACCGCGCGCCGCTGGCGCGATCAGGCAGGAACTTGGCGACGCGCGTGCGGTCGGCAGCCGACAGCCGCCCGAGGGCGTTGAGGGACAGGTCGGCCTCGCGGAAGTCGCAGCCCTGGAACTCGGAGCCGACGAAGCAGGCATTGCGCAACACGGCGCGTCCGAGATCCGTGTCGTAGGCCGTCACACCGGACAGGAGGGAAGAAGAAGCGGATATGCCGCGAAGATCGCAGTCCTTGAAATGGGCGTGCCGGAAATCGGAAAAGGACGCGGTGGCCCCCGCCAGGCGGCATCCCAGGAAGGAGGCGCGCTGGAAGGAGGCCCGCACCAGCGAAGCCCCCTCGGCCTGCACGCCGACCATGACCGCACGGTCCAGGACAGCCCCGTCCATCCGCGTGCCGTACAGGCGGGTCGTGGAGTCCATCAGGCAATCGGACAGGTCCATGCCAGAGATATCGAGTCGGGACAGGTCGAGATTCCTGAGATCCGACCCCCGCAGATCCACGCCCTGGCGGAACGCCTCCAGAAAAGCCGATCTGCGGGTCTTCTGCTGCGAGGCGTGCAGCACGCGCCCGTCCTTGGCCTTGATCTCCCAGGTCCGACGGCCCTTCCTCAACCAAGGAAGACCCGCCACCGAGTCCGCTATGTCTGTTTCCGTCCGTGTCCCGCCCATGGACGGGATCGTGCACCCTGGATCGGAAAAGAACGCGCTTCCTCTCAGGAGGAGGGAGCGTCAGACAGGCATGGGGTCGGCGGAATTTCGTTCCACCTCCTGACCAAATCCAGGACCGACACGTCCCCGGTCAGCGCCAGGTCCGGGGGGGCGGTGTCCACGCTTCCCCCCAGTGCAGGGCCAGGACCATGGCCAGGTTCCAGGTACGGGTAGGCCGCGCTGCGCGGCGGCGGGGCGGTGGGATGGCTGCTTTCCAAGTCATTGATCCCCTTGGAGATGTCGGTTGTCTCGGGCGGGGATTACCGCCCGACCGATCTCACGTCAAGCCGCGCGGTCCCAGAGGGGGGTGATCCCCGCCCTGCGCATGGCCTCCTCCAGGAAGGCGGCGTGCCTTTCGCCCTCCGCCGCCGAGGGGCGGCCAATTCCGCGATCCGCGAACTGCTGGCTAGACGGATGGGGGGCAGTTCCCGTGCGGGAGCCTTGGCCGCGCGGGGGTGTGGCGGGATGGGAATCCAGGTCGAGGGAGCGGTTCCTGCCCCCACGCAGGTGCTGATAGACCTGGGCCAGGAGCCGCGTGTCGATCAGCGCGCCGTGCTGCTCGCGGCCCGACAGGTCGATGCCGAATCGGGTACACAGGGCATCCAGGGTGGCCCTGGCGTTGGCCCCCAGCGTCCGCTTGGCCAGGGCCAGGGTGTCCACGACGGGGTTGGACAGGGGCGGCCTGCCCGCCCTTTCCAGTTCCGCGTTGAGGAACCTGACGTCGAACGGCGCGTTGTGGGCGACGATGGGATCCGCACCCAGGAAGGCGAGGAACTCGGAGGCCGCGTCGGCGAATCTGGGTTCGCCGCGCAGCATGTCCCAGGTCAGACCATGTACGGCCGTGGCCTCGCGGGGAATGTTCCGCTCCGGGTCGAAGCGCATGTGGAGGACGCGGCCCGTGGGCATCAAGTCGAGCACCTCCACGCAGGCCAATTCGATGACGCGGTGTCCCTCCGAGGGGCTGATCCCCGTCGTTTCCGTGTCCAGACACACCTCGCGCTCCACCATGCTTCCGAAAGACCTCCGATCCAGCATTCCCGTGCATAATAGGGGGATGCAGGACGCGGGCAACCCACCACCACGGGGACGGCGGAGGGGACAGCGTTCGGCCTTGGCCGTGCTGGCGCTGGGCGCAGCGGCGGCCTGGGGTGCGGTCTGGCTGGAGGCCGGGCGGGACAGGCCGCTTCCGCTCTGGGTCGAGAACGCTTTGGAATGGGGAGATCCAGCCGCGAGGCTGGCTATGGCCCCCCAGGGTCGGCGCTGCGACGAGGCGCTGCAGGGGTGGACTCGCAGCCTGGCGGTCAAGGCGGTGGCGGACACGGAGGAGGAAAGGGGCATGGCGAGAGGGACCGCAGAGGTCGTCGGCGTTTTCTACCTGGAGATGGGATGCCCTCCCGGACGCATGCTCGCGGCCCGCATGGCCGTCGAAGACGCGCTGACCGATCAGGGGAGGCGCTGAAATGGCTGTCCGCATCCCCGCAGGTGCCGCGCGTTCCCTGGCGGCCGCTGCCCTCCGGAAGAACCCCTGCCCGTCCGCGCAGGCACCGCGCGTTCGGCGCAAGGCCCCCAGGCTGTCAGGGGGGGAGGGAGTCTTCCTCTTCGAGGCCGAGTTCCCACTGGAACCGCGGGTGAAGGAACGCGCCCGCACCTTCGCCGACCCGAGGGTCTTGGAATCCGCGTTTCGCCAATCGGGGGGGGACGCGCGCGACTTCTCGGAGCGCGCCAGGCGGGGCCTGATGCGCACCCACACGCCCGCCGCCACGCGGGCCTACGAGACCGCCCTGTCGGCGGCGGCCAGGGCGGCCATGTCCGGTGCCGCGCCCTTCGGCGGCCCCGTGCGCGTGGAGGCGGTCTTCACGCTCACGGGTGACGGACTGGAATGGCCCGTCTCGACCGGGGACGGAGACCTGGACAACATGGAAAAGGCGCTCCTGGACGCCCTCAACGGGGTGGTGTGGACGGACGACCGCCTCGTGGTGGAGAAGGCGAGTCGAAAGAGAACCGGGCCAAGGTCCTCGGTGTTCGTCCGCGTCGAGGCGGCCGGGCGGCACGATGTCTGATGGCCGCCGACCAGGCGAGACTCACCAGAACACGCGCATCTTCGCGGGCGGCGGCTTGCCCCGCCCCACCTGCCCGCCCCCAGGTGCCGCCGGACGGCGGGCGGTGACGGAGAAGCCGCATTCGTGCAGGAAACGGGAGGGGCGGCACGCCGCGCGGGGGGGGCGGTCCCTGGCGAAGGACAGCCACAGGCGGTGAGCCGAACGCGTCATCGCCACGTGGAGCAGGCGGCGTTCCTCCTCGATGCCGCCCGCCGCGCGGTGATCCCACGGATCGTCGGGGTCGCCCACGTCCTCCATGGCGCGCGCTGAGGGACACACGCCGTCCTCCAGGCCCACCACGAAGACGTTGTCCCACTCCAGGCCCTTGGCGGCGTGAACCGTGGCCAGGGAGACGGCGGGCCTGCCGCCGTCCGTCTCGCGCGGAGCGTCGGGGTCCAGGGCCGCCTCGCGGACCAGGTCGTCGATGGAATCGTGGGCATCCGCGACCACCAGGAGGGCGTGCAGGCTGGACGACAGGCTTTTGGGCGCGTCCTTCTGGTCGTCGGCCCAGTCGGCATAGCCGACGTGTCCCAGGACGTATTCCACCATCTCCCGCGGCGGTCGCCCCCGCTCGCGCATCGCCGACAGGGCGGCGAGGTGCCGCGCCAGTTCGGCGGCCCCGCGGCGGGCGGACGAACGCCAGCCCGAGGACACGGGATCGGACAGGACGGACAGGATCTCGTGGAAGGGGGCGTTGCGCGCGCGCGCCAGAGCGACCGCCTCGCCAGCGCCGGCGGGGCCGATGCCGCGGACGGGGCGGGCGGCGATGCGCAGAAAGGCCAGGTCCAGGGAAGGGTTCACGGCGAGGCGCAGGTAGGCCATGACGTCGCGCACCTCGCCCCGCTCGGCGAAGCGTGCCGCCCCGCGCTGCTCGAACGGCAAACCCCTGGCCAACAGGGCGGCGGCGATGGGTTCCAGTACGCGCGCCGTGCGCCCTAGGACGGCGCAGGAGGACAGCGCCGCTCCCCCCCGTTCCAGGTCGGCGATCTCCCGGACCACGGCTTCGGCCTCCAGGGCAGGGGTGGCGAAGTCGCGGACGCTGGGCGGCGGCCCGAGGCGACCCGAACGCAACTCCTTGGGGGCAGGACGGGGGTTATAGCCGACCAGATCGCAGGCGGGCCGAAGCACATCGTCCGTGCAGCGCCGGTTGACGGGCAACTCGATGGTGGCTTCGCCCCGCGCGGCGGCCTCCGGGAACAGTTCGGCGGCGCGTTCGAAACCGCGGTCCACCGCCTTGCGAAAGGAGTAGATGGACTGGTCGGGATCGCCGACCAGGAACACGTTGCCGTGGACGGAGGACAGGGCGCGAAGGAACCTCGCCTGGGCCAAGCCCGTGTCCTGGAACTCATCCACCAGGAGCCAGCGGACGGCCCCCGCCTCGGATCGGAGGCGGCCGGGGTCGTCCAGGACACGCAGGGCGCGGATGGGCAGGTCGGCGAAGTCCACCATGCCCCGGGCGGCCAGGGCCGCCTCGTAGGCCCGCCAGACAGCCACCCAATCGCTGCCCCTCCCGCCCGCGTGGCGGTCCGGGGACAGGCAAGCGGATTTCCAGCCGCCGATCCGCCGGGCCGCATCGACCGAGATCTCCCGGCGCATCTGCGCCGGCGCGCCGATGGGCAGCAGGCCCTCGTCCGAGCAGGCCTCGGCGAGGATGTCCCTCTGGTCGGACTCGTCCGCGATCAGGGTGCCGCGTGCGATCCCCGACGGTCCAGGGTGCCGCAAGCACACCGCTAGGGCGGCAGAGTCGATGGTCCGCACCACAACCCCCGCGGCGGCTGGGCCGCACAGGGCAAGCAGGCGCTCCTTCATCTCCCACGCGGCCTTGTTGGTGAAGGTCGTGGCCAGCAGCGAGGGGGGCGGCTCACCCGCCTCCAGGAGCCGGACGACACGCCGCGCCAACACGGTGGTCTTGCCCGTGCCCGCCCCGGCGACGACGCGCACCAGTCCATCGCCCGCCTCCACGGCTGCGGTCTGGAAAGGGTCCAGTTGGGTTCGGGGAGGCGGAAAGAAAGTTTCGGCAGGGAGGGGCATGCACGGGGTTTCGCTCGCCCCCGCGCGGCGGTCAAGGGCCGCGCGTTGCGGCCGTCCAGGGCACCTTGATGCGGCGGGGGCCCGGCGCTAGGGTGTGCCCCCAACGAGGCGCAGGAGTCCGAAGCAAATGACGTCTGCGGCCCCGCAGTTCCGGGTGCGTTCCTCCTACACGCTGGGGATGGGAGCCTCGCCCGTGGCGGAGCTGGTGAGCCGCGCGGCGGAGCTGGGCATGCCCGCCATGGGGCTGACCGACCACCACAACCTCTTCGGGGCGCTGGAATTCTGCAAATACGCCTTGGCCAAGGGCGTGCAGCCCGTGGTGGGCATGCGCGTCCGCGTGGTCGGCCTGAGCGGTGGGCGGGGCGGGATGACGACCCTGCTGGCCCGCGACGGGGACGGCTTTTCCAACCTGTGCGCCATGCTCCGCGCCGTCGCCCCCCCGCCTGCGGGGTCGGTGGAGCGCAAGACGGCGGGAGACGGCCCGAGGCTGCCGCGCGACGCGCTGCGTGCCCGTGCCGGCGGCGTGATGTGCCTGTGGGGCGGCGGGCTGGACGGGGCGATGTCCGCACTTCGCGGCGATGAGGGGGATTCGGAGGCGGATTTCCTGGCAGGCTGCTTCGGCGACCGGCTCTATGCCGAGGTCTGCCGCGTGCCGGGCGAGGCACCGCCCGCCTGCGAAGCCGCGCAGGTCGCCCTGGCGCGGCGCAGGGGCATCCCCCTCCTGGGGACGTGCGACGTGTGGTACGCAGCACCCGCGCGCCACCGCGCCTGGGTGCTGCTGGGGGCCATGTCCGCCGAGCCGCGGCGCGAACTGCTGGTGGGCGACGAGGGACTGCTGGAGGGCGGCCCGGCGGCACACGGCCTGCCTTCGGGGGAAGAGTTCAAGGCGCTGTTCGCCGACCTGCCCGAGGCGGCGGCCAACGCTTGGTCGGTCGCGCGGCGCAGCGCGTTCGCCGCGCGGGGCCGCAAGCCCATGCTGCCGCCCTTCCCCTGCGAGGGCGGGCGCACCGAACCGGACGAGCTGCGCGCCAAGGCCCGCGCTGGACTGGCGGCGCGACTGGACCGCAAGGGGCTGCCCCAGGGAGACCGCGCGGCGCACGAGGGGCGGCTGGAGTTCGAAATGGGCGTGATCGAGAGGATGGGCTTCCCCGGCTACTTCCTCATCGTCGCAGACTTCATCGGGTGGTCGAAGGCGCAGGGCATCCCCGTAGGGCCAGGCCGAGGCTCGGGGGCCGGATCGGTGGTGGCCTGGGCGCTGGGGATCACCGACCTGGATCCGCTGGAGTTCGGCCTTCTCTTCGAGCGGTTCCTGAATCCCGACCGCGTGTCCATGCCAGACTTCGACATCGATTTCTGCGAGGACCGCCGCGACGAGGTGATCGCCTACGTGCGGGCGAAGTACGGCGAGGACCGCGTGGCGTACATCGCCACCTTCGGCGTGATCAAGGGCAAGACGGCGCTGCGCGACACCCACCGCGTGGTGCGCCACGACAGGCTGGGGGCCGTGGGCCTGCGCGAAATCGACCGGGTCAGCAAGCTGATCCCCAAGAAGGAGGATGCGGCCGAGCCGATGGGGCTGGAGGAGGCGTGGGAGAAGGTCCCGGAGTTCCGCGAGGCCGTGTCGCCCGCGACCGCTCCCGCCGTCGCCATGGTCTACGACCTGGCTCGTGAGGTCGAGGGGCTGATGAAGTCGCGGGGCCAGCACGCGGCGGGCGTGGTGATCGCCGACCGCCCGCTGGAGGACCTGATCCCCATCGTCACCGACGAGAGGACGGGGTCCGCCGTCACGGGCTACTCGCTCAAGGGCGTGGAGGACGCGGGCCTGGTGAAGTTCGACTTTCTCGGCCTCACCACCCTGTCCATCCTGGAGGATGCCCGCCGCCACGTGATGGCCACCCACGGATTCGACCTGGACCTGGCCGACCTGCCCCGCGACGACCCGCAGGTCATGGCTGGACTGGCCAAGGGCGACGCGACGGGGGTGTTCCAGTTCGAGACGGGTGGCATGCGCCAGGTGCTGCGCCAGGTCCGCGTCACCGCCCTGGAAGACCTCATCGCCGTGGTCGCCCTGTTCCGCCCCGGCCCGATGGCCTACATCGACATCTACGCCGACCGGAAGCACGGGCGCGTCCCCACCGAATATCCCGGCCCGCGCGAGCGGACAGAACCGTTCCTGGCGGAGACCCACGGCATCATGGTCTACCAGGAGCAGGTCATGCAGGTCGCCCAGGCCTGCGCCGGCTACACGCTGGGGGAGGCCGACCTGCTCCGGCGCGCCATAGGCAAGAAGGTCAAGGCGGATATGGACCGGCAGCGCGACCGCTTCGTGCGCGGCTGCGCGGCGGGGTGGTTGGTGGTTGATATGGAGGACGGGTCGCGGTGGGAGGTGCACTCCATGCTGGGGCTGCGGGTGAAGGACGATCCCGTCCGGCGCATGACCGCGCGGGAAATGTTCGAACAGGGGGTGGAGCCCGACGAGACAGACCTGCGGACGAGCGCGCGGAGGGTGGGGTAAAAAGGGATCCCGTCTGAACAGGATACCTGTTGCACCCCCATCCCCCATGGGACACATTGAGTCCATGATCAAAGAGAGCACAAATATCGCCATATGCGGCGAGCGCTGGCTTCCAGTGCGCGGCTACGAGGGGCTTTACGAGGTTTCCTCCTTGGGACGCGCGCGGCGCGTGCACCGACCCAGGGGCATGTCGCCGACGAACAACGACAACGATGGCCGTGTCCGCAGGACGGGAAACCTGATGCTGGCTCCCCTGAACGCCACGGGTGGGCATTTGGCGTTCAGGATGGTGAATCGGGACGGCAAGGCGAAGAACTTGCTGGCCCATCGCCTCGTCGCCTTGGCGTTCATAGGCCCTCCCCCGACTGAACGGGAATTCCTGGTGCGCCACGTCAACGGAGTGCCCGACGACAACCGCGTGGAAAATCTCGCCTGGGGGGGGCATCTGGAAAACCAGGGGGACCGCAAGGCGCACAACACCCGCAACACCGGCGAAAGGAATTCGTCCGCCCGCCTGACGGAGTCCGAAGTGTGGTCCATCAGGGAAAGGCGAGCCAAGGGCGAGACGGTCATCAATCTCGGGCGGGAATTCGGGGTTTCGAACGCCATGATCTCGGTCATTTGCCTAGGCAACGCCTGGACGCACGTCGGAGGCCCGATCCAGGCATCCTACTCCGTGCATGGCCGCCGCAAGCTCACGCCCCCAGACCACGACGACATATTCCGCATGAGATCCGAAGGGATGCCGATCAAGGAGGTGGCGCGGAGATTCGGCATCTCTTGGAGCATCGTCTCCAAAATATACCTGGAACGCGTGGGACGGGAACACTCGCGCAAGCGTCCAGGCGGCGCACCCAAGGAATGCTAATCAGATCCATCACGGAATCGGCGGACGGACTCGACACCGAGTCGGCATCAAATCTTTTCGATGACGTAATGAATTTCGCGAAGTACGGCTTCAACAAATCCCATGCCGCCGCCTACGCGCTGATCGGCTACCAGACCGCGTGGGTGCGCCACCGCTTCCCCGTGGAGTTCTACGCGGCGCTCATGTCCTACTGCCGGCGGCCCGAGAAGCGGGGCATGGTCAAGGACGACATGACGCGGCACGGGGTCGCCCTGCTGCCGCCCGACGTGAACCGGTCGCGGGCCAGGTTCATCCCCGAGATGCACGCGGGCCACCTGGCCGTGCGCTACGGGTGGTGCGGCATCAAGGGCCTGCCCGAGGATATGGGATGGTTGGAGGAGGAGCGAAGCCGTGGCGGCCCCTTCGTCTCCCTGGCCGACTTCCACGCCCGTTGTCGCAAGCGGCTGAACAAGGACCACTTCCAGCTCATGGCGGCCATGGGGGCGTTCGCCTCGATGGTCTCCGTGCGCGCCCGGGCGGCGGAGGCGCTGGAGCGGCTGGAGGCCAACGCGCGCCGCCCGGGGGGCGGGGGTGCGGGACTGTTTGGAGAGGAGGCAACTCCCGCCAGCGAGACGGGCGAGTGGTCCGACCTGGCCGAACGCGAGTTCAAGGCAGCCGGGTTCTACCTGAGCGGCCACCCGCTCGACTCGTACATGGAGGTGCTGGCGGGCCAGGACACCGTGCTGACCCGCCATCAGTGCCGCGCGGCCATGCGCCGGAAAGGCGAGGCGAGGCTGCCGGGGCGCATGCTGTGCGTCCTCGTGCGCGACGTGCAGATGCGCAGCACGAAGTCGGGAACCCAGTATATGCAGGTGCTGGTTGCCGACCGCGACGAGGTGTTCCAGGTCAACTGTTTCCAGGAACGGGCGGCGGACCCCGAGGAGGCGCGGGAGGAGATGACGGAATTCCGCGAGGTGCTGCGCCAGGCGAAGGCCGACGGCAAGCCCGTGATCCTCGAATGCGATGTGTCCCTCTCCGAAGACGGGGAAAGGGTGTGGGTCAACGGCAACTGGGCCATTCCCTTCGAGGAGTTCGAAGGGTACATGGATGTCTCGGGGGACACCGTCGTCCTGCGCCTCGTCCCGCCCGAGGGCGCGGCGGACGCGGACCACCTTGCCGCCTCCCTGCCCAAGGCGGAGGCCGTCCTGTCGTCCGCCCGCTCCGAGGACCCCCGCCGATCGCTCCGCGTCACCCTGGCCTGCGGGGCGGCCAGGGCAGAGGTGCCGGGGCGCTACGCCCCCCGCCTCGCGCGCCAACTCGCGGTCATGGGCGGCATACCAGGGGTGACGGCTCTCCAATACGAGGCAGCAGGAACGTCCACTAATTAGAATACGAAGGGATTCCGTCTTTCCTTTCGCCCAGCCCGCGCCTGGGGCTATACTCCGCCCCCGTCCCGCGAGGGAATGGGCGGATAAACACCACTTTTGGTTGCCCATGACACGTTAGCAACAACATGTTGTGGCTAGGGTTTTCCGGTTTTGTTTCCGCGAACCCTCGCCGCTTGCCGGCGGGGGGGTGCATCATGGCTTG
>BBPE01000773.1_pt4 | contig 11108 bp, 10 predicted proteins | sample 1344301 | NCBI WGS metagenome assembly BBPE01 (sample SAMD00019089, study PRJDB2971) | groundwater metagenome | isolation source: The Cedars highly-alkaline
CCAGCCGCGCCTGAAGCCGCCGTTCCCGGCGGGAGTCGGGCTTTATGGCTGCCCGACAACGGTGAACAATGTGGAATCGATCGCCGTGGTGCCAACCATCCTGCGCCGGGGTGCGGACTGGTTTGCCGGCATCGGCCGGGCGAACAACACCGGCACCAAGCTGTTCCAGATTTCGGGCCATGTGAACCGGCCGTGCGTGGTGGAAGAGGCGATGAGCATCCCCTTCCGCGAGCTGATCGAGACGCATTGCGGCGGCATCCGCGGCGGCTGGGACAATCTGCTGGCGGTGATTCCAGGGGGATCGTCGGTGCCGCTGGTGCCGGCGCACGAGATTGCCGACGCGCCGATGGATTTCGATGGCCTGAAGGCGCTGAAATCCGGCCTTGGCACGGCAGCCGTTATCGTGATGGACAAATCCACCGATATCGTCCGCGCGATTGCGCGCATCAGCTATTTCTACAAGCACGAAAGCTGTGGCCAGTGCACGCCCTGCCGCGAAGGCACGGGCTGGATGTGGCGGGTGATGGAGCGGCTGGTGACGGGTGATGCCGAGCCGCACGAAGTGGACCTGCTGCTGGAGGTAACGACGCAGGTGGAGGGCCATACCATCTGCGCGCTGGGCGATGCGGCCGCCTGGCCGATCCAGGGCCTGATCCGGCACTTCCGCCCGGAGATCGAGAAGCGGATCGCACGGCGGCGCGGGTTCGTGGCCGTGCCGGCGCTGGCGGAGGCGGCCGAGTGAGGCATCTGCTGTTCTGGCATGTCGAGCAGGGCCATCTGCCCGCGCCCGATGAGGCGTGGTCCCGCTTGCTTGGACGCCAAAACAAGGGACCAACCCAGCCGGCGTTCGGTTGGGCCGAGATCATGGACACGAAGCGCATGCGCAGCCTGCGCTGCGGGACAGGACGCTAGATGCCCAAGCTCACGGTCGATGGGATCGAAGTCGAGGTGCCGCAGGGCGCCACGGTGATGCAGGCCTGCGAGATGGCCGGGAAAGAAATCCCGCGCTTCTGCTATCACGAGCGGCTGTCGATCGCGGGCAATTGCCGCATGTGCCTGGTGGAGGTGTCGCCCGGGCCGCCCAAGCCGCAGGCGTCGTGTGCGCTGCCGGCGGCCGAGGGGCAGGTGATCGTGACGGAAAGCGCCAAGGTGAAGAAGGCGCGCGAGGGGGTGATGGAGTTTTTGCTCATCAATCACCCGCTGGATTGCCCGATCTGCGACCAGGGCGGCGAGTGTGACCTGCAGGACCAGGCCATGGCCTATGGCAAGGGCCACAGCCGGTTCGACGAGAACAAGCGCGCTGTCACCGAAAAGCACATGGGCCCGCTGATCAAGACGGTGATGACCCGCTGCATCCACTGCACCCGCTGTGTGCGCTTTTCCGAGGAAGTGGCCGGTGTCGAGGAGATCGGCGCGCTCTACCGCGGCGAGAATATGCAGATCACAAGCTATCTTGAGCAGGCCGTCTCGTCGGAACTGTCGGCAAATGTGATCGATTTGTGCCCGGTCGGCGCGCTCACCTCCAAGCCGATCGCGTTCCACTATCGCCCGTGGGAGCTGAAGCGGCATGACGCCATCGACGTGATGGACGCGGTGGGCAGCAACATCACGCTGCACGCGCGGGCCGCCGACGTGATCCGGGTGACGCCCCGCGTGGCCGACGATGTGAACGAGGAGTGGGTGACCGACACCGGCCGCTACTGCGTCGATGGCCTCAAGGAACGGCGGCTGGACCGGCCCTGGATGCGGCAGGGGGGCGAGCTGAAGCCCGCGACATGGCGGCAAGCCTTTGCCGCGGTGCAGGCGGCGTCCAAGGGCGTTGACGGCAAGGATATCGTGGCTCTTGCCGGGGATCTGTGCGCGGTCGAGGATCTGGTGGCTGCAAAGGACCTGTTGACCGGGCTTGGCGTCACCCGGCTGGAGTGCCGGACGGACGGGGCGGGCTATGAAGGCCCTGCCGCGCACTGGCGCTTCAACACGACGATTGCGGGGGTGGAACAGGCCGATGTGATCCTGCTGGTAGGCTGCGACCCGCGGCTCGATGCGCCGCTGGTGAACAGCCGCATCCGAAAGGCGGTGCGCCGGGGCGGGGCGGTTGTATACCGGATCGGCACGGGTGCCGACCCGAGCTATCCGGTGACGGAGCTTGGCGATGACCTGGCGCTGCTGGGGCAGCTGCCGGGCGAGCTGCTGGAGCGGCTGACGGCTGCGCAGCGCCCGGCCGTGCTGGTGGGCAGCCGCAACGCCTCTGCGCAGGTGCTCGCTGCCGTGCACCGGCTGGCGCCGCACCTGGTGAAAGACGGGTGGAACGGGTTCAATATCCTCCACACGGCGGCCTCGCGCGTCGGCGCGATGACAACCGGCTGGGCAGGGGACGGCCTGGATGCGATTGCGGCGAGCCGACCCAAGCTGCTGTTCCTGCTGGGGGTGGACGAGGTGGCGCTGGCGCCCTTCGGCGGTGCCACCACGATCTATGTGGGAAGCCATGGCGATAGGGGCGCGGCTGTTGCCGACATCATCCTGCCGGGCGCGGCCTTTGCGGAAAAGCCGGGCACCTGGGTGAACATGGAGGGGCGGGTCCAGCGGAGCCTGCGGGCCATCTTCCCGCCGGGCGAGGCGCGCGAGGACTGGACCATCTTCCGGGCGCTGGCCGACGTGCTGGGCATCCGCCTGCCCTATGACACGCTGGAGCAGCTGCGCGCCCGGATCGCGGCCGAATGGCCGGAACTGGGCGCCGAGGGGCTGGTGCCGGCCGCCTGGGAACAGGCAAGGCTGACGGCCGGGGCACCGCAAGGGCCCGCGAGGCCGCGGCCGACCGATTTCTACAGCTCGAACCCGATCCTCAGGGCAAGCCCTACCATGCGGGCGTGCGTGGCCGAGATCCTGGAAGGCAAGCGGCCCACGCTTCTGGAGGCTGCGGAGTGACTGACTTCTTCCAGGAGATACTGGGCCCGGGCCTCGGCTGGTTCGTCGCGCACCTGATCCTGGTGCTGCTGATCGCGCTGCCCGTGATGCTGGTGATGGCGCTGAGCACCTGGATGGACCGCAAGGTCTGGGCCTCCATGCAGATGCGGCGGGGCCCCAATGTGGTGGGGCCGATCGGCATCCTGCAGCCCTTTGCCGACGGGCTGAAGCTGTTTCTGAAGGAAACGATCGTGCCGACAGGCGCGAACAAGGGGGTCTTCTTCATTGCGCCGATGATCACCTTCGTGCTCGCCCTGGTGGCCTGGGCAGTGATTCCGTTCGATGCGGGTTGGGTGCTGGCCGATATCAATGTGGGGCTGTTGTTCCTGTTCGCGGTGTCGTCGATGGGCGTCTATGGAATCGTCATGTCGGGCTGGGCCTCCAATTCGAAATATCCGTTCCTCGGCGGGCTTCGCTCGGCGGCGCAAATGGTCAGCTACGAGGTGTCCATCGGTTTCGTCATCATCACGGTGGTGCTCTATGCCTCCAGCTTCAACCTGACCGACATCGTGGAAAGCCAGCGCGGCAACAGCTTCGGGCTGTTGAACGGCAATTTGTTCAATCCGCTGCTGTTTCCGATGGCAATCGTGTTCCTGATCTCGGCGCTGGCCGAGACGAACAGGCCGCCGTTCGACTTGCCTGAGGCAGAGGCGGAGCTGGTTGCGGGCTATCAGGTGGAGTATAGCTCCATGACCTTCGCCCTGTTCTTCCTGGGCGAGTATATGAATATCCTGCTGATGTGCGCCCTGGCAAGCATCCTGTTCCTGGGCGGTTATCTGCCTCCGTTGAACTGGGCGCCGCTGTATGCCGTGCCAGGGCTTGTGTGGTTTTTCGGCAAGATCGTCTTCATGTTCTTCATCTTCGCCTGGGTGAAGGCAACCGTGCCGCGCTATCGCTATGACCAGCTGATGCGGCTGGGCTGGAAGATCTTCCTGCCCTTGAGCCTGTTCTGGGTGGTTCTGGTGTCGGGCTGGCTGGTCTTCACCGGGCATTATTCGGGCCCGGTGGCTGCGCCACCAACTGAAGGATCATCTCTGTGAGCCTCGCACAAGCTGCCAAGTCCATGCTGCTGCTGGAGTTCGTGCGCGGCCACTGGCTGACGCTGAAGTATATGTTCCGGCCGAAAAGCACGATCAACTACCCGTACGAGCGCGGGCCGCTGAGCCCGCGGTTCCGGGGCGAGCATGCGCTGCGGCGTTATCCGAATGGCGAGGAGCGCTGCATCGCGTGCAAGCTGTGCGAGGCGGTGTGCCCGGCGCTTGCCATCACCATCGAGGCCGAGCCGCGCGCCGACGGTTCGCGGCGGACCACGCGCTACGACATCGACATGACGAAGTGCATCTATTGCGGGCTGTGCCAGGAGGCCTGCCCGGTGGACGCCATCGTGGAAGGCCCGAACCTGGAGTTCGCGACCGAAACCCGCGAGGAGCTGATGTACGACAAGGACAAGCTGCTGGCCAATGGCGAGCGGTGGGAACGGGCGATTGCCGCCAACCTTGCCGCCGACGCGCCATATCGCTAACGGGCAGGCGCATTCGTTCCATGACATACTTTCCGCAAAAGCTGCGCTGAGCCGTGATCCAGGCTGCTGTCTTCTATCTGTTCGCAACCGTCGTCGTGGCCTCCGGCCTGATGGTGATCCTCGCACGCAATCCGGTGCACTCGGTGCTGTGGCTGATCCTTGCCTTTTTCAACGCGGCCGGGCTTTTCCTGGTGATCGGGGCCGAGTTCATCGCGATGATCCTGGTGATTGTCTATGTGGGCGCGGTCGCGGTGCTGTTCCTGTTCGTGGTGATGATGCTGGACGTGGATTTTGCCGCCATGCGCGCGGGCTTTGCCAACTATCTGCCCTTCGGGCTGATCCTGGGGCTGGTGCTGGCGGTCGAGCTGGTGCTGATGGGCGGCGCCTGGGCCTTCGGGGACCTGGCGATAGAGGCCCGCGCGGCGCCGGTGCCGGGCGTCGAGCTGACGAACACCCAGGCGATCGGAACGATCCTCTACACCGAATATGTGTTCATCTTCCAGATGGCGGGAATGATCCTGCTGACCGCAATGGTGGGCGCAATCGTGCTGACGCTGCGGCACCGGCCGGGCGTGAAGCGGCAGGATGTGGGCAAGCAGAACGCGCGCACACCGGCCAATGCCATCACCATCACGCGGCCGGTGGTGGGGGCCGGCGCCGACACCGGTGCGGGTGTGGGCAGCGACCGGCGGATCGAGCGATGATCGGCATCGGCCATTACCTGGTGGTGGGCGCGATCCTGTTCACGCTGGGCGTGCTGGGGATCTTCATCAACCGCAAGAACATCATCGTGATCCTGATGTCGGTGGAGCTGATCCTGCTGGCGGTGAACATCAACCTGGTCGCCTTTTCGGTGTTCCTGGGCGACATGGTCGGCCAGATCTTCGCGATGTTCGTGCTGACGGTGGCGGCCGGCGAGGCGGCCATCGGCCTTGCAATCCTTGTCGTCTATTTCCGGAACCGCGGGACCATCGCTGTCGATGATGTCCGCCAGATGCGCGGCTGAGTTTGATGATCCAGACAATTGTCTTTCTGCCGCTGCTGGCATTTCTTGTCGCCGGCATCGGCAACCGGGCCATCGGCAACACGGCGGCCAAGGTGGTCACCACCGGCGCGCTGTTCGTTTCCTGTGCGCTTAGCTGGGTGGTGTTCACCGCCCTGATCGGCGGCGCGCCCGCAACCGATGTGGTTGTTGCCGAATGGTTTTCCAGCGGCGACCTGAAGGTCGACTGGACGCTGAAGGTGGACATGCTGACGGCCACGATGCTGGTCGTCATCACCTCGGTCTCGGCGCTCGTCCACCTGTACAGCTGGGGTTACATGGAGGAAGATCCGGACCAGCCGCGGTTCTTCGCCTACCTGTCCCTCTTCACCTTCGCGATGCTGATGCTGGTGACGGCCGACAATCTGGTGCAGGTCTTCTTCGGCTGGGAAGGCGTTGGGCTGGCGAGCTATCTGCTGATCGGCTTCTGGTACAAAAAGCCCTCGGCCTGGGCGGCGGCCATCAAGGCCTTCGTGGTGAACCGCGTGGGTGATTTCAGCTTCATGCTTGGAATCTTTGCGCTTTTCATGTTGTTCGGCACGGTGGATCTTGATGCCATCCTGGGCGCCGTGCCGGCGGCCAAGGGTGCGACCTTCGAATTCCTGGGCACCCGGGTGGATGCCGTCACCACCATTGCGCTGCTGCTGTTCGTGGGCGCCATGGGGAAATCCGCGCAGGTGCCGCTGCACACCTGGTTGCCCGATGCGATGGAAGGGCCGACGCCGGTGTCGGCGCTGATTCATGCCGCGACCATGGTGACGGCGGGCGTGTTCCTGGTGTGCCGGATGAGCCCGCTTTTCGACGCGTCGCCAACGGCTTCGACCGTTGTCACCTATGTCGGCGCGCTGACGGCGCTGTTTGCGGCAACGGTTGCGACAACGCAGACCGACATCAAGCGGGTGATCGCCTATTCCACCTGCTCGCAGCTTGGCTTCATGTTCTTTGCAGCCGGCGTTGGCGCCTATGGCGCTGCGATGTTCCACCTTTTCACTCATGCCTTCTTCAAGGCGCTGCTGTTCCTTGGTGCGGGCAGCGTGATCCACGCGATGCACCATGAGCAGGACATGCGCTATTACGGGGCGCTGCGGAAATCGATCCCGCTCACTTTTGCCGCGATGGTCATCGGCACCGTGGCGATCACGGGCGTGAACTACACGTCCGGTTATTTTTCGAAGGACAGCGTCCTGTTCGCGGCCTGGGAATCGGGCACGGAAGCGGGGCGCGTTGCGTTTTTCGTCGGGATTTTCGCGGCGCTGCTGACCAGCTTCTATTCCTGGCGGCTGATCTTCCGCACCTTCTTCGGCGAGGCGCGCTGGGTGCAGTCGGAGCATATCCAGCATGCGCTGCATCACGAACATGACAAATCGCCTGCAGATGACGGGCATATCGCGCACCATTCCGAAGGCACCGGCGGCTATCACCCGCACGAGAGCCCGGTTTCGATGCTGATTCCGCTGGCCGTGCTGAGCTTCGGGGCGCTGTTCGCGGGCGCGATCTTCAACGACTGGTTCGTCGGCGGCGACGACACGGCGTTCTGGGCCGGCACGATCGTGCACGACGGGGCCTTCTTTGAAAGCCTGCACCATGTGCCCGCGCTGGTGCACTGGGCGCCGGCGATCGTGATGGCGACCGGACTGCTGATCGCGTGGCTCGTCTATATCCGCAACCCCGGCTTTTCCGATCGTTTCAAGGCGCAGTGGAAGCATCTGCACGCCTTCCTGTTGAAGAAATGGTATTTTGACGAGATTTACAGCGCGCTGCTGGTGAAGCCTGCGCTGGCGCTTGGGCGCTTCTTCTGGAAGGCGGGGGATGAGGGCACGATCGACCGTTTCGGGCCGGACGGATTGAGCGCCGTTGTCGCCGGCGGCTCGGTGCTGGCGCGGCGCTTCCAGTCGGGTCTCGTATACTCCTATGCGCTTGTCATGCTGGTCGGCGTGGTCGCATTCGCAACCTGGTTCATGGTCCGCTGATGCTTTCCACGATGATCTTGTTGCCGCTTGCGCTTGCGCTGGTGGTGCTGTTCTTGCCCGGCGACGAGGCAGCCCGGGCGCGCCTGGCGCGGACAGTGGGGCTTGGCACGACGCTGCTGTTGTTTGCGCTGGGGCTTGTGCTGTGGGTGCGGTTCGACACCTCCACCGCAGCGTTCCAGTTCATCGAGCGAGCGGACCTGTTCGGCGGGCTGTTCACCTGGCACCTGGGGATCGACGGGATTTCGCTGACGCTGATCCTGCTGAGCGTGTTCCTGATGCCGCTGTGCATCCTTGCCGGCTGGGATAGCGTGAAGACCCGGGTGCCCGAATATATTGCGGCCTTCCTGGTGATGGAGAGCCTGATGGTGGGCGTCTTTGCGTCGCTCGACATCTTCCTGTTCTACATCTTCTTCGAGGCGGGCCTGATCCCGATGTATCTGATCATCGGAATCTGGGGCGGAAAGCGGCGGATTTACGCCAGCTACAAGTTCTTTCTTTATACCCTGCTGGGTTCGGTGCTGATGCTGCTTGCCATGCTGTGGATGGTGCGGGAGGCCGGGACGACCGACATTCCGGCGCTGATGGCGCATGACTTCCCGACGGCTGCGCAGACCTGGCTGTGGCTGGCCTTCTTCGCGAGCTTTGCGGTGAAGATGCCGATGTGGCCGGTGCACACCTGGCTGCCGGATGCGCATGTGGAGGCGCCGACCGCGGGCTCGATGATCCTCGCCGGGGTGCTGCTGAAGATGGGGGGCTATGGCTTCATCCGCTTTTCGCTGCCGATGTTCCCGGACGCGAGCGTGGAGCTTATGTGGATCGTGTTCGGGCTGAGTATGGTGGCGGTGGTGTACACGTCGCTGGTCGCGCTGGTGCAGGGCGACATGAAGAAGCTGATTGCCTATTCGAGCGTCGCGCACATGGCCTTCGTGACGGGCGGGTTGTTCGCCTTCAACACGCAAGGGGTGGAAGGCGCGATGGTGGTGATGCTGAGCCACGGCGTCGTGTCGGCCGCCCTGTTTTTCTGCGTGGGCGTGATCTATGACCGGCTGCACACGCGTGACATCGAGCGCTACGGCGGGGTGACGACCAACATGCCGCGCTATGCGGTGTTTTTCCTGTTGTTCACCATGGCTTCGGTCGCGCTGCCGGGCACCTCCGGCTTTGTCGGCGAGTTTCTGGCGCTTGCCGGCATCTGGAAGGCAAGCACCTGGGTTGCCTTCGTGATGGCGACCGGCGTGATCCTGGGGGCGGCCTATATGCTGTGGCTGTTTGCGCGGGTGATGTATGGCGCGCAGAAAAATGCGGATGCGGCTGCCATGCCCGACCTCAACCGCCGGGAGTGGGCGATCCTTGTCCCGCTGGCGGTGGTCGCCTTGTGGATGGGGGTTTACCCCAAGCCCTTCCTGGAGCCGCTGAAGGCGCCGGTTGCGAGCCTGATGGCGCGCACCGGCCGGGCCGAGCCGCCGCAGACGCCGTTCACGCCGATCGTGGCGCGCGCAAATGTGCAGCTGGCTTCTGCTGCTGTTGGAGAGACGAAGTGACGCTGCAGCAATCGCTTGCCATAGGTGCCCCCGAAGTGGTGCTGGCAGCCGGCGCGCTGGTGCTGCTGATGATCGGCGTGTTCCGGGGCAATGACAGCCTGACGGGCCTGAGCTGGGGGGCTGCGATCCTGTTCGGGCTGACGGCGCTGACGGTGGTGGACGATGCGCCCGGCCGGGTTCTGGCCTGGAACGAACTCTATGTGGCGGACAGCTTGTCAGCGTTCCTGAAGATCCTGATCCTGGTGGGGGCGGCTGCGTCGGTGCTGATGGCGCTTCCCTATATGGCGCGGGTGAAGGTGCACCGCTTCGAATATCCGGTGCTGATCGTGCTGGCGACGCTTGGCATGTTCGTGATGGTGAGCGCGAACAATCTGATGGCGCTGTATGTCGGGCTCGAGCTGATGAGCCTGAGTGCCTATGTGCTGGCGGCCTTCCACCGCGACGAGGAGCGCTCGACGGAAGCGGGCCTGAAATATTTCGTGCTGGGTGCGCTGTCGTCGGGCGTGATGCTTTACGGGATGAGCCTGGTCTATGGCTTTGTCGGCTCGACCGATTTCACCGCGATCGGAGCGGGGCTTTCGGCCGGCAGCCTTGGGTCTGCCGGCGCTGCCGGCGCTGCCGGCGGGGAGCGGAACCTCGGCGCGCTGTTCGGGCTGGTGTTCGTGCTTGCGGGGCTTGCCTTCAAGGTGAGCGCCGTGCCGTTCCACATGTGGACGCCCGACGTTTACGAAGGCGCGCCGACGCCGGTTGCGGCCTTCTTTGCCTCGGCGCCCAAGGTGGCGGCGATGGGGCTGTTTCTGCGCGTTGCGCTGGATCCCTTTTCGGGCATGGCAGGCGATTGGCGGCAGATCGTGATCTTCATGGCGATAGCCTCCATGTTCCTGGGCGCGGTGGGCGCGATCGGGCAGACGAACATCAAGCGGCTGCTCGCCTATTCCAGCATCAACAACATCGGCTTCGTGCTGATCGGGCTTGCGGCGGCGAGTGCGGCGGGTGCTTCGGCCGTGCTGCTATACCTTTCCATCTATCTGGTGATGACGCTGGGCGCCTTCCTGTGCGCACTGGCGCTGACCGATGTGGACGGGCGGCCGGTGGAGCAGCTGGCGGATCTGGGCGGGCTTGCGGGTTCGCGCCCCTGGCTGAGCGTTGCCCTTTCCATCTTCATGCTGAGCCTTGCCGGCCTGCCGCCGCTGTTCGGCTTCATGGCGAAGCTGGCGGTGTTCAACGCGGCGGTGGATAGCGGCCTGTGGCTGCTTGCCGTGCTGGGCGTGATCGCGAGCGTGGTTGCAGCCTATTATTATCTGCGCATCGTGAAGATCCTGTTCTTCGACGCGCCAGCAGGTGTGGTGGTGACGGGGGACGGCGCGGTTGTGAACCGGGGGATGATGGTGGCAGCCGCCGTGTTTTGTTCGCCGCTGGGCTATCTGGCGCTTGGGCCGTTGACGGATGCGACGCGGCTGGCCGCGAGCAGCCTGTTCTGACCGTCATCGGCTGAGGCTCTCCTGATCCTCCACCTCCCCGAAGTCGGCTCGACCAGCGACTGGATCCGCGCGAATGCGGACCTGTTCGGCGACGGGCAGTGGGTGCGCGCCGACCGGCAGACGGCCGGGCGCGGGCGGATGGGCCGGGTGTGGGAGATGCCGGAAGGCAATCTGGCCATGAGCGGGCTGATCCGGCCGCAGCCGGGCGAGGGAAACCCCGCCGAGCTGGGCTTCGTGGCGGCGCTGGCGCTGCACGATGTGGTTGTGGACCATGTGGATGTTGCCCGGCTGCAGCTGAAATGGCCCAATGACCTGAACCTGGATGGCGCCAAGCTGTCGGGAATCCTGCTGGAGCGGGAGGGCGATGTGCTGGTTCTGGGGGTGGGGGTGAATGTGGCGGCGGCACCTGTGCTGCCGGGACGGGCGACGATATCGCTGGCCGATGTGGGGGTGTTCGTGGCGGCCGCCGACCTGGCCGGGGCGCTGGCGGCTGCCTTTGCACGGCGGCGGGCAGCGTGGCGCGACGGCGGGTTTGCCACTGTGCGCGAGGCCTGGCTGGCACGCGCGCATCCGATCGGCACGGCGCTG
>BBPE01003965.1_pt4 | contig 11089 bp, 15 predicted proteins | sample 1344301 | NCBI WGS metagenome assembly BBPE01 (sample SAMD00019089, study PRJDB2971) | groundwater metagenome | isolation source: The Cedars highly-alkaline
CGCGAGGGGGGGGGTCGTTCTTTTTGACGATTATGGCTGGATTAGCTACGCCCCCACAAAAAAAGCTGTTGACAAATTCTTTGCCGATAAACCTGGAATTCTTATGCCCCTCCCCACTGGCCAAGCTATTTACTATCGATGAACCATTTTCAGATTCTGCACAAAAAGTCACCAAAAATCGTTAGTTTTTGTGCAAAGCATCTAAACATATAAAAAAAAGTTAAATATATAGCGAATAACACTAAAACACTTAAGATAACACGAGGTAAAAATCATGAAAAACACAATCCAAAATTTAACAAAAGCATTTATTGGCGAAAGCCAGGCAAGGAATAGATACACTTTCTATTCTAAAATCGCCAAGAAAGAAGGGTTTGAGCAAATCGCCGAGATTTTTCTCGTCTCAGCCGAAAATGAAAAGGAACATGCCAGCTGGTTGTTTAAGTTGATTAATGAGCTGAAGAAGAAAAGCGATGAAAATTTGGATGAAATTAAAGTTGAAGCATCGGCTCCAACAGTTCTTGGTACTACTGCCGAGAATCTGAAAGACGCAATCGCCGGAGAGCATCACGAGCATACAGAAATGTATCCTGAGTTTGCTGATACTGCCGAAGAAGAAGGTTTTCCTGAAATTGCCAGGAGATTGCGGGCAATTGCCAAAGCAGAAGAACATCATGAAGAAAGATATAAAAAATTACTAAAAGAAGTAGAAGCCGGTACGATTTTCAAAAAGACAAGGGAAGTTGACTGGGTGTGTTTGGAATGCGGATATGTTCACTTTGGAACAGAGCCGCCAGAGAGATGCCCTTCATGTGACCACGGAAGAAGCTTTTATCAGGTTAAATGCGAGGAATACTGAGGGCATTGGAAAATGATTGGAAAATTGCCTGAAAATATAGAACAAAATCAAATCTACAAATGCAATGTCTGTGGGAATATTGTCGAGGTTTTACATGTGGGAGTTGGAGAGCTCGTTTGTTGTGGACAGCCGATGGAACTACTCAAGGAAAAAACAGAGGACGTTGGCCAAGAGAAACATATACCGGTGATTGAAAAGACGGAGACGGGAATAAAAGTGAGAGTCGGTTCAGTTCCTCATCCAATGGAAGAACGCCATTACATTGAGTGGGTAGTGCTAATTACAGACGGCAGGGTTTACAGGAAGTTCTTGAGGCCTGGCGATAATCCAGAAGCAGAGTTTGAGATAAAAGCGGAGAGAATCGAAGCAAGAGAATACTGCAATATCCACGGTTTGTGGAAATCATGGAAATAAAATGCCCTGGAAGTTTAAGCATAAGAAGGCCGACCATCGAAATCATTAAATGTGGTTGTGGCTGGGAAGTGGAAATATTCACAGATGAGCAGAAAGCAGAATGTGAAAATTGTGGGGCAACCGTGTTTAGAGATGCCCGCCCTTCCTGTGTAGAGTGGTGTCCATATGCGGAGAAGTGTATAGGCGAGGAAAAATACAAGAAAATCATGGGAAAGAAAAGACATTTATAGGGGGTGCAAAAAATGGCAGTTTGGAAATGTATGAAATGTGGTTTCAAGAAGGAAACGAGATGCAAACCAAGAAAATGTCCTGAGTGCAATGCCAAGGATGATTTTGTAAAAGCATAAAAGTGGGTGCGGTTTCATTCAGCAAAATCTCTGCTGGACAAGGGGTTTTTTAACATCGAGCATCTCCTTTGCCACCTGCTCAACAGCACCTTTGTATTCCTCTGGCGCATATACTCCCAATTTCCAATTATCCCACTGCACATCTACCAGTATATTCACTAAATGTGATGCCTCGTCCAGCCGCTTCATCTTGCCATTGACCAGTATCTTTGCCCTCATCTCGATTATTTCCGGTCGCCTGGGGATGTCCAATAATACATATCCTTCCTGGACGCCTGCCTCTTCTGCGATTTCGTTCTCGATTTTTTCCGTTTGCCCCCTCAGCATTAGCATCTTTTCGACGTTTACCATGTCCTTCCCGACGTACAGCGCGCGTTTGAACAGCCTTCGCTGATCAATCCGTGCGATGATATCGCGTGAATATCCCTCCGAGCTCCGCAGTGTCATTATCAGTTCATAATCGTCCATCTCTCTCAGCATAGCCGGTTCCAGTCCTGCTCGGAGTAATGCCTCAACAGCATGCACCAGCATAGCCTCGCCAATCCTGCTCACATGATGATAATAGACGGTAGGGTGCATTAGAAAGCGCGACACCAATAGGGATTCTACGGCCTGTAGTCCTCCCTCTCCCACCACCAGATTTTGGTTTTGAATCTCCATCTCATGTATCAATCGCACATAGTCGATGACCCCATATGCGACGCCTGTATAATGGGCATCTCTAGTCAGGTAATCCATTCTGTCCACATCAAGCTCGCTGTTTATCAACTGCCCATATGCCGTTTCACCTTTGATGAGTTGAGCTATATGCGCAGGGTCCAGCGAATGTGCGTCTAATACTTCTGCGATCGTGCTATTTGAAATCAATTTTTCCACATCGTCATGACTCCTGCCCGTATGTTGAATTATCAGTCCTTCCATGGCATGAGAGAATGGCCCATGCCCAACGTCATGTAGCAATGCAGCCGCCCGAACTTCACCTCTATCCTTGCCAGCGACGTCCAACTGACCCAAGAGCTGGTCTGCCAAATGCAGCGTGCCAAGCGAGTGCTCGAACCTGGTGTGATTTGCGCCTGGATAGACGAGATTCGATAGGCCCAACTGGCGAATGCGCCTGAGGCGCTGCATCTCGGGAGTGTCAATTAACTCGAGCGCGAGGTCATCAAGTAATATATATCCATGGATTGGGTCTTTGACGACTTTCATCGCATATAGTTAGTGCTCCATATTATAACGTTTTTCTGATGGTGAGGTTGTTGCAAAAATATTAAACCCTTGCCATCCAATTTGAACAGGTGAAGTGGCTGAGCAGAATCTTTGGCAGAGAGAAAATACCAACTACAATCGCCTTCGATGGAATATACGCCTGGCTGGACACGGCATCGGGAGCACTATTTCCTGGCTTGAGCACAACTGCCAGCCGGTTGTATGAGGAGATGAAGGATGTGCGGGATAGACTTGGGCAAAACACCTCCGAGCTTCGGGATGCCGAGCCAGCTGAACATATACCCGCCCCCATCGCAAAATCGGGATTGACCGCCCGCGATAAGATGGTGAAACATCTCAATTCCATGGTCGAAAAGATGTCAATCCCGACTCAAACAGATTATAAAACGGTTTTATCATTTCATAGGACGACGACCTCCAGCATGGAATTTACACTGGCGATGCCGCGGAGGAATATCTATTGTGTTAGGTCACTGTTTCCTGATGAGGTTGAGAAGGTCTTCTCAAATCTCGATCGACTGAAAACGCTTCTTAACCAGCTTATCGCACCTCTCGCGGAAAAAGAAAGTCAGATCATAGGTCTGGAGAAGGTGCCAGAGATAGTACGAAGTGTAAAAGATATAAAATCCACAATAGAGAGAGAAAAAGAGGTGGTCGACAATCGAGAAAAGGAGGTATTCGCACTCGAAAAGAGACTTGAAGCGGATAAGGAAAGAATGAGATTACTTGAAGAAGGTGAAGAGTGGACGCGGTTCAAAGAGCTAGAAATCAAATTATCTTCGTTAGAAAAAGAGTTGAACACGCTCGAAGCGAATTTAGCCATGCTTTTCTCACCGATTGACAAGGCGCTCAAACTCTTAAAGAGGCAGGATGAAACTGGGCGGCATACCCTCGCTCTTGGAGAGAGAAGGGCGTTATCATCGATATTATCCTCGCCGATTCATGCACTCGATGGAGATGTTGATGATTTTCTTCGCACTCTACGGAGTATCATCGAAGGAGACGTCCTCCCTCTAAAAGGGCGAGGACGAGAGAAGGCAGTGAAATGGATAGACCATCTGTTAGATGCTGAAATATCTTCTATCAAGGGGCGTCACGATTCACTGCAGTTGGATATCAAAGAGATTAAAGGCCGACTCTCAAATACAACGATACTCAAGGATAGAAGGGAAATCGAACGAACAATCGTTTCAACTGAGGGACAACTCGCCCAATTACGAGAAGGGATAGAGCGCTCTAAAAGGCACATAGATTCGTTGGAAAAGAACCTCGCTGGTGAAGTAAGGCGGTTATTAGAGGCTCTGGAGAATATTGCGGGCAAGAAAATCGATGTTGAATTCGACTTTAAAACAGTTTAACAAGTTAGATAAAATCGATTAAAAAACAATCCTGCAGTTTCACTTAGAAAAACTTAAGTATACCGTTTATATATACTGTATTACAGTGACTTGGATGAGCCAATTAATATCGGTGAGATTGCCTGAGGACATACACACTGAACTAGATCACCTCTCAAAAGCAGAGGACAAAGACAAATCGGCGATAATAAGAGAACTATTAACCAGAGGAATCAAAGAAAAGAGATTGGATAAAGCCATCGAGTTATACAGCCAAGGAAAAATCACCCTCTGGAAAGCAGCAAGGACGGCAGACGTATCCCTCTGGAAAATAATCGAGGTTCTCAGGGAAAAGCATGTCGAACTTCAATACGGGCCAGAAGAACTCAAAGAAGACCTAAAAGCCTTAGAGGAGTCCCCTTGAGAGTAGTTTCTAACTCAACCCCCCTGATATATTTAGCCAAGACGAACAAGCTATCATTGTTAAGAGAGGTTTTCAAAACAGTTATTATCCCGCGCGAGGTTTTCAATGAAGTGGTAGTAAGGGGCAGAAAGGAAGGTTATTCTGAAGTTGTCGCAATAGAAGAGGCGATACGAGGCAAATGGTTGCAGGTCAAAGATGCAAAAGTTGACCTTAAACTCTTTGAGATCGCTAGAGAGATCGATAGAGGTGAGGCCGAAGCTATCTCTCTGGGCAGAAATATAAAAGCGGACTTGATCTTGATCGATGATGCCACTGGGCGAAAGGTAGCCGAGAGCCTCGGGCTGAATGCAAAGGGAACCCTATACGTGATTCTACGTGGATTGAAGAAAAATGTGCTCTCAAAAAAGATTGCAAAAGACTACATTCTCGAGCTGGCCTCATCAGGATTTAGATTATCGCCTGAGGTTCTTGGAGGAGTTCTAAGGGAAATTGAAAAAATAAGGGATTAACTATCTAAATAACAAAATTGAATGTATTTTTTGACATTGCCGAGCGTCCCATGGAAGTCAAAATCATGATAATACTCTCTGGTGGAACTGGAACTCCAAAGTTGTTGAATGGTTTGAAGCGAATAATCCCCCAAGAAGAGATAACTACAATCGTGAACACTGCCGAAGACAGGTGGGTTTCTGGAAATCTGGTGTGCCCTGATATTGATACGGTCCTTTATACATTCGCAGACTTGATCGATGAGAGCCGATGGTGGGGCATCAGAGATGATACATTCTACACGCATGAAGCGCTGAAAAAATTAGGATATCATGAATCGATGAAATTGGGGGATCAGGATAGAGCGACACATATCATTCGTTCTGAGTTGATCAAGAATGGCTATACGCTGACACAATCCATATACGAACTAAGATATCTGTTTGGAATTACGGCTAAAATATCGCCGATGAGCGACGATCCAGTTGCTACGATGATTCTTACGCCAGAAGGGGAGATGCATTTCCAGAACTTCTGGATCACGCACAAGGGAAAACCAGAGGTATTGGATGTCAGATTTGTAGGTCTTGATAAAGCAGAGCCGACGCCAGAGGTGATGAATGCACTAAAGTCCGAGGATACGGTAATCATCGGCCCGTCCAATCCCATCACCAGTATTGGACCAATCCTAAGATTGAAAGGCATCAGGTCAATGCTGCAAAAAAAGAGAGTGATCGCCATATCTCCAATCGTTGGAAATAATCCTGTGAGCGGCCCTGCTGGAAAGCTCATGACTGCAAAGGGTTATGAGGTCTCATCTGCTGGTGTTGCACAGTGCTATGCTGATTTCCTAGATGTGCTAGTGGTTGACCAGAGGGATAATTGCGTTCCTCCAGATGTTAGGGTGGTGAAGACGGACACGATGATGGGCTCTGTGGAGAAAAGCATAGAACTGGCAAGATTTATTGTTGGATTAACATGGGGATGATTTGGAAGTGAAGAATAACGAAGAGTATTATCAGCATATAAAGAAATATGGGAAGCTGGCCCATATATATGATCTGTTCACCTTTCACATACGAGGAATAAGGGAGAAGGTCGTGGACATCGTTGAATTAGAAAGGAACTCAAAAGTATTAGATGTCGGTACTGGAACAGGTGCCCAAGCGTTAGCGTTTTCTAAGAGAGGTTGCTCAGTGGTTGGAATTGACCTATCCAAGGATATGCTAAGTGTGGCAATGTTGAAATCTCGGATCCGTGAAAAGGGAGATGGCGCAAATGTCACATTCAGCCTATCAGATGCCGCCAATATGCCATTTAAGGACGATTCCTTTGATATCTGTTGTATCTCTTTCGCCCTTCATCACATGCCGATAGAGGTCGGGAAGAGGGTTCTGAAAGAAATCATTAGGGTGACCAAGGGAGACGGTTGCATAATTATCGTCGATTACGCTTTATATAAAGAAATGAACAAAATCAAGCGATGGTTGTTTCTGCGGTTGGCATCACTTTTTGAATCGAAGTATTTTAAGGAATTTATCCAATTGGATTTTGAGGATTTGGTCGAGAAATCTAAGCTCAAAATAGAAATGCAGATTTCAGTAATGCTGGGATTTGCAAAAATCTCGAAATGCAAGATAAAAAAGTGAGGGTTGAAGTTGAAGCGCACGGGAATTACAAATCTCCCATTGCACAGGGGAAAAGCTCCAAGATGGCTATTTGATAGAATGGTCAGATTGGCAGGAGGCATCACTGAGGTCGTCGTATATGAATATGGACAGGAGGAATTCTTAAGGCGAGTTGCAGACTCTTACTGGTTTCAGGCGTTCTCCTGCGTCCTTGGTTTTGATTGGCACTCGTCCGGGACGACTACCACGACATGCGGCGCCCTAAAGATTGGCACTCGATTCCGAAGAGCTTGGCATTAAAGTCGCAGGCGGCAAGGGCAGAACATCGAGAAAGACGCTTGCTGAGATCGAGAAGACAGCGGATTTGTTCACTTCATCCACAAGCGAGATCGAAAAACTAAAGTATTCGAGCAGGATGTCAGCCAAGGTCGACAATAGTTGCGTCCAGGATGGATACCAGCTCTACCACCATTGTTTTATATTTACCGAGAAGGGGGAGTGGGTAGTTGTACAACAGGGCATGAACGACAGATATGCAAGGCGCTATCACTGGCTATCTGACAACGTTGAGTGTTTTGTGGAAGAACCGCATACCGGTATTTGCTGCGACAGGGTTGAAAACATGACTCTGGATTTGACCGCCAAAGAGAGTTCTGAGACGAGAAAGACGAGCCTTGACCTGATTAGAGACGACCCTATGCACCTGATAAAATATTTCAAACCCGTAAAGCAGAAACTGCTCACAGAATTTCAACAGCTGTCGATGCCAGTTCATCATCCCATCCTCGACATCGACATTACCGAACGAGGGATGAAAACGCTGCAGAAGGCATACGAGATACAGCCGGAGAGCTATGAAGAGCTGGTGTCGTTGAGAGGGCTGGGGGCGAAGAAGATGAGAGCGCTTGCGCTGATCTCCGACCTGGTATACGGTACGCGCCCGAGTTGGAAAGACCCAGTAAAGTACAGTTTCTCTCATGGAGGCAAGGATGGTCATCCTTATCCCGTCGACAGAGCAGTTTATGACAACTCGATTCAGATGTTAAAGGATGCGGTAGAAGGAGTTAAATTGGACGATAAAGATAGATACTATGCCATCAAGAGGCTAAGAGAGTTTTGTGTGGTGTGATGAAAAAATAACGATGGAAATAGCTATTTTTCCATATTGTCTAATAGCGGTGCATCTGGGTTATCTTTTTCTACATATGTAAATAATTAGTTTTTCAATAAAAGTGATGTTGATGAAAATAGGGCTCATAGCAGATACACATTCTAATCTACCTGCGCTAAAAGCAGTGCTCGATGTCATCGATGTAGACCAAATCTTATGTGCTGGCGACATCGTCGGATATTATCCCTACCCCAAGGAGGTCATTGAGACTGTGAAGAGACACAAAATCATTTCGATCAGGGGGAATCATGACGTTGCAGTGCTAACCGGAGACACGTCCTGGTTCAATCCAATTGCCGCCTCTGCAATCGAGTGGACGCGCGATAACATTTCCCAGAGTGGGATGAAATTTCTTGAAAAACTTCCGGCGCAGCTCATGTTCGAGGACGTTACCATAGTCCATGGCAGTCCACATGATCCAAATGAATACGTATATCCAACAACATCGCCTGCCAAACTGGAAAAATTTTTGGATCAAGTGAGCAAAAAGGTCTTAGTTCTTGGTCATACGCATGTTCAATGGAGTTTCGAGCTCGGAGGCCGAAAAATAATCAATCCTGGGGCAGTGGGACAACCGCGTGATGGAAATCCAAAGGCAGCTTATGCTATCTTTGATACAAAGTCGGAAGAATTTACGATGCACAGAATTGAATATGATGTCGAGGAAACGGCATCAAAGACGCTCGAAGTTGGGCTGCCTCAGCACATGGCACGTCGCCTGTTCTTTGGCCTATAACTCTGCTCCAATGAGTGTTCTTGTCTTTGCAACGCCTTTGACCTTCTGAATTCTATCCAGTACCTTCGCTGCAGACTCCCTCAGGTCTACCGAGTCCGCTATTACCAGAAAATCGAACTCGCCGAACAGTGGATGTACCTCTGCGTTGATCTTTTTGAGCCCTGCATAGACGTCTCTCGCCTTGCCACTTTCGGCGTTCACAAACGTAAATGTCTTTACCAAATCCTTTCACCTCCTTTTTTAATCCTACTGGGCTTTCTCCACTTATACTCTTTTTCCATCGGATAAATAATTACGCAAGATATTTGTGATTATGCGTCAACTCTAAGGATAGTGGTCGTCATGAATCCTAAATACATCGCCAGATGTGCTCAAATCGCCATGCTCTTGGAGGTGTCCGCCACGCCAAAACCAGGCAACGTCGACAGGGACCATGATTTTGCTGACCTTAGATACGAGCATTTTTTGGCTTCTGCAATTGGAGTTGGACATGTGTTCGAGAGGGCGGCCGTGAACGATAATAAAGTCGGGTCGCTGATTAGGGAAGCCGTCGAGGAAAGTGCAAAATGGAACGGCGGCAGAAACACTCATTTCGGCACGTTTCTTCTGCTGGTTCCGCTGATAGTGGCAGCTGGCAAAGGTGATGTCCGTGCAGTAAATGATGTCGTGCGCAATACCACCGTCGAAGATGCTATCGAGCTTTATAAGGCATTCAAATGCGTTGATGTATATTTGGAGGACATTGACGATTTGAATGTGAAGGACGCAACTTCGGTCGACGAAATTAGAAGGAGAGGATTGACGCTGTACGATATTATACAGATATCTGCCGAGCACGATGGAATCGCGCAGGAATGGGTGCGCGATTTTTCAAGGACGTTAGCCGGTGCCAGAATGCTGGCGGAAAAAGCGAAGGAGATGAGCATGAACGATGCCATTGTGCATAGTTATCTCGCACTTCTCGCCGAGCGGCCTGATACCCTGGTTCAGAAGAAGTTTGGGTCATCTGTAGCAGAAGAGGTCGGCAGAAAGGCTTCTGCGGTGCTGAAAGAAAGAAATATAGATGCCATACGCCGATTTGATGATGAATTGATTCGGAGGAAGATAAACCCAGGCACCACTGCTGACATCGTGGCAGCCTCCTTGTTCGTGCACCTTCTGGAGGAATACGATGAGATTGCATGATTTCGGCATACTGGACGGCATATCAGAGGTCATTGCTACTACGATATCGAAGGATGGAAGACCAAATGCTGCGCCGATTGGCATAATCTCGGATGACATCATGCACGTGAGATTGTATCCTGATACGCACACATATTCGAACATCAAGGCGACGAAAAAACTTGTTGCTAACGTCGTGAACGACCCGTTTTTGTTTATGTTATCCGCACTGGGAGATTTAGGCGAGAGGGGGTTCTATGTAGTCGATGGGTTGCCGGTGCTGAGATGCGCAGACGCCTGGGCGTCATTTGAGTGCGAAGAGGATAAACGAGATAGTACTTTGATACATTTGCATCTTGTAAGGGGCAAGGTCATTCGAAAGAGAGTGCGGGCGATAAACAGGGGGGCTAACGCCGTAATCGAGGCGACGGTACATGCCACACGCTACGCAGCTACAAAGGATGAAAAATATCTGGAGTGGATTGCGCATTACGAGGGGGTCGTGAAAAAGTGCGGAGGGGCGCGCGAAAAAGAGGCGATGAAAAAGTTGAGGGAGTTCTTGAAGAAGTAGATATGGAGAATTGCTAACATCATCTGCCATTGTATACTTTGCCGCGGTGCCCGATTCGTAAGATTAGCACTCTCCCCTTGGTTTTAGTATAGATGATGCGATAATCGCCTATGTGGTATTTGAATAATCCCTTGAAGTGTCCTTTAAGGGGTAGACCACGATCTGGGTTCTCAGATAGGGAAGTTTCCAATTGCTGAAGGATGTGTTTAGCCACACTCTTGTCTAATTTTTTTATATCACGAACAACTGACGATTTATACTCGATCTCGTATGGCAAGGCGCCCCCTCATTTCATCACTTGAAATGATCTCGTCATCTTTATCATTCAAACGTTCTAAAGCAATTAGATAGTCAGCTGATTCTCGAAGATATGACTTTATCGCCTTGTGAATGATGTATGTCTTAGAGCGCTCTGTAGCATTAGCGAGATTTTCCAGCTCATGTACGAGTTTATCAGGTAACCGAAGCGAAACAGCGGTAGACATGCCAATCACCAGTGTAATACGTAGTATTACAAGTATATCAATGTATTGCAAAGAGAGAAGTGTAAATTACAATTGCGGATAACGGTTTGAGTTAGTCGGTGCTGAAGGCACGGAGCCAGATGCGCCCGGTTAGGTGAAGTCAGTAAGGGTCTTATCACTTGCGATATGCTTCTCTACGGTGACGGACATGATAAACGATCACAACTTTCGTTTTAGTGTCTACTTGGTAGATCACTG
>BBPE01001977.1_pt7 | contig 11070 bp, 19 predicted proteins | sample 1344301 | NCBI WGS metagenome assembly BBPE01 (sample SAMD00019089, study PRJDB2971) | groundwater metagenome | isolation source: The Cedars highly-alkaline
GGTCGCCGGGTCGTTGGGGCGGGCCTGCCGTGCGGCGAAGCCTTCTGCGTGGCTGAATCTATCAGCCACCCACCCGCTATTGTCATGGCGCTTCAATGGCGAGCTAACGGGAACAACGATTATCTCGTTGTGGTTTGGGTAGTGCCCGACAACGCGACAAACCTCGTCGCCGTAAGGCCAGTATCCGTTCCGTGCCCTCGGGTTGCGAACCACAAGGTCGCCGACTTTGAATCTTGCACTCATGCTATAAGCTCCTTGATCGTTGCCCTATGCAATAGCTTAGGGTCTTTGGTTGACTGAATGACACGGCACTCTATGCCGTACCCGGCGAGCGTCTTGGCTGCCTTGCTAGCAGCACGCTTACCGGCAGCGTCTGGGTCTAGCCAGATGTTGCAAGGCTTGCCTGCCTTGAGTAGCTCGGCAAGCACGTGCGCCTTGAGGCTAGTGCCCATCAAGCACCATGCCTCGCACCCCTCTATGGTGCCCACCTTGTAGGCCGACAGAATATCCTCGGTCAGGGTGATACGGGCGGCGGTACCCCAGCGGGGCAGCACCCCACCGGCAGGCTTTTCAGCCGACAGGTACTTTGGTTGTCGCCCATCCACGGCGCGGGCCTGCCAGAACACCGGGCCAGAAGGCCCCAGAACGGGCAACACGACGCGATCAGTGGGCGGGTGGTAGTACGCCCCCAACCGCCCCGCATCGTGCGCTCCTAGGCCCGCTTTCAGAAGCCACAACCGCGCCGTGGCGGGCCACTCTGACCACGGAACCCGTGGGCTGGGGAGATCGGCACCAGCAATGGCGCTGTCTGCTTGCTGCTGGGTGCGCAGGCGCTCAAGCCTGACGTGCAGCGGCTGCTCGGGCGGCGGCGACCAGCCCTTATCATTGCAGCGAAAGCAGAAGGCGCTAAGGCCAGTGCTCTCGCTGCTGATAAGCATGACCTTACCGCTGCCGCAGTCATGCTCGGCCCGCTTACGCTCGCCCAGCCGCAAGGCTTGCGCCAGAGGCAGCCAAGTCTCATGGCTGAGCGCCATCGGCGGTCACTGCTTCGCTGGCCCCTGCTCGGATGAGCAGCCCGGCCAGCAGGAAGTTACCCAGCGTCGGCCAGCGCAGGCTCTCCTGCCCAGCCTCGATAGCGCGGGCCTGCCGAAGCTGCCCCCGCGCTGTAGGTGTAGTGTCCCGGCCAACTCGTGCATCGGCTTTGCGCTGTGCGTTAATCGTAGCTGCTTCTTTACGCCATGCTTTCATGGGCTACTCCTTAATGTCGCAGGTAAACCCAGCCTCTTCGAGTTGCTTTAGCAACTCTTTGGCAGGCGTTGTGCAGTAAAACTTGAGCAAGGCTACCCGCTCGGGTGTCCACGCGCCCGCTCCCCCCGGCAAGTACAAACATTGCCCATGGTGCGCACTATAAAGGTCGTAAGAGAGAGAGTCTAGCGGGCCACCCCCCAGCCGCTCGCCGGTGGCAGTGTGGTGATGCTGGAGGGCACGGCATAGCCCGGGAAGGGCGAGGACAGCCGCAGAACCTGTTACATCGCGGATGCACACTGGGCCGCCCGCTTTGCGCCGCTCTTTTGAACACTTCCAAAGGTCTTTGCACACGCGCTTGAAGGCGTGGATATGCTTGAGTTTGTATCCCATAAGTTCTCCGAACCTACCACATGATAGGCACAAGGCCCCCGCCTTGCGGCAGGGCCAAGTGTCTACCTAGTAACGATTACTCGGCAGCGCCTTCGGTAGCCTGCGCGTCAGCGCTGCTTTCACGGATGGCAGCAGGCAGGATGGTGGCGGTCTGCTCGTCGAAGCCCTCGCCGAAGCGGACACGTACCAGCGCTGGGCGGGTCTTGCCATCAGCCTGCTCGGAAGGCTTAACGGCAACCACCGTCCCCGTCACTTCTTTCGGGCTAGTGGTCGGTGTAGTGCGGCCAAACAGGAAGGTCACAACGTCGCCGATGGCAGGCAGCGGGCGCTCTTTCTTGGCTTTCGGCGCGGGCTTGCCCTGCTCAATTGCAGCAATGCGGGCTTCGATCTTAGCGATCTGCTCGCGCAGCTTGGCAATGCGCTCTCGCTGCTCGGCGGTCAGGGTAGCAACGGCAGCGGCGGCGGTGTTGAAGTCAAAGCTCATGGTTTTCCTTAAGAGAAAGCCCCCGAAGGGCGGGATAGTGCTGGATTGCACCCCAAGGGCCACGCAGTAGGCATGGCCTATGGGCTACGATCAGATGCTAATCGGTGTCTGTGTCGTGGCTATTGTAGAACGCCTGCCGTGGCGTTTCTTGTTGTGCCCCGATTACGATGTTACCGTCCTCGTCTCGGCTGAGTGGGCCAGCGGCCCAAGTAATTTTGTCTAGGCCCACGGCGAGGGCACTCTCTAAGAAACTTGCGGCGGCCTCGGCGTTCATCCACTCCAGTGCAGCGTGGCCCAAACCGGGGTACACTAGTGCGGCATATGCCCCAGTCGCCCCGTCCTGCACAACCCAGCTTAGGCCGTACTTATGGTGGTCGATGCCCACCACCCGCAGCGGGTAAAAGGCACCCACCGAGTGTTGTTGCAGCCCGCCTGCGATAGCGGCTTTTTGTTCATGTGTCAAGCTCATCATGCATCTCCAATGTCAGCCTTTAGGCATAGAACTCGGGCGGCCTTGCTGTCAAGCTCGGCTCGCTTCTCGTGGTTGATACGGCGGGCATCTACTAGGCAAGCCTCGTGGCTAGCGTAGAAGCCCAGCATAGCGGGCGGCACAGTATGCAGCGCCCCGAAGAACACTATGGCTAAGAAGCTCATAGAACGCACTCCTTGCTGTGTATCCAGCTAGGCACGACAAAGCGCTTAGGATCAAAGGTGCCCCAAGCGTCAGCACGTGGCCCACTAAGCTCTCCCCTGCCTTGCTCGGCATACCACACGGCAATGCAGTCTTGCCCGGATTGTGCAATGGCGTCGTGCAACACCGTAGTCACCGGCTCAGCGACACGGCCAGCAACTACTAGGGTAGCCTCGCCTTCGGCGACCCCGACAACCTCGCCACGGTATCGCTCGAATACTTCACGCAGCACTGACCCCCAGAAGCGCAAAGCCCTGCCACCCTGCACCTCGTTGCCCGGTTTAAGGGCAGGGCCTAAGCCGATGTTAAGAAAGACCACCTCACCAGCGGTCAGCGGATTATTTGCCATAACGGTTGTTCCCTCTGTTGTTTGCAACCCACTGCCGAACGTACAGAAGCACGTCGGCAGGTGGCGGCAAATTTGCTTGCAAATAGCGGTCGATTATCTCCCCCGCCTCCAAGACTCGGGGCGGTGCGCCCTCAGCCTCTAGCTCCACCTTAATGTTCATAAAAGCCTTTCAAAAATGCTTCCGTTGTGTCCTCCATGTCCAGGTGCCCTTCGACAGAGCTAGGGTCCGTGATAACCCACTCGTCGTCGGAATCAAGCATCACGTTACCGTGGTGCAGGTCGTTGAACTCCGCTGGGGCAACGCCGCACACTACGCACCACTCGGCAAAGGCGGCATGGGCATCCTGCCAGCCGCCCAGCCACTTGTCGGCGCGGGACTGGCTACCTAGTCCTAGATCGTCGATATGCTGGAGGGCACACTCATACTTTTCCATGATGGCAACATAGCCACGACGGCCCATGTAGTCTACTTGCACAAGCTCATAAACGACGGGCACCATAGGGCGCCTGATGCCTGCAAGCGTCAGCGAATGGGCATACTTAAGCCACCAATACGTACCGTCCATGGAGCGAGCCACTTTGAGCACCTTGCCATCAGGCATGACGAAGACCTCGCTGAATAGCCCGCCCCCAATGCGGCGCCCGTAAGTGCCTGCGGCAGTCTCGACTACATTGCCCTGATCTCGTAACATCGGCATATCAATCCCCTTGCAGGAAGAACCAAGGAGCACCCTAAAGGATGCCCCTGCAGGAAGAACCAAGGAGCACCCTAAAGGATGCCTTATGGTTTACTGACGCTTACACCGGCGCTTCCTCGACGACGATGGCTTTGGGCGCAGCCTGCAACCCAGCAGCAGCCGCGATGGCGTCAAGGATGCTTTGCGGCTGCCCTTGCTCGGCGGCCTTACGCAAAACCTTCAGCACTTCGGCTTGCAGGTCGAAGGCACGGGCAACAGATGCGGCCTTCTCTGGGGCGAAGCTGTCCCATGGCTGTTCAGTCGCTCCTTGAATGTCCGTGCTGCGGGTCTTATCGTAGGCGAAGAACTGCCCCGCTTCGGCGTCAGCCTTAGAAGCCTTCGAGACTTTGCCGAAAGACAGGGCCCACTCGGCAAATGCCTTGACTTGTGGCCGGGACAAAGCCTGAACCAGACTATTGATCGGCGTGGTGTTCCCGTGTTCTTCCACCTGCATCAAGCAAGCAAGGCCCAGGGTTTGTACTTCGGCGGTGATGCGGGCATTGCTACGACCCAGCGCCTTAATACGCTTGTTCAATTCGGATGCGTTCATGGTATCTCCAAAGATGGTAAGCTGCAATTTGCAGCACGAAGCACACTATGATTTAATGCGCTTTGCGATGAAATCGCTACGGGTTGTAAGACTTCCTATTCGTCGACGCTCTTGCCGTAAATCCGCAGTAGGTTACTAGACGCCATAGCACTACGCCACGGCCGCTTGGCCCACCCCAGAGTAACGGTATCCATGCCATAACACGTCCCGCCACCTAAGCACACAAAAGCGCCTACTGTGCAAAATCAATCGCAACAGATAGCTAACCCAGCTAAAGCCTAGGCTACGTTACAATGCCATAGAGCATTTCCCACGGCAACCCGTACCCGTCGCCCTCCACTAAGTGCCGCGGCTTGCACTTGTCGGAACGCATTATAACAATGCGCCCTATAGCTTCTCTGGGGTCCGTCAATAGTAGCACTAGGCCCGATCGCCTAGCCTAGCCTGCCCGCCCTTAAAGCAAAGCATACCGTGCCACTATCTACAAAGCATCTCACGATGCCATCAATCTATCCATGGTTCGTACTGTAGCACAATTCCGAAGCCGTGTCAACCGTATGGTTAAGAGTCAGCAGCATGCCCACTTAGCTGCCGTTCCCGGCACCGCCTGAAGAGGAACGCTCTATTTTTACAATCGCCACCTGAACTGTACCACAGTCTAAAGCCCCTGTCAAGTGTAGGGTGATGCCTACGGCGACTCTAGGGCCTATCGGCTAGCGCTTACTGGAAGCGCTTGTTCGATGGGGTGAACTGTATCAGACTATCTTAACCCTGTCAAGTGTAGGGGCTTTGGCCAGGCGCTACCTGGTAAGCGCTCTAGGCCTAGGTTCTAAGTCTAGAGGGCTACAGTTCTAGTCTATCTTTAGCTCTAGGCTCTATAGCTCTAGGCTAGAAGCTCTAGCTAGCATGGCTTGCCCGGTAGGGCGGGCTATCTTCGATAGCGTGCAATAGATCGAGGCGGTTTAGTCTCCGGTGCTGGCTGTGATAAGGGTACTGGATGGCAGGCCCCGGCAGTGGCCCACGGCCAGCTTGACGGCGCCGGTGGCCGGAAAAAGGACACAGATTGGCCCCTCTCCTGCCCACCGCGGCGGCCTTGCTGCCGGATGCCCCAGCAAGGCCCCTAATCGGGCTTTAGAGCGCTCTTTAGGGCGCCAGCAGTGCTAGCAGCGCCATCAGCGCCATCAGTGCTAGCAGTGACAGCAGTGCTAGCAGTGCCATCAGTGCTAGCAGTGACAGCAGTGCCATCAGTGACAGCAGTGCTAGCACTGCTAGCAGCAAGGGGGCGATCGCGCGTTTGCAGATCGGAGGTACCCCCTCGCAAATTGCTACCAAAATTAGACTTTGCCCCGTGCTTAGGCTTAAGGTGCGCTATAGCCTCGCAAGTTGCAATACACCTGTGCGCCGGTAGTAAGGGCCTGCACGTTAAGAGCAGTAGCCGCTGAGCCGCGCAACGGGGTGTTAAAGCACACGTCGATAGGGGCGCTGTTGATAGCCAGATGCCCGCGCCAGATGACAGTAGCGCCGTCCAGCACAACGAACTCTGTAGCTACGGTGCCGCTAGCGTTGCGCACGTCAATGCCGGTCACGTAGTTACGGATACCTGCGGCCTGAGCAGCGCGAGCAGCAACAGCCGTGTTGTTAATGATGCCACCAGCAGGGCCTGCAAACTGCCAGTCAGCCTCTGGGATGCTAAAGGGCTTGTCGATGCGAACGCCAACAAGCGTGCAAATCTCGTCGGCTACATCGTTGTTAGCCACAGCCGTGTAGTTAGCCGAGACAGCACGAGCACCTACGCGAACAGGGTTGTTAGCCACGACAGCATCGTGAGCAACAGCACCCTGCACGGTAGGCTGACCAGACAACGACACTACCGGGCTGTTGGTAATGTGGGCCACTCGTCGGCCAGCAGCAGACACGGGCACTACGTCGATGTTGGTGTTGCCCGAGGTAGCAGCAACGCTAAACCGGATTCGCACAAAGCGAGACGCGATAGGCACAACCAAAATGCTGGTCGTATTCAGCGTATTGGCAGAGCCATCGTTAATGCGCTCACCTACGCCGCCAACCCAGTCGGTGCCATTGTTGCTGAGCTCAACTACAAGCGTAGCTCCAGCGCCGATAGAGGGCGAATGTACGCTTAGGGAGCAGTCAGGCGGCAAGGCGCCGCAGTCGATGAGCAAGGCTACCGTGTTTACAGCGATAGCACCAGTGCCACGGTAGCGGATAATCTGATCGGGTTTCATGTTATTCCTCTGCCCAGTCTCTTAGGGCCTTCTTGTCAATGTTGCAACGCGCTAGGGCGTCATGGTAGCTGATCAGCCCTAGGGCTAAGCCCCCATTGGTCGTAAGATCAACGGCAGGGGCAGGGCACTCCCGCAGCAACTCAGGGGGCGGCAGTTCCCGGACTATTTGAGGGGTCGCGCACCCCGCCAGCAGGGCCACGCAAAGCCCCGCCAAGGGCATCTTGAACAGCGGGTGGTACATCGGTGTCACTCCATTCCTTTTCGGCTTGTAGGGCCGATTTGAGGCCTTCCTGAGCCTCGGCCAATAAACGGGCCTGTGAGGCGATTTCGGCCTCTCGGGTACGTAGGGTACGCTGCGCCCGTTTCAGGCCCTCCACGGCCCGATTATGGGCCTCTGTGAGCCTGTCTCGCTCGGCCAAAACGGCGGCCTTGTCAGCCCGCAGGGCCTCAAGCCGGTAGCTCTGGATGCCGAACCCAAGTGCCACGGCTATAAGCGTAGCTAGCAGCAGGTGTTGGAGTGTTATACGTGGGAACAGCATAGCTCTTAGTCTCTTTTGGGCAGCCAGTGATGAACATAGCGCGCTCGTCTTGGCGGCGAATGGTCAAGCCTCGAAAGACTCGCCCACCAGCGCGGTTCCAGCGCAAGAACTCGTTAGCCGCACCGACGCAATCGCCAGCATTGAGCTTGCGTAGAAGGGTGCTGCGGGCAAGATTGCCCTGCCCCACGTTAAACGTGAAGCTAACGAGGGCGTCAAACTGGGGCTGGGTAAGCCTGACAGTCACCAAGCGGCGCACAGCCTGCTCAGCTTCCAGCACATCCTGCCGCAGCAACGCGTGGCACTCAGCGTCAGTGTACACTCTGCCGAGCTTGGCAGTAGCGGTGTGCCCCGCGCAAGCAGTAACGATGCCTATCGGGTCTTTGTAGCCCACCTTAATCCAGCCCTCGTGGGCGATAACGCCAGCAGCGCCTATCGCGCTAAGCGATAGGGCGGCTACGGCGACGCGTTGTTTAACTGTGGCCATGGGTTGTTAAGCAGTGATGGTGTTGGTAACAGCCGCAGCAGTGAAGCTGGCGACTTGGTTGCCGGAATAATCCTGCAAGCGTAGCTCTGCGGTAACCGGCTGGGTGTAGGCTACGGACACAGCGCCCGGGGCAAGGGTGGCGTTCAGCGTAAGGAACACGAACGGGCCGTCAACACGCACCTGCGTTACGGTACGTACCTGCCCAGTAACCGCAAAGGCAGCGCCAGTGGGTACGTGAGCGGCATCAAGGCCCTCGTTGTACGTCAGCACAATGGTGTTGCGGGCGGCGTTGGTCGCAGAGCGGGCCTGAATCAGCGGGGCCGTTACGTCCAGCAGCGGCGTCAGGGAGTTTACGCAGGCTTGGAAGAAGTTACGCAGCGGGGCAGCAGCAGGCGAGCGCCCGCCGTTAACTGGAACGCCCGCGTTAATCTCGACAGCCGAGATGGCCTTAGCGGCTTCAATGCGGATACGGATGCCGTTAGACAGCAAGCCGGGAGAGGGGAGGGTTTCTACGCGCATGGCGTTCCTTTCGGTTGAGCGGCAGTGTTACCTGCGGCCACGATTACGTTTTAACATTGACGAGAACCGTTGTGTCGGGTTCTCATACCGCTGGTACCCAAGTGGGTCAGCGGTCGCCTCGGCGTGAGCCTTGGCAGCTAGGGACTCTATCTTCTTCTTCTGGTCGACAGCAAGCTCTTCGTTGAAGTGCCGCACAACCCCTTCTACAGCATCAAGGCGGTCGTCATGCACTAGGGCATTACGGGCCTTGCTGATCTTAGCCATCTGGTAGAACAGGCTGTACGTCAGGCGCTGAGCAGGCTCATAGGCCATGCTGGTGTCAAGGTCTTCCCTGACGGCTGCGTCTGTAAAGACGAGGCTACCACGGCCAATGACCGGCTCCAGCGTGCTGATGATCCGGGTTTCTTTCTGCCCCGTGACCAGATCGTCCATAATCCCGGCCTCCGGCACCTTGGCCCGCAGCAAGGGGGTCAGGACGGCCCTAAAAGCCCCGTAGCCCATGTTCTTTTCGATCTTGACTACGAGGTGCCCGTACTCCCGAAAGCGGCTCAGGCGGGCTACAAGGGCCTGTAGCTTGGATTCCTCGTACCCACCGGGCACGCCGCCCACAGCCAGCACGTACACCGTGCCGTTCAGGAAGCACCCCACGGCATACGCTGTCTCGTCAGCGTTGGCACCGCCCCCAGCGGGGTCGATGTACGCCACAAGGCTCTGGGGCCGGGATACTTCGGGGCTGACGCTGTGCGGCTGGCTCAGCTTAAAGCCGAACTCGTGGGCTGTGTAGTCCTTGAGTTTGTCAGCAGTCATCCCACGCACGATAGCCAGCGGAAAGTGCAGGCCGGGGCTAGGAATAACAATGCACTGCTCGGGCTTGAGCGGGTACTTCAAGCTGTCCAGCGTGGCCGTGTTCAGCATGTGCTGTAGCTGGAAATACGCAGTACCCTGATCGCGTTCTTTCTTCTGTAGAGCCGTCTCGTCCAGCAGTTGTGGATCGAGCGGGCGGCCTTGGTCGCCCAGCATGCCGCCGCCAGCGCCGAGGGCCGGGTTGCGGCTTAGGCGCTGGGTGATAATAGGGGCAAGGGCAGCGCCGTAGTGCTCCATCTGCTTCGGCGTAGGGTACCGCCCCGGCCAAATACGCACAACCACGCCGCGACCGGGCAGGCTGTTGTAGATGGAGTCCATCGTCTGCGGCGTGCCCAGCCAGATAATGCGCCCTGACGTGTTGATAGAAGTAAAGTCCTTGGTCAAGTGCAGCAGCTTAGCCCGTTGACCGGGCGTAGCAGAGTTCTTGCTGGACTCAATATCGTCAGGGATCAGCACGTCAGCACGCCGGCCCTGCAAGTTGGCGTCAATGCCGATACAGTCCACGCTGGCCGACTTGTCAATGCCCTTGAGGCTGTGGTGAATGTCAAAGCCTTCCACGGAGGTGCGGTCGCCTGCGGCCTTGTCAGGGCGCATGCACTCCAACACGTCCATGTTCATGATGATGCGGACGATCAGCGTGGCAATGTCGGTAGCCTGATCGCCCCCAGCGGACACGATCAGCACGCGCCCTGCCGGATTGTGGGTCAGATACCATACTGCGTAGGCCGCAGCAATCGTAGTCTTAGCCTGCGAGCGCTGAGCCTGCACCATGAGGTACTGCGGGCCGTAGGCGATAAAGCCTGCGATGTCCCGCTGAATCTCGGTAGTGCTGAAGCCTAACTCAGCCATCACGTCTTCAAGGAACGGGATGAACTCAGAGTAGTGCGATTGCAGCAGCGATAGCTCTTCCCAGCGCTTGCTGGCTATCTCGGCTGACTCGCGGGGCTTCATTGCATGAGCCTCCCACCGCCGAGGCTAGCGGCAAACTGCTCCGCAGCTAGGTCAAGCTCCGCCTGCGGGGCACGCTTCTCGCGGCGAGCCTTGAGGGCGTCGCCGAGCGCACGCAGGCGCTCGTTGCCCTCTGGGTCAGCGGTGATATTGTTGTTTTTAAGGTAGGCAATAGCCGCGCCAAGCACAGCAGGGCTGGGTCTAACGACCCGCTCGTTACCTTCCTCGTCAGTTTCTGTGTAGCCTTCCACTTGCTCAGCAAGGGCTTGCGCCACAAGCTCGTGCAACGCGCCTAGTGTCTTAGTGCTTGCGGCCATTGCGCTTTTCCTTCCACGGGCGGTACACTTTGTCGCGGATCAGGAGGATCACGCTAAGCCCGGTGTAAATGAGCGTCACAACCAAGACCCAATCTTGGAGGCTGACGCCATAAAGGGACAAGCCTGCTACGGCAGCGGGGGGGCCGATCCGCAGAGACTCCGCGGTAAGTTCTGAGTTGCCTCTCATGTTAACAATGTCTCCAGGTAGGGTCGAAGGGGGCGAGCAAATGCTCGCACAGGGCTTTGGCTTTGGCGTAGCGCCAGCCGGTTTCTTGTTTCATGTATCGCTGTAGGCGGTCTGTGACAAGGTGCTCGCCCTTACGGGGCAGTTCCTTAAAGAACACGCTAGCGATAGTGTACTGTGCTAGGACGTCTACGACCAAGCCCACGGCAATAGCCGGTGCGCCTAGCACTAGCGCAAACTTACTCAGGCGCTTAGCTAGGTGCGCCCGGTACAAACCCATGACAATCAGATACAGGTACCAGAAGCCAAGCAGGTAGCCTGCCAAGTAACCTGCCGAGTGACTTATAAAGGTTAGATCAATCATTGCATCGTCCCCACAATCGCGGCCTTGCGCTCATGGACTCGTCCGGGTAGCCGCCCAGCAGCGTGTTGAACAGCTGCGACAGCGCGACCAGAACATTGAAGGCGTAGCGTGCCACGGTCAAATCCGGCTGGCGGCCTCGAATAGTGCGTCAATATCGGC
>BBPE01000033.1_pt1 | contig 11066 bp, 6 predicted proteins | sample 1344301 | NCBI WGS metagenome assembly BBPE01 (sample SAMD00019089, study PRJDB2971) | groundwater metagenome | isolation source: The Cedars highly-alkaline
GCGCCTGGCCGAACACCACGCCGATCCAGCACAGGCGGCGGCACTGTTCGAGCGCGCGGCCCAACTGGCGCTGGCCCACGGGCGCTTTGAGCTGGCCGCCAACGCCTATCTGCGCGCGCGCCAAAGCACCCCCGATGCGCGGCTGGCGCGCGAGTATTTTCACGCCGCGCTGCGCGCCTTGCAGTCGGGCGACCAGGTGGTGGCGGCGCTCGAACTGGGCGAGCGCGAATTGGGTGACCTGGCCGACGACCGGGTCACCTTGCTGCTGCTGGTCGAGCTCGCGCGCGCCGCCGGCCGGCCCGACCGCGCCGAACATCACATACGCCACTTGCTCAAGATGGCCTGGCTGCGCCAGTGGCAGGCCGAGCAGTTGGCCCGCGCCTGGGGCGCAGATGGCTGGCAGGCGGTGAGCACCCGCACGCCGGCAACGGTCGGCGCACCAGGGATTGCTTTTGACGAGCATTTGTTCAACCTGGGTTACAGCGTATTCCTGGAAAACCGCAACCTGGAGGCGGCCTGGCAACTGGCCGCCGCTGCGGTGCGCCAGCGACCACGCGACATGGTCTGGCGCCAGCGCCTGGCCCAGGTGTCGGAATGGACGCAGCGGCCCGAGCTGGCGCTGGAGCACTGGCTGCTGCTGGCCGAGCAGACCCAGCAAGACGAGGCCTGGCAAGCGGTGTTGCGCCTGGCCCCAGGCCTGTTCAAAGACCCGGCCCTGATTCCAGCGCTGCGCCACCAGCTCGGGCGCGAGCCCGGCAACCTGCGCCTGCTGAAAGAACTGCTGGACGCCTACGAGCGGGTTGGCGAGCCGCAGGCGGCCCTGGACTTGCTGGCGCGCATGGGTCCGGATCTGGCACCGCAAGCGCTTGAATGGAAGGCCGAACTGGCCGAGCGCGCCGGCCAGTCAGCACTCGCCATCCAGACCTGGGAGCGCTTGTTTGCCCTTGAGTCACAACTGAACGCGCCGCGCGCCATGCGGGCTGCCACCTTGCTGATGCTGCAAGGCCGCGGGGCTGAGGGCTTGCGCTGGCTCGAGCAGGCGCAGGCCCGGGTGGGCCGGGACACCGAAGCAGAGCTCGAATTCTGGCGCTTCAGCGGCCAGCTCGCCGTGTTGCAGCAACAAGAAGCGGCGGCGATTCGCGCCTACACCGTGCTGCTGGGCACGCCGCAGGCGCTGGCGACCGACTACGACACGCTGCTGCAGTTGTTGGCTCCAACCCACCCGGGCGAAGCGGCACGAGTGGCCGCCCGGGCCTGGGAGCGCTTTGCCGATCCGCGCCACCTGCTGCAAGCGCTCAGCCTGCACAGCAGCGCGCAGCAATGGGCCGAGCTGGGTGTTTTGCTGCGCCCGATCGGGCACACACCGCTGCTGGCGCAACTGCGGCGCGACCCCGTCTTTTTGCGCCTGACGGGCAACTACCACCTGCAGCGCGGCGAGCTGGCGCTGGCGCGGCGCGATTTCGAAGCCGGCCTGCAACTCGCGCCGCAGGACGTGGCGCTGCAAGAAGCGCTGCTGTGGCTGTTCATCAACAGCGACGACGCCCCCGCGCTGCGCGGCTGGCTGCAACGCCACGAAGCCACCTGGCGCACCGATGCCGCGCGCCACGATGGGCTGGCCTTTGCCTATCAGGCGCTGTCGCTGCCGCAGGTGGCGCTGCAACGCTATTTGACGCCACGGCTGGCGCAGCATCAAACCGATTTTCTCTGGCTGATGAACTACGCCGACGCACTGGAGCAAAACCAGCAAGGCGACCGCGCCTGGCGGGTGCGCCGCCATCTGCTAAGCCAGGAGTGGCAAGCCGTTGCCCGCGCAGCGACAACGCCGCAGGGGGCACAGCAAGACTGGCTGAGCCAAGCCGATCTGTCGCCGACGCGCCGTATTGCGCGCGCGCGGCTGCTGCTGAGCCAGCGCCCGGGTGACGCGGCACGCCAGACGCTGCGCGAGTTGTTGCGACTCGACCGTGACGCCGAGAACAAGCACTCCAACCCGGCGGCCGAACTCGCCATTGGCTGGCTGCAAGAACGGGGTGAACACCAGGCGCAGCGCGCCTTTCTCTGGCACCAGTACCTGCGCAGCCGCAACAACCGGGCCAACCGACCGCTGTGGGCCGAAATCACGGTCGCGCTGGTGCAGGACGACCGCGACGAAGCCGCGCTGCTGCTCGATCGCTTCGGCGAGAGCCTGCCGCGCTACGACCGCATCAACGCCGCGCGCCGCGTGGGCGACTTGCGGCGCGCGCAGACCGACGCCTTCGAGACGCAAACCCAGCAAACCGACGACGACCCGCTGCACCAGCAACTGAGCGAGTCCTTGCTGGCTTTCAGCGACCACGCCGGCGTTGGCGTGCTGCAACGCCAACTCGGCTCGATTGACGAACAGGTGACGGCGGCACAAGGGCGCTTGATGCTGAGTCCGCGGCTCGGGTTTGACTACGAAATCGGGCGCGTCCAGCGCCACGTGCAGCGGCCACAAGACATGCGCAAGGTGCCAGACGAGTCCTTCGGCCGCTTGCAGGCCCACTGGCAGCACCAAGACGGGCAAACCCGCGTGTTGCTGGAAAACCGGCACGCAACGGCAAGCTATACGCCGTTTCAGATCGAGCACGAAGAGCCCGTCAGCGAGCGCCTGACGCTGCGCCTGAGCCTGGGCACGGACCTGCCCAGCCCCGAGACCCTGATGCTGCGTGTGGCGGGCAAAAAAGACCGGGTCTCGTTCGGTCTGCGCCAGCAGCTCACGCGGCGCGACCAGATCGAGTTCGAATACGCCCGCGAGCGCTTTCAGTTGCAAAGCGGCCCTGCCCTGGGCCGCGGCAGCTTCACCCGGCTGAGCTGGACGCATGGGCTGCGGCAAGAGACGCCCGATCTGGAATTCAATGCTTTTTGGTCCCGGCACCGCTTTGACCAACGCGCCGACCCGAATCAGATCCGGGCCGAACACGCCAGCGTGGCAGCACTGCTGCCACTGGAATTGACCAGCCTGAGTGCAACGCACTTTGTGCCCGAGAATTTTGACCTTTTTGGCCTGCGCCTGTCGACCCAGGTACGCTACCAGCAGCAATACACGCGCGCCTGGCGCCCCTTCGCCAGCCTAGGCCTCACCCACCACAGCCGCCAAGGACTCAGCTACGACTTGCAACTGGGCCTGGCCGGCAGCGTTTTCGGTGCCGACCACCTGAGCCTGCGCGGCGCACTGGGCAAGTCGGGCGAGCAGGGCGGCGCCCTGACCCGCGAGCTGCAACTCAAGTACCGCCTGCACTACTGAACCTAAATCATTCCACATCACACCGGGAGCCTCACATGAAAACGCTGCGTTTTTTTTCCTGCCACCTGCGCCTTTGGCTGCTGGTCGGCCTGCTGCCGCTGCTGGCGGCCTGCTCTACCCTGCACTTCAGCCCAGCGCCCACGCTGGAGCGGCAGGCCCCCTGGGTGGTGCTGCCGTTTGCCAACCACACCGAGACACCGCTGGCCGGCGCGCGCGCCGAGTCGATTGCGGCGGCCTTGCTGCGCGCCCAAGGCGTGGCCCAGATCAGACGGCCACCGGCTGCGGCGCAGCAAGAAGCGCTGTTCGACGCCGGCACGCAGCAGCAACAAGAGCAGGCCTTGAACTGGGCGCGCCAACAAGGGGTGCGCTACGCGCTGACCGGTGCGGTCGACGAGTGGCGCTACAAAGTCGGCGTCGACGGCGAGCCGGCGGTCGGCCTCACGCTGGAGATCATCGACGTGGCAACGGGTCAGACGCTGTGGAGCGGCGCCGGCGGCCAAAGCGGCTGGAGCCGCCAGGCGCTGGCGGTGGTGGCGCGCGATCTGATCAACGAGTTGCTGGTTGGCGGCCTGGCCGCCGCGCGCTAATTTCAAGCAGACTTGGGCATGCCCGTTAACCAGACACAGGCCGACCAGCGCGTTCCCCCGGCGCCGGGGGCGCGCTCGCGCTTGGGCAGCGGCACTTGGGGCCGCCTGCTGGGCCGTACATCAGGCTGGTTGCTCGATCGCCTGACCTCCAGCCACCCGAATCGCGGCGTGGTTTTCGCAGAAATCGTTGCACTGCCGCTGCTGGCGGTGGCCTTGGGCTGGTATTTCAACCCGACTGACCCCTTGTGGTTGCAGGCCGAGTTTCCCTGGGTCTGGTTTGCCCCGGCCCTGCTGGCCTTGCGCTACGGCCCGCTGGCGGGTCTGGGTGGCGCCGTGGTTTTGCTGCTGGCCTGGATCGGGTTCAATTTCGGACAAGACGTCCCGTTTCCCGATCTGCCTTTTCTGGGCGGGCTGATTCTGGTGATGTTGTGCGGCGAATTCTCCAGCCTGTGGATTGCCCGCACGCGCCAGGCCGAGAGTGCCAGAACCTATCTCGAACAACAGTTGGAGTACCTGACCCACCAGCACTATTTGCTGCGTCTGTCGCACGACCGGCTGGAACAAGACTTGATCAGCCGGCCGATGGCGATGCGCGACGCGCTCAAGACCTTGCGCGGCGTTGGCAGCACCGATCAAGACCCCGGCGCCGATGGCCTGTCGCTGCTGCGCTTGCTGGCCCAATTCTGTCAGTTGGAAACGGCTTCCATCCATACCCTGGACAGCGGACAGTTGCGCCAGCCGGCGCTGGCCTCGATCGGCCAGCCGCGCCCGCTGGCGCCAGACGACCCGCTGCTGCAGCAAGCGCTGCTGCAAAACCGCCTGTGCCACGTCAGTCAGGCCCTGGGCAAGAAGCAGCAGCCGAGCCGGTATTTGATTGCGGCGCCGCTGACCAGCTTCGACGGCAACACACACGGCCTGTTGCTGGTGGAGAAAATCCCCTTTTTCTCGCTGCAAGAGGAAACCTTGCAAACCATCAACCTGCTGCTGAGCTACTTCATTGACGGCATGGTCAGGCAGACGCTGGCGCAGCCGATTCTGGCTGAGCTGCCCGACTGCCCGCCCCGGTTTGCCTGCGAAATACAAAGGCTGTGGCACCTGAAGCAGGCATCGGGCGTCAACACCAGCGTGGTTGCCTTTGAAATCCGGCCGCGCCCGGGCCAGAATGACATCGCAGAGCAAATCCAGCGGCAAAAACGCCTGCTCGACGAAAGCTGGTTGACCAGCGGCCCGCAGCAGCAACTGCTGGCCCTGCTGCTGCCGCTGACCGACGCCGGCGGTGCCGAACTCTATCTGGCCCGAATGGAGAACTGGGCCCAGCAAAGAAGCGGCAAAACGCTGGCCGAATGCGGCGTTTTCAGCCATGTATTGCCCCTGGGCCCAGAGCCAGCGGTCGCCGTTTTGCGGCAACTGAAAAAGCTTGCCGATGTTCAATTACAAGCTGGGTAGTTATGCCGTCTTGCTGGAGCTGGGCGCCTGGAGCGGCGGATTGCTGCTGCGTGGCCACAGCGACGCCGTGCTGGTTTGGTATTTGCTGGTTCATGCCGCGGCCAGCGGCGTGTTGGCGCTGGCCGCGCTGGTTTTGCTGCCGGCTGCCATGGCGCGGCCCCGGCTGGCGGTCTGGCTGCTGCTGGCGGCCTGCATTTATGCGCTGCCCATCGTCGGTTTTGTGGTGGTCATCGCGGCCGTGCTGCATTTGCGCTGGTTTCGCAGCCGGCGCCTGCCGCAGCCTTTCGAATCGCTGCAGTTGCCGGTGTTTGACCCGCACCAGCGCATCCAGGCCGGGTTCGGTCAGGTCGGTGTGCGCGCTTTGCTTGGCAACACCGATGCGCCTTTGAGCGCGCGCATCAGCTCTATGATCGCGCTGCAACACATTCCCGGCCGGGTGGCTGCGCCGCTGCTGCGCAGCGTGCTCAGCGACCCGAGCGAAGACATTCGGCTGCTGGCCTATGGTTTGCTGGACAGCCAGGAAAAACGCATCAACCAGTTGATCGACGACGAGCTGAAAATCCTGCATCAGGCGCAGAAAGAAGAAGGCTTGGAAACACCCGGCCCCAGAACGCTGGAGAGCGCGCAGTGGCTGTCGGACTTTTACTGGGAGCTGATTTATCAGGGTCTGGTGCAGGGGGATTTGCGCGCGCACGCGCTCGGCGAATCGACCCGTTACGCGCAGCAGGTGCTCGATGGGCAGCCGCAGCACCCGGCGCTGACGCTGCGCCGGGCCCAGTTGCTGCAGGCGCAAGGTCAGCTTGAAGCGGCCGAGCAGGCCTACCAACACGCGCGCGAACTCGGCCTGCCGGCCACCCGGGTGCTGCCCTACCTGGCCGAATTGCATTTCGAGCGCGGCGACTTCGCCGGCACCCAACGTCTGATGGCTGAGCTGGCCCAGTGGGGTGCGCTGCCGCGTCTGCGCCCGGTGATCGATTACTGGAACCCCCCATGACATTTCCCCGCGCCGATTCTGCCGACATCGCCCTGCTGCTCGAAGGCACTTTTCCCTACGTCAGCGGAGGCGTCTCGAGCTGGGTCAATCAAATCATCCGGGCCTATCCGCAGTACCGTTTTGCGCTGGTTTTTCTGGGCAGCCGGCGCGCCGATTACGGCGCTTTCAAATACGCCCTGCCTGCCAACGTGGTGCACTTCGAGGAGCATTTTCTCTACGACGGCGTGCTGCACGGTGAGCGGCCGACCGCACGCCCAGGCGATGCACAGGCGTTTGAACTGGCAGCGCGCATGCACGACACTTTCAGCCCCGGCACCCCGGTGGAGGAAACGCTGGCCGCCTTCAAATGCATCGCTGCGGACATTTTGCCGGGGGGCAAGCTCAAACTCGCCGACTTCCTGCACAGCGAGCGCTCCTGGAACATCGTCTGCGATCGCTATCGGCGCTTTTGTGCCGATCCGTCTTTCGTCGATTATTTCTGGACCGTGCGCATCATGCACGGGCCGCTGTGGATGCTCGGCACGGTGGCAAAAAATCTGCCGGCGGTGCGCGTCTTGCACACCATCTCGACCGGTTACGCCGGCTTGCTGGGCGCTTTGCTGCACCAGACGCGCGGCACACCGCTGATTCTCTCCGAGCACGGCATCTACACCAAAGAACGCAAGATCGACCTGTTCAAGAGCGAGTGGATTCGCGACAACCGCAACGTGTTTCAGCGCGACTCCAGCGAGCTGTCTTACTTTCGCCAGATGTGGATTCGCTACTTCGAATGGATGGGGCGTTTTTGCTACGACGCGGCAGACCCGATCATCGCGCTGTACGAAACCAACCGCCTGCGCCAGATCGCCGACGGCGCGCGCGCCGAGCGCTGCTTCAACATCCCCAACGGCGTCAACCTCAAACACCTGGCACCACTGCGCGCGCTGCGCCCGCTCACGCCGCCGCCGGTGCTGTGCCTGATTGGCCGCGTGGTGCCGATCAAGGACATCAAAACCTTTATTCGAGCCATGCGCAGCGTGGTCAATCACATGCCGCAAGCGCAGGGCTGGATTGCCGGCCCGGAGGATGAGGACAAGGCCTACGCCCAGGAGTGCCGCAACCTGGTGCAGAGTCTGGGTCTGCAAGAGCAGGTTCATTTTCTCGGTTTTCAGAAAATCGACCAGTTGCTGCCCAAGATCGGCCTGTGCATTCTGTCGTCGATCAGCGAAGCGCTGCCGCTGGTGATTCTGGAGGGCTATGCCGCTGGCGTGCCCACCGTTTCGACCGACGTCGGCTCGTGCCGACAGTTGATTGAAGGTCTGACCCCCGAAGACAAGGCCCTGGGGCACTCGGGCGCGGTGGTCAACCTGGCCGACCCGCAGGCGCTGGCCAGCGCAGCCCTGGCGCTGCTGGGCGACCACGCGGCCTGGCACGCCGCCAGCTTGGCCGGCATTGCCCGGGTCGAGCGCTATTACACCGATGACATGATGCTGCAGAGCTATCGGCAGGTTTACGAAGGCGCGCTGCAGCGCAGCGCGGCAGAACGCTGATGGCTGGCATTGGTTTCGAGTTGCGCCACCTGCTGCGCAAAGACACGCTGCTGGGCCAGACGCAGGCCTACGTCTACGCCGGCGTGATTGGCTCCGGGCCCTGGGTGTTCTCCATCATCGGCATCTTGTTGATCGGCATCTTCAGCGCCGCCGTGGTAGAGCCGGCCGAGCTGGTGACGCAATTTCAGACGTCGGTCACCTACCTGGTGGCCTGCAGCCTGATTCTGACCGGCCTGGTGCAACTGGCCTTCACCCGCTTTGTCTCGGATCGGCTGTACGAAAAAAAGAACGATCTGATTCTTCCCAACCTGCATGGCCTGCTGCTGATCGTCATCACGCTCGCTGGCCTGCTCGGCAGCGTCGCGCTGTTCGTTTTTTTATCCGAACTCGGTTTGCTGTACCGGCTGCTGATGCTGGCCGGTTTCGTGCTGCTGTGCGCGGTCTGGGTGATGACGGTTTTGCTCTCCGGCATGAAGCGCTACAAGGCCATCGTGCTGCTGTTTGGCGCCTCCTATGCCCTGATCGTGTTGTTCGCGCTGGCCTTGCGGCCCTACGGCCTGGAAGGGCTGCTGGGCGGCTTTGTGCTGGGCCACCTGGTTTTGCTGGCCGGCATGTGGGTTTTGACGGTACGCGAGTTCAGCCCGCAGCCGCAGCCGCTAATCCGCTTTGACTTCGCTCAGCGCGACCTGCTGTACCCGAGCCTGATGGCGATTGGCCTGCTCTACAACCTGGCGGTCTGGATCGACAAGTTCATGTTCTGGTACTTCCCGCCCACCTCGGACCCGATCATCGGCGACTTGCGCGCCTCCTTGATTTACGACCTGCCGGTGTTTCTGGCCTACCTGTCCATCATCCCCGGCATGGCGGTGTTTCTGGTGCGCATCGAGACCGATTTTGTCGAGTATTACGACAAGTTCTACAGCGCGGTGCGCGGCGGCGGATCGCTCGAACACATCGAGCACATGCGCGACGAGATGGTCTACTCGATCCGCCAGGGCCTGAGCGAGATCGGCAAGATTCAAACGCTGGCGGTGCTGTTGACTTTCATCGCCGGCCCGGCGCTGTTGCGCGTGCTCGGCATTTCGGAGTTGTACCTGGAACTGCTCTACATCCAGGTCATAGGCGCCAGTCTGCAAGTCGGCCTGATGGCGATTCTGAACGTCTTTTTCTACCTCGATCAACGCCGCATCGTGCTCTTTCTGTGCGCCCAGTTTCTGCTGCTCAACGCCTTGTTCACTGCCTTCACGCTGTGGTACGGGGCGGCCTTGTACGGCTACGGCTTTACACTTTCGGTGCTGCTGACGCTGGCAACCGGTCTGGTGTTGCTCTCGCGTCAGCTCAACCGGCTGGAGTACGAAACCTTCATGCTGCAATGAGCGCTTAATCCAACCCGCCCGAACGCGATTGTCTTGCCTGCCCCACATGACGCCCCCAAGCACCCCAACGCCTGCCGACCTGCCCGAGGTGACGATCTCGGAACAGGGGTCGCTGCGTTTTTTGCACCTGGGCAGCGAATGGGTGCAGGGTTCGATGCGGCTGCGCGCGCCGTTTGCAATCGAGCTCGACTATGTGCAGCGCATGCTGGCCTGGCTGCTGTTCGTCGAGGCCGACTCCTTGGCGCAGCGCCACGCCATGCAACTCGGACTGGGCGCTGCGGCGCTGACCAAGTTCTGCTACAAAAAATTGGACATGGAATGCACTGCGGTAGAAATCAACCCGCAGGTGCTGGCGGCCTGCCGCGCCTGGTTCAAGCTGCCGCCCGAGGGGCCGCGCCTGCGCGTGCTGCTGGCCGACGCCGGCGCAGCAATACGCCAGCCCGAACACGCCGCCACGGTGGACGCGCTACAGGTCGACCTGTACGACCAGCATGCCGCCGCACCGGTGCAAGACAGCGCCACTTTTTATGCCGACTGCCGCGCCCTGCTGCGCGCCGACGGTGGCATGACGGTGAACCTGTTTGGCCGCGACGCCCGCTTCGAGCACTCGCTGCAACGCATCGTCAGCGCCTTTGGCGCACGCGCGGTCTGGGCCTTTCCCCCCACGCGCGAAGGCAACACGGTGGTGCTGGCTCTGCGCCAGGCCACGCGCCCCACGCACGCGCAATGGCAGGTGCGCGCTGCGACGGTACAGGCACGCTGGGGCTTGCCGGCGCCGCAATGGCTGCCGCTGCTCAAACCCATTGTTGAATAATCCGCCACCCCACCGCACGGCCAGCGCCCGGACCGACCCCGCCGGCCCGCTCGACTGGCGCAGCCTGGTGCATTGGCTGCACGCCGACGGCGTGATTGCCGCCGACGAAGCCGAGCGCACCATTGCCCGCTGCGCCCTGGCGCACAGCGCGCAGCACCCGCTGCAGCGGCTGGCGGTGGTGGGCATGGCGCGCGCCTGTGACGGCCAAGTGCTCGACGTCGAGGCGCTGACGCAATGGCTGGCGGCGCGCAGCGGCCTGAGCTATTTGCGCATCGACCCGCTGAGAGTCGACGTCGGCAAGGTCTGCGAGCTAATGAGTGCTGCCTACGCCACGCGCCACAAGGTATTGCCAGTGCAGCTCAGCAGCAGCGAGCTGGTTGTGGCGAGCGCCGAACCCTTTGTGCGCGACTGGGTGCCCGAAATCGAACGCCAGACGCGCAAAACCGTGCGACTGGTGCTGGCCAGCCCGGCGGACATTGCACGCTACACGGCCGAATTCTTCGCCCTGGCCAAGTCGGTGCGCGCGGCCAACAAAAGTGGTGCTCCGGGCGGACTCTCCAGCTTCGAACAACTGGTCGAGCTGGGTCGGGCCAACAAGCAGCTCGACGCCAACGACCAAGGGGTGGTGCAGGTGGTCGATTGGCTCTGGCAGTACGCTTTTGACCAGCGCGCCAGCGACATCCATCTGGAGCCGCGGCGCGAACAAGGCGTGATCCGGTTTCGCATCGACGGCGTGCTGCACCGGGTTTATCAGATGCCGATGGGCGTGCTCAACGCCATGACCGCGCGCATCAAACTGCTCGGGCGCATGGACGTGCTGGAAAAGCGTCGCCCACAAGACGGCCGCATCAAGACCCTGCGCCCGAGCCGGGGGGCGGACAAGGGCGAGGAAGTCGAAATGCGCCTGTCTACCCTGCCGACCGCGTTTGGCGAAAAGCTGGTGATGCGCATTTTCGATCCCGACGTCACCGGCAAAGACCTGAAATCGCTCGGTTTTTCTGCCCCCGACGCGCAGCGCTGGGAGGGCCTGATCCAGCGCCCGCACGGCATCGTGCTGG
>BBPE01001073.1_pt1 | contig 11063 bp, 12 predicted proteins | sample 1344301 | NCBI WGS metagenome assembly BBPE01 (sample SAMD00019089, study PRJDB2971) | groundwater metagenome | isolation source: The Cedars highly-alkaline
GTGCAGGGCTACTACGGCGGCTGGACCGACCTGCTGTTCCAGCGCTTCATCGAGATCTGGAGCGGCATGCCGCAGCTCCTCCTCCTCATCATCCTGGCGAGCGTCATCGAGCCCTCGTTCTGGACGCTGCTCGGCTTCCTGCTGCTGTTCTCCTGGATGGGGCTGGTCGGCGTGGTGCGGGCGGAGTTCCTGCGCGGCCGCAACCTCGACTACGTGCGCGCCGCGCGCGCGCTCGGCGTTGGCGACAGCCGCCTCATGTTCCAGCACATCCTGCCCAACGCGATGGTCGCCACGCTGACCTTCCTGCCGTTCATCCTGTCGGGCAGCGTGACCGTGCTGGCCTCGCTCGACTTCCTGGGCTTCGGCCTGCCGCCCGGCTCGCCCTCGCTGGGCGAGCTGCTGAGCCAGGGCAAGAACAACCTGCAGGCCCCGTGGCTCGCCTTCACCGGCTTCGTGGTGCTGGGCGGCATGCTGACCCTGCTGATCTTCATCGGCGAGGCAGTCCGCGACGCGTTCGACCCGCGCAAGCTGCCGGGCGGCGGGCGGTGAAGGGCCTACGTCTCGAACATCCGCGCCGCCCCCCACGCCCGCCTGCCCGCGGCGTCGGCGACCACCACGCGCGCGAACCGGCCGGGGCGGAGCTTGTCGAGGGGCAGCACCGCGCGCGTCAGGCCCTCGCCCACCGCCTGCGCGGCGCGGCTGGCGCGGCCGAGGACCATGATCGCGCTCGCGGGCGAGCAGCGGATCTCCACGCCGCCCTCGCCCCACAGCACGGCCTCGATGCGCGGGCCTTGCGTCGCGTAGTAGCGGCCGGCCTTCAGCGCTTCGAGCAGCGGCTCCGGCTCGTTGCGTTCGGCGCGAACCATCACCCAGCCGCCGAAATGGTCCGGCGTGTGGAAGTGCGCGTCGTCGGTGGCGATGATGCCGGTGTGCCGGCCCTCGGCGAGCATCGCGTCGATCAGGTAGCGGCCGTCGCCGCGGTCGGTGCGGAGGTGGCTTTCGTGGTTGTAGATCTCCACGGCGTGGGCACCGGGGATGTCGCGCGCATCGCCCGGCGTCAGCCCGTTCCAGCCCGGGTGCGGGATGGCGACGAAGGCGCCGGCATCGAGGCAGCGCCGGGCCAGCGCCGCGCCCGTCTCGCCCTCGCGCGTCGGGGCGAAATCGAGCGGCAGGCCGACCGCGAGGATGTGCCACGGCTCGCCCTGCGAGGTCTGCGGCGCGTGCACCTCCGCGCCGAGCAGGGTGGTGAAGTGGCCGCGCCGGAAGCGCCTCGTGTCCGCGATCGGAAAGTCGTACTTGGCGAGGAAGTGATCGGTCAGCGCGAGGAAGTCGTAGCCCCCTGCCGCGTAGGTGGCGCACACCGCCGCCGCGCTCCGCTTGCCGTCCGAGAGGGTCGAGTGGGTGTGGAGGTTGCCCTTGAGGAACCGGCCGGGGCCGTCGAAGACGGGGTCGAGCTGCATCGCCCTGTCTCGCGCGCGGCCGAAGCTCCGTCCAGCCTTGGTTGCGTGACGCGGTGAGCGCGGCGCCGCTGCTTGCCGTCGAGAACCTCTCCGTCGCCTTCGGCACGAAGCAGGTGGTGCGCGGTGTCTCGTTTTCGGTGCAGCCCGGGGAGACCGTCGCGCTGGTGGGGGAGAGCGGATCGGGCAAGAGCGTCACCGCGCTCTCCTGCCTGCGGCTCCTCTCCGGCGCGGGCCACAACCCCGAGGGGCGCATCGTGCTGGACGGCGTGGACGTGCTGCGCGCGCCGGAGCGCGAGATGCAGCGCCTGCGCGGCGGCGTCGCAGGGATGGTGTTCCAGGAGCCGATGACCTCGCTCAACCCGCTCCACACGATCGGGCGGCAGGTGGGCGAATCGATCACGCTGCACCGCGACCTCGCGGGCGAGGCGCTGCGGCGCGAGTGCATCGAGCGCCTGAACCGCGCCGGGCTGCCCAACGCGGAGGAGCGCCTCGGCGCCTACCCGCACCAGCTCTCGGGCGGGCAGCGGCAGCGCGTGATGATCGCTGCCGCGCTCGCCAACGATCCGAGGCTGCTGATCGCCGACGAGCCGACCACGGCACTCGACGTCACCATCCAGGCGCAGATCCTGGAGCTGCTGGCCGACCTCAAGCGGCGGCTGAACATGGCGCTGCTGCTGATCACGCACGACCTCTCCATAGTGCGCCGGCACGCGGACCGCGTCGTCGTGATGAAGGACGGCGCGGCGGTGGAGCAGGGCAGCGTCGCCGATGTCTTCGCGCGGCCCCAGCACCCCTACACGGCAATGCTGCTCGCGACCGAGCCGCAGGGCCGCCCCGCGCCGGTGGCCGAGGGCGCGGCCGAGTTGCTGCGCGGCGAGGAGGTGCGCGTGCGCTTCCCGATCAAGCGCGGCCTGCTCCGCCGCACGGTGGCCGAGGTGCGGGCGGTGGACGGCGTGACCGTTGCCGTCCGGGAGGGCGAGACGCTCGGCCTGGTCGGCGAGAGCGGCTCCGGCAAGACCACGCTGGGCCTCGCGCTCATCCGCATGGAGCGCAGCGAAGGCCGGATCCGCTTCGAGGGAAGCGACATCCAGGGCGTGTCGCGCGGCGCGTTGCGGCCGCTGCGCGCGCGGATGCAGATCGTCTTCCAGGACCCCTACGGCTCGCTCTCGCCGCGCATGACCGCGGGCGAGATCGTGGGCGAGGGGCTGACGGTGCACGCGCGGGAGATTTCGCGCGCCGAGCGCGAGCGGCGCGTGGCGAAGGCGCTCGATGAGGTCGGGCTGAGCGCCGACATGGCGGGCCGGTACCCGCACGAGTTCTCCGGCGGCCAGCGCCAGCGCATCGCGATTGCCCGCGCGCTCGTCCTCAAGCCGCGCCTCGTCGTCCTCGACGAGCCGACCTCGGCGCTCGACGTCTCGGTGCAGGCGCAGGTGGTGGAACTGCTGCGCAGCCTGCAGGAGCGCCACCGCCTCGCCTACCTCTTCATCAGTCACGACCTGAAGGTCGTCCGCGCCATGGCGCACCGCATCGTCGTGATGAAGGACGGGCGGGTCGTCGAGGAGGGCGAGGCGGAGGCTTTGACGCGCAACCCGCGTGAGGCTTACACGCGCGCGCTCATGGCGGCGGCGTTCGAGCTGCGCGCGGAGGAGAGCGATGCCGTCCGGGGCTGACGAGACCGAGGTGGACGCCAAGCATCCCTGGCAGGGCAAGGAGCTGGAGCATCTGCGCGACCTGCTCGACGCCGAGCGTGTGAAGCTCGGAATCCACATCCGCAAGATGAACTCGCCCGGCAGCCCGGTGTACCGCTACGGCGAGAACGTGATCCCCGCCGCGATCATCCTCACCACGTCGTTCGGCGCGACGGCGCTGATCCACTTCTACGTCGGCTCCGCGGTGCTGGCCGTCGGTTGCTGGTGGTGGATCTTCAAGGTCATGCCGAAGGTGCGCGCGGGCGTGTTCGAGCGCACCGCGGCGCACGTTCTGGAAACGCCGCTGCAGTTCGACGTGTTCTGGGCGAAGGGCCTGCTCAGCCTCTACGCGAAGCTGCCGGACGGGCGGGAGCGCGTGGCCACGCGCCGCGACGACTGGCGCGCCTATGTCCGCTCCTTCCACGGGGAGGCCGCCTGATGGCCGTGCTGCTCTCGACGAAATCCGACACGATGATGGCCGCCTGGCGCGATGCGCTGCGCGCCGTGGATCCGTCGCTCGACATCCGGCTGTTCCCCGACGCTGGCGAGCCCGCGGACATCGAGGCGGCGGTGTGCTGGACCCAGCACGACATGGCGGAGCTGCGGCGCTACGCGAACCTCAGGCTCCTCGTCTCGATGGGTGCGGGCGTGGACCATCTGATGCGCCCGCCCGGCCCGCCGCCCGGCGTGCCCGTCGCGCGGCTGGTGGATGCGCGGCTGACACAGGGCATGACGGAGTGGGTGCTGCTGAACGTGCTCCGCTTCCACCGGCAGGATCTGGAGTACCGCGCCCTGCAGGCCGCGCGGGTGTGGCGCGAACTGCCGGCCCCGGAGACGTCCGCGCGCCGCGTCGGCATCCTCGGCCTCGGCGAACTCGGCACGGCCGCGGCCCGCGCGATCGGCGCGCTGGGCTTCCCGGTAATGGGCTGGGCGCGGCGGCCGAAGGCGGTGGAGGGCGTCGAGGCGTTCCACGGGGCGGACGGGCTCGACGCGATGCTCGCCCGTACGGACATCCTGATCTGCCTGCTGCCGCTCACGCCCGACACGCGCGGTGTGATTTGCGCGCGCACGCTGGCGCTGCTGCCGCGCGGCGCCTTCGTCGTCAACGCGGCGCGCGGCGGGCACGTGGTGGCGGAGGATCTGCTCGCGGCACTCGACAGCGGCCACGTCGCGGCCGCGGCGCTCGACGTGTTCGAGCCGGAGCCTTTGCCCGGCGACCACCCGTTCTGGTCGCACCCGCGCGTCCTCGTCTGGCCGCACGCGGCGAGCATCACCATCCCATCGAGCGCCGCGCCGCAGGTGGTGGAGAACATTCGCCGCGCCCGCGAGGGGCGGCCGCTCGTCAACCTTGTGGACTTCCAGGCGGGCTACTGACGATGCGCTTCGCGACGCTCACCCCCGAGACGATGGATGAGCGCCAGCGCGACATCGCCGCGCGCATCGCGGGCAGGCGGGGCGGAACGGGCCGGCGAGGCCCGTTCAACCTTTGGCTCCGCGCACCAGAGCTGTGCGACCGCCTCCAGCGCGTGGGCCAGTACGTGCGTTACGAGGCGACCCTGCCGCAGCGCCTCGTCGAGCTCGCGATCTGCGCCGTCGCGGTGGAGTGGGGCGCGAAGCACGAGTGGTATGCGCACGCGCGCTTCGCGGTGGAGGCGGGCCTGGATCGCACGATCCTTGAGGCTGTGCGCGACCGGCGCGAGGTCTCCGATCCGGAGGAGGAGGCCACCGTGCTCGCCTTCTGCCGGGAGCTGCACCGCGACCGCCGCGTGTCCGACGGAACCTTCGCCCGCGCGCAGGCGCTGTTTGGCGAGGCGGGCGTGGCCGAGATCGTCGGCGCAAGCGGCTGCTACGTCGCCGTGTCCATGGCGCTGAACGTCGCGGAGGTGCCGCTGCGCGAGGGCGTAGAGCCGTTTGCTATCCCCGGCTGATCCGCCGCTCCGCCCACACCCAGGCGACGAGGCCGGGCAGGTAGAGGACGAGGTCGCGGATGCGGCGCGTCACCGCGAGGGCAGCGCCCGTCGCCGGGTCCATGCCCAGCAGCACCGCGATGCCGACGAACCCCGCCTCCTGCACGCCGAGCGCGCCGGGGACGAGGAATGCGGCGGAGGAGACGGCCTGGATCAGTGCCTCGATCGCGAGCGCGTCGAGCAGCGAGACCTCGGCGCCAAGCAGCCAAAGCGCCACCCATATCTCGAACGCACCCGCCATCCATGCGGCGAGCTGCCACAGGAAGCAAAGTGCGATGGCGCGCGGGCGCTTCCACGCGCGCCGCACATATCCATCAATCCGGCTCGAGTGAGCTACCAGCGCCGCGAGCCGCCCCTGCGCCAACCCGTTCAGCCCCGCCGCCGCGCGACCAAAGAACGACGCGCGCTGCGCCGCGACGAAGCCGAGCGCGAGCGCGAAGCCGAGCGCCAGCCCCGCCGCCAGCCCCGCCCAGGCCATCGCGCCGCCGCTCGTAGCCAGCAGCGCGATGCCCATCAGCGCGAAGACGAGCTGCGAAAGCAGCGACAGCGCCACGTCGAGCAGCAGCCCACCCGCCGCGGGTGCGGCGCCCACGCCCTGCCCGCGCAGCAGGCGGTAGGAGGCGACCTCGCCGCCCACCCGGCCCACGGGCAGCAGCGCGTTCACGCTCTCGCGCACCCACACGTTGAACGTCATCGTGGCCAGACCCGGCCGCTGGCGGCCCGGCATCAGCACGGCCCAGGCCCAGGCGTTGAGCACCATGGCGGGCAAGTGCGTGAGCGACGCGAGCACGAGGCCGAAGCCCGCGGCGGCGAGCAGCGCCGAGACGGCGGAGAAATCCTGCGCCGCCACGATCCACACGCCGAGCGCGAGGCCTGCCGCGGCGAGGAGCAGCCCGAGCCTGCTCAAGCGACGCCCAGCATCTCGGCGCAGCCGCCGCGCGGCGTGTCGCCGAGCGCCTCGAGTACCCGCGCGTCGGTGAGCGCGGCGAGTTCGTCGGCATAGAGATAAGCAGGAACCGCACCCGCGAAGCCGCCGTGCGTCGCCGGGTGGAAGTACAGCTCTGTCACGCCCCCGGGGATCAGCGGGATCGCGCGCAGCAGCCGGTCGGCCGTGAAGCGCCCGCTCCAGGAGAGGCCCAGCACGCGGTCCGGCGCGAGGAGGTTCCAATTCGCCGCGCGCTTGCGCAGCGTGGCGCACCAGGGCTTGAGCGCCCATTCCGGCGTGCGCGGGCTGCTCGGGTCGGCAGCGCGGACCAGCGCGCCCGGCTCCCAGGGCAGCCGGATCGCCCGCACGCCGGCGCCGCTTGCGGCCTGCATCAGCGCGGCGGCGATGAGCGGGTGCAAATGAAAGTGCTTGTGCGCGTTGACGTGGTCGCAGCGCAGGCCGGTGGCTGCGAAAGCTTCCATCTGCGCCGCCACCTCGCTCGCGAGTTCCTTCTTCGCAACGGGGGAGAGAGCGAGCAGGAGGCCGACGGAGGCCATGTCGTCGCGGAACCGGCCGTCCTTCGTCAGCGAGGGCAGCAGCGCCGGGTCGAGCTTCGGCACGCCGTCGGTCAGGGTCAGGTGCAGCCCGACGGCGAGGCGCGGGTTGCGCCGTGCGATCCGCACCGCCTCCTCGAAGCCGGGCTCGGCGACCATGAGGGAGGCGGCGGTGAGCGCGCCGCGCTGATGCGCGCGCTCCACCGCCTCGTTGACCTCGGCGGAGCGGCCGAAATCGTCGGCGGTGAGGATCAGGCGACGGGTGTTCCTCACCGATGCGTGACGGCCTGGCGCGCGTGTCGCAGCGGCGCACGCGCGACAAGTTCCTCCCCGGTCAGCCACAGCTCTTGGGAAAGAACCGGCTTCACCAGCACGAAGCGGAAGTTGTCTGGCACGGCATGGGCGTTCGCCAACTCGACCTCGGTGAGCGAGAAGAACATGCGTTCGAAGCCCGGCGCCACGCGCGCTGCCGTCCCCTTCACCTCAAGGAGCGTCAAGCGCCGCACAAGCTCGGGTGCGGTGGCCAATTTGGCATCATCCGGCCGCCCGCCCGTGTCCGTGCGAACAAGGTCGAACCTGGAAGGAGCCACCATCGCGCCCAGGGAACTCCACGCCGCAACGATGGCCCGCTTCGTGCTCGCGGTCGGCTTCCAAACCCGGGGCGCGTGAACGCCGAGGAGGAACGTCTCGGCGGACCGCTCCACCTTGACTCGTTGAAGCGCCTTGCGGCGTCCGGCTTCAATGCCGGTTTCGCTCTCCGGAGCCATCCCGCCCACCGGCCTTCCCGAAGGGATCCTAGTGCAGCGTCCGAGGCCGTGCCCGTTCCGCCGCATCGGCGATCAGCCGAACAGCGAATGGGTTAGGCTCTCCCTTACGCTGGGGCAGCGGCAGCCCGAGTTCACGAACCGCCCCCGACAGCTCGCCGAAACCGACGTAACGCCCCAGCGCTTCCCCGACCCCGCGGCGCGTCACGTCACCGCGGCTCCAAGCCTCAACCAGGACGGAGGGCACGAAGCCATCGTCGGTCACGCCGCCGCCTTCGCCTTCGCGCGCTCGCGCAGGAAGCCGAAGAACTCGACGCCCTCGCGCAGCCGGCGCACCAGCATCTGCCGGTCGCGCACCATCTCGCCGCAGATGGACGCGATCTTCGGGGCGCGGAAGTAGAAGCGGCGGTAGAAGGTTTCGACGCTGTCGAAGATCTCGGTGTGCGCGAGGTGCGGGTAGGCGAGCGGGGCGATCTGCACGCCGTGCGCGTCCACGTAGTCCGTGTGCGCCGTGTCGAGCCAACCCTCGCGCGCCGCCTGTTCGTAGAGATAGGTGCCGGGGTAGGGCGCGGCGAGCGACACCTGGACCGTGTGCGGATTCGCCTCGATGGCGAAGCGGATCGTCTCCTCGATGGTCTCCTTCGTCTCGCCGGGCAGGCCGAGGATGAACGTGCCGTGGATGGCCACGCCGAGCTCGTGGCAGTCCTTCGTGAAGCGCCGCGCCACCTCCACCAGCATGCCCTTCCTGATGTTGTGGAGGATCTGCTGGTTGCCGCTCTCGTAGCCGACGAGCAGCAGCCGGAGCCCGTTGTCGCGCATCACCTTCAGCGATTCGCGCGGCACGTTCGCCTTCGCGTTGCACGACCAGGTGACGCCCAGCTTGCCCAAGGCACGCGCGATCTCCTCGGCGCGGGGCAGGTTGTCGGTGAAGGTGTCGTCGTCGAAGAAGATCTCCTTCAGCCCCGGGAAGTTCGCCCGGATGTAGCGGACCTCCTCGATCACGTGGCCCACCGACCGGGTCCGGTAGCGGTGGCCACCCACGGTCTGCGGCCACAGGCAGAAGGTGCAGCGGCTCTTGCAGCCGCGGCCAGTGTAGAAGCTGACGTAGGGGTGCTTGAGGTAGCCGATGAAGTATTTTTCGTAGCTGAGATCGCGCTTGTACACTTCGGAGACGAAGGGCAGCGCGTCCATGTTCTCGAGGACCGCGCGTTCCTCGTTGTGGACGATCACGCCGTCCGCGTTGCGGTAGGACAGCCCACGCACCGAGCCCGGGTCGCGGCCCGCGGCGACCTCGGCGACGGTGAAGTCGAACTCGTTGCGGGCGACCCAGTCCACCACCGGCGCGTCGCGCAGCGACTCCTCCGGCTGCACCGCCACCTTCGCGCCGATCAGCCCGACCTTCAGTGATGGGTTCGTGTCCTTCAGCGCCCGCGCAACCTTCACGTCGGAGGCGAAAGAGGGGGTGGAAGTGTGCAGCACGACCTGGTCGAAGTCGCGCGCCATGCGCGTCACGTCGGCCAGCGTCTGGTTGTGCGGCGGCGCGTCCACCAGCTTCGAGTTCGGCACCAGCGCGGCGGGCTGGGCGAGCCAGGTCGGGAACCAGAAGCTTTTGATCTCCCGCCGCGCCTGGTAGCGCGCGCCCGCGCCGCCGTCGAAGCCGTCGAAGGAGGGCGCCTGGAGGAACAGGGTGCGCAGCGTCATGGTGGCGTCGTCTCGCTCATGCGGCCGTCGGGGGCGAGGGCGTAGCTCCGCCCCTGCCACGTCACCCCGGCCCTCCTCCACGCCGTGGCCCAGACGGCGAAGGAAAGCAAGTCGCGGACGGGCAGGAGCGCGAGTCGGGGCCAGGAGTCGCGGCCGAGGGCGCGGTCGGTCCACGCCACCGCGGCGGCGCGCGCGGCGAGCGCCAGCGCCGACACCCCGAGCGTCCAGCCTGTCGGGTGGATCAGCAGCGCGAGCAGCGCCCAGGGCAGGGGGTGCGTCAGCGCCAGGCCCGCGTGGCCGCCCGGGTCGAGCAGGCGCACCGTGCGCGCCCAACGCAGCTCGTGCCGCCACAGTGCGCCGAGCGTCGGCTCGTGCATCACATGCGTGGGCAGCAGCGGCGATAGCTCCACGCGCAGCCCGAGCGCGCGGACGCGCGCGCCGAGCGCGTTGTCGTCCGCCAGCACGTCGAGCAACGCCGGAAACCCGCCGATCCGGGCCAGGGTCTCGGCCCGCAGCGCCATCGTTGCGCCGTAGCAGCCCTTGGCCCGCCCCAGCGCCTCGCCCAGCGCGGCGTTGGGCAGGAAGTGCCACTCGACCCCGAGGGCCGCGAGGCGCGAGGGCAGGCCGCCATCGGCCGCCTCGGCGCGGTAGAGGCAGGTGACGAGTCCGACGGCGGGGTCGGCGAGCGGGGCCGTCACCGCCGTCAGCCAGCCCGGCGGGCAGCGCATGTCGGCGTCGGCGATGACGAGCACCGGGTGCGAGGCGGCGGCGGCAAGATGGACCAGCTGAGAAACCTTTCGGTTCGGCCCCAGAACCGCGCCGCCGGCCAGCAGCCGGGCGGGTGTGCCGCTTGCGGCCATCGCCGCCTCCGCCTCCGGCCCCGCCGGGTCGCGCGGGTCGGCGACGGCCATCACCACCTCGAACGGCGCGGCATGGTCCTGGGCGAGGCTGGACGAGAGATTCGCCCGCAGCCCCGGCTCCGCCCCGTGCAGCGGCTTGAGCACCGAGGCCGCGAGCGCCGGCCCGCCCGGCGGCCGCCGCGCCACCAGCCGCGCCACCTCCCGCGCCGCGAGCCACGCCTGCGCGCACCCCGCCAGCGCCATCACCCCGAGCAGAGCCGCGAGCCACGCCGTCACGCCCGCACCTTGGCCCGGGACGCCGGCCCGCGCTAATCCTGCCGGCGATGCACCGCCCCGCCGCGGCCCTCCTCCTCGTGCTCGGCCTTGCCGGCTGCGCGACGGCCAACGGGCCGACCGACCCCGCCGACCCGTTCGAGGCGACGAACCGCCGCGTGCTCGACTTCAACCTGGCGCTCGACGACCAGGTCATCCGCCCTGTCGCCGAGGCCTACCGCGTGGCGCTGCCCGACGGGATCCGCGCGCGCATCCGCCTGTTCCTCGCGAACCTGAACGAGCCGGTGGTGCTGGTGAACAACGTGCTGCAAGGGCGCTTCCTCGATGCCGGGCACACGCTGATGCGCTTCCACATCAACACCACGGCCGGGCTGGTCGGCATGTTCGACGTGGCCACGCCGGCCGGCATCGCGCAGCGCACCGGTGATTTCGGGCAGACCTTGCATGCCTGGGGCGTGCCGGCCGGCCCCTACCTGATGCTGCCGGTGATCGGCCCCTCGAACCCGCGCGACCTGGTCGGCACGGCGGTGGATGCCGTGGGCAGCCCGGTGGGTCTCGCGACCTCGGCCGTCACCGGCACGATCACCGCGCAGCTCGTCGGCGTGGGGCGCGGCACCGTGGGCGGCCTCGACATGCGCGCGGAGGCGCTGGAGCAGCTGGACGCGCTGCGGCGCGAGAGCATCGACTTCTATGCCCGCCTGCGGTCTGTCGCACAGCAGCGGCGCGAGGCGGAGGTGAACAGCGCGCTGGCGAGCGGCCTCGCCGGCGGCGGACCGGTGCCTGCGGCGCTCGACGACCCCGGCGCCGGAACGGGGGCCGCATCGGCCGCACCCGCGCTCACACCGCCGGCGAGCTTCGGCACCCCCCCGCC
>BBPE01001386.1_pt1 | contig 11063 bp, 6 predicted proteins | sample 1344301 | NCBI WGS metagenome assembly BBPE01 (sample SAMD00019089, study PRJDB2971) | groundwater metagenome | isolation source: The Cedars highly-alkaline
GGCGAGTAGGCAAAGCAGCCGGCGCGGTCGATCTGCGCCTGCGCCACAAAGTTGAGCAGGTGCTCGAACTCGGCCTCGCTCTCGCCCGGAAAACCGGCAATGAAGGTGCTGCGCAGCACCAGCTCGGGGCAGAGCTCGCGCCAGCGCTGGATGCGCTCCAGGTTGCGCTCGCCGCTGGCCGGGCGCTTCATGCGCTTGAGCACATCCGGGTGGCTGTGTTGCAGCGGCACATCCAAGTAGGGCAGCACCAGGCCCTCGGCCATCAGCGGCAAAATCTCGTCTACGTGCGGGTAGGGATAGACGTAGTGCAGCCGCACCCAAGCCCCGTGCGGTCGCGCCAGCTCGCCCAGCGCGCGCACCAGGTCAAACAGCTTGCTCTTGATCGGCCGCCCATCCCAAAAACCGGTGCGGTACTGCACATCGACGCCGTAGGCCGAGGTGTCCTGGCTCACCACCAGCAGTTCCTTCACCCCGGCCTCGAACAGCTTGCGCGCCTCGGTCAGCACCTCGCCCACCGGGCGGCTCACCAAGTCGCCGCGCAGCGAGGGGATGATGCAAAAGGTGCAGCGGTGGTTGCAGCCTTCGCTGATTTTTAGGTAGGCGTAGTGGCGCGGCGTGAGCTTGACGCCCACGCCCTCGATCACCTGTGAGGGACGCGCGGGCAGCAAATCGAGGAACGGGTCGTGCGGCGGCGGTGGCAGGTGCTGGTGCACCGCCTGCATCACTTCCTCGGTGGCGTGCGGCCCGGTCACGGCCAGCACCGAGGGGTGCATCTGGCGCACCAGGTTGGCCCCGTCCTCACCTTGGCGCGCGCCCAGGCAGCCGGTGACCAGCACCCGGCCGTTGGCGGCCAGCGCCTCGCCAATGGCGTCAAGGCTTTCTTGCACCGCCTCGTCGATGAAGCCGCAGGTGTTGACGATCACCAGATCGGCCCCCTGGTAGCTCTTGCTGGTTTGATAACCCTCGGCGTGCAGCCGGGTCAGGATAAGCTCGGAGTCGGTCAGAGCCTTGGGGCAGCCCAAGCTGACGAAGCCCACTTTGGGCGCGGGCCGGGGCGCGTGTGAGGCCGCTGGGGCCAAAGGATCAAGGGTTGCACTCATGCCCCGATTGTCTCAGCTTCGCTGTGGGGCACAGCGAACCGGGGTTGCAGGAAGGCAATCAGCGCTTGAGCCCGAAGGCGGCCAGCATCTGCTCTTGCATCTGCGCCAGCGCGTGCTGCGACTGGCTGTAGTAGTTGCCCAGCATCAGCGGGGCCTGCGCTTTGACGAACTGCTGCCACAGCTCGGGCGTGAGGTCTTTGGCCTGGTCGGCCATTTTTTGCTGCACATCCATGAAGATTTGCAGGTTTTTTTCCAGGTAGTGGCCCATATTGGCCTGCATCGAGTGGCCGTAGAAGCGGATCAGGTTGGCCAGCAGCTTCTCGGAAAACAGCGGCACGCCGGCGCTTTCTTCTTCCAAAATGATTTGCAGCAGGATGCTGCGCGTGAGGTCTTCGCCGCTCTTGGCGTCGCGCACCACGAAGGGCTGCACCCGCATCACCAGCTCCTTGACTTCGGCCAGCGTGATGTAGGCCGAGGTTTCGGTGTCGTAGAGGCGGCGGTTGGGGTACTTTTTGATCACGCGCAGCGAATGGCCGGGCGCGGGCGCTTCTAAAGCCTGGGGGTCTTGCACGGTGCGGGCTTTCTGGGCGGTGGGAAGGCGATAACGGCCTGACACAAGGGAAGTGGGCATGCAACCCACACAGCCCAAGCGGCTTGTGTGAGCCGCCTCCGATTGTAGAGGCAGAGCAGCCGGGGTTGCAGCCAAGGGGTCTGAGCGGCTCGCCCTCATCACCCTAAGCACTGGTCAAGTTTGAGGTTAATCAACAAAACCTACAATTTCACAAATTTCTGAAATAACAGCAAACCATGAATACACCTTTGGTCCAACGCTTCGTGCTGCACTTTGGCGAAATGGGCAGCCGCTGGGGCATCAACCGCACCGTGGGGCAGATGTATGCCCTGTTGTTTGTGTCGCCGCAACCCCTCAACGCCGAAGACATCGCCGACGCACTGGGATTTTCGCGCTCCAACGTGAGCATGGGCCTGAAAGAGCTGCAAAGCTGGGGCTTGGTGCGCTTGCAACACCTGCCGGGTGACCGGCGCGAGTATTTTTCAGCCCCCGAAGACGTGTGGGCGATCTTTCAGACCTTGGCCGAGCAGCGGCGCAAGCGCGAGGTGGACCCCACCTTGTCGATGTTGCGCGATGCGCTGCTGGAGCCGGTGGTCGACCCGGTGGACAAACATGCCCAAGAGCGCATGCGCGAAATGCACGATCTGATTGAACTAGCCACGAGCTGGTTCGAGGAGGTGCGAGAAATGGACCGCGAGCGCGTGGTCGAATTGATGAAGCTTGGCCGCAAAGTGGGCAAGCTGCTTGATGCCAGAGACCGTTTCATTGGAGGCAAAAATGCTTGATTTCCTCGACCCGCTGCTGCTAGCGCGCATCCAGTTTGCCGCCAACATCAGCTTTCACATCCTGTTTCCCACCATCACCATCGGCTTGGCGTGGGTGCTGCTGTTCTTCAAGTGGCGCTACCACCGCACGGCGGATATGAAATGGATGGACGCCTACGCCTTGTGGGTGAAAGTGTTCGCGCTCAGTTTTTCGCTCGGGGTGGTGAGCGGCATCATCATGAGCTTTCAGTTCGGCACCAACTGGCCGGGCTTCATGAACACCTTTGGCAACATCGCTGGCCCGCTGCTGGCCTACGAGGTGCTGACGGCCTTTTTCATCGAGGCCATCTTCGTTGGCGTGATGTTGTTTGGCTTCAACCGCGTCAGCAACCGGGTGCACACCCTCTCGACCCTGATGGTGGCGCTGGCCACCACCCTGTCAGCGTTCTGGATTTTGGTGCTGAGCTCGTGGATGCACACCCCGGCCGGCTTTGAGATGCGCGACGGCGTGGCGCACGCCACCGACTGGTGGGCGATCATCTTCAACCCCTCCTTCCCCTACCGCTTTTCGCACATGATGGTGGCCTCGTTCCTGACCGTGGCCTTCTTGATTGCCGGTCTGTCGGCGTGGCGCTGGCTGCGCGGCGACCGCAGCGCGGCGGTGCTGGCCACCCTGCGCACGGGGGCCTTCATGGGTGCGCTGCTTATTCCTTTGCAAATCTTCATTGGCGACCTGCACGGCCTGAACACACTCAAATACCAGCCGGCCAAAATCGCCGCCATCGAGGCCATCTGGGAAACCGATCGCGGGGTGCCGCTGGTGCTGTTTGGCTTTCCTGACGAAGAAGCGCGCACCACCCACTTTGCCATCGAAATCCCCAAGCTGGCCTCCATTATTCTCACCCACGACCCGGACGGCGAGCTCAAGGGCTTGAACGAATTCGAGGGCAAGCACCCGCCCGTGGCGGTGGTGTTTTGGACCTTTAGGGTGATGGTGGGCATCGGCGTGGCGATGCTGGTGGTGGGCTTTTGGGCCGCGTGGCGCTTGCGCCGCCAAGGCAGTGAGCCCTCGGTGCTGTTGGCGCGCGTGCTGTTTCTGATGACTTTTTCGGGCTGGGTGGCGGTGCTGGCCGGCTGGTACACCACCGAAATCGGGCGCCAGCCTTGGATGGTGCAGGGCTTGCAGCTGGTGGCCGACGCGGCTGGCCCGGTGCCCGGCCCGCAGATCGCCATGACGCTGACCGGTTACTTGCTGCTCTATGCCGTGCTGCTGACGGCTTACATCGCGGTGTTGTTCCGCTTGGCCAAAAAGGCCGGCCCGGCTGAATTGCTGGAGCCCAAGCCGAAGGCTCCCGAGCCACCCAGCCCGACCCTGCCCGTAACTGCATTGGAGCCCAAAGGTGTTTGACATGCCCGACCTGATGACGCCAGCCGGCTGGTTGCCGCTGGCCTTCTACCTGCTGCTCGGCCTGAGCATGCTGGCCTACGTGATTCTGGACGGTTACGACCTTGGCGTGGGCATCTTGCTGCGCCGCGCCACCGATCCGGACAAAGACGTGATGATTGCCTCCATCGGCCCCTTTTGGGACGCCAACGAAACCTGGTTGGTGCTTGGGGTGGGCCTGCTGATGGTTGCGTTCCCGCTGGCGCACGGGGTGGTCCTGACCGCGTTGTACCTGCCGGTGGCGCTGATGCTGTTCGGCCTGTGCCTGCGCGGCGTGGCGTTCAAATTTCGCTCCAAGGCCGCACCCGAACACAAGGCGGGTTGGAACCAGGCTTTCTGGGCTGGTTCGCTGATTGCCACGCTGGCCCAAGGCCATATGCTGGGATCGATGGTGCTGGGTTTTGCCAGCGGCTGGGCCGCCTTTGCCTTTGCCAGCCTGATTGCCGTGTGCCTGGTGGCGGGCTACTGCTTGCTCGGGGCCGGCTGGCTGATCTTCAAGACCAGCGGCGCGCTGCAGCAACAGGCGTTGCGCTGGGCCAAGGCCAGCCTGTGGTGGACCGCGCTGGGCGTTGCGGCGGTGTCGCTGGCCACGCCCTTTGCCTCCGAACGCATTTTCGACAAGTGGTTTAGCCTGCCTTGGGTGGTGCTGCTGGCCCCGATTCCGCTCATGACGCTGCTGCTGTTTTACCTCATCTGGCGCAGCCTAGAGCGGCTGCCAACCCGGTTGCAGCAAGGCAACGAGTACGGCACTGCGGTGCCCTTTGCGGCCACAGTGGGCATTTTCCTGCTGGCGTTTTACGGCTTGGCCTACAGCCTGTTCCCGTATTTGGTGATCGATCAAATGACGCTGTGGCAAGCGGCGGCCTCGCCCGAAGCCCTCTGGCTAATTTTCCTCGGCGCCTGCGTGATGCTGCCGATCATCATCGCTTCGTCGCTGTTTGTGTACCGGGTGTTTGGGGGCAAGGCACAGATAGCGGATTACACCTGAGGCCGGCAGGGTAGCGGGGGTGGCAAGCCATCAGCTTGGCGCAAGGCGGCTGTGCTAGCTTTGTGCGCTTGGCTTCACCCTTCTACCCATACCGCCCATGAAACGCCTACAAAACAAAATCTGCCTCATCACCGGTGCCGCCCAAGGCATCGGGGCCGCCACCGCCCTCAAATTCGCCGCCGAAGGGGCCACCGTGGTGGTCTGCGACCTGCGCCAGAGCGCCATCGACGAGGTGGTGGCTCAGTGCCAGGCCCTGGGTGCACAGGCGCTCGGGCGGGTGCTCGACGTGACGCAACGCCCCCAGGTCGATGCGCTGGTGGCCGAGGTGTTGCAGCAATACGGCCGCATCGACGTGCTGGTCAACAACGCCGGCATCACCCAAGACGCCCGGCTGCAAAAAATGAGCTTGGAGCAGTTCGATCGCGTGCTCGACGTGAATTTGCGTGGCGTCTTCCATTGCAGCCAGGCGGTGGCCGATGCCATGGTGGCGCAAGGCGCAGGCGTGATCCTCAACGCCTCCAGTGTGGTGGGGATTTACGGCAACTTTGGCCAGACCAACTACGCCGCCAGCAAGTTTGGCGTGATCGGCTTCACCAAAACCTGGAGCCGCGAACTCGGCCCCAAAGGCGTGCGCGTCAACGCCGTGGCGCCGGGCTTTGTGGATACCCCGATCCTGCGCACCATCCCCGACAAAGTGCTCAAAGAGATGGAAAGCCGGGTGCCGCTCAAGCGGCTGGCGCAGCCGCTGGAAATCGCCAACGTCTATGCCTTCTTGGCCAGCGACGAGGCCAGCTACGTCAATGGCGCGGTGCTTGAAGTCTGCGGCGGCATGACGGTTTAAGCCAAGTCGAAAATTTACGAACGAACCCTCAGCCCCAAGCTGAGGTTTGGGGCACTGGCAACGCGGCTTCTAACTCGTTTCTGCCAAATGGCAGGCGTATCATGGCTGGGCACCCAAACGCGAAAGCCCACACCATGACCGCCCCGCCTCGCCTTGACCCCAATCCGGCCCCAAATTCGGCCGCAGCGCCTGAGGCCACCCCCGCGGCCCCTGCTGCCACTTCCAGCAGCCCGCCATGGCACACCCTGAGCGCGCCAGCCTGTGCGCTGCAGCTCGGCGTCGAGTCCGCGCCGGGCCTGAGCCCACTAGAGGCCGCGCAGCGCCTGCAGCAGCACGGCGCCAATAAGCTCGCCGAACCGCCACCGCGCCCGCTCTGGCGCGGTTTGCTCGATCAATTCAAGAGCATGCTGATCATCATCTTGCTGGTCGCCGCGGTGCTGGCCGCCTTCATCGGCGACTTCAAGAGCGTGACCGTGATCCTGGTGGTGGTGTGCTTCAACGCCGTGCTGGGCTTTTGGCAGGAGTACCGGGCCGAGAAAACGCTTGCGGCCTTGAAAAAAATGCTGGCCCCCCTAGCGCGTGTGCGCCGCAGCGGTCGCGTAGAAGAAATCGAAGCCAGCACCCTCGTTCCCGGCGACGTGGTGCTGCTCGAAGCCGGGGACCGGGTTCCGGCCGACGGCCGTCTGCTGGCGGCGCACAATGTGGAGATCGACGAAGCGGCCCTCACCGGCGAGTCGCACACCGTGGGCAAAGACGCGGCCTTCGTGGCGCCGCTGGCGGCCCCGCTGGGCGACCGCCTCAACATGGCATTCATGAACACCGGCGTCACGCGCGGGCGTGCCGAGCTGCTCGTCACCGGCACCGGCATGGGCACCGAGATGGGCCGCCTGGCCGACATGCTGGCCAAGGCCGAAACCGGTGCCACCCCGCTGCAAAAGCAGATCGATGGGCTGGCGCGCAAGCTGGTGCTGATCGCCGCCATCGTGGTGACGGTGATTTTTACCCTCGGCATGTGGCGCGGCGATGAACTGGCCAACCTGCTGCTGACCTCGCTGGCGCTGGCCGTGGCCGCCACCCCCGACGGCCTGCCGGCCGTGCTCACCGTCACGCTGGCGCTGGGCATGTTCGCAATGGCGCAGCACCGCGCCATCGTCAAGCGCATGACGGCGGTCGAAACCCTGGGCTGCACCACCGTGATCTGCTCCGACAAGACCGGCACCCTGACCCTAAACCAGATGAGCGCGCGCAGTCTGGTTTTCAGGCAGCGCCGCTTCACCGTCTCGGGCGAAGGCTACACCGCAGCGGGCCTGATCGCTGCCGCCGATGCCGCCGACCGTGCCGCCCTGCCCGACTTCCTGCCCCTGCTGCACCCGGCGGCGCTGGCCAACGACAGCCGCATCCGCGACGGCCGCCTGATCGGCGACCCGACCGAGGGCGCGCTGCTGGCCTTGGCGGCCAAGGGCGGGGTCGATGCCGAAGCGCTGGCCGCGCACAACCCGCGCATTGCCGAAATCCCCTTCGATTCGGCGCACAAATTCCAAGCCACCTTCCACCACGACGGCGAGTGGGTGCGCATGTATGTCAAGGGCGCGCCCGATGTGCTGCTCACGCGCGCCAGCCGCCAGCTCAGTGACGTGGGTGAGGGCGAGGGCGAAGCCGCGCTCGATGCGGCTTTCTGGCAGACCGAGAACGAGCGCCTGGCCAGCCAGGCCATGCGGGTGCTGGCGGTGGCCACCAAAACCCTGCCAGCGCGCGACTTCGACCCCGCCGGCGAGCTGATGCAGCACGCCCAGGAGCTGACGCTGGTCGGCCTGGTGGGCCTGATCGACCCGCCGCGCCCGGAGGCGCGCGAGGCCATTGCGCAGTGCCAGCACGCCGGCATCCAGGTCAAGATGATCACCGGCGACCACCGCATCACGGCGGCGGCGATCGCGCGCGAGCTCGGCCTGCACGGCGAGGTGATCGAGGGGCGCGAGCTCGATGCGCTCAGCGTGGAAGCGCTGGCGGCGCGCATCGACCGCATCGCCGTGTTTGCCCGCGTGGCGCCCGAACACAAGGTGCGCATCGTGCAAGCGCTCAAGGCCGACGGCCACGTCACCGCCATGACCGGCGACGGCGTCAACGACGCCCCGGCGCTGAAACACGCCGACATCGGCGTGGCAATGGGCATCACCGGCACCGAAGTCACCAAAGAAGCCGCGGTGATGGTGCTCACCGACGACAACTTCGCCACCATCGTGCGCGCGGTGCGCGAGGGCCGCGCCATTTACGACAACATCGTCAAATTCGTGCGTTTTCAGGTCTCGACCAACATCGGGGCCATGCAGACCGTGCTGGGCGCCAGCCTGCTGGGACTGCCCACACCCTTTACGGCGGTGCAGATTTTGTGGGTCAACATCATCATGGACGGGCCGCCCGCCCTGAGCCTGGGGGTGGAGCCGCCGCGCACCGGCGTCATGGACGAGCCGCCGCGCCGCCCCGATGCGCGCATTTTGAGCGGCAGCCGCATTGCACAACTGTTTTTTTATGGTTTCTGCATGACGGTCGGCACACTGGCGCTGTTCTGGTACGCCCAGCCCAAGGGCGAGACCTATGCGCTCACGCTGGCCTGGACCACTTTCGTGCTGTTCCAGTTCTTCAACCTCTTCAATGCCCGCAACGAACATGGCACGGCCTTCAACCGGCAACTGTTCACCAACCGCTGGCTGTGGATGTCGCTGGGGGTGGTGATCCCGTTGCAGATCCTGGTGGTGCACTGGGGGCCGCTGCAGGCTTTCTTCAACACCACCGACCTGAGTCTGCACGACTGGCTGCTGGCCACGGCCGTAGCCGCCAGCGTGCTGGTGCTGGAAGAGGCGCGCAAGCTGGGGCTGCGGCTGTGGCGTGGTGGCAAAGGCCGCGGCGCTGCGGCGCACACGGCCTTGGCGCAACCCAAAACCCCGGCCTGATGCGCCGGGCCAGATACGCCCGCCCGCTACCACGCGCGGGCCCTGCAGCCCACACTGGTTGCGCCCCGTCGCACCCCGATCAGCGTTTTTTCTTGCCCGCCACCCCGGCCCGTGGCGGCAGCCCGGTGTGCTGCGTCAGCAGCGTGCCGGGGCGCACCGGCGTGCTGTTGCTGCGCCGTGGGCTCTGGTAGCCGCTGGGGCTGCTGCTGGGTTGGAAGCTGGGAATCAGGTGCTGGCGCCCGTTGCCGATCAGGTCGGCGCGGCCCATGGCTTTGAGCGCCTCGCGCAGCAGCGGCCAGTTGGCCGGGTCGTGGTAGCGCAAAAAGGCTTTGTGCAGGCGCCGGCGCCGGTCGCCCTTGACGACATCCACGCGCTCGGCGCGGGCGTCACGGTGGATGCCCTTGAGCGGGTTGAGCCCGCTGTGGTACATGGCGGTGGCGCTGGCCATGGGGCTGGGGTAGAAGGTCTGCACCTGGTCGGCGCGAAAGCCGTTGCGCTTGAGCCAGAGCGCGAGCTGCATCATGTCGGCGTCGCTGGTGCCGGGATGCGCGGCGATGAAGTACGGGATCAGGTACTGCTTCTTGCCGGCCTCGGCGCTGTACTGCTCGAACAGCTTTTTGAAGCGCTCGTAGCTGCCGATGCCGGGCTTCATCATTTTCGACAGCGGCCCGCCCTCGGTGTGCTCGGGCGCGATCTTGAGGTAGCCGCCCACGTGGTGCTGCACCAGCTCCTGCACGTACTCCGGGCTTTGCACCGCCAGGTCGTAGCGCAGGCCGGAGCCGATCAGCACCTTTTTGATGCCCGGCAGCGCGCGCGTGCGCCGGTAGATCGAGATCAGCGGCCGGTGATCGGTGTGCAGGTTGGAGCAGATGCCGGGATAGACGCAGCTCGGTTTGCGGCAGGCGGCCTCGATCTCGGGGCTCTTGCAGCCGAGACGGTACATATTGGCGGTGGGGCCGCCGAGGTCGCTGATGACGCCGGTAAAGCCCGCCACCTGGTCGCGGATTTGCTCGACTTCGCGCACGATCGAGTCTTCGGAGCGGCTCTGGATGATGCGGCCTTCGTGCTCGGTGATGGAGCAAAAGCTGCAACCGCCAAAGCAGCCGCGCATGATGTTGACGCTGAAGCGGATCATCTCCCAGGCCGGGATTTTGGTAGTCCCGTCGTGGCGGCCGTGTTCGTCGGCGTAGCTCGGGTGCGGGCTGCGCGCATAGGGCAGGTCGAACACCCAGTCCATTTCGGCGCTGCTCAAGGGGATGGGCGGCGGGTTGATCCAGACCTCGCGCGCCGTGGCGCCGCTGCCGTGCGCCTGCACCAGCGCGCGCGCGTTGCCGGGGTTGGTTTCCAGGTGCAGCACGCGGCTGGCGTGGGCGTACAGCACCGGGTCGGCGCGCACCTGCTCGTAGCTGGGCAGGCGGATCACGGTGCGCTCGCGTGCCGGTGCGGCGGCCTTGGTGCGCTGGGCCAGCGGGGGGTGGAGGGTGATGGGTTTGACCTCCCAATTTACCGTTCGCCCTGAGCTTGGCCCGTCCTGAGCTTGTCGAAGGATCGAAGGGCTCGCTAGGGCTTCGACAGGCTCAGCCCGAACGGGGGCAGGAGCTTCGACCTGCACCTGCACCGTTCGCCCTGAGCTTGGCCTATCCTGAGCTTGTCGAAGGATCGAAGGGCTCGCAAGGGCTTCGACAGGCTCAGCCTGAACGGATGTTTCTTCTTTCGAACAGCTCGCCCCGCGCGCCTGCGCCTGCTCGCTGGTGCTCAGGTAGGGGCTCAAGTGCGCTTCCACGCGGCCGGGGCGATCGACTTCGGTCGAATCGAGCTCGATCCAGTCCGGCGCGCTGCTGCGGCGCACGAAGGCGGTGCCGCGCACGTCGGTGATCTGCTGCACCGGCTCGCGCCGCGCCAGCCGGTGCGCGATCTCGACGATGGCGCGCTCGGCGTTGCCATACAGCAGCAGGTCGCACTTGGCATCGACCACGACCGAGCGCCGCACCTGGTCGCTCCAGTAGTCGTAGTGGGCGATGCGGCGCAGCGAGCCTTCGATGCCGCCGAGCACGATCGGCACATCCTTGTAGGCTTCGCGGCAGCGCTGGCTGTAAACGATGGCGGCCCGGTCCGGGCGCTTGCCGCCCACGTCGCCAGGGGTGTAGGCGTCGTCGGAGCGGATTTTGCGATCGGCCGTGTAGCGGTTGATCATCGAATCCATATTGCCCGAGGTCACGCCCCAGAACAGATTGGGCCGCCCCAGCAGCTTGAAGGGCTCGGCGCTGTGCCAATCGGGCTGGGCGATGATGCCCACGCGAAAGCCCTGCGCCTCCAGCACGCGCCCGATCACCGCCATGCCAAAGCTGGGGTGATCGACATAGGCGTCGCCGGTGACCAGCACCACGTCGCAACTGTCCCAGCCCAG
>BBPE01000296.1_pt1 | contig 11056 bp, 8 predicted proteins | sample 1344301 | NCBI WGS metagenome assembly BBPE01 (sample SAMD00019089, study PRJDB2971) | groundwater metagenome | isolation source: The Cedars highly-alkaline
GGGTCAACAATCGGTTCGACACTCTGTTTGTTTTAGGACTCTTCCCCAACTCGTAGATGCGCCCGGTATGCGTGATGCCGGTCTCTAACAGCTACTCTATTCAATGGGTTTCATATACGAATTCTGGAAATTAACCGTCGTTAGCGCATTCTCTAAGATTATGACCCTGGAAGAAAGCCGATGAGAAAAGGAAGGGATCTGACCGAGGGGCACATAGTAAGGAACATCACCTACCTCTCCTGGCCCATTGTTGTCTCCGCCTTGCTGCAGACGACGGTAGGGATTGTGAGCACCATGATGGTGGGGGTTTTGGGCCCGCAGCCGCTGGCTGCCGTCGGGATGAGCAGCTTTATCCTCATGCTCGTCATAGTCTTTGTTATGGCCATCTCCACCGGTGCTCAGGCACTGGTAGCCAGATATACCGGGGCTAAAGACCCGGAAGGGGTGACCCGTGTTGTTGACCAGTCCCTGGTATTAAGTGTAATATTGGCCGCGGGCATGATGGCCCTGGGACTGGCACTCTCACCAGCCCTTCTCCAAATCATGGGTGCCGGGGAAAATGTCCTCGCATTGGGGGTGCCATATCTGAGGATAATCTTCGGGGGCATTCTTTTTATGATGCTTGACTTCATCATTATCTCCATTCTCCAGGGTGCCGGGGACAGCCGCACACCGCTTAAGATACTGCTCTTGATCAATATACTTAACATAGTTTTGAACTATCTGCTGATCTTTGGAATCGGGTTCTTTCCCCGGCTGGAGGTAAGGGGTGCTGCCTGGGGGATGGTTATCTCCAGGATCGTAGGAGCAATCGTGGGAATGTGGGTCTTGCTGAGCGGACGCTTTGCTGCCCGGACAGATATCCTGCGTCGCTTCAGGATTGAACCGGCATTGATGAGTCAGATAGTGCGCATCGGGTTTCCTGCCGGGCTCCAGGGGCTGGTGCGCAGTGGGTCTGGAATCATCCTCCTGAGGTTTGTCGCCAATACAATCCACGGCACTTACGCCGTTGCCGCCTTAACTGTTGGACTGCAGGCTGAAGCGATTTCCTTCATGCCCGGATTCGCCCTCGGCACGAGCGCCACGATCCTCGTTGGCCAAAACCTGGGCGCCGGGAAGCCCGATCGAGCCGAGAGAAACGGCCTAGCCGCCACATGGATAGCCGCTATCGTAATGTCCTGCATGGGCCTGCTTTTCTTTATCTTTGCCGAGCAAATTATGAGCCTCTTTACTGAAAGTGCGGACATAATCGGCATTGGTGGCGACTATCTCCGCATAATGGCCTATTCGCAACCCTTCCTGGCCATGGTAATGGTTTTCTCCGGAGGGCTGCGGGGGGCAGGGGATACCAGAACGCCTCTGATATACAGTATTATTCACTCCTGGCTGATACGCTTACCCTTGGTATATGTCCTGGGATTCGTGCTCAATCTACAAACTACCGGCATCTGGTGGGCAATGACGCTATCTACCGTCACTCAGGGGCTTGCTACCTGGTGGAAGTTCCAGCAAGGGCATTGGCAGAAGATTAAGCTGTGAGTACCAGTCGCTTTGCTCCATTGAAAAATGAAAGGTGCAAAGTGCAAATTTATTTCGGTCATTTTCTCTTAATTTTGCATTCTGCATTGAGCCACTGCGTTTAACATTCAGGAGATTTCCGCTGTTCCGCTGAAGGTAAAATTATCTATCTTGAGCCCTGGAACGCGACTTCCGCCAAAGAATCCTTCTACAATCCTGGTCTCCCTGGAGATCAATGATACCTCAGAAAAGGCCCTCAGGATGCTATTGGTAAACCTGAAGTTCTTTACTGCCCCTCTGACCTTGCCATCCTCAATGAGAAAAGTCCCGTCGCGGGTGAGTCCGGTGATCGTAGTAGAGACCGGTTCCACCACGTTAGTATAATGAAACCGCGTCACATAGATCCCTCTCCTGGTGGAGGCGATCATCTTTTCGAGCGAGGAATCCCCTCCCCTCATGAACAGGTGAAGCGGCATGGGTCCATAGGTATTGGGGGCAGGGAGCCCATGGCCGGTGGACTTTGTTCCCTCTTTTCCGGCAGTATAGGAGTCGAAGACCACCCCCTTAGCTATGCCGTTTTCTATCAGGACGACCTTCTGTTTGGGCACTCCCTCAAAATCAAACGGAATCGGCATTCCCTGAGGGTTAAGGCCATCGTCCCAGATGGTGATGTTTTCTCCCACGATCTTTTGTCCCAGCTTGCCGCACATAAAACTTCGACCTTCCTGAACGGCTAAGGCGCCAAGCCCGATGTAGCCCAAGAAAGCCACCAGAGTCCCGACGGCATACGGCTCTAAGATGACGGTATATTCGCCCGGCTCAAGCGAGATAGGGGTTGTGCTACGGGCACATTTTCCAATCGCCTCACCCGCCAGCATCTGAGGGACGATATCGGCGACATCCTTTGAGAGGTGATAAGCATACCCCGAGGCGTCATTGTCGCCTGTGACCACCAGGTTGAGTTCGGCCTGTGTTAGCCTTTGCTCCGCCCAGAGCCCCAGGGAGTTAGCAACGATGAGATCGGTTGTTCCTGTGGAGAAGGCCCCTGAGGCGATGACACCATTCTTTTGTGCCTCGCTGATAATTTGTCGGACTGCCTCTGCCCTCTCCATGGGGGAAAACTTAGCGCTACGCTCGACAAATGTATCTACCTTAGCGTATTCAGCAGGCGAGGGCAGGGACCTGAAATGAGGGTTTTCAGGCTGAGTTTCGGCAATCTCCAATGCTTTATCCACCGCTGTCTTTAGTGATTGCTCATCAAGCCTGTTGGTGGAAACTGAACCTATTCTTTTCTCCGAAGCCACCCTTATGGAGACGCTGGCATCTCGTTCCGCCACGTTTTGATGGATGAAATTGTTGGCAAATCTGGTTAACGCTGAATCCTCTCCGATATAGAGAATTTCAGTCTGATCAGCTTGGGAATAATCTAGAATCTCTGCAAGTAAGGCTTTGATCATCGCTTCATCACCCCCACTCTTATTTCCCGGAATCTGGCTGGAGCCGTTCCGTGTCCCACATGCATCATCTGGGAGGGCTCTCCTTTGCCGCAGTTCGGCGTTCCCCACATCCGCCAGTGGGCTTTATCACAGACAGCATCACATGAACCCCAAAACTGGGGTGTAATCCCGGTATAGGTGGGGTTCTTGATTATTCCGCCAAGCTTGCCGTTCTTGATCTCCCAGCCTATTTCCGTCCCGAATTGGAAGTTCAGCCTCTTATCGTCAATGCTCCAACTGCGATTGGTCTCTATGTAGATGCCCTCGTCGGTATCAGCAATCAGATTCTCAAACCTCCAGCCTCCCGGCTCCAAATTGATGTTGGTCATTCTAACGAGGGGTATCCTGTTCCAGCCGGAGGCTCTCATTGTGCCATTGCTCTGCTGGTCTAGCCTAGCTGCTGTTTCTCGAGAGGTGAGATACCCGACAAATATCCCGTCTTTGACGATCGGTATCCTCTGGGCTGCCACACCCTCATCATCGAAGCCGAATGTCCCCAGGCCGCCGGGAACGGTGGCATCGGCAACGATGTTGACCACATCAGATCCATAGCGGAAGTTGCCCAGCTTCTCCGGCGTCAGAAAGCTTGTTCCGGCATAGCTTGCCTCGGTGCCGAAGACCCTATCGAGCTCAATGGGATGCCCGCATGATTCGTGCACCTGCAATGCGAGCTGAGAGCCATCGATGATCAGAGTAGTTACCCTTGAGGGGCACTGCGGAGCGGCTAACAATTCCACTGCCTGGGAAGCCACCCGGGGAGCATTCCCTACCAGATCAAGGGACTCGATGAACTCATATCCGGCGGTGGCGAAGTTTCCCCGGAAGGAATTGGGATATGATCTAATCTGAACCTCACCATCTCTGACCGCCGTTGCGGCTATCCCTCCCCCACACCCGATGATCTCCTGGGAGATGTAAGAACCCTCCGTATTGGCAAATATCTTCTTCTCCCCGCAAAGGCTCGTAAAAGCCTGGGAGATGCGGATACCCTTCTCCTGTAACAGCCTATCCGCCTCAAGCAAGAGATCAACCCTCTTTGCCAGGGGAACGGTGAAGGGATCAATCTTGACCGGTGTGCGGTAGTTTCCAACCACCTTCTCAGCGGGGCTTAAGACCACGTTCTCCCTTTTCGTGAGGGCGCTTGCCCGGGCAATTTTCACCGCCAGGTCCGTGACGGCCTCGATCTCCCCCCTTTCTATTCTGGAGGTTGAGGCGAATCCCCAGGCGCCGTCAACGATCACCCGCACCCCACAGCCATGGCTTTCGTTATATTTAAGCACCTCTGCTGCCCCGTTTTTCACCTCCAGAGCCTCCGATCGGCGTTCCACTACCCTCACCTCGGCGAAAGTAGCCCCCTTCACAGTTGCCATATCCAGGGTGCTGTCTACTAAATCCCTCAAAGCGAGCCTCCTTTCTTCTTTTCAGTAAACCATATCTTGATACAGAAGTCAAACATTTCCATCGTAATCGCTTAGGCCGAGAGGCCACCGCAACCGCGGAGACGACACAAATAGCCCAAACATGATGTGCGCCGGCCATGCCACTTACGGCATATAGCCTTTGTCGAAGATGAATTCAATTTGACAGTTGACTTTTCCTCTGGCTTATGCTATTCTATTTATCAGTGAAGGTCGAAATGTCCAATCAGGTCAACAATCGCTATTACTTCTTTAGTTACTATTGGTTTAGCAGCCCTCGCGGTGGGCCTGGGAGGACATGACCAAAAAACCGTATAGATAACACCACCTTCGAAACATCTTAACCCTCCCGGCCGGGAGGGTTTTTTTATTTGTAACTACCCAGCCTGGTTCGCCCTGAGCCTGTCGAAGGGCTGTGCATGGTTCGACAAGGCTTCGGCGTGAGCTCAGCCGAAGGCTCACCACGAATGCCATGACGGGTGAGTAGTTACTTTTATTCATCAGCGCCTATCAGGACTCAGCCAATACGGCCTGCTGAAAGCTGACCGCTGAACACTTATTTAGGGGGGAAAACAATGACGATCAAGGTAGAAGAAAGTAACCAGACCAGGAGTTGGGCCTGTCCTGAGATTGTTGTTGCTGGACTCGGGCAGAAACTGCTCTTTGCCAGTCGTGAGCACAAGTCGGCGGGAACGGCGGTAGACATCGGTGGAGTCAAGGTGGGCCTCCTCGAGGTTGTGGTAATGGCCGGACCATGCTCGGTTGAGAGCGCCGGGCAGATACTACGCATCGCCCAAGAGGTCAAGCAGGCGGGGGCCACCATCCTGCGTGGCGGTGCCTTCAAACCAAGGACCTCACCCTATGACTTTCAGGGGTTAGGGAGGGTCGGGCTAGAATACCTTCGAGCGGCTTCCTCCGAGACCGGGCTTAGAGTCGTCACCGAGGTCGTCGATCCCCGAGACGTTGAGCTGGTGTGCGAGTACGCCGATTGTCTGCAGATCGGTTCTAGAAACATGCAGAACTACTCGCTTCTGCGCGAGGTAGGAAGGTCATCCAGGCCGGTGTTGCTCAAGAGGGGGATGTCAGCTTCGTACAGGGAGTTCCTGCTGGCGGCGGAGTATATTATGGCGGAGGGTAACGACCAGGTGGCACTCTGCGAGCGCGGCATCATAAGCCTATCTAAAGAGCTGCGCTTCACTCTGGATCTCAACGCGGTGCCTTACCTTAAGGCGATGACTCACCTCCCGGTGATCGTCGATCCCAGCCATGGCACCGGCAGCGCACCTCTCGTAGCAGCTATGAGTCGGGCTGCCATCGCCTGTGGTGCCGATGGGCTTATTCTAGAAACGCATTACTCGCCTGAGGATTCGATTAGTGATGCTGCCCAGACGATATCGACCGGTGAGTTTGCGCGGCTGATGAAGGTGCTGGCCGCAGTGGCCGATGCGGTGGGGCGAAAAATATCGCTTACCCTCTCTCCCTAACCCTTGAGCACCGCTGCAATTCGCTCAAGTGCCCAGTCAACAATCTCCCCGGTGATGATCAGCGGCGGTGCAAATCGGATGATGCGATCGTGGGTTTCTTTGCACAGCACTCCTTCTTTCATCAGTTTTTCACAGTACTGCCGGGCACCGCCCACTTCGGGATGAAGTTCCATGCCGATCAGCAATCCTTTTCCCCGGATCTCCTTGACCTTATCGCTATTGATTTGTTTCAGACCTTCCAGGAAATAGGCCCCCATCTTGGCTGCATTTTCAATCATGCCCTCTTCAATGAGCACCCTTAGTGCTGTTCGGGCAATGGCGCAGGCCAGCGGATTGCCGCCAAAGGTGCTGCCGTGTTCCCCGGGCTGGAGCACACCCATCACCTCCGTATTCGACAAAACGGCCGATACCGGATAAAATCCTCCAGACAAGGCTTTGCCGATGAGGGTGAGGTCGGCCTCAATGCCATCATGCTCCTCCGCCAGCAGTTTGCCGGTGCGGCCCAGGCCGGTCTGAATTTCATCCAGTATCAGCACAACATTATGTTTTTCGCAAATGGCTTTTGCTTGTTTGAGATAACCGGCGGGGGGGATGATCACGCCGGCTTCACCCTGGATCGGCTCCACCAGAAAGCCGACGGTGTTGGGGGTAATGGCCGCCTCTAAAGCTGCGCTATCGCCAAACGGGATGATTTTAAAGCCGGGCGTAAACGGCCCGAATCCTTTTCGGGCATTTTCATCCGAGCTAAAACCCACTATGGTGATAGTTCGGCCGTGAAAATTGTGCGCGCAAACAATGATTTCAGCCTGGTTCTCTGGCACCCCTTTTACCTTATATCCCCATTTGCGGACAGTTTTGATCACCGTTTCCACAGCCTCGGCCCCGCTGTTCATGGGGAGCACTTTGTGAGAGTTGGTCAACTCGCAAAGCTCCCGGTAAAACGGCCCCAATTGATCATTTCGAAAGGCACGTGAGGTCAGTGTCAACCGTTTGGCCTGATCCATCATGGCCTGCATGATTTTGGGGTGACAGTGCCCCTGATTGACCGCAGAGTATGCCGACAAACAGTCCAGATATTTATTGCCTTCCACATCCCATACCCAGACCCCTTGGCCGCGAGTCAGGACAACGTCTAAAGGCTTATAATTATGCGCCCCCAGTTCCTGCTCCAGATCGATATAGTCTTGTTGCTTCATTACCACACCCCCTCATGGTACCGCATTCATGGGAAGATTATGCTTCTTTCCGAACTCCGATAATATTTCGCCTAACTTCGGCGTTCCGATCTCCTGAAGCTCATAATAGACCCTGGTATTCGGTTTCTTGATGTCAATGATCTTGCTCAAGTTGATGGGTGTGGCAACAACCACCGCATCACAATCGACCTTGTTAATGGTCGCCTCCAGATCCTTTAGTTGCTGTTGGCTGTAGCCCATTGCCGGCAGGAGTGCCCCAATATGCGGATAGTGTTTGAAGGTTTCGGTAATGCTTCCGACGGTATAGGGCCTGGGATTTACCAGATCTGTTGCGCCGTACCGCTCGGCGGCAACCGTGCCCGCACCGTATCTCATTTCCCCGTGCGTTAGAGTCGGGCCGTCTTCGATGACAAGCACTCTCTTTCCCTTGATTATATCTGGATTATCAACCCGAATCGGAGAGGCGGCGTCAATTACGGTTGCATTTGGATTTACCCTGGCAATACTCTCTCGTATTTTCAGGACATCCGCCGGAGTGGCACTGTCCATCTTATTGATAACCACCACATCGGCGATCCGTAAGCAGATTTCCCCGGGATAATATGAGACCTCATGGCCCGGACGATGAGGGTCGGCAACAGTTACCATCAGGTCGGGTCTGAAAAATGGGAAGTCGTTGTTTCCCCCATCCCAGAGGATGACATCGCAGCCTTTGGGATCTTCTTCCGCAGCCTTTAAGATGGCCTGATAGTCCACTCCTGCGTAGAGAACGTTTCCGCGTACAATGTGCGGCTCGTACTCTTCCATCTCTTCAATGGTACAGTTGTGCTTCTCCAGGTCGCCTAACTCGGCAAATCGCTGTACCCTCTGGGCAACCAAATTGCCATACGGCATGGGGTGACGCACAACAACAAGTTTTAAGCCCCTTTCGGTCAGAAACTCTATAATCCTTCTCGAGGTCTGGCTTTTGCCGGAGCCGGTTCTCACGGCACACACTGCGATAACCGGTTTCTTGCTTTTGAGCATCGTGTCCCTTGGCCCGAGCATCATATAGTTTGCACCAGCGGCATTTACAATGGCACCGACACCCATCACGTGCTGGTAAGAAACATCACTGTAGGAAAAGACACAGTCATCAACATTTAACTCTTTTATAAGCCGCGGCAATTCCTCCTCGGCGTAGATTGGAATTCCCTCTGGATAGAGGCTACCTGCTAATTCAGCCGGGTATTTCTTCTCCGTGATGCCGAGTATTTGTAGCGAACCGGTGAATCCTACCACGTTATAATCTTCGTTGTCCTTGAAACACATGTTGAAGTTGTGAAAATCTCTTCCTGCAGAGCCAATAATCAGTATGTTCCTTTTACGCATAACTAATCCCTTGCTGTCGTTTTCCGGTTTCTAAGCTCGGTTTCAATTTAGACCGAGCCCTCTCATCATATAATCTGCCTGGCATCCTTTGCGTAGTCGAGGTCGTCCGTGACCTCGACGGTGAAGCTCTGTGTCAGGGGCGGCCCAGATTACTTGATCATATTGTCACCACACCATTTTGCTGGACTTACTCTGCCTTCAGGGAATAATCATTGTTCCTGCTTTTCCTTCCAATGCCTCTAACGCTTTGTTTAGCGAGCTTATTATCGTTTTCCTCCCCCCCGCTTTAACGAAGCTAATACCGGCCTCCACCTTTGGCTTCATGCTTCCCTCACCAAACTGGCCTTCCCTCAGGTAAATCTCTGCCTCATCTGCTGTCATACGTTCGATCTCCACCTCATTTACATCACCGTAATTAAGCATAACCTGCTCAACATTTGTTAAAATCATAAATATTTCGGCGTTAATATCCTCAGCCAACCTCGCTGTAGCCAGGTCTTTGTCGATTACTGCTTCGATACCCCGCAGACTTCTGTCCCTTTCTCTCACTACCGGAATACCACCTCCCCCGACGGCAATCACGATTTCCCCATTATCCAGCATATTCCTGATAATTCTCGTCTCCTGGATCTCCAAAGGTCTTGGGGAAGGAACTACGCGTCGATAACCACGACTACCGTCCTTAATCATGTCCCATCCCTTCTCCTGTCGCAGGTTCTGTGCCTCATACAAACCATAGAAGGGGCCAATTGGTTTGGTTGGTTTCCTAAAAGCGGGGTCATCCTTATCGACTACTACCTGAGTTATGACAGTAGTAATATGGCGTTTTAGTCCAACCGCTCTTAAGTGATTGGCTAGTGTTTGCTGGATCATGTATCCAATCGTCGCCTGGGTGGCGGCCACACATACCTCCAGGGGCATTGGTGGTGTTAAACTGCTTGCCACCTCGTTTTGTAGCAGTATATTACCAACCTGAGGGCCATTTCCGTGGGTGATAACCATTTTGTATTTCCCACTGGAGTACATCTTAGCAAGGTGTCGGCATGCAACGCCCACATTTTCCAGTTGCTCCGGTATGCTTCCCCTCTGCCCAGATTGTAAGATAGCATTACCCCCCAATGCTACCACAATGGTCTCTTCTCTCATTTTCCCTCAGCTACAGCCTCAGGCCCCTTTTAAACCCACTTACCTACGGCAAAGTGGGCCAAGTGCCCCAGATACTCTGCTATCAGCGTTCTCATAAAAGTAGCCTTTTCATCGTGTTTCGCTTCCTTCCCGTCAAAAAAGCTCGAAGGCAGGAACATCGCTGCCCCGACACTTCTCATATACGAGTTTAGCACAGATTATATCCTGAATGGCCAGTCCGGTGGAGTCGAAAATGGTTATCTCTGCATCGCTTTCACGCCCTTTCTTTGTACCGACCACGACCTCGCCCAGAGTACCATAGATTTCTTCCACCTTTATCAGACCCTCGCAGAGCGGGACATTGATTTCACCAGAATGAGAAGCCTGCTCAATCTCATCAACTATGATCTTGGCACCCTTCAATAGATCGGACTCCAGCTCCTGCTTGCCTTTCGCATCCGCCCCGATCGCATTGATGTGGGTTCCCGGCTTAATATGATGCTTCTTGACAATCGGCGTTCTTGAAGGGGTAGTTGTAACTACGATATCAGCCTCCGCTGCTTCCTCGATGGTTTCTGCCGGACGGATGTTCAGGTTTAAATTCACCCTCATCTCTTGGGCATATCTCAGGGCGGCATCCCTGTACTGGTCAAATACCTTCACTTCTTTAATTCCCGGAAGCACCTCACTTATGGCCAGCAGTTGCGTTCTGGCCTGCTTGCCAGCCCCTATCATCCCAATGATGGAGGAGTCCCTTCTGGCTAAGTACTTAACCGCCACACCCCCTGCCGCTCCCGTTCTCATATCTGTAATATACGTCCCATCCATGATGGCAAGAGGATAGCCGCTGTCGGGGTCGCAAAGGATAATTGTAGCCACCACGCTTAGCAAATGACGCTTGAGATTACCTGGATACACGCTGACCCATTTCAACCCCGCGCTTCCCTCGATGTAAGCCGGCATGGCTCTAAAATCGCCATGGTATTCCGGCAGGTCTAGATACAACTTGGGAGGCATGAGAACTCTTCCCTCGGCTTTGAGGCTGAAAGAACGTTCAACGGCGTTTAACGCTTCACCCATGTTGAGGAGCTCTTCGACCTCGCTTCTGCCCAGTAATAACACTTTAGCTATGGGCGAGTGCTTAGTCTCCCTGCCCACAGAGTACCGATTATGCCTCAAGGAACACCTCCGCTGGCCTTAGGTCCAGGACATCTCCAGGAACGCTCCTCTCCCTGTGAGTTGGCCTCAATCCCACATCATATTGCCGAATATGGAGCGTTTCACTTACTGTACCACTGAACTCGCAACTTATCAAGCCTTTTATGCCTTGTTATTATGTATAGTCAACTGCATAAATCATTACACAACCTTGGCTGTCATTGCGAGCGAAGCGAAGCAATCCATTCCATCCTGGCTTGAGATTGCGGAGCTTGTTCCGAGCCTGTCCA
>BBPE01000908.1_pt1 | contig 11038 bp, 10 predicted proteins | sample 1344301 | NCBI WGS metagenome assembly BBPE01 (sample SAMD00019089, study PRJDB2971) | groundwater metagenome | isolation source: The Cedars highly-alkaline
GTGCGTGCGCCCCGCCATCACGGTCTCCCGGTGCTCCCGCGCCAGCCGCGCCAGCGCGGCGCACACCGCCGCGAGCTCCGCGCGGACCAACGCAAAGCCCTCGCGCAGCTGGAGCACCAGCGCGGTGTCGAGGATGTCCTGCGTCGTGGCACCCCAATGCACCCACCGCGCCGCGCCCTCGCCGGCGAGCCGTTCGAGCTGCCGCACCAGGCCCACCACCGGGTAGCCCGTGTTGCGCGTGGCCGTGCGCAGCGCCGCGAGATCGAGCCGGTCCACCTCCGCCGCCGCGGTGATCGCCGCCGCCGCCTCGGCCGGCACGATGCCGAGGCGGGCCTGTGCGCGCGCGAGCGCGGCCTCGGCCTCCAGCATGTGGACCAGCAGCGCGCGCTCGCCCATCACCGCGCGCATCGCGTCGGTGCCGTAGAGCGCGCCGAGCACGGCGCCGTCGGCGGGGTTCACGCTCATGCGCAAAGGGCTTCCCTGGCGATCTTGATTGCGTGATTCGCGGCCGGCACGCCGGCGTAGGTCGCGACGTGCAGCAGCGCCTCGGCCAGCTCCTCCGCCGTCGCGCCGGTGTTGGCCATGGCGCGCACGTGCAGGCGGAACTCGCCCTCCTGGCCCAGCGCCGCGAGGATCGCGAGGGTCACGAGCGAGCGGTCGCGGCGCGACAGGCCGGGGCGCGTCCAGACGCGGCCCCAGGCGCCTTCGAGGATGAAGTCGCGAAAGGCCAGGTCGAGCGGCGTCAGCGCCGCCTCGCTGCGTGCGACGTGCGCCTCCCCCAGGACCGCCCGGCGGACGGCCATGCCGGCCTCGGCGGTCGGCGTGCCGGCGGGGAGGAGGTGGTCGAGCAGCGCGGCGGTGAGCGTTTCCGGAGCTTCGTCGTGCGGCAGGTGCGCGCAGCCCGGCAGCAGGGTGAAGCGGGCGGCGGGAAGTCGCTCAGCGAGCGCGCGCGCGGCCTCGACGGGGACGAGCGCGTCGCGCTCCCCCGCGACCACCGTCGTCCGCGCGGCCACGCGCGAGAAATCCGTCGCTTCGCCCAGCGCATGGAGCGCCGCGAGGAAGGCGCGCGGGTCGGTGCCACGCTGCATCGCCGCGACACGGCGCCCGCCCGTGCCAAGCGGCTCGCGCACCAGGTCGGGCAGCAGCGCGTGGGCGGCTTCCATCCCGCGTTCGCGCACCGCCGCTTCGAACGCGGCGCGGCCCGGCGGCGGGGCTGTCGCGCCGCCGGTGAAGCAGGCGGCGACGGAGCGTGTCCGCTCCGGGTCGCGCGCCGCGAACTCCAGCACCACGCGCGCCCCGAGCGAAGCGCCGGCCACGTGGGCCGAGGCGACCCCCAGCGTGTCGAGCACCCGCGCCGCGCCATCGGCGAGGCTGGCCAGCGTCACGCCTTGCAACGCCGCGGACATGCCATGCCCGGGAAAGTCGCAGCGCACCACGCGAAACATGCGCGCCAGCACCCTCGCCTGCGCGTCCCAGAGTCGCAGGTCGGTGCCGAGCGCGTGCAGGAGGAGCAGCGGTTCCCCGCCCGGCGGCCCTTCCTCGATGACGTGCCAGCCCTCCACGAACAGCGTGCGCATGGCGCGGGCGTGAACCACGCGCGGCGCAGGTTGCCCATCCCCCCGGCGGCGGGGAAGCTGCCCCGCGGCCGCCGTCCTCGCCCCCGCGCTGTTCGTGCTGCTCTGGTCGGGCGGGTTCGTCGCCGTGAAGCTGGCGCTGCCCCATGCCGAGCCGCTGACGCTCCAGGTGATGCGCTGCGCGGGCGTGCTGGTGTGCCTCGCCCCGCTCGTGCTGATCCGCCGGACCAAGTGGGCGCGCGGCGCGGCCCCCGCCCACCTGGTCCGCTTGGGGTTGGTCGTCCAGTTCGGCTCATTCGCCGCGACGAACCTCGCGCAGGCGGACGCGATCAGCCCGGCGGGCCTCGCGCTCGCCATCGCGCTGCCAGCGATTCTCGTCGCGCTGCTCGCCGCGGGCGTGGCGGGCGATCCGCCACCGACGCGGCGCGTGTGGGTCGGCCTCGGCTTTGGGCTGCTGGGCTGCGCGCTCGCGATCCTCGCTGCGGCTCATGGTGGCGCTCGGGGACGGCTTGGCGTTCCGGCCCGGCGGCACGCTCGCCCTTGAGCCGCCGGCGCGGCGCGCGCTGGACGGGCTGGTCTCCCTCGCGCTGACAGCCGCGACCGGCGCGCCGCACGCCCTGGCCGCGCTCGGCCGGCACGGGCGCCTCGGTGTCGCCCGCCCCTCGGGTGCCTCCGCCTGGATGATTGACGTCGTGCCGCGCACGGGCGAGGCCGGCGTCGCGATCCTCGTCACCGATACGCAGGCGCGGCGCGCGCCGACGGAGGACGCGCTGGCCCGCGGCTTCGGCCTCACTCCCGCGGAGGCATCGCTGGCCGCAAGCCTCGCCGCCGGCTCCTCGCTCGCCGAGCACGCCCGCAAGCGGCGCATCGCGATGCCCACGGCGCGCACGCATCTCGCCCACGTGTTCGAGAAGACCGGATGCCGGCGGCAGGCCGAGCTTGTCGCGGTGCTCCTGGCCTTGCAGGGCTGACGCGACGCCGCAGCGTGTATCGCGCCTGCCCGCCCCGGTTGGCGAGCGCGATACCCGCTGCGGCGAGCGGCTGGAGACGGAGAGCTACTTCGGCGAGGCGCTCGGCCGGCCGCCGACGCGCTCGGAGGACCCGCTGGGCGATGGCCCGCGCGCCGGCACAACGCTGGTCGGCCCGCCCGAGACAAGCACATGCACCGGGCGGCTACTCGGCTTCGCGCAAGGGGGCACGGGCGGCGTGCTGCTCCGCAGCCACGCATGGGCGGACCGCGCGCAGACCCTGAACGCCTTCGAGCTGTTCGCCCGCCGGGCCATGCCGCGCCTCCAGGGCAGCCTGCGCCTGTCACAGGAGCGCCGCGACGGGTGCGCCGACAGCCGTGAGGGCATCTTCGCGCCCAATCTCGAGGCGCTGAAGCAGGCCTCCACCGACGCGGGCCACGCCGTGCCCGACATGCGGCTCCAGCGGCCGAGCGAGCGCGAGACGCAGCCCGGCGCGCAGCTTGACGGGGGCAGGGCAGGGGGGCACCACCCACGTCGCACATGCTCCCGCCTTCATGAAACGCCACCCCACCACTCTGCGCGCCCTCTTCGCCTCGCTCCTCGCGCACCGCCAGCTGGTGTGGCGCCTCGCGGGCCGCGAGTTCGGCGCCCGCTTCCGCGGCAGCGTGCTCGGCCTGGGCTGGGCCGTCGCCGTGCCGCTGCTGACCGCGGCCGTGTACACCTTCGTTTTCTCGGCCGTGTTCCAGATGCGCTGGGGCCAGCAGCCGGCGGGGGCGGGGCATTTCGACTTCGCCCTCGTCCTTCTCGCGGGCCTCGCCGTCCACGCGGTCTTCGCCGACTGCGTGGGCCGCGCGCCGATGCTTGTCGTGGGCAACGCGAGCTACGTCACCAAGGTCGTCTTCCCGCTGGAGGTGCTGCCTTTCGTCGTGCTGCTGAACGCGCTGGCCAACGCCGCGATCAGCCTCGCCATCGTCGTCGTCGGCACGCTCCTGCTGCGCGGCGAGCTGCACGCCACGGCGCTGTGGCTCCCGCTGGTCTTCGCGCCCTACCTGCTCTTCGTCGCGGCGCTGGTGCTGGCCATCTCGGCGGTCGGCGTGTTCCTGCGCGACATCGGCCCGGTCGTCGCGCTGCTGGTCACGGCGAGCCTGTTCCTCACGCCGATCTTCTACCCCGTGGAGGCCGTGCCGGCCGGGATGCGCGCGGTCATGTGGCTCAACCCACTGACGCTCATCGTCGAGCAGGCGCGCGCGGTGCTGGTGTTCGGCCAGGCGCCGGACCTGGTCGCGCTCGGCCTCTACGCCATCGCCGCGGCCGCCGCGCTGTGGGGCGCGTTCTGGGCGTTCCAGAGGCTGCGCCCGGGCTTCGCCGATGTTCTCTGACGATCCCCGGCCGGCGGTCGCCGCGCGCGGCCTCGCCAAATCCTACAGCGTGTACGCGCGCCCGGCGGACCGGCTGAAGCAGGCGGTGTGGCCCCGCGCCGCTGCCGCCCTGCGCCGGGTCGGCCTCGACCCCCGCCCGCGCGCCTTCTTCACGGAGTTCCACGCCCTCGCGCCGCTCGATCTCGAGGTGCGGCGCGGCGAGACGGTGGGCGTGATCGGGCGCAACGGCTCGGGCAAATCGACGCTGCTGCAACTGGTCTGCGGCACGCTGACGCCAACCGCCGGCCACGTGGAGACGAGCGGCCGCGTCGCCGCGCTGCTCGAGCTCGGCTCCGGCTTCAACCCCGAGTACTCGGGCATCGAGAACGTCTTCCTCAACGCGAGCATCCTGGGCCTGTCCCGGGATGCGGCGAAGGAGCGCCTCGACGCGATCCTCGCCTTCGCCGACATCGGCGACGCGGTGCACCAGCCCGTGAAGACCTACTCCTCCGGCATGGCGATGCGCCTCGCCTTCGCGGTCGCCGCGCACGTGGACGCGGACGTGCTGGTGGTGGACGAGGCGCTGGCGGTGGGCGACGCATCCTTCCAGCAGAAGTGCCTGCGCTGGCTGTCGCGCTTCCGCGAAACGGGGGCGGTGCTGTTCTGCTCCCACGACATGAGCGCGGTGACCGCCTTCTGCGACCGCGCCGTGTGGCTCGACCGCGGGCGGCTGCGCATGGAGGGCAACGCACGCCGCGTCACCGAGGCTTACACCGCCTTCGCCTCCGCCGAGGAGATGGGCCTGGGCGAGGGCGCGGTGAAGCTCGCTACGGCCGAAGCCGCGGGCGACGAGCCGGGGCCCGGGGCGGCAGGCGGGGCGGAGGTGAACGCCGCGTCCGCCGTGCGCGAGCAGCTTGCCGCGAGCCAGAGCTTCGGCAGCCGCGACGCCGAGATCGTCGCCGCCGACCTGGTCGCCGCGGACGGCGCGAAGCTCGCCGTCATCCGCGGCGACGAGGCGGTGGAGCTGCGCCTGCGCGTCCGCGCCCACCGGGACGTGGAGGCGCTGATCGCCGGCTTCCACGTGAAGGATCGCCGCGCGGTGGCGGTGGTCGGCGACAACTCCTTCCACACGCTGAGCGCCTCGCCGCCCTCGCTGCGCGGTGGCGAAGAGGCGGTGGCGCGCTTCCGCTTCCGCCTGCCCTGGCTGATGACGGGCCGCTACTTCCTCACCGCCTCCGTCGCCTCCGGCACGCTGCTCAACCATGTGCAGCTCCACTGGGTGAACGACGCGCTGGTGTTCGACGTGGTCGCGCCCGCGCAGAACGGCGTGCTGTGCGCGGTGCCGATGGACCTGATCGCCTTCGAGCGCGCCTGATGCGCCTCGCCGTGGCGACCACCTCCGCGCCGCCCGCGCCGAGCGGGCAGGCGCGGGTGCTGGCGCAGCTGCTGGAGGGCCACGACGTGACGTGGTTGACGGAGGACGCGCTGGCGGTGGCGGACGGACGGATCGTGCGCATGCCGCCGCGCGCGCACGCGGTGCTGCCGGCCATATGGCGCCCGCACGCGCTGCGCGACGCCGACCGCGGCGCCGCCTTCCTCGCCGTCACCCTGCGCCGCGCGCGGGCGGTGGCGCGGGCGGGGCGCGGCGCCGACGCCATCATCGGCTGCAGCGGCTCACCCTTCGACCTGCCCGCCGCCTTCCTCGCCGCGCGCTGGCTCCGCAAGCCGCTGCTCGCGTGGATGTTCGACGACCCCGTGCTGCAATGGGCTCCCGATGCCGGGCCCGGCTACCGCGCCTTCGCGCGCGCGTGGGAGCGGCGCTGGGCCGTGGGCGCGTGCGCCATTGCGCCGAATGAGGTTCTCGCCGGCGACTTCGCCGCGCGAAACACGGCCGCGCCGCCGGCCGCCATCCTGCGCAACCCGGCCGCCGAAGCCGCCTTCGGCCCGCCGGACGCTTCGGAGTGGCCCGGCGTCGCCACGATCCTCTACACCGGCTCGATGTATTCCGCGCAGGCCGACGCGGTGCGCAACCTGTGCGCCGCGCTCGGCCACCTTCCCGGGTTTCGCCTGGTCCTGCGCACGCCGCAAAGCGTGGCGGAGGTCGCTTCGCTCGGCATCGGCGGCCCGGCCGTGGAGGTGCTGCCCGCGCTGGACCACACGGCCGCGCTGGCCGAGCAGAAGCGCGCGCAGGTGCTGTTCCTCCCGCTGGCGTTCGACTCCGCGATCCCGGAGGTGATCCGCTCCTCGGCGCCCGCGAAAGCGGCGGAGTATTTGGCGAGCGGTCGCCCCGTGCTGGTCCACGCGCCGCGCGGCACCGTCGTCGCGAGGATGTTCGCGGGCGGCGCGGGTATCGTCGTGGACGTCCCCGAGCCAGCGGCACTCGCCTGCGCCCTGCGCGGCCTGCGCGACAACGGGCCGGCCGCCCGCGCCGCGATGGCGGCCGAGGCCGGTCGCCGCGCGGAGGCTTATCGGCTCGCCGCCGCGCGCGGGGCGCTGGGCTGCGTTCTCGACAAGGCCCGCTCCGCGTGAGCCGGAAGCGGATCCTCTTCGTCGCCATGCAGGCCAGCCCACACGCGGCGCGGTGGATCGCCTCGCTCGATGGCGACGCGAGCTACGACGTGCACGTGTTCGGCGTGAAGGAGGAGCCTCCGCATGCCGCGCTGCGTGGCGTCACGCTGCACCTTCCGGAGCGGCCACCGCCGCCTCCGCCGCCCGGCGCTCCCCCGCCCGCGCCGCCGCTCCGCCGCGCGGTGCGATTCGCCGGGCTGCTGTTCGACCAGCCGCGTCGCGCGGCCTCAATCGCGGCGCGCAAGCTCAGGGTTCCAGAGCCTTGGCCTGCGGCGACGCCTGCGCCCCCCTCGCCGGGCCTGCCGTTCACGCTGCGCCGGTTCGTGCCTGAGCCGGCGCTGCTCCCAGAGGATGGCTACGCCTTCGGCGCGCGGGTGCCGCTCGGCCCCGAGGGCTGGTCGGCGCCCGCGCTGCACGCCCCGCGCGTGCTGGCGCGCGTGATCGAGGAGCTGAAGCCCGACCTGGTCCATGCGCTCGAGTTCCAGCATGCGGGCTACCTCGCGCTCGCGGCGCGCGACCTGCTCGGCGCCGACAACTTCCCGCCGCTGCTGGCGACGAATTGGGGCAGCGACATCTACCTCTACGGCCGCGACCCGCTGCACGCGCCGGAGATCCGCCGCCTTCTCGCGGCCGCGCGCCTCTACAGCTGCGAATGCCACCGCGACGTGGCCCTGGCGCGCGAGTTCGGCTTCGCGGGGCATGTGCTGCCCGTGCTGCCCAACTCGGGCGGCATGGACCTCGCGGCCATCGCGCACCTGCGCAATCCGCAGCCGCCCTCCGCCCGCAGGAGGATCCTGGTGAAGGGCTACGAGCACTTCGCCGGCCGCGCGATGCGGGCGCTGGACGCGCTCGAGCGCCTCGCGCCGCGACTCGCCCGCTTCGAGGTCGCGCTGTTCCTCGCCACCGCCGAACCCCGTGCGCGCGCCGCGGCGCTGGCCGCGTCCGGCGCGCTCGACATCCGGGTGCTCGACTGGATGGCGCATGAGGACATGCTCGCCGAATTCGCGCGCGCCCGCGCCTATGTCGGGGTCAGCCTGTCCGACGCCATCAGCACCTCGGTGCTGGAGGCGATGGCGATGGGCGCCTTCCCCATCCAGACCAACACCTCCTGCTGCACGGAGTGGTTCGAGGACGGCGCGGGGGGCATCGCGATCCCGCCCGACGACCCGGCGGCGCTCGACGCGGCGATCCTCCGCGCGGTCTCGGATGACGCGTTGGTGGACCGCGCGGCCGTGCTGAACCGGCGCGTGGTGGAGGAGCGCCTGGACCAGCGCGTGGTGCGGCCCAAGGTGCTCGGCTTCTACGCGGAGGCGTTCGCGGCGCTCGGCTGATCAGGCGAGCGCGTTGAGCTCCGTGGCAAGCGCGCGCAGGGCCGGGGGCAGCGCCTCGCCCTCCGGCAGGCCCGGTGCCGCGCGGCGCAGCAGCCGCCGCGCCGGCTCGTCGCGCCGCACCGCCGCCGCCGTGCCGAGCGCGTCGAGCAGTTGCGCGCCCCAGGGGCGCAGCATCGGCAGCAGCGCTTCGTCGCGGGCGCCGGCGCGGGCGTAGAGGTCGGCGCGCGCGTGCAGGCTCTCCGCATAGGGGAAGCGTTCCGGGTCGCGCCGCTCGACCAGGGTGAGCGCCGCGCGGAGCGCGATCACGGGCCCGCGCCGCGCCAGCCGCGTCCACAGGTCGATGTCCTCGCAGATCCGCATCGCTTCGTCGAAGCCGCCCTCCGCCTCCAGCGCGGCGCGGGGCGCGACGACGGACGGGGTCGTGACGCAGTTGTGGTGGACGGAGAGCAGCAGCGGGTAGGCGCGCTCTTCGAGCCCCGGCGCGATGGGCGGCGGCGGGGGCAAGGCGTGCCCGCCCGGCGCGAACTCGGCGTGCGCGGTGAAGCACAGGGTCGCCGCGGGGTTCGCGTCCATTGCGGCGAGCTGGGCGTGCAGCTTCTCCGGCTCCCACCCATCGTCGCTGTCGAGGAAGGCGACGCGCGGCGCGCGCGCCAACGCGATGCCGCGGTTGCGGGCCGCCGCGGCGCCGGTGCCGCCCGTCGTCTCCGCCTCGCGGTAGCGCGCGCCGAGCGCCGCACGCAGCTTCGCACGATAGGCGGGCGTGTCGTCGGTCGAGCCGTCGTCCACCAGGATCAGCTCCCAGTCCTGCTCGCACTGGCCAAGCACGCTGCGGACGGCGCGCGGCAGGGTGTGCGCGCGGTTGCGCGTGGGCAGGACGATGGAGACGCGCGGGGCGGTCACGTGGCGGTCACGGGGCATCTGGGCCGAGCATCAGCAGCCCGTGGCGGCGCAGATGCGGCAGGAACGCGGCGAGCGGGTCGAGCGCGAATGCGCCGAGCTCGGGCGCAAAGCCCTCGCCGATCAGCTGCCGGTGCAGCATGAACTCACCCGGTCGCGGCGTCGGGCCGCGCCACACCGCGTCGTGCAGGGAGAGGTGCGTGCGGGTCGTGCCGCCCAACAGCGCCGCGGCTGCGCCCTCGGCCGCCATGTCACTCGCGCGCCGCCGCCACCCCGCGGCGGAGGTAGGCGCGCCTTCGGCGACGAAGCCGACGTAGTCGCCGCGGCATTGGCGCAGGGCGCCGCCGAGATCGCCGCCGCGTACCGGGACCGCATGCCCGGACAACCCCTCCGGCGCCTGGGATCCGTCGAGCAGCACGAGCGACAGCGGTGGGCTCGCGGTCTCGGCCGCGCAGCGCAGCGCGTGCGCCCGCGCGAGGCGCTGCGGTGAGCCGTCGAGGTGCCGCGCGAGCGCCGCGTAGAACCGGTGCGCGCTGCCATGCAGCCTGGCCCGCTCGACCTCGCTGCGCTCCTCCATCATCGCGATCCACAGCCGCTCCGCCTCGGCGATCGCCTCGGGCCGGTTGCTGCCCTGCTCCGGGTGGATGCGGTAGCGCACGGTGATCCCGGGCATGTGGAACAGGTCGTGCCGCCGCAGCAGCGCGTTCCAGAAGCGATAGTCCTGGGTGAAGCGGTACTCGAGCCGGAAGGGCTCGGCCGATTTCATCACCTCCGCCGGTGCGAAGATCGTGCAGCCGTTCACGCTGCCCGTCAGCAGGGCGCGCATCGGGTGGCGGCGCAGCGCGTCGCGGTCGGCGATCACCGCGCCCATGGCCTCGCCGGCGGGGCCGATGAGGGCGTAGTCGCTGAACAGCACCGCGTCGCGCACGCCGAGGCGGCGGTGGAACTCCACCTGCCGCGCGGTCTTGTCAGGCAGGAACAGGTCGTCGTGGCTGAGCCAGCAGAACACGTCGCCCGTCATCGCCGCGATGCCGGTGTTCAGCGCGCCGGCGACCCCCTGGTTTTCCTGGCGGATGTAGCGGATGCGCGGGTCGCGCGCCTCGTGGGCGATGGCCTCCGTCTCGCCTTCGTCGGGTGAGCCGTCGTCCACCACCACGATCTCGAGCGCGGGCCAATCCTGCGCGAGGGCGGAGCGCAGCGCGAAGCGGAAGTAGTCGCCGCCCTTGTACACGGGCATGACGATGGAGACGCGCGGCGCGGTCACGGGGCGGGCGTGGCCCCGAGCGCGGCGAGCCGGGCCTCGGCATCGAGGCGCAGCAGCCGCTCCTCCTCCGCGCGGGAGACGGCGCGGTCGCAGGCCGCGCGGAGCGCATAGAGTTCGAGGTCGCGGTCCTCCTCGGGCCGCGGCGTGCCGCCCTCGGCGACGCGCTCGCGCTCGGCCAGGACTTGGCGCAGCACGAACGGGCCGCAGGCGACGATGGCGAACCTCGCGAGGCGGTGGCGGCTGCTCCTGATCGCATCGAGCAGGGCGGGGCGCGAGACGACGGCGTCGCGGAGGCGTTGGTTCACCGGCATGTTTCATGCCCTCCCTTCCTGGCGGCGCGCTGGTCTAGTCGCGCGCCGCGCCGCGCTCAAGCGCGGCTGTGCATCGCCCGCCACACGCGCTCGGGCGTCAGCGGCATGTCGAGATGCGGCACGCCCAGCGCGTCGCAGGCCGCGCTGACGATGGCCGGCGGGGCACCGCATGCGCCGCCCTCGCCCGCGCCTTTGACGCCGAGATCGTTGGACGGGCAGGGCACGATGTTCAGATCCACATGCAACTCCGGCAGGTCCGCGGCCCGCGGAATCGCATAATCCTGGTAGGACGCGCTGAGGAATTGCCCGCTGTCCGAATCATAGGCCGCGTGTTCCAGCACGGCTTGTCCAAGCCCCGCCGCGATGCCGCCGTGGCACTGCCCATGCACGAGCATCGGGTTGAGCGGCACGCCCACGTCGTCCACGGCGGCATAGCGCACGACGGCCAGGTGGCCGGTCTGCGGGTCCACCTCGACCTCGGCCACGTGGCAGCCGTTGGGGAAGTTGCATTCCGTGTCGCGCTGGTAGAGCAGTTCCTCGTCGAGCGCGGGCAGGCCGTCGCGGCCCGCCGCGGCGGCCACCGCGTCCCAACCCGCGGCGCGGTCGGTGCCGGCGACGCGGAACTGGCCCGGCTCGGACTCCACGTCCCCGGCCGCGCATTCGAGGAGGTGGGCGGCCACGAGGCGCGCCTTCGCCAGAACGCGCTCGCTGGTGCGCGCGACGGCGACGCCGCCCATCTGCGAGGAGCGGCTGCCGCCCGTGCCGCC
>BBPE01008518.1_pt1 | contig 11038 bp, 12 predicted proteins | sample 1344301 | NCBI WGS metagenome assembly BBPE01 (sample SAMD00019089, study PRJDB2971) | groundwater metagenome | isolation source: The Cedars highly-alkaline
AGTCCGACAAGCCAGTTCCTAGATCGGCTATGGGATACGGAATCCGAGGGCAAGGTCAAAGTGCCGCAGCATTCCCCCACACATAAGCCGAGATAGCGACGCACGTTATGGCATAAGGAGCTAGGAATTAGCGACCACACCATGCAACGAGATCTCTGGACAAACCGCATCGAGGCCACCAACCCACACCCGCCCCACCAAGGGCGAGGCCCAAGCGAACTGCGCCATCCCGCCACCGAGTGTTCTGCGACACCACCGATTCCTTGGCGCAAGCTGCCGCGAACATCTAACGCTATATCATTGGCAACACCTAGTTCGCTGAATGGGACGATGTGACCGAGAACCAATCGGTCGATATCTTCTACTCGTGGCTCTCTGGCGAGATCTCTTGACTCCCGACCCTGTCCATATCCACAACTGTGAGCGCATAACCTTCTTCTACGCCAACCAGCTTTACGATCGTTCCACAGCACATCGTCATGAACGGATGTTCGTTGCGCCACGTCTCCCACGTGACGACCTGCCCGCACTCGGGGCATAGAAGAGCGATTAGTGGCACCTCAGTTGTCCCGATACCACTCGATGCCCGGCTGCGTGCCCGGTTCTGTCGTCGATGAGCCTGATGCTTCCTGCGTTGTCCGCTCCCTTATCGCTGGTACTTCCACAGACGACGACGATACGGACTTCCCCTTTACAACCGTGACGATTTCACGGATCTCGGTGATCACCGCGACCGGCGCGCCCGGCTGAGTCAAAGACGCATCAAATTCGGCCTCGGCTTGCCTAATCAGCTGAGCCACCGAAGCTGCGTCCTGTTCGGAAACGAAGGTCACCACCGGGTCAGTCACTGCCTTTGCCCGCTCCACCTTCTCTACGGTGGGTATGAGCGCTGCGACAGCCGATTCCTTGCTGGGTGCCTGGAAGAAATCCCAAATGCCGACAAACAACGAAGCAATGAGGGCAATGACCAGCCCAATTCGCAGCCAAATGCCAGTCATTCGATCACCTCAAGGATTGCGGTCGTTACCGCTCCTAACTGATTCGCCGAGGTCAAACGGATCAGGATTTGTGTTCCTGGAATCGCCGTCTCTGCAATTCGCACTCGGATGATTCGATTCTGCGTATCACCCGCGCCCCACGACTGGGTGGCGCCTTCAAGAGCGTCTACAGCCGATGCACCAGATGTAACAGCAACCACCGAACTCGCACCACCTTCTGGCCCCGCACGCGTTACGAAGAGGTTTGCTGTTTGCCCAGGTTTACCCACATAGTAGGTCGTTGCGAATGAAAGGACAGCCGGGCCCGTAACGTTGGTAGCTGGTCGATCCACGGCTGCTTCTGCTTCTTCCCGGATGTCACGGAACGCACCGCTAGCGTCAATTGCGCTTAGCCGCTGACCCGTACGCTCGACGACATTCACGCGACCCACTCCACCAGCAGTTGCGCCGCTGCCGCTGAAGCGTTCGATGGCACCAGAACCCTGCTCCGAACCCGTCGGAAACGCGCCACCCTTCTGCATATTAGAGATCAACGGGGTGAAGTCCATGTTGTCCCAGTCGATGGAAGCCATTTGCTCCAGCGTAATGCCACTGCAGTTGGGTCTGCGAGCTCCGCCATGTCGGATCTGGCCGCCATCCGCATGCGCACGAAGCATCTTCGACATTGGGCTCGAGTAACAGCAGTAGCTCTCTCGCGTCTCGAGGCAAACACCGAAGACTCGACGACGGCAGAACGTTCCCGCAAAACTACAATTCCCGATTTCACGCTGCACAGCAAGATCGAATTCCTCCCGGTTGCAGGCCCAGCTCGGGCTTAGGCTCGGCTTGATCTGCATCCTAGCCTCGCTCATAAACCGATCATGGATCTCGGCCATGCTCCCTTCTTCGCCCGTCGCCCCGCCAGTGCCACCGCCCATAACGTTCTCTCGCCCACTGGTCAGTGATTGCGAAAGCGCGCTCAAACTACCACCGCCAGCAAAGGCGGCCCACGAGCCCGTCGATGGTCCTTGACGGCTCATCAACTCCGAAGCGAGTGCGCCTCGATTGATGTTCGTGAAAAGATTCCAGTAACGCTGGTTGGCGTCGGTTCGCGTGGGCTGGCAGCAACGAATCAGCCCCCCTAGCGCTCTTTTGCAGCTGTGCGCCTTCCCGCGAAACACCTGAATACCGCTCGTGTCAATCGTCGGAACAGTGCCGGCAAATGCCGACCCCGAATCAGACTCGAGCTGCTGCGACGCATCGCCGTCATCGTGATCGTATCCCCACTCGTACCCTTCCGTCCTGTCCGGAGCCGTCGTTGGCATAGTTGTCAACTGACCAGAACTCGGTGACACGCGCTTGACGTCAGTGACCATCGCCTGTGCAACCGCAAGACCAGCCATGCCCTGCTGGATCGACATAGCTTCAGTATCGCCGCGGAGATCCTGAGCGTTTCGGCACCCGTCTCCTGAGCACTGGACATCAGGAAGGGAACAACTGTTACGAACCGAAGGAATGAGCTCTGGTTCACTCGCAGTTCGTGTCGTACAGGTAAACATTCGGCTCCATGTAACGCACACCTCTGGATTCAACTCGTCCCTGAGGATGCAAACTCGCCCCCCATTTTCGGCACACGTCCTGTCGCCCTCGAGGGCTGAGCACGTCCGTCCACGGGCTTGGCGGACATCTGGCACAACACAGTTGGTGTTGTTGTCATCGTTCGCGCACACCGTGCAGAACGGAATAGCCTCCGCCACCGCACATGCGGCAACCGATCTAGCGCCCTCCATTTTTTCGTCTTCCGAGTACAAGGGCTTCATGCCAAGGCGCGACGCAAGATTCGCATTGACGGGCTGGCCATCCAGAGAAGCAACCTCAGAAGCACACTCGAACTTCAACGGACAGCCAAACTCCTGCTGATAACGGATCAAGCACGTTCCAGGCCCCTCCACAATTCGCTCCTCGTACCAGTCGCCAGCTTGAAGAACGGCCGTTGCCGTGATCGATAAGGTGGTCGATTCTTCAACTGGCGGACACTTGCTTCCAGGCGGCCTGTTCGCTTCTGGCGGGCAGTCGACCATGGGCGCTTCAGAGAACACCACCGCGCCCTGCCATCCATTCGAAACAGAAGGCTCTTCGCTGCTCACACCAACGCCCGCCGGGAGACCACCGCGGATGTCAATGTCGACCCGGTGACCGCGATAGCGCATTCGATTCGCAAGACCACCAACGCCAAATCCTACGACAGTCCCGCGAAGGTTGGAGACCGTCACCGCCGTATCAAAGACAACTTCAGATTCTTCGCCACGGCCGATCTCTGCAAAAACGACCTCGCGCTGACGACCACACCGCGGGCTATTGTCCTCGTTTTCCTCGCATGTGAACTCGGTTCTCGTCTCAACGATGATCGATGGGCCTCGACGCATCTCAACTATGTCCTTGCAGTCTGAGAAGACACCAGAAAGGCTACCGGATGCACCCGCAATAATTGCCCGCGACGACACATCCCACAGAGCATTGTTACCACCGGCAAGCTCAGATTCTGGCATCGCTTCGGAGGTCACCATCGCCCTCAGCGCTTGACCGCTCGAGCCCTGATCCTGAAGTCCGCTTCTCAGTGCTGCCGCCCCCTCCTGCTCGGCATTGTTTCTGTTGACTCCTGCAGCGCGCTGCGACAGGGCTTCAACCTTAGCCCTATCAGCTCCTGGAGCAATTTCGTTGACACCAACAGTGCCAACCCCCTCGATCGTGATCGATCCCGCTCCTCGTTCTCCACCGCTAGGATCATGAGTCACCCTGGGTGCCTGCTGAAGCAACTGCTTGCCAAACTCAGCCCCCTGATCTCCCTCATCAGAACGAACAGTTCTCTCCTGCGCTATCGCGAGTAACGGAAGCGCAGAAAAAAGTATCACTGAAAGGAGCTTTAGTTTCATGGCATGCCTTACAGATTACGGATTGACGCAGCACTGTTCGTAAGTCCAAAGCACTTGAACCCAGTCTTCACCCACAGCGGGGATATGCCGGAACTCTCGATTTAGGAGGGTGTTTCGTCCCGTCCACTCAGGACCCGAGGTGCGTTGAGGGAGCGGATACATGATCTGAAAGCGATACTGCTGTTTCGGATATAAAAATTTCGGACGATTGCGGCAAACCGCACCCCTCCCATAGGTCTTGTCCATGATTCCGAACCTGTGCAACTTCGCAACCCCTCGCACCGCAGAAAGGCTGGCCTCGCGCACAACCGAAGTCTGCGAAGACGTGTGGCCTGTGAGTGGATACATAGAACCCCAAGATCCAGCACACCAAAAAAGCTGTCTAATCGGCCTACCCACATTCGTCACTGCTGCGTCAGCAAGGCATGCGGCCTGTGCCGCCGGGCTGGAGAAGATAAGCGCTTCGGGATTCGTGAACATCGATAACTCGTCACTGGAAAACGTCGGATCGATTTCCGAGATGAAGAGCATGTCGAAATCAAATCCAGAGTTCCCCGGGCTGCATACCGCACTCGTGAACATGTCGAGCACAGCACCAATTGGAAAAGCGATCATATGGAAGTGTTTGAATCCGCCCATCTGCTCATCCTCGCTGTTCCCGCCCTGACGAAGAGAAGAAAGAGCACCACCGAGGGCTCCTGCAGCCCTCCCCATCGGACCGAGTGATGGGAAACAGAAAGCAGATCGCGTCGACTCTAACAGGTGCGTCGGCTGCCACATGCCATGCACAACGCCTGGTGTAGGGATTCCCAATCGGCCTCGGCAAAGACAAGCCGCGCCTGCCGCGTCTCCGGGTCGGTTTCTCCTACCGCCAAAGTTCGCACCAAGCTGGATTGGGAAGAAGCCACCCCAGTTCAGATCAGTGATGAAACCACCACGAGTCAAGGCTCCTGAATCCGGACATGTCAATCCAACGAGAGCGTGCGCACTCTTGGCAGAAAGAGCCATAATCGCACCTAACATAAGCGCCCTAATCATCGACACGCGCCTTCTCCTTACGCTCCTTCCCGATCAACTCTGAACGAAGGATGGTTAACTCTGGCGGCGCCGTTATGCCCAGTCGCACCTGGCTACCCTGTACATTCATCACGCGCAATTCGATGCCATCACCGATCACTACCGACTCGCCCACTCGTCTTGTCAGAATCAACATGGCATTTCCTTATTTCACTGTGGTGGGATCTCTTCGATCCTAAACTTCAGGCCCTCGGCTGTGACTACAGCCGGGACCAACTGAATATCGAACGTCTTCCTGACTTCTTTCGTCAGGAAGTAAATATGCCTTCCCATCGACTGCACCAACTCGGCGTAACCCTCTAGTCCACCGGTATGGGCTAGCGAAGAGACGAGCAGCATCACGTTCCTTCCCTCGTACTTCGCTATTTGCTGACGTGCGACCGCTACTTGGGCTGGGTCGAGCGGGTCGAAAACGATCAACACCGATGTGAATGGCACCTGCGCAAGGGGGTTGATAACCGTTCCTGCTGTGACTAGCGCCTCACCTGTTGGAAGCGTGATCGTCTCTTCAACAACAAACGAGGGATCAAGCTCACGAACGCGCGCCGTAGATACCCTTCCAACCTCTTGATGCAGGTCCAAGAAGTAACGGTTCAGTGCCCGCTCGCCCGCTCCCTCTGTTGGGATCGATGCTGCTGCTTGCTTGAAGGCTTCGATCATGTCTTGCTCGATCACCGGTACGACGCTGCCAAACTGACCGACGTTACCCCGCCTTCCTCGACCGATCTCCTCTTCGATCCATGCCGGTGAAGTGATACCGGAAACCCACGCGAGAGCGGTACCCTCCTCATCGTAGCGAGCGATCACCGGAACCGCGTCAATCCCTACATCATGGAACGGTTGCGGGTCAATCTCTACGGATGGGAACTGCTTCGCTTCCCCTACGTCAGGAAGCATTCCAACGATGTCTTCAAACAGGTCGGTAATCTTCTGCCCTTTTTTAACGCCACGGAACACAATGACTGTGTCCTGCCGCTCCTGGGACATCAGCACGAGCTGCCTGATCTCCTCGCGCGGCATCGATTGAGAAACGAATACCCGATAACGTAGTGGACGTTTAATCACGTATTCATGGGCTTCTCCTGTCGCCTCGAGCATAGCCTTCCCCTCCTGCTCGAACATCGCCATCGAATCCTTGATCGCACGATCAGTCGACTCTCGAAAAGTCCTCAGCACATCGGAATACGTCTCTTTAGCTTCACGAGTAATCTGGGGAGCCGCTCGTGCTATCTCACTCGCCGCCTCATTTTTACTGGCCTCTTGCAGGATTTTCGAGGCTCTCTGGGCGATTTCGTCGTCCGTAGGAGGTCGTCCACCATTCAGCTGAGCTGAGGCCGCTCCACAAGTCAATGCCCAAAGCACTGCGGTAATCAATACTCGTCGCATCACCACACCCCATAAGTCTGGCCGACGAACTGCGTCGCTGGAACCGGTCCGTAGAACCGACTGTCGAAACTGCTTACCTCGGTACCCACGAGAAAGAACTGGTCATCCTGCAAAACGTACACCGCGTGGAAACTAGAGACGTCTCGCTTAAGTGCTACGGCAACGTCTTCAAAAACAGGACCGAGGTGCGCGTCATTTACAAAAACGCCTTCCTCGTTAATCTCAACATGATCGCCAGGGATACCAGCCACAAGCTTCGTGAATACCGAATTTGGCTTCACCGACGCACTGATTCCAAATGTACGGAATGACACAAGATCGCCTCGTACTACCTCTAAATCTTGTTTGTCAATCAGGAAGGTCACGTACGGGAGGCACTTCAGATCGCCATTATCCCATGCAAACGTCCATCGTTCAGAGACCGCGCCGCCGCCGAAGAAGGCTGCTACCGCAAATAAGAACCCAAAAACGGCGACGCGAATTCGCTTTGGGTCAGCGAGTCGATCTCGCATAGAGCGCCTCTAAATCGGCATTGGAGAGAACTAGAGCATTAGGTGCCGCAACGATGCTAATCTCTCCGACGACGACATACCCTGCGTCCGTGTACGGCTTCACCACTTCCGAAACCCGGCGCCGGACACTGTCGATGTCTTTCAGTCGTTCCTCTCGGACAACCTTCTGGATCAGAGCAAGCTCATCGATAACCACGATTCGCGGCGGTGACTTTACCGCTTCCGCAACCAACGCCAACGCCCGCTCCTCTGAGTAGTAAACGACGCCAGCAGCGACGGCAAGTGGCCAGAGGAAAATGACGGCATCGAACCACCACGACCGCCCTTGCTGCTCTCGAGATACTGTCGATACGGGAATAGCCATCACCTGGGTTGGCTCAGCCTCAACCTTTCCTTCCTCGGCCGACATTAGGCAACCCTCTTCTGCTTCATGCCGCGATCGCGCAGAACCGCGTTGATCGCATCCCCAAGGTTCATCCCCCTGTCGCGATGCGCTTTGACAGCGGCTACATCCTCGCCTTTCGTCGAGAACATGATCTTCTGGAAATCGTTGAGCACCAGGCGACCAATGCCGACACCGTAAGGCGTCACGCACATGATCTCTGAGTAAACGCCCGGGACGGTATGAACCGTCTTGAGCATGTCGTAACCCCATTCGCCAAAGGGCATCTTTCCTTCCTTCCTAACGCCCTCAATCGCGTCTGCTTTCTGGCCGAGTAAATACATGTGCGCTGAGTTTTCCGCGATAGCGCGACCACCCTTCGTCTGCCATACGTCCATTACAGACTGCGTAACAATGCCGACCGAGGCGTTGTGCTTACGGAACTGGCGGTAGGCACGCTCGATGAACGTCGCCGCGTCGTCGGTAGCGAGTAACTGCCATGCTTCGTCGATGAGGAGCATCTGCTTCATTTTGCGATCCCCGAGGTAGACCGCCTGTCCAATCTGGTACATCAGGCTCAGCAACACGACACGCTGCAGGTGCATCTTGGCTTTCAACGCACCAAGCTCGAGGACCGTGAACTTCCCACCCACTTGCAAGGTGTTCTGCCCATTGAAGAATGAACCATAAGACCCTGCCGAGGTGAACGGGTACAGCATTTGCCCGATGACCTTAACGTCAGAATCATCCTCGAGCTGCAGTGCTTCAGCGATCAGGTCAATGTTCGTCTGAGACCCGAACTGATCGAATACACGCGACATGACGCGCTTCAGCTGCGGTCGCTGCTTGTCCGAAAGCCCTTCGTTCGGCGCTGCCATGATGATGATCATCTCGGCCAGCATGTCCTCTTCCTCCCGGTAGTCTTTTACCAAGCTAAACGGGTTGAGGCAGATGGCAGAGCCCTTCCCGAACTCAAGGTACTGGCCCTCAAGGGACTCGCAGAGATTTTTGTACGAGTCACCCACGTCGATCACGTAAACCGCCGCATCCATCGTGCGAAGATTTGCGATCATGTTGTTCGAGAATACCGATTTGCCCATGCCCGACTGCGCGGCAATGAGGAAGTTCATATTGCCGTCGGTGTCCCATGGCGAGATCGGCTGAACCTGGCCGTCGCGGCTTGTCAAGGTCACGACCGGTGTACCAGTACCACGCCAACTGCCCATGACCGGAGCAAGGTGGATTGCCTGCAATCCAGCCATCTTACGGTAGCGCTGAAGCACCTCTTTCAGATCAGCATCCCCTGCAAAGGGCAGCATGTTGCAGAATAGTGGAAGTACAAAATAACGATCCTGCATCATGGTGAAGCCAAACTCACGCCAATACGACATGGCGTTCATCACCGCGGCCTGGCTTGCTTCCTCTGTTCGCGCCCTAGACGCTTCATCAGTTCCATCACCCTGATTGAGGATCGCCATGCTGATGTACGCGTTGACGACGCGATCGCCCTCCTTCACCTCATTCAAGATAGCAGTCACCGACTCGAGCTTGTCGCGGAAGAAGGAAACGAAACGTCCTACTTGAGTTCCCGACTGGTGCTGGTTCCAGATTCGCTCTTTCTCCAGCTTCGCTCGCTCACGATCATTGTTCTGGAAATAGACGTTCAGCGTAATGATTGCGTTCTCACGAATCCCACGAGCGCCTTGTCGCCAATCGGTCAGGTACCGCATTGCAATGCCGAAATGCGTCGGGCTCGGGTATTTCTTCGGTGAAAGCACCTTCACCCGAGTATTACCATTGAGCCACAGACCGTCCTTGTCAAACTCAACGGCTGAGCCTGGATCAAGCAGCTGACTGCAGATCACCTCCCTCTGGTCATAGGCAGTCAATGGCGAGCGCTTCCACGCAGCATCCGGTGCCTGATTAAGCACCGTCTCCATGAAGCGGATGTAGCTCTCGGCAGAGAGCTTGGCGTACGACAACCCTGCTGATTTGATTGCCTGCATGAAACCGATCTGCAGATCCTTGACCTCCCGTATATCCTTTTCAGATGGCTTAGCGCCTGCCCAAGGGATCTGGACGGTGATCATGAGCTGATTGCTCCGAAGGCGAATACCAGACGCTTGGTCAACGGGCTTGTTCGTCGAATCCACCATCCACTGCACATGGCCGTCGCTCATCGCTTTGAGCAGCGGATCTTGCACATGGCGTCGGAGCTCCTTGTACTGGAGCACAACATCGATCAAGTCGGGCGAGCAGTAATTAGTGAACTGCATCAGCGTGCCCTCTGGCCACGCCATTGAGTTCAACAAATTCAGCTTATTGCCGAGCGCGTCATCACCACCAGACAGCGGGGCACACACGACGCCGAAGCCAAGACGGTTGGGTGAAACAAGAAAAATCCCGACCTCTTCATCATAGGCAGCGACCACCCCAAAAGCCTTCACGTGGGTTTCAACACGATCCATCGTGGATATCCTCTTGGAAATTGACCATGAACTGAAAAGCAAGAAGAGCGATGAAGCTGGCGCTTCAACGCTCTTCCATCTGTGACATCACCGCAGTAAGTTTCCCACCGAAGAACGACGACGTGAGTCCGATGCTGTTATTTGACGAGGAGAGAGACAAGAGCAAGCCCAAGCCGAAAAGACGATCAATATCAATAACAGGCCCTCGCCAGGCAACCATTTGATCAGGCCGATGAACCAGCTGAGCAGATCGCTCAACCCAAGATCGTCCCGGCCAGACCCAAAATACAGAGCGGCGCTCGGAACAAAAAAACAGTAATCATCCATCTGGCACGCAAGGAAATACACGATCAAGCGAACGCCGAGACTGTCGCACCAAAAACCGAAATGATGATATCCGGCCCATAGTAAAAAACGACGGCGAAACCGATCCCAGTAGCCACTGCGAGGAACGAGCCCTGCGCGATGCCGGCGATCATCCCGACTAGGAAAGCAATCAGCGAAAGGATCTTGCCGAGCGTTCCTTGGATCAGGCCGATGATCCAGTTGAGCAAGTCGCCCAAGCCAAGGTCATCTTGTCCAGCTCCGGAAGCCAGAGCTACACTCGGGATGACCGCGCAAGAGATCATCAGAGCAAGGGGGAAAACCAACTTTTTCTTCAGAGAATCAAGCATGGAAGCACCTTAAAGGTTAGGGTTGAATGAAGTAGAACCATCACTGACTATCCGATTCGGATCGAACAACGAGGATGCTGCAGATGGAACCTGACCTCCGATCGTCCAACGGCGGCCTTCGATCTCCGTAAAAATGTTCCCTGGCATTACAAGGTCCCCCGATTCATCCGTCCAAGGGGCAACCCATATCCGCATGACCCGCGCTTCTGATCGGAGCGGCATTTCATTGCTTTTGGCCACAGGTTCCGACGCGAAAGAAAGGGCACCTGCACCTGCAACCACCTGCGAACGCGTCGAAGGGGCAAGTGACAAAGAAGCCCACTCAGTCGTGACCCCAACGACCGCAGTTTTTCCCATGCCGGCTTCTAGATTCGTGCGAGCATTCGTTGCCTCGTATATGTCAGTCGTACTCATGCATGAGACGCCATCAGGCGCGGGGCAGGAAAACTCACCACGGCCCATCGTTGCGCAGCCGGACGCAAGAACAGCACCAACAGCGATCAGAAGAGGGCGGGAAAACGAAATCATGTTCATAGTAAAAGTTTAGAAGGGCTCGAAGTTAACCAATCAGTCCAACGCGATGTGATTTAGAGTGGGTTACGACCTATCCGGGGTCTGTTCGCCAGTAG
>BBPE01002526.1_pt2 | contig 11031 bp, 11 predicted proteins | sample 1344301 | NCBI WGS metagenome assembly BBPE01 (sample SAMD00019089, study PRJDB2971) | groundwater metagenome | isolation source: The Cedars highly-alkaline
ACCTCGGTATGGCTGAGGGCGTATTCAATCTCGGCATCGTAGTCGGGATCCATCGTTAACCTCCCCTTAAATATTACACCAGCAAATGTTATAATGCAAAGGGACGAGAAATGACTAAGCCTGTCAAGACAAGAGAAGAGATGGAGAGGGAAGGGTGGAAGGAATCCTCTCTTACCGTAGGACAGCATCTTGAGAGAACCGTGGAGATGTACGAAGAGTTAGGCTTCGAGGTGTATCTTGAGGAGGTGGATCCGAAAGACTGTGAAGAGTGCACTGCCTGCTATCAGTCGGGCAAGGAGAAGCTGTATCGGGTGTATACGAAACCGTTGAACCTTGAACCCGGGAGAAAGAGGAGCGCATGATGATAATCGTGGGTCTCACCGGAGGCATTGCCTCAGGGAAGAGCACCGTTGCGGACATCTTCAAGGAATTGGGTGCCTACCTGATCGATTTTGATGTGCTCGCCAGGGAGGTGGTCCGCCCTTATCTCAAAGCCTGGAAGGGAATAGTCGAGCATTTCGGCACCGCGGTTTTGAACGAGGATTCGACCATCAACCGGGGGATGCTGGCCGAAATGGTCTTCAACGATGCTGCAAGGCTGCAGAAGCTGAATGAGATAGTCCATCCCGCGGTATTAGAGGAAGATGAGCAGAGGATGGAAGAGATAAGGAGGATCGATCCGGCGGCGATCGTTATCAAGGATATCCCGCTCCTGCTCGAAATGGATTACCGGGAATTCGTTGATAAGGTGGTGCTGGTCAACGCCAGCGAGGAAAATCAGATGAAACGATTGATCGATCGAGGGCTTGACCCGGAGGGAGCAGCCAAAAGGATAGGGGCACAGATGCCATTAGCAGAGAAGGTCAAACTGGCAGATTTCGTTATTCAGAACAATGGCTCGCTTGCGGAGACCAGAAGGCAAGTGGAAGTGATCTATGACGCGCTGAAGGGAGCAAGAGCTCCAGAGGCAAGAGGTAAGAGGTAAGGGGTAAGAGTCTGGCCTCTGGCTTCTTGACCATCGCAGACCTTTGACACAAGAATGCAAAACCCAGGACCTGACCCCGGACGGTATAAACATATGGCTGTCATAGAAACTAGAGACATCGTCAAGAGGTTCGGCGAGATCACCGCCGTGGCTGGCGTCGACCTCAAGGTGGAGTCCGGAGAATGCTTCGGTCTCCTAGGGCCCAATGGCGCCGGCAAGACCAGCTTGATCAAGATGGTCACCGCGGTGTCCCCCATCACCGCAGGGAGGGCGTGGGTGGCGGGCATGGACGTCACCCGGAAGCCACGAGAGATCAAAGCCCACCTCGGCGTGGTGCCCCAGGAGGAGAATTTCGATCCCGACTTCAGTGTGCTCAAGAACCTGCTTGTCTTCGCCCGATACTTCGATATTCCTTCCACAGAAGCAAGGAGACGGGCTCTAGAAAATCTGCAGCTTTTTGAGCTCGCCGGCCGACAAAAGGCCAGGATCAGGGAGCTCTCCGGCGGGATGAAGCGCCGCCTGCTCATCGCCCGGGCGCTCATCAATCAGCCCCGCATTCTTGTGCTTGACGAGCCGACGGTGGGACTCGACCCGCAGACGAAACACCTGGTCTGGCAAAAGCTGAATTCCCTCAAGGAGCAGGGCACCACGCTGCTCCTGACCACGCAGAATATGGGGGAGGCCGCAGTCCTCTGCGACCGTCTGGCCATCATGAACGAGGGCCGGATCGTGGCGCTGGGCAGTCCGAAAGAGCTGGTGGCCGAATACGGCGGCAAGCAGATAATCGAAGCGAAGCTCGATTCCGTTGAGAGGGACCTGATCAGGGCGGAGCTGAAAAAGCAAGGCTTCTACTGGCAGGAGCTGGGCGACGCCCTTTACATCTTTCAGCCCGACGGGCCGGGGCTCTCCGAACCCCTCAAGGAGCATTTGGGCGTGGTTTGCCAGCGGGTGCCAACCATGGAGGACGTTTTCCTCAGACTCACCGGGAGGACACTGCAGGAATGAGGTGGTTTTCGCCAAGCGCCCTGCGGGTGTGGCAGCGGAATCGTGATGTCTTCTTCGCGCTCTCCCGCAGCGAGGTTCCGGGCACGTTCGTTGAACCACTGCTGGTACTCTTCGCCATGGGCCTCGGGCTCGGTGCCTATGTGGGCCTTATCAACGGACAGCAGTACATCGAGTTCATTACTCCGGGGATAATCGCCGGTTATGCCATGTACAGTGCCACCTTCGAGTGTACCTATGGCAGTTTCTGGCGGCTGGACTATCAGAAAACCTACGATGCTATCATTGCCACGCCACTGAGCATCGAGGACGTGGTGGCCGGAGAGATATTATGGGGAGCTACCAGGGCTCTCATTACCACCGGCGCCGTGCTGGTCATCGCCGCTGCCTTCGGGCTGATCCACACGCCGATTGCCCTTCTCGTTCTGCCGATGGGATTGCTTTCGGGCCTGATGTTTGCCTCCATTGCCTTTACCTTCACCTCGATAGCCCCGGCCATTAGCAGTTTTAACTACTTCTTTACCCTGTTCGTCACGCCGATGTTCTACTTCAGCGGGGTCTTCTTCCCCCTGGATGCTTTTCCCGAAACAGTCCAGAAGCTGAGCTGGATCGCACCGCTCACGCCGGTGGCCGGTGTCACTCGCTCCCTTGTCCAGGGCGAGTTGAGCTTGAGCCTCCTCTGGCCGCTGGTGCTGATCCTTGGAATCACGACGGTCTTCTTTTGCCTCTCGCTGGTGTTGATGCGAAGGCGATTACTGAAGTAGGGTCGGGGCATGCCCCGCCCCTACAGGGTGAGAATGTGAAAATGATTTATGGAGGTGATGAAATTGAGGACGGAGGATCTCTGGGTTGTTCATCTTTCTACCTTCCCTCCCCGGCAATGTGGTATCGCCACCTTCACTCAGGATACCACCAATGCCATGGATGAGATGTTATCGCCAATGATCCAATCAAAGATCGTGGCGATGAATCCTAGTGAGGTGGTCAGCTACAACTACCCTAAAAAGGTGATCTTTCAACTTGCTCAGGATAATGAGCGGGATTATGTGACCTTAGCGAGTGAGATCAATCGAATGCATGAAGTCAGGCTGGTGAATATCGAGCATGAGTTTGGTATCTACGGCGGCAAGCGAGGCTCACATTTGATCTCCTTTCTCGAAACACTAAGGAAACCCTCGGTGATTAACTTTCATACCGTCCTGCCCAACCCCGATGATGAGCTTAGCCGGATTGTCCAATCGCTCGCTGAAAATGTCAGCGCCATAACCGTGATGACGAACCTTTCAAAAAATATTTTAGTTCAGGAATACAACATACCGCAGAAAAAGATACGGGTCATTCCCCATGGCATTCACTCTCAGCCGTTCACATCGAGTCGGCAAGCCAAGATGGCGCTGGGATTCTCGGATCGGGTAGTTCTTTCCACCTTTGGCCTCCTAAACCGGGGGAAGGGGCTGGAATACGTTATAGAAGCGCTCCCGGAGGTGGTCAAGCGCTTTCCTAACTTCGTTTATATCTACTTCGGCGCCACTCATCCAGTGGTGATAAAGGAGGAAGGCGAAAAATATCGCAACGAGATCATCGAGAAGATTTACCAGCTCGGTCTCTTCGACCATGTGAAGCTCTACAACAAGTATTTTCCGCTGGGAGAGTTGTTACGATTTCTCAAAGCGACCGATATCTACATCTCTCCGGGGCTGGAGCCGAACCAGGCCGTTTCCGGCACCCTTTCCTATGCGGCGGGTATGGGCCGTCCGGTGATCTCCACGGCTTTTGCTAATGCCCGGGAGCTGATCACCAACGATGTTGGCATTCTGGTGGATTTCCGAAATGCCCAAGCATACACCGAGGCCATTTTGAAACTCCTGGAGAACGAAGAATCACGGCTACAGATGGGGAGAAATGCTTATTTCAAGACGCGCTGGATGATCTGGCCTAATGTGGCTGTACAGCTAACTAATCTCTTTTCAGAACACGCACGGAGCTTGGCTCCCATCAGCGAAAAGAAGAGATTGCCACAAATCAAACTGGACCACCTCATCCATTTGACAGACAATTTCGGGATTGTTCAATTCGCTAAACTAACCCACCCGGACCATCGATCAGGCTACACCTTAGATGACAATGCACGTGCTCTGGTAGTGGTGGCTTTTTACTATAGCAAATTCGGTGCATCCCGACAGAACCAATTGACCATCAAGCAGCGGCGTGACCTTCAGAAACTTATGAACACGTATCTCGAATTCATAAGTCTGGTGTCCCGTGATGATGGCAAGTTCCATAACTATGTTAAGAGTGACCGAACTCTGGATCAAGTTCGAAACGAAAGTGTCAACCTGGAGGACTCCAATAGCCGAGCCCTGCGCGCACTGGCAGTGACGGCAACCACCGCTTCCTTGCCCCAGACAATCAGGAGAAAAGCCTGGAAGCTGCTACAGGATCGATGCCGGTATGGCCTCCAATTTCAATCGCCGCGAGCCGTTGCCAGGTGGGTTAAAACACTGTGTTTGCTCATCGAAAAGAAGTTCTATCTGGATGGTCTTGACCTGGAGAAAGCCCTCCGGGAGAATTGCGATCAACTCGTAAAGTATTATCAGAAATCTGCATCCCCCGATTGGCAATGGTTTGAAGGCTATTTGACCTATGCTAATGGTATTATGTCGGAAGCTCTGCTTACGGCCTATCGGATAACCGGCGAGGAGCGATATTTGGAAGTCGGCAAGGTAACACTTGATTTCCTCATCAAGCAGAGCTTTGTCGATGATATCTATGTGCCGGTAGGCCAGGACGGCTGGCATTATAAGAATGGGGAGAAAAACAGTTATGATCAGCAGCCTGAGGAGGTCAAAGCGATGGTCTGCGCCCTCAAGGCATGTTACGCCGTGACGAAGGATGAGTATTATGATAGCCTCATGCGCCGTGCCTTCTACTGGTTTCTGGGGGATAACAGTCTCAACCAGGTGGTTTACGATCGCACCTCGGGTGGATGCTACGACGGGGTAGGGAAGAAGACTGTCAACTTAAATCAGGGGGCAGAATCCACGATTTCATATTTGCTGGCGCGTCTTGTCTTTTGAAGCGACGTGTCATAAGGGCGAGAGGCAAGAGGTGAGAGGCGAGAGGCAAGAGAAGTGAGGAGAAAGCAGCAGGCACGATTTGGCTCCTTCCGGAGACTTCAGCCGATCACCCACTCCTTTGGGTTCGACGGTGGTTTATGCATCGACCGCTACTACATCGAAAGCTTTCTATCTCAGCATGCGGAGGATATCCGCGGACATGTCCTGGAAATTGGAGATGATGCTTACACCTGCAGCCTGGGAGGAGAGAGGGTGGCAAAAAGCGATGTTCTTCATGCAAAAGAGGGGAATTCCAAGGCAACCATCGTGGCGGATTTGACCCGTGCCGATCACCTTCCCTCAAACACCTTCGATTGCATCATCTGCACCCAGACACTGCAGTATATTTATGATGTGCAGGCAGCGGTTCGGACACTCTATCGCATCCTTAAGCCTGATGGTGTGGTGCTGGCTACCTTCCCCAACATCGCCCACATCAGCCGCTACGATATGGAGCACTGGGGCGAATACTGGCGGTTCACCAGCATGGGGGCAGAGAGGCTTTTCAGCACAGCCTTTTCCCCTTCTAATGTAAAAGTCCAGGCCTATGGAAATGTGCTCACCGCTATGGCCTTTCTGCACGGATTGCCTGCTGACAGGCTCACGAAGGAGGAGCTGGACTATCGCGATCGAGATTATGAGGTGCTGGTGGCGGTGCGAGGGGTTAGGGGATTAGGGGGTTAGAGGATTAGGGGATTAATGAGCAAGAAAGATATTGTTACGGCTGCGGTAATCGTCGCTCATCCCGATGATGAAGCCCTCTGGGCTGGGGGAACCATCCTCTCCTATCCGAACTGGCACTGGACCGTGATAGCACTTTGTCGGGGAAGCGATCCAGATCGAGCCCCGAAGTTCCAGCGTGTACTTCAGAAGCTTGGGGCTAGAGGCAACATCGACGATCTTGACGACGGGCCAGAACAACTGCCTCTTGCCGAATTGGACGTCCAGCAGGCGATCCTTTCCCTGCTGCCGAAAACCTCCTTCGATCTTATCCTGACACATAGCCCCTATGGTGAGTATACCCGACATCTTCGCCATGAAGAGACCAGCCGGGCGGTTGCTGCCCTGTGGAGCAAAGAGAGCATTTCTACAACTGATCTCTGGATGTTCGCCTACGAGGATGGGGAGAAACGCTACCTACCTCGACCGATCAAGACCGCACATCGGTTGAACAAGATTCCTGAAATCATTTGGCAGCAAAAGTACCGAATAATTACCGAGCTCTATGGCTTTGCTGCCGAGAGCTTTGAGGCGAGAACCACACCGCGAGAGGAAGCCTTCTGGTGCTTCCGCTCCGCTGATGAATTTCAGAAATGGAAAGAAAGGGGGGAAGACCAATGAAAGTGCTGGTTCAATATGAGTACCCGCCTCCGCCGGGTGGATTGGCCACGCAAGGTGATTTGCTCTACCGAGGGTTGAAAGAGTTGGGCATTGATGCCTACGCGGTTAATCCCAAATCCCCTCAGGAGAAGGAATGGTACTACCGCTGGTTCGAACCGGATGTGGTAGTGGGAGTAGGATACTGGGGACACACAAATGAGCTGGTGCTCCATCCGCAACGGTATGGAGTTCGACCGGTGCCCTGGCTGGTTGCCGATGGCTATGTTGCCAACTATCAGGAAATTCTAAATGCATTGCCTCTTATTCTGGTTACATCGCAATGGGTGAAGGACACCTATATCCGAGATGGCCTTAATGGTGAGAACATCGAGGTCTTGCCGGTAGGGGTCGAAACGGATTCCTTCATCCCCCGCGATAAGAGCGAACGAAAGGTGGCCTGTGTCCGCGAGGCACTCGGCATCTCGCCCGACGACATTATGATCCTTACAGTTGGCGGCGATGCGGCCTCCAAGGGTGCTCAAGAGGTGATGCAAGCCCTTTCGATCATTGACACCAGAGCCCCTCACTGGAAATACGTATGCAAAGTATGGCCACAGCCCAGGACATTGCAGCAGAATTTGATGGATCTGCAACTGGCCACTTCCCTGGGCATTGAGAAGAACGTCATCTATACCGCTAATATCGTCTCGCGGAATTTCATGCCCTATCTCATGGCGGCCTGCGACATCTACGCCGCGCCGTCACGTCTGGAGGGGTTCGGCATGCCACAGATCGAGGCTGGAGCTTGTGGCAAGCCCGTTCTGGGCATAAGTGCTATGGCGATGCTGGAAACCCTGGTTCACGGAGAAACCGCCTTTCTGGCGGGCGTTGCCCAGGAGGTGGTGATGAGGGAAACCATCGTCGGCGAGGAGTCAGGCTATGAGGCAAGGCACCGGGTGGTCTTTAAGTCTCCTCACACGGTGGACTATCGGGCCAGCATCCACGATATCGCCAACTACCTGATGGACCTGATGCAAGACCCAAAGCTGCGGCAGCGCATGGGTAACGCAGGGCGAAAACGAGTGGCGGAATACTACGATTATCGCGTGGTTACCAAGCGGTTCCTTCAAATTATATCCGAGAGATTGGGGATTTCATAAGATGAGACCGAAAGAGCATGCGCAGGTTGAGGAAGCCAAGAAGGCTGCCATAGGAGTCTTACTGCGTAATTCCAAGGGGCCGTATCGTTCGCTGCCGCGGACAGCCGGATGGGGTTACCCTGAGCCCTACACCCGGGACCTTTTGATCGCTTCTCTGGGGATTCTTGCCAGCAGTAACCAGAAGCTCATCAAAAGCCTACGGCGAGTGCTTCAGACGCTGGCCAAGAATCAAAGTCGTTTAGGGCTCATTCCCTCACTTGTCCATGACCCTGAAGACCGCGGCTCCAGCGATACGACTCCCCTTTTCATTCTTACCGTTGGCCTCTACCGAAAGGCCGCCGGGGAAGCTGAGTTTCTCGAAGAAGCGGTCCAGAGGGCAATGACCTGGATGGAATATCAGAGTCCTACGGATCGAGTTATGGTGGCACAGCTTCCCACAAGCGATTGGCGGGACGAACAGTGGGTTTTAGGATATGGCCTTTTCGTGAACACCATCGTCTACAGCTATCTTCGGTTGTATGGCCAATTGGAGAGAGCCGCTTCTCTGGAACGCGCTATGGATCGATTCACCATCCGTAGTGGACTCATGCATCGCCATGTCCATGAGGGCCTCATGTTGCCTCACAAACCCTATTTTGCCACCTGGTCATACAAGGTCTACAGTGACGAGCGATTCGACCTCATGGGTAACAGCCTGGCTATTCTATCCGGTTTGGCGCATCCCTCAAGAGCGAAACAACTGGTTTCATGGATAGAGAGGGAGTGTCAGGCATTGCGGGAACAGGGACTGCTGACTCTTGATCTGCCTCCGAATTATTTCCCCTACATCCACCCAGAAGACCCGGATTGGCACCCCCGGTATGAGAAGTTCAATCTTCCGGGGAACTATCTAAATGGCGCGGTCTGGCCTTTCGTCTGTGGCTGCTATGTAGCCGCAATCGTGGCGGCAGGCCGGTATCGCCTGGCGGAGAAAAAGCTCATGGCTTTGACCCGTCTGGTGCGTCCTGCTCGGGACGCCGAGGTAGAATTTGGCTTCAACGAGTGGTTCCGCGCACAGGATGGAACCCCTCGGGGGGAAGACTGGCAGACATGGTCGGCGGCGATGTATCTCTATGCGGCGATCTCGGTGGAACAAAGAAAAACACCATTTTTTGATGAAATCCGCTCCGGCCCCAAATTAGATGCGGGGGAGGCTCTTGCAAAAATCCGTTGGCCGAAGCTGAGATAACGCAACTGCCAGCTTCAGAGAATCCCTTTTGCAAGAGGCTCGGGGGAGGTGAAGTTAGCCAAGACAAGGAATGTCAACGAAGTCGAGGGTGAGAACCTGAAAATGATTTATGGAGGTGACGAAATTGCAGATCGTTCGCTTTGCCACCGGACGTAAGATCGGATATGGTGTGCTGGAGGAAAACGTTATCCGTGGATTTCGAGGCAGCCCTTTTACGCTCTTCAAGCGCTTCGACAGTTCATTTCCGCTGGACGGGAGTGACTATCATTTGGAGGAGGTGAGATTGCTTGCCCCCTGTCTCCCCTCCAAGATCGTCTGCCTGGGGCTCAACTACCGCAGCCATGCCGAGGAGACTCAACACTCTGTGCCAACTGTGCCGCTTATCTTCCTTAAACCATCCACCGCAGTCATTGGTCCCGATGATAGGATAATCCTGCCCCGCCACTCGAGACGCGTCGATTACGAAGCCGAGCTGGGGGTAGTTATCGGCAGAAAGGCGAAGGACGTGACGGAGGACAAGGCAAAAGAATACATAATCGGATACACCTGTTTCAACGATGTGACGGAACGCCACAACCAGGCCGATGACGGCCAGTGGACCAGGGCCAAGGGCTACGACACTTTCGCGCCAGTGGGACCCGGCATAGAGACCGAGGTTGATCCTGACGATCTGAAGATCGAGACGTACCTCAACGGCGAGCGGCGGCAGTGCGCACGTACTAGCGACCTGATCTTTGGGATATCCAGGCTGATAAGTTTCATCTCCGGCATAATGACGCTTCTGCCGGGCGATGTTGTGGCAACCGGTACGCCATCGGGCATCGGTCCTCTCAGTCCCGGCGATGTGGTCGAGGTCAGGATAGAGAATGTCGGTACTTTAAGGAATCCAGTAGTCAGATATTCCCCTTCTTCAATGTCTCAGTCGGTCTGAAGGCCTCTACGCCGTACTCCCTTGCGAGCTCTTCACATCGCCTGGCCAATTTGTCATATCCTATTCCCCGGGCAAGCTGGAATGGGCCGAATGCTGCCCTTCCTCCGTGGATCATCACTTTGTCAATATCATCCGGATTCTTTGTTACCCCCTCCTCGAGCAGTTTGGTGGCTTCATTGACCTGTATGGCGATCAAGTCGGTCGGATCGAAGTCTTCCTTCGCTCTAGACAGGTCTATCGCCGGCCTTCCCCTGGACCAATCGTAGATCCCCTTCCCCGTCTTCTTTCCCAGATCTCCGGCCTCGATCTTTTCCTGGAGCCATTCGGGAGGGCCATACTCCGCGGACAGCCTCTCGGCAACGTAGAGCGAGCTATGGTAGACGATATCCAGTCCCACATAGTCCATCAGCTCATAAGGCCCCATAGGCATCCCCATATGCTTCAGCCGGGCATCGATTTCCTCAGGCGTGGCTATGCCCCGGTCCACTATGGCACCGAGCAGAATTAAACCTGGCGCGCCAATCCTGTTGTAAATGAAGCCGACAGAGTCCTTCTCCACTCTGACCGGAAGCTTGTTCATTCTTGTTGCCAGGTCGAGGGTTAGCTGCATGGTCTCTTCACTCGTCTCATCTCCCTTAATGACCTCAACAAGCTTCATCACCACAGCGGGGTTGAAGAAATGCATCCCCACGACCTTTTCCGGCCTGCTAGTAACCGATGCTATCTCCGTTATACTCATATTGGAGCTGTTTGAAGCCAGCAGGGCATCATTCGGCGCCAATTTATCGAGCTCCAGGAAGACTCTCTTCTTGATATCCATGACTTCAGGGACTGCCTCGATGACAAAATCGGCATCTTTAACCGCCTCTCCCAGATCAATGAAGGTTTCGATCTTGCCCATCATCTCTCTTCTGTCCTCTTCCGAGACCCTTTTCTTCCGCGCAAGCCTTGCCAGGCTCTCCCCGATTCTCTGAAGACCCTTATCGACAAATCTCTGCTCAACGTCCCTCAGGGCCACCTTGTAGCCGGCCAATAGCGCGACCTCGGCTATCCCATGCCCCATGTCACCCGCACCCACCACCGCTATCTTCTTGATGTCTTCCAGTTTCATCCTAACTATAAGTTTATCATGATTTCACCTGGCTGAGAAGTTTTCTCCGACAAACTGCTAGCGGTTGACATTTCGCCCCGGCTATGCTATATTATTGATGGAAATCGGCCGGCGGGCCGATCAGCGCAGTTCCTGGGGAATGGGTAATATCAGGCGATGATGCCCACACTGGCAAAGC
>BBPE01002587.1_pt6 | contig 11021 bp, 15 predicted proteins | sample 1344301 | NCBI WGS metagenome assembly BBPE01 (sample SAMD00019089, study PRJDB2971) | groundwater metagenome | isolation source: The Cedars highly-alkaline
CTTAAGGACTACCTGAAACGTAAAACAGGTAGGTGCTATGCGTTTTGAAATCGTCATTTCTGCTTAAGTTAACAGCACCGAACATTAAACCAAAAAAGATAAATATTATAGTTCCATAGTGCAAATATTCCAAAAAGGTGATGTAATATGGTGATAAAGATTGATTTAGATGCGTGTATTGGATGTGGAGCGTGTGTTGACGAGTGTCCAGTGGATGCGATTTCATTGAACGATGATGTGGCTTCGGTCGATGAGGGTTTGTGCACCGATTGTGGCATGTGCATCGATGTCTGCCCGATCAATGCAATTTCATTTTGATGTTGAAGCAATGGTTAAAGTAGGGGTCATAGGAGCAACTGGCGCAGTAGGCCAGCGATTCGTTCAGCTGTTAGCGGAGCATCCGTGGTTCGAGTTGGTAGCGTTAGCCGCTTCTGGGCGGAGTGCTGGAAAGAGATATGGAGATGTTGCAAACTGGCGACTGGGCACCCCCATTCCAGAGAATGTGAGGGATTTTGAAGTTCTGCCGACTGACCCAAAACAGGTAGATGTAGATGTCGTATTTTCAGCATTGCCCGCGTCGATAGCAAGGGAAGTCGAGCCCAGATTTGCGGAGGCGGGATTTGTAGTAGCCAGCAACGCCAGCTCGTACAGAATGGAGAGTGATGTGCCCCTCATGATTCCCGAGGTCAATCCAGATCATCTGGGTCTAATCAAGATCCAGAGAGATGCTCGCAATTGGGATGGATGCATAATCACCAATCCAAATTGTACTACGATCGTGATGGCACTCACGCTGAGACCATTGATGCGCTTCGACATAGAAAGAGTATACGTAGCAACGATGCAGGCCGTCTCGGGTGCGGGTTATGAAGGAGTGGCGTCAATGACAATCCTCGATAACGTCATTCCATACATCAAAGATGAGGAAGAGAAGGTAGAGACTGAGGCGCAGAAGATCTTGGGCAAATTCGATGGTTCTAAAGTGAAAAATGCTGACTTTTCGGTTAGCGCAAGTTGCCATAGGGTTCCTGTGATGGATGGACATACTGAGGCAATATGGGTAATGATGAGGGACAACCCCACAATAGAGGAGGTCAGGAATGCATTTCGCACATTCAGATGCGATGAAGTAAAAGGACTTCCGACCGCTCCAGAAAAACCGATCATCGTGCACGATGCAGACGACAGACCACAGCCGAGAGTAGATAGAAATGCCGGAAGGGGGATGAGCGTGTCGGTCGGGAGGGTCAGAGAACATGCTGGCGGCGTCAAATACATCGCGATGGGGCACAACACGATTAGGGGTGCAGCAGGCGCATCCGTGTTGAACGCAGAGCTCCTCGTTAAGAAGAAGATGATTTAGTCTTTTGTCTCTTGACGGATGATGTAGCCAAGAACACCTCTCAAAACTATGATAACGCCCACTATCATCAGTTCTTCTAATGTCCTGACGACGATCGTCTTTATGATTTCGGCTCCAAGCAAGTAATCCAACGATAATTTTAGATAATGTGCCAACTCGTGGCTGAACGATTTAAGCTGTGAACGTTCGAAAAAAGGCCCTGCTTTAACCATCTTCAGCGTGCAGACTCCGACGCCATAGCATATTATTGTGATTCCGAGGAGTTCCAGTATAAATACGATCGTAAGAAGTACTGGTGTAAATATATCGTAAGACATTGTTTTATCAACTTCACTACGTTTCTACCGCTATTTATTATTTTTGTCGGTTGGGGATTTGCTCCTAAAGTCTAATTTTTGAGGTATTTTAGGAGCAAACGGATTAAAGGAGCAAACCCACGGTTGGAACACGTAGATGTGCGGGGATCGTGTTGAGACATGGTTAAGCTATCGACAGGCAGATTTATGCGCCCCCTATCAAATAAGTAGGAGCAAGCGAAGTTGAGCGAAACAGCGGTTTGTTTATAACGAGCGATGACGATATGAGAACGATGGAAATGAAATCTCCTGAAGAAATCTTATATCTATTCGATACGAAAAAGATAGATAATGACTGGTCGTTTGTAGAGTACAAGCCCTCAGATACAAGCAAATGGACACATGGTTACTACAATGTCGAAAGGATTATTACTTTCAGTTTTGACTTAGTAAAAACTTATCATCTAACACACCCAAATAATGGCGAGAATTATAAATGCTAATGACGAAGTGAGGGATAAAGGAAGCGATGGAGAAGGAAGAGCCAACAATAGAGAATTTATATGCAGAGCAAGAGATGAATTTAATAAAGAGAGGAGATATGGGAACAGATGAAACACCTTATTTAAAGGCAAGAGATATCCAGATATATAATGATGACTTTTTATCCACTGAGCACATCCATAAGGGGTCGGTGGATTTAATTGTTACTTCGCCCCCATATAATTTAGACATTAGGTACAACTCTTATGATGATCAGATTTCCCATGATGTTTATCTCGAATTTACTCGAAAATGGCTTGAGAAAGCTTATAAATTAATAAAAAATGATGGTCGCCTTTGCTTAAACATCCCGCTGGATAAAAACAAAGGGGGGCAACAAAGCGTTTATGCTGATATAGTAACAATTGCCAAAGATATTGGTTGGAAGTATCATTCTACTATTGTTTGGAATGAGCAGAATATTTCAAGGCGAACTGCATGGGGCTCTTGGTTAAGTGCGTCTGCACCGTTTGTTATAGCTCCGGTCGAAATGATTGCTGTCCTGTACAAAAAACGATGGAAAAAAACGAGTGGCAGTCGGAAATCTGATATTACTAAAGGAGAGTTTATGGAATGGACAAATGGCGTCTGGAATTTTACGGGTGAAAGTAAAAAACGAGTAGGACACCCCGCCCCATTTCCATTAGAACTTCCAAGGAGATGTATAAAATTATTCACATTTTTAGGTGATACTGTGCTTGACCCATTCTTAGGCAGTGGCTCCACCTTAATTGCTTGTGTTTTAACGAATAGAAAAGGAATTGGAGTTGAAATCGATAAAAATTATTGTGAAATTGCGAAACAAAGATTGACAAATGAGGCGAAGATAAACCAACTCAAACTGGAGATGATTCAAGAGGCGGGGAGATAATGGGGAAAACAAACACAACTATTTCTGATTTGATTATGGAGTATTTTCGAATGCATCCTAAGGAAGACTTGGAACATGCACCTGTTGTAGATTGGGTAGAAGAACGTTATTTACAGTTATACAAAAAGAAACCAAGAGACCCCTGGAGAGCCATAAGAAAACTACACCAAGAAGGAAAACTGATCAAAGTCAAAAAAGGATTCTACAGATATGATCCAGATTATGTTCATGATGTTGAATTACGGGATTTTTCACAAAAAACAAAAGAGGCAGCATTAAAAATAGATGGCTATCGCTGTGTGTTTTGTGAAAGAGGAGAAAAAGAAGGCGTTGAATTGACTGTTGATCATATAATACCAAGAGACCAAGGCGGTACAAATGATGTTAGTAATGCTCAAACCTTGTGTACCCCGTGTAATTTAATGAAAAAGAATTATTCGCAAACTGGGGCAGGAAAACGATATTTCATCAAAATATATGAAAAAGCAGTGGCGAACAATGATGAGAGGATAATTAATTTTTGCAGATGTATTTTCAACTGCTATGATAAACATGAGGTAAATAGCCACATTCAGAGACCAAATAATGAATAAGGTGATGATAAAATACTTGACAGACAAGTTGTAAGAGAGTTTCTGGAAGAAGAGTTGGATGGAACTGAAGTCCCAGAGGATATATTATTTGACAATTTAGTAGAGGCTTTCTGTAAATATACTGAAGATGACTTCTATGAGTGGCTAAAAGATAACTACAAAAGTTTTTTCCACTCTCTATCTGAGGGTGAAACTGATTGGAACTGGATTAAAGAGAGGATTAGGCACTATTCGAAAGTAGTTTTATGAAGACGCCGTATGTATCACCGACTTTGTAACTATTTCGAGCCCATTGACATGATTTGCGTCGCCAGACGCCATCAAACATCGAATACTCCCATCTGGCACGATAGAGCCAGAAAATTCAATTTTTATCTTCGGGGTTTCAAATATCTTTTTATTATGAAAAAACGGATGATTTAAAACTGTCAGAGGTCATAAAAATGGATGTCGTTGGTCTGGGCGCATTGAACTATGATAGGCTGTATGCAGTCGATAAATGCACCACTTCAAAGAAGTTCGCAAAACCAGGCGAAGAAGCTGATATTATCAACGCGAAAGGTTGCCCAGGCGGCTCTGCCGCGAATACTATAGTGGGGTTGGCGCGATTGGGGCTGAGCACAGGATTCATCGGCATCGTGGGCGATGATGCAGAGGGGGATGTCATCATGGATGAGTTTGCTGTTGAAGGTGTCGATGTCAGCAGAATCAGGAGAGAAGTGGGGTGCAGTGGAGCGGCACTTGTGTTTGTCGATGCACAAGGGGAACGGGCATTATACATAAGCCCAGGAGTCAATGATGCGCTGTACATTGATAAGGGCGATCTGGAGTATGCCAACAATGCCCAGTTCGTTCATATGGATTCGTTCGTGAGCGCAGAACAACTGGAGATGCAGAAGAAGTTCATGAAGGAGACGAGGGCGGCGGTCAGTTTCGCACCAGGAATGATGTGCTTCAAGTTTAAGTTTGATGTGTTAAAACCAATCATCGAGAGCTGCCATATCGTATTCCTAAATGAGGGAGAGATTCATTCGCTGACCAGCGTAGGTTATAAAAAGGGCGGCGAAATTTTGTTGAATGTTGGTGCTGAAATGGTGGTGGTGACGCTTGGCAAAAAAGGTTGCTATATCGCCAACGAGGACATCTACATAGCGGCGTCGGGGGCATGTGCCGTGGATACAACTGGCGCAGGAGATGCCTTTGCAGCAGGGTTTTTGTATGGATTATCAAAGGGAGAGCGCATGAGGCGATGTGGCGAGTTGGGAACTGCTGTCGCATCCATGTGCATAGGAAAATACGGAGCAAGAGAGGGGCTGCCATATAAAAGGGATTTAGAGGAATTTCGATAAAAATCGAGGTTGGCGTAAAATAAAAGTTTTCCCAGAAATTTATCTGATAGTCTAAACTTTTGCACTTTTTGAGGTGGGGGATGAGGATGCCGTATGAGGGTGATTTAGATTAAGAAAAATGCTTCAGCAAATCGTCCCTTTTTGCGGCATGCAGCCGTTCCTTGATCAAAAATCTCAACTCGCCGACCTGCCCCTTCTTCGCGCACATTAATGCGATCCGGTCGCGCCATTGTCTCCAAGGGGGGAGCATATCAAAACGTTCTATGAGCTGGTCCACCTCCGAATCGATGTCCTTTAGTTTGTCGATTTTGTTCACAGCGAGGATGACTGGAATGTCCAGATCGTGCAAAAAGTGGAACAGTTCCACATCAATTGGGATTTCGCCACGGCGCTCCCATCGGTCCGTGATTTCGATGAAAGATGATGCATCGATGACCTGTACTGCCGCCAGAATTCGGTCTGCGTTTTCATCCAGATATTGAACTATCATGTCCTTTATCTGCTCTTGTCCCTGTCTGGATATGCCGCTCATGAATCCAAATCCTGGCATATCTGTGATGAGTAAATCATCGAGATAGAAGTGATTGGGTTTGAGGGTAACTCCTGGACGGCGGCCAACCCTGACGTTCTTGCCGATCAGTTGACGAAGAAGAGTGGATTTGCCCACATTTGAGCGTCCTACAAATACGATTTCATATCCCATGGTCAGGGCCATAAGCCATAATAAGCATTCAGCGCTAATGTCGTGACCGCTGCTACGATGCCTACGACCATTATCGTTTTTGGATCGATGGCAATGGCTGACTTATCTGCGTCATAATACCTCATCAAACCTGCGGATGACATAAAGCCACTTTTAGATTTTTTCTTTTTCGCCATGTGACTCCTCTATTCTATCTATGTTGGCGTTCCTATTTATCTTTTGTGCCATCAGATACGGGACTCGCATCGAAAACATTTTTAAGAGATGAGGAGAAGTATTTAAGTTCAGCACCATTTAATGGAGTGGAAATATATGAGTCCGTATAAAAAAATTTTGATCGCAACTGACGGGTCTCTGCAGACAGGAAAAGCAGTGAAACAAGGCATTGAGCTTGCAAAATTGTTGGATGCGAAATTGTATGTGGTCTTCGTGATTGACACTTCTGCATTCGATTTCTTTTCTGTTGACACAGCAGTGGAGAAGGCGCATGATTTGCTCCGCGAAAAGGGGGAGAAGATAACAGGAGCGGTCGAAGAAATGGCTAAGGAGAATGATGTAGATGTTCGTTCGGAGGTCCTAGTTGGACAGCCTGCCATCGAAATCGTTAACTTTGCCGAGGAGGGCAACATCGACCTGATCGTGATGGGCACGCTTGGAAAAGCTGGCATCGAACGATTCTTGTTGGGAAGTGTGTCAGAAAAGGTCATAAGAACGTCACCAGTTCCGGTGATGGTCGTGAGGAATAGATAATGTCAGTAAAAGTCGAAGACATAATGGTAAAAGACGTTGTATGCGCAACAGTACCAGGATCAAGGGATGATGTGCTGGCGCTGATGAAGAGGGAGAACATTTCCGGCGTTCCCGTGGTCAAGGGGAAGAAACTAATAGGGATAGTAACGCGTAAGGATATTTTCAAGCATCCGGAGGAAGAGCAGATCGCATTGTTAATGTCGAGAAACCCCATTTCGATTTCCCCTGAAGCCAGCATCGTCGATGCCGCAAAACAAATCCTCAACAACAACATACGGCGGTTGCCTGTGGTGACTGGCCACACGCTTGTCGGCATCATAACCGTTGTCGATTTAATGGGCGCCATCGCCAATATGAACCTTACAGAACCCATTGAAGATTACGCCCAGCGTAATCTGCTTGCTATGTGGGATGAGACGCCGCTGCCCGTGGCCCTGGAGATATTGAGACTGGGTGATGTGGATGCGGCATCTGTGCTCGACGCCAAAAGAGACCTTGTTGGCATAATAAGCCATACTAATTTAATCGTCATAAGCGATATCGAGGACTCTGTTGAGATGTCAGATATGTCTGCAGGGTCTGATGATAATCCCTGGACTTGGGAAAGCATACGCGATACGATGAGTTTGTACTATGGCGTCTCACATGTAAAATTACCAGATGTGCCGGTAAACGAGGTGATGACCAAAGAGGTTATTACCGCTTTCCATCACTCGGAGATCAGCGACTGCGCACGAAAGATGTACCGGGCAAGAATTGAACAGATGCCCGTCATCACCGCGGACAATAAGCTGATTGGATTGCTTAGAGACGTGGACCTGCTCAGAGTATTGATCGAATAGCCTCGTCGGAGGATGAGATGGACAAGTACGAGCGCGTTATCGAGATGGCAAAGCGACGGGGATTTCTTTGGCAATCTTTCGAAATTTATGGTGCCACTGCCGGCTTTTGGGATTTTGGGCCGCTCGGCACCGTTCTGAAAAGACGAATTGAAAATCTCTGGCGCGAGTTCTATGTGATAAGTGAGGGGTTCTACGAGATAGAGGGACCAACAATTGGCATAGAGGACGTGTTCATAGCCTCCGGGCATGTTGGGGGCTTCGTCGACTTGATGGTCGAGTGCAGGAAGTGTGGTGGGGCGTTTAGAGCTGACCACTTGATTGAAAAACACGATAATGGTTGTCCGGAATGCGGCGGTGTGCTCGGCGACCCTTGCGATTTTAACCTCATGTTTAAGACCACGATTGGGACCGATTCCAAGCGAATCGGATATCTTAGGCCAGAGACGGCCCAGAACATCTTTACTGCTTTTGGGCGGTTGGTATGGTTTTATAGAAATAGGCTGCCGTTTGGCGTGGCACAGATTGGAAAGGTGTATCGAAACGAGATTTCGCCAAGACAGGGCGTGATTCGGCTTAGGGAGTTTACTCAGGCCGAGGCGGAGATATTCGTGCATCCCAAGGAGAAGCGGCATCCACGATTTGAGAGCGTTGCAGATACCGTGGTGCGATTATATCCTAAGGAGGAGCAGGATGGGGGGAGTGCGGTCGATATCACTGTGGGAGAGGCGGTCGAAAAGGGTATCATAGCACACCAGTTTTTAGGATACCATATCGCATTGGTCCAGTCTTTTTTAACGGATGTTGGCATCCCTTTGGAGAAACTCAGATTCCGACAACATCGGGTGGATGAAATAGCACATTATGCAATCGATTGTTGGGATGCCGAGACGCTAACAGATCGATTTGAGTGGATAGAGATTGTGGGAATCGCAGATAGAACGGATTATGACCTTAAGTCCCACTCCAAACATGCCCATGCCGACATGAGGGTTTTTGTCCCATATGACTGTCCGAAGACCGTTGAACGGCTTGTCATCAAACCAAATATGGGCGTACTTGGGCCCAAATTCAAGGATATGGCAGCAAAAGTTGCAGATGAATTAAAGGCGTTGAGCATTGACCAGCTAAGGGGAGAGGAAATCACCATACAGGTAGACAGCGAGATAGTTCGCATTGACCCAAAGTGGATTGAATATGAGCACGTCACAGAGGAGGCACAGGGAGAGTATGTCGTGCCGCATATCATCGAGCCTTCATACGGCATCGATCGAATCGTTTACGCGCTACTGGAACATTCGTTTGATGAGGAGTGCGTAGAAGGTGAGGCGCGGGTCGTGCTTCGGTTTCCACCAAACGTCGCACCAATACAAGTTGCAGTTTTCCCGCTGGTCTCAAAGGATGGCCTGATTGTGTGTGCGAGGGGGGTCGAATCCCTATTAAGGCAAAATAAATTGCTGGTAGATTATGATGAGTCCGGTACGATTGGACGTCGATACAGGCGACATGATGAGATAGGAACGCCGCTGGCTGTGACCATCGACCACCAAACGTTGGAAGATAATACGGTCACGATTCGGGACAGGGATTCGATGAAGCAGGTTCGGGTGAGAACGGATGAGGTGGTGGAAATCGTCTGTGGGTTGTTGTCTGGAGATGATTATATAGGACTATATAGTACTATGTAGTATCTATAGCTAATATATATATTAATATGGCACTTGCACAACATTTATATTGTTATGCCCCAAATATCCATTGATGTCACTATACCATGACGAGAGTGGTGTTGCCGTTATAGTCGGCACACTGATATTAATTCTGATTACAATAACCGCAGCATCCGGTCTTGCGCTTATAGTCTCAGAGTTACAGGGAGATGAGATGGCGCGAAAAGAGCGTATAGCCGCTGTAGAAGGTGAGAACCTTCGGGTCGTCTCAATCGACCACGTCCAACATATTGCCACACGCCCCCGATTGGGCCTGATCAATATAACCATTCATAATCTCGATATCAGCCCCTCGCGTATAATCGGGATTGCCCTGAACGATGGGCGGGTCATAAACTTCACTGCCAAGGATGAGGCGGGCATTTTTATAACTACAGGGGGAGCTAACGAGATATTCAATTTCACAAATAGATTATCGATTCCCGGTGGAGGGGCAAGGACGGCGCATATAAATCTGACTTGCCCGAACAACTTCACAACAGGAACCAAAATCGCCAATAATGAGACTTTTGTGATTGAGGTGATGACCTCGCACATAAATATATTCAGACGGGCTTTCGCGCCGCCCGTGCCGCTTGCAGAGGTTAGATTCGAGACCGAACGCATAGTGGCTGCCAATGGCAACGTCACCCTCCGCGATTTCCTTATACTGGATGCGTCGAGGTCGTTTGACCCTGACCATGGTGACTTCATTACGGCATATAGGTGGGCGGTGTGGAATAACACTAATGAACTGATATATGATTACAACCTGACCGGGAGGATGGTAAGACCTATGAACCTTAACCTGACAACAGCCCAGAATATAAGAATAGACCTTGAAATAGATGATAACACAGGCATGACATCAAAACTCAGCCAGCGATCCGGGAATATCACCATTCTGAATCGACCCTGAAAACAAATTAAAAATGGATTAACATGACATTATGCAAAGCATGTGGTGGCAGGGGGTTCGTTCTAATCGAAGAAAATAACTGCGCCAAGATAACAGAAAAGTGCGGGGCGTGCGGCGGTCATGGAGATGTCGAGGAATGCAGAATCTGCGGTTCGTTCGGTGTAGATGGCGGCATGTGCCGGAAATGTGCAGAGATTTGCTGAGCTGATTGAGTCAGAATGTCTCGCATCGACTTCTATATAGGACATATACGGTCAGGAAATATGCAAAGAGAGCTGCGAAGACGAGGGGGATGGCCAGATTGAAGAGCGGGGATGGCGCATACCAGCAAGCAGCGTAGAATGTATACAGCGATAGTATCGTTGCAACCAGCATACTGACGATGGCTTTCATGATAATGACTTTATCCTATCCCCTGATAAATCTTGCGCATATAGACTATATAGAGATATATAGAAACAAGGCGGTCATGCCCGTTTGAGTATCTCATATCCAAAAACTGCAATCGTGAACATGACGGATATCAGTGAGAGTGCAAGCACCATATTCGAGTAGGATGGGGACATGACATACCACGACATCCCGCCAAGAACGTGCACAATACTCGTCAACAGGATGACGGCAACGCCGATATAATACATTTCAGAAGCCGTAAGAAGTTTCAGTACAATATAGCCGACGGCATAGTAAAAGAACATCGTAAATACCAGATATGGAATCACGATGTCGTGTCGGATGGCGTGTGTCAGGAGTGGGCTATGTTCGTACTTAAGTATCATCTCGATGCTGCCGGCAAAGTAGAACGTGAGGGCATAGTCAATGGCGACTGCGGCGCAAAGAACGAGCGGGACGACCTTGTAATTGTGATAAATTGATTGCAAGCCATGTGATATTCGCTGCATTGGATTCACCATTATATTTGACATGCTCTTCCCAATGGTATATGTTTGTATCCAAGCGGTTTATTCAAACCGCTTTATCCAAGCGGTTTATCCAAACCGCTTATTCAAACCGTTTTATTCAAACGGTTTTATCCAAGCGGCTTATCCAAACCGCTTTATCCAAGCGGTTTATTCAAACCGCTTT
>BBPE01000596.1_pt1 | contig 11019 bp, 10 predicted proteins | sample 1344301 | NCBI WGS metagenome assembly BBPE01 (sample SAMD00019089, study PRJDB2971) | groundwater metagenome | isolation source: The Cedars highly-alkaline
CAACCTGCTGATACCACTCAACTTAATTTCGGATCAGGCTCATAGAGCGGGTTCCAAATAGCTTCCTGAGACTTTCGGTATGCGAGAATGATATCGTGAGACGATGGAAAGCGCGTAAAGGCCAGGCCTTTTGCAGCAGTCCTGTTCCAGACGATTTCATTTGCAAAGAACTCAAAGCCAAATACCGCATCCAACACCAGCTTCAGATAATGGCTCGCGGTCGGGTCGCAGTGCAGATACAGGCTCCCGGTGGGCTTCAGCACCCGGTGCAGTTCCACAAGCCGCACGGCCATCATGCTGAGATAGGCCATCATCGCATTCTCGCCGATGGCCGTGCGCATCGCCTGCATCAGCACATGCAGCTTGTGGTTGCCGCTCTGCGCAATGTCCATCAGCGCCGCGCTCGCGCTCGGCCCCCAGGCCCAGGTGTCGTCGAACGCCTCGATGCTGGCATCCGCGCCTGCCCCGGTGGGGGACTTGAACAGCACATTGTAGGTCGCGTTCGAATTGAAGGGCGGGTCAAGATAGACGAGGTCCACGCTCTCGTCCCGCACATGGGCCCTCAGCACATCGAGGTTGTCGCCATAGTAGAGCCGGCTCATGCCCGATGCTTGCCACGTCGCACGCAGGGTGCCAACAGTCTGCTCCTGCAGGGCGGCAAGCGCTTCCGCCGCACGGCCGCCCTCTCCTGCACAGCCGGCCTGTCCTGCACAGCCTCCCTGTGCCTGTCCTCCCCGGTCGCTCTTTCCGCCGTCGAAGCCCGCCTCATGGAAAACGCTGTCCTGCACTGCTCATTCCATGCAACGCGCACACGCAATCCGAGCAGGCCGTTGCAACCATTTCCAATAGGATTGTTCCACGTGGAACAACCGATCCGGTAGCACAGCCTGGCTAGAAAAGCCCCGCAAGCAGGGTGGCCCCGGCCCCGAGCGTGGCTCCCAGCAGCACCCACGCCCAGCGGCTCTCTCGCTGCACCACCACCCCCAGCACAGGGGTCGGCCCATCGGCAGGCAACACGCCGTCCGCAGGCACCGGCATACCGGGCGGCGCGGCGCTTTCCGGCGGAAGCTGGCGCACGAAGCGCTGCGCAAGCCCGGGCAGCCGCCGCAGCAGCCGCAAGTTCGCCACCAGCCCGTCCGCCGCGTTCGCCTCGGGCCCCAGCTCGTCGCGGATCCAGCCCTTCACATAGGGCGCCGCCACGTCCCACATGTTCACATCCGGGTCCAGGCTCAGCGCCACGCCCTCCACCATCACCATGGTCTTCTGCAGCAGCAGCAGGTGCGGCTGCACCGGCATGTCGAACTGCCGGGTGATCGCAAACAGCCCGTCCAGCAGGTTCGCAACCGATATGTCCCGCGTTTGGCGGCCCCGGATCGGCTCGCCAACCGCCCTGAGCGCCGTCGCAAAGGCGCCGGGGTCGTGATAGCCCGGCACATAGCCCGCCTCGAAATGAATGTCCGCAACCCGCCGGTAATTGCCGGTGATCAGGCCATAGAGGATCTCGGCCAGATACACCCGCGCCCGCCGGTCCAGCCGCCCCATGATCCCGAAGTCGATCAGCACCAGCCGCCCGTCCCGGGCAAGAAGGATGTTCCCCTGGTGCATGTCGGCATGGAAAAAGCCGTTGCCGATCGCCTGCTGCAGGAACCCCCGCACCAGGGTCGAGGCCAGCGCACGCCGGTCCGCGCCGCTCGCCTCCACCGCGGCCAGGTCGGTCAGCTTGCAGCCATCGATCCACTCCAGCGCCAGCGTCCGCCGCGTGGTCAGTTCCCACACCACGTCCGGCACCCGGATTCCGGGCTCGCCGCGTACGGCATCGGCAAGCTCGCTCGCATTCCCGGCCTCGCGCCTCAGGTCCAGCTCGGTCAGGGTCCAGTGCCGGAAGGTCTCGATCACCACGCGCGGCTTCAGCCGGCTGAACTCGCCGCCCAGCCGCTCCAGCCGCGCAGCCGCCCAGGCATAGCTCGAAAGCGCCTCGGCAAAGGCCTGCTCCACCCCGGGCCGCAGCACCTTCAGGGCAATCGGCCGGCCATCCTTCGTCACCGCGCGGTGAACCTGCGCGATCGACGCCGCCCCGGCCGGCTTTTCGGACACGTTGGCCAGATGCGCCCGCCAGCCGCCCGGAAACACCGAATCCAGCTCCTGCTCGATCACGGTCCAGGGCGCAGGCGGCAGGTCATCCTGCAACCGCTTCAGGTCCTCGGCCGCCTCCGGCCCCACCAGGTCGGGCCGCGTCGCCAGCGCCTGCCCCAGCTTCACCGCCGCCGGCCCGCATGCCTTCAGCCCGCCGGCGAAATCCGGTGTTTCGGGCGCCCCCGATCCGAACCGCAGCAGCCGTGCGCCAAAGCGCGCAAAGGCCGGCACATCGGGATGCGTTTCGAACCGCCTCAGCGCGCCGTGCCGCGCAAGCTGCCGGGCGTCGCCCAACAGGTGCCAGCCATGCCCGATCCCGCCCCACATGGCGCCGGTCAGAACTTCCAGCCGCTGTGGATCGCGACCGCACCGCCCAGGATCGGCCGCGCCTTCACCTGCCGGAAACCGGCCTCGTCCACCAGCTTTGCAAAGCCCGGCATGTCGGGAAACCGGCGGATCGATTCGACCAGATACCGGTAGGCGTCGGCATCGCGGGCAACCGCCGCCCCGATCCGCGGCACCACCTTCATCGAATAAAGGTCGTAGGCTTCGGCGAATCCAGGCCAGGTGCTGGTCGAGAATTCCAGGCAGAAGAAGCGCCCGCCCCACTTCAACACCCGGTGAATGTCCTTCAGCGCCTTGGGGATATCGGTCACATTGCGGATCCCGAACGCGATCGTCACCGCATCGAAGCTGCTGTCGGCAAACGGCATGGCCTCGGCATTGGCCTCGATGAACTGCAGCGCGGGAAAGCCCTTCTTCGCCGCCCGTTCGCGGCCCACCGCCAGCATGCCGGGGTTGATGTCGGCAACCGTCACGCTGCTCCCGCGCCTTGCGATGCGCAACGCGATGTCCCCCGTTCCGCCCGCCAGGTCCAGGATATGCTCGCTCGGCTGCGGCTTCAGCAGCTTCACGAAATCATCCTTCCAGATGCGGTGCATTCCGCCCGACATCAGGTCGTTCATCAAGTCGTAACGGGGTGCCACGCGCTCGAAGATGTCCCGCACGGCCTGTGTCTTCTCGGCAGGGGCGACGTCCCTGAAGCCGAGCGAGACAAGCGGTTCGGAAGCGGGGTTCTGGTCTGTCGCCGGTTGTGTCATGCGGGCCCGTCTAGCGCGTGCCGGCCATCCGTGCCACTGCGTCTGACGCCACATGCCCGAACTTCCGGAAGTCGAAACCGTCGTCCGGGGCCTCCGGCCCCTCCTGCTCGGCCAGCGGCTGAGCCGGGTGGTCGCGCGCCGGCCGGACCTGCGCTGGCCGCTGCCGCCCGATCTGGGCCAGTGTCTGACAGGCGCGACCGTGACGGGCCTTTCGCGCCGGGCCAAATACGGCCTGATGGAAACCAACCGCGGCGACACGCTGATCTTCCACCTGGGCATGTCGGGGCGGTTCCACCAGCTTGTCGGCGAGCCGGGCCTCCACGACCATGTGCTGTTCGTCCTGGCCGGCGGCACGCTCGCCTACAACGATCAGCGCCGCTTCGGCTCCATGCATCTTGCCCTCACGACCGAAGTCGCGGCCCACCCGCTGATCGCCCGCATCGGCCCCGAACCGCTGTCCGAGGCCTTCTCGGGCGAATGGCTGGCCCGCTGTGCCGCCGGCCGGCGCACCTCCATCAAGGCCCTTCTGCTCGATCAGCGCATAGTTGCGGGCATCGGCAACATCTATGCCTGCGAGTCGCTGTTCGAAGCCGGCATCAACCCGGCCCGGATGGCGGGCGCGATCGCGCCCGGGCGGCTTGAGCGCCTCGTTGCCGTGATCAAGGCAACCCTCGAGCGCGCCATCGAGGCCGGTGGCTCCACCCTGCGCGACCACGCCCAGGTGTCGGGCGACCTCGGCTATTTCCAGCACGACTTCCAGGTCTATGGCCGCGCAGACGGACCCTGCCGCGCGTGCGGCGCCCCGGTTCGCCGGCGCGTGCAGCAGGGACGATCCACCTTCCACTGCGCAGCCTGCCAGCGCTGAATCGGCCCTGCCGACGCGCGCTGTTGCGGCTTGACAGTGCAGCCCTGCCGACGTAGGTGCGGCGCCTTTCCGGCAGGCACGGCCTCGCCGGTCGGTTTGTCGTTGGAGAGACTGGATTTATGGCGAACACGCCTCAGGCAGAAAAGCGGATTCGGCGCAACGAACGCCGCGCAGCGGTCAACAAGGCGCGCCTGTCGCGCATCCGCACGCAGGTGAAGAAGGTCGAGTCGGCGATTCTTGCGGGCGACAAGGGCGCAGCGCAGGCAGCCCTGAAGGCCGCCCAGCCCGAGCTTGATCGCGGCGTTGCCCGCGGCGTGCTGCACCGCAACACCGCCTCGCGGAAGCTGTCGCGCCTCAGCAAGCGCATTTCCGCGCTGGGCTGACTGCGGCCTGCGCCGGCCGCGCCGGCGCGTCATCGTTTCGACACGGATTTGTCATGACGGGCGGCCTCGGGGGCCGCCCGCTTTGCGTCGCGCCGCCAACAGCTTGGCGCTTTCACGGCCTTGCCGCTGTCGCCACCGATTCGCAAATCTGCAATATAATCGTCACCTGAAACCGGTTATATTTCAACAACTTGTGGAAAATCTGCGAAGATTCCGGGGTTTGCGCTGTCAATCGAATTATTTGCCGTGGATGCAATTTTGCGGCCTTGTGTCAGCCCCGGGACGCTGATTTAAGACCATCCAAGCCGGCGCAGGCCGCCTGAAAGGACAAGGGGCGAATCACGCTCCACCCGGCCAGGGCAGCCCGGCAGACCAACATCTTGGCATGCATAGTCCGGCCGATTCCGGAGGCTTGTCTGCGTCGATTGTTCCGGAAGCGTCCGCTTCCGGAGTGGGGCTTGTATTGCGCGTTCAGGAGGGCAACTGAATCATGGGTCGAGTCGCAGATCAGAACCGGGCGTCAGGATCGCAGAGCCGCTTCGCCACGGGCGTGGCCGGTCCGCACGATCGGTCCATCCGCCCTCGCTCCGGCTCCCCCAGCCAGACCCGTCTCGGCCGACCCGTTTTCCTGCCAGTCCCCGCACCGCTGGACCTGACGGACGGCTGACCGGGGCCCCCGGCCCACCAGCCCTTGCCGTTATCGCTTTCGCCCGCGAAAGCGCCAATCCCGTTCCAGCAGGCAGGTTCCCCCCTTGACGATCCCCACCCCACACTCCGCACCGCTTGCCGGGCAATCGCTGCCCGCGATGGACCGGCTGGCGGACACGCCGCTTTTCGCGGACCCGGCACTCCTTGCCGGAGGGCTCGGCCCCGACGCCGTGCGCGGCTCGGTCGATTCCCAGGCGCTGCGCGCCTGGGGACTGGTGCGCGCCCATCTGCTGTCCGATCTGGGCGAAAAGACCTTCAACAGCTGGCTGAAGCCGCTGCAGTTGTCGGGCGTCTCGAACGGCGAAGTGCGCCTGTCGGTGCCCTCCCGCTTCATGGCGGACTGGGTGCGGAACCATTTCGCCGATCGGCTTCGGCACGCCTTTGCCCAGCACATCCCCGGCATCCGCCAGGTGTCGATCGACGTCGGCACAGGCGCCACAATCGTGCCGGGTGAAACGGACAGCGCCGCACAGGCGCCCGGCCTCCCCGACCAGTCGAGCTTCGAACCGCGCTACAGCTTCACCAGCTTCGTCGTCGGCAAATCGAACGAACTGGCCTTCAACGCAGCCCACACGCTGGCATCCGCTGTCAACTGCGGAAAGGCAGCCGGCTTCAACCCGCTGTTCCTCCACGGCCCCACCGGGCTTGGCAAGACCCACCTGATGCACGCGATCGGCTCGGCCGTGCTGGCAGCCAACCCCAAGGCCAAGGTCGTCTATCTGTCGGCCGAGAAGTTCATGGTGGAATTCCTGGCCGCGCTGCGCGCCAAGGACACAATCGCCTTCAAGCAGCGGCTGCGTTCCGCCGACCTGCTGATGGTCGACGACGTGCAGTTCATCGCCGGCAAGGAATCCACCCAGGAAGAATTCTTCCACACCATGAACGAGATCATCTCGGCCGGCCGCTGGCTGGTGATCTCCGCCGACCGCAGCCCCCAAAACCTCGAAGGCATCGAATCGCGAATCCTCTCGCGCCTTGCCTGGGGGCTCGTCGCCGACATCAACCCGGCCGACTTCGAACTGCGCTACAACATCCTCACCACCAAGCTCGCCGCCATGCCGGGCGCCCACGTGCCCGACGAAGTGGTCCAGTTCCTCGCCCGCAAGATCGTCGCCAACGTGCGCGAACTGGAAGGCGCGCTGAACCGGGTCATCGCCTACAGCAACCTCGTCGGCCGCAAGCTCGACATGGACTTCACCCGCGAAGTGCTGGCCGACGTGCTGCGCGCCCACAGCCGCAAGCTGACCATCGACGAAATCCAGCGCCGCGTCGCCGACCACTATGCGCTGAAGATCAACGACCTCATCTCGCCGCGCCGCGCCCGCGAAGTCGCCCGGCCGCGGCAGGTGGCGATGTATCTGGCAAAGATGCTGACCCCGCGGTCCTTGCCCGAGATCGGAAGACGGTTTGGCGGCCGCGATCACACCACCGTGATGCACGCGGTGAAGCGGATTGAGGAACTCCGCGCGGTGGACCACGAACTGGACCGGGATATCAACCAACTGCGTAGAGCCCTGGATAGTTGAGTTGGCGCCTCCGGCGGGCAGGGATTTGGCGCCTCCGGCGGGCAGGGAAATGATTTCCCGGCCGGGGGGTGGGCGGAGCCCTTCCCGCCGGAGGCCCTTCCCTTGCTCTTTCCCCCGTTCCCCAAGTAGGGATCGCCGTTCGAACGCGAAGGAGTGCCCCCAAGGTGTCTGCCCTTATCCGTCTCACGCTTCCGGATGGCTCGGTGCGCGAAGTCGCGGCCGGGACCACTGGTGGCGATGTGGCGCGCAGCATCGGGCCGGGGTTGGCGAAGGCGGCGCTGGCGGCGCGGGTGGATGGCGAGGTTGTCGACCTGGAGCGGCCGATCGAGCAAGATGCGGCCCTGGCGATCGTGACGGCGAAGGACGAGGGCGACGCGCTGGAGCTGGCGCGGCATGATTTCGCGCATGTGCTGGCCGAAGCCGTGCAGGGCCTACATCCCGGCACGCAGATCACCTTCGGGCCGGCGACGGACGATGGCTTTTACTATGATCTGGCGCCGCCGGCCGGGCGGGGGCCGTTCACCGACGAGGAGCTGCCGGCGATCGAGGCCGAGATGCGGCGGATCATAGCAGCCGACAAGGCGCTGCGGCGCGAGGTGTGGCGCCGGGACGACCTGATCGCGCGGTGGCGGGAGCGGGGGGAGATGTTCAAGGCCGAGTGGGCAGCGGAGTTGCCGGCGGGCGAGGAGCTGAGTGTCTATTGGTCCGGTGAGGACTGGATGGACATGTGCCGCGGGCCGCACCTGCCTTCCACGGGCAAGCTCGATCCGGCGGCGTTCAAGCTGACGCGGGTGTCGGGGGCCTATTGGCGCGGCGACCAGAAGAACCCGCAGCTCAGCCGCATCTATGGCACGGGGTGGCTGACGAAGAAGCAGCTGGATGCGCATCTGCTGATGCTGGAGGAGGCCGCCAGACGCGACCATCGCAAGCTGGGCGCGGAGATGGACCTGTTTCACCTGCAGTCCGAGGCGCATGGCAGCGTGTTCTGGCACCCCAAGGGCTATCTGATCTGGCGCACGCTGGAGGCCTATATGCGGCGCCGGCTGGATGCGGCGGGCTATGTGGAGGTGAAGACCCCGCAGGTGATGGACGCCAAGCAGTGGGAGCAGAGCGGGCACTGGGGCAAGTATCGCGAGAACATGTTCGTGATCCCCGACGAGGTGCCCAACATCGCGGATGTGGGGCCGATCGTTTCGGACGATGCGGAGTGGATGGCGCTGAAGCCGATGAACTGCCCGGCGCATGTGCTGATTTTTCGCCAGGGCATCAAGAGCTATCGCGACCTCCCCTTGCGGATGGCGGAGTTTGGCTGCTGCCATCGGAACGAGCCGCACGGTGCGCTGCACGGGATCATGCGGGTGCGGCAGTTCACCCAGGATGATGCGCATATCTTCGTGGCGCCGGACCAGCTGGTGGCCGAGGTGGCGGCCTTCATCGACCTGCTGCACTCGGTCTATGCCGACCTGGGCTTCGACAGATATGCCGTGAAGCTGGCGCTGCGGCCGGAGAAACGGTTCGGCGATGACGCGATGTGGGATCTTTCGGAACAGGAGCTGCGCCGGGCGGTGCAGGTTTCCAACCTGCCGGACAGCATCAAGGCCGGGTTCGAAGAGCTGGAAGGCGAAGGCGCTTTCTATGCGCCCAAGCTGGAGTTCCACCTGACGGACGCGATCGGGCGGACCTGGCAGGTGGGCACCATCCAGTCGGACAGGGTGCTGCCCGAGCGGCTGGACGCGAGCTACGTGGGTGAGGACGGAGAGCGCTGCCGGCCGGTGATGTTGCACCGCGCGATCCTGGGCACGTTCGAGCGCTTCATTGGCATCCTGATCGAGCATCATGCCGGACGCTTCCCGCTGTGGCTGGCGCCGGTGCAGGTGGTGGTGGCGACCATCGTGTCGGATGCCGACGGCTATGCGCAGGAGCTGGTTGCGCAATTGCGGGCGGCTGGCATCCGGGCCGAGGCGGACCTCCGGAACGAGAAGATCAACTACAAGGTGCGCGAACACAGCGTGGCGAAGGTGCCCGCGCTTCTGGTGGTGGGCCGGCGGGAGGCGCAAGAAGGCACGGTTGCCGTTCGCCGGCTGGGAAGCGACCGCCAGCAGGTGGCGGCGTTCGGCGAGGTGCTGGAGGGGCTGTGCGCCGAGGCGCTGGCGCCCGATCTGAGGAGGAACTGATGCCGGATATCCGCAGGCTTTCGGAGACCTTCTCGGTCGCGCCGCAGATCGGGCTGGATGAGATCGAGGCGGTGAAGACGGCGGGCTTCGGTTGCATCGTGAACAACCGGCCTGATGGGGAGGCGTCCGACCAGCCCGACGGTGCAGACATGGAGGCAGCCGCGCTGGACGCGGGGATTGGCTATTGTTCGATTCCGATCGATCATTCCGGTTTTTCGGTGGAGCAGGTGGCGGCGCTTTCGGCGCTGATGGTATCGCCGCGGCCGATTCTGGCCTATTGCCGGTCTGGCACGCGGTCTGCGATGCTGTGGGCGCTGGCGTCGGCTGCGCGCGGGGCCGATATCGAGAGCATCATCGATGCGGCGATAACGGCCGGATATGATGTGCGGAGCCTGCGGCCGGCGATGGAACAGCTTGCGGCGCAGGGCTGAGGGGGTGGTTCGATGGCAACGAATGTGAAACCGGAAAATCCCGAGAAGCCGGGCGGGTCGATGCCTCGGGAGGCGGCCACGGCGCCCCGGCTCAACTGCCGGGACACGCCGGTCGCGCAGCGTCCGCCGCACCTCAACGTGCTGGTGCTGCAGGGCGGCGGCGCGCTCGGCGCCTATCATCTGGGGGTCTGCGAGGAGCTCGCCAGCATGGCGGTCTCGCCCGACTGGGTGTGCGGCATTTCCATCGGCGCGATCAATGCAGCGCTGATCGCGGGCAACCGGCCGCATCACCGGATCGAAGCGCTGGTCGCCTTCTGGAAGCGGATCTCGTCGGGGCTGGTCCCGGGCTTCGACCTCGGCGGCGGCGCCGCGCAAGAGCTCTGGTCGCAGGGGGCAGCGCTGTGGATCGCGACAACCGGGGTCCCCGGCTTTTTCCGACCGCGCTTCCCGCCGACCAAGTTCCAGCCGTCGGGCAGTATCGGCGCGATCAGTTATTACGACACCGAGCCGCTGCGCACGACGCTGAATGAGCTGATCGACTGGGACCTGCTGAACGACGGGCCGATCCGCCTGTCGGTGGGGTCGGTCTCGGTGACCACCGGGCAGATGCATTTCTTCGACACGAAAGGCGGGCCGAACCATACGCGCGTGACCGCGGACCATGTGATGTCGTCCGGCGCGCTGCCGCCGGGCTTCCCGCCGGTCGAGATCGACGGGGACTGGTTCTGGGACGGCGGAATCGCCTCCAACGCGCCGCTGCAGCATGTGCTGGACGAGGGCGTGAGCCACGACAAGAACATCTTCCAGGTGGACCTGTTCCCGGCCGAGGGGCCGTTCCCGGCAAACCTGCTGGACGCGGAAACAAGGGCGCAGGACATCCGCTTTGCCAGCCGCACCCGGCTCAACACCAACCTGGAGATGGCGCTGAGCCCGGCCCGGCTGGTGGTGCGGCGCGTGCTCGACAGCTGCCATCCCGATCTCAACGGCCTGTCGGATGCCGATATCGAGGTCCTGCGCCAGTTCGCCTGCGAGCAGCATATCGAGATCGCGCAGATCATCTATCGCGACAAGGCCTACAGCGGGAAGGCGCGGGGGTATGAGTTCAGCCGCCCGACGATGGAAGCGCACCGCGCCGCAGGGCGTCGGGATGCAGCGCGGGCGCTTGCCGTGCGCGACTGGCGGTTGCGGCCTGCCGTGAACGGGGTTCACTGCATCGACGTGGGCGCCGACGACCTGTCGCCGAGGCCCAAGGCCGACCGCTAGCCGCCGGCCGCCTGGCCTCGATTGTTTTCAGATTGATCCCGCATCCCGCCGAGCATCCGCTATCCGCCCGGCGGCAAACACGACCGCGCGCCGGCTGACAGGCCGAACGCGATGAGGCTTCCGCATCGAGACCTGGTATGAGGTCTGGTGAGCAGGGCGGCACGAACAGCAGCCGGGCACCGGCGGCGCGGATGGCCTTTTGGACAGCGGGGCCTTTGTGGCTGCCCGGATTGTCCATGATTGCAATGTCGCCGGGCGCCGGCGCGGGCACCGGGCCCCTGCTCGACACAGGCTGCGAAACTTTGGTTTCGACCGAGCAGGTCCATGCCGCATCGAACCGGCCGACGCTGCTGGTCGACCTGTCGACCGACGCTTCTGGTCGACCTGTCGACCCACGCTTCTGGTCGACCTGTCGACCGACATGCTGATCGCAGCG
>BBPE01004308.1_pt1 | contig 11013 bp, 13 predicted proteins | sample 1344301 | NCBI WGS metagenome assembly BBPE01 (sample SAMD00019089, study PRJDB2971) | groundwater metagenome | isolation source: The Cedars highly-alkaline
AAGTAAGGAAGATTTTTAAAATGGAATACAGAAGATACGATTCGGGTTTTTGGCTTTAATTCCAAAAGAAATTTTTTCTCCAAAAGATTATTGGTAGATTGAAAAAGGTAAGTTGAAATCGCATCGGCTTGCGAAATATCTTTTTGAAAAAAATTACCCCAATGAATTTGAATATTTTTCTCAAGGCCAAGTTTTTTTATTTTTAATCTGGACAAAAAAACCAATATGGGATTAATTTCAATTCCTATTGCTTTGACTTTGTAATTTTTAGCCGCTTCGATTACAATTCTTCCATCGCCCGACCCTAAATCATAAAAAATTTCTCCTGGTTTTAATTGTAAAACTTCAAGCATTCTTTTAATTTCTTTTAATGGGGTTGGAATAAAGGACGCTCCAAACAAAGCAAAGAGAGCCATTAATAAAAAACAAAAAGACAAAAGGAGAAAAAAGAAAAGAATTATCAAAATCAGAAAAATTAAAAGATGGGAAGCCATAATGTTTTAATTTTATCAAATACCCGAACCGCAGTGAAGGGGGGGGTTCGCTGAACTTCGTTCGTCGAGCCGAAGGCGAGACGGGAGAAGAAACTTGTTTCTGCGACCATCTCTCAGAAAGCAAGTTTTCTTTGACCTCCCGAGCGCCAGCGAAGGGGAAAGAAGAAAGTAATCTTTCTTCGACCTCGAGCAAAAAAGAAAAATTAATGGTCTGAAAAAATTATTTCTCCACTTGATAAAAAATACTAAAAATGGTAAAAACTAACTATATGCCTATTAGCAAATCGGCAAAAAAAGCCCTACGACAAGGACTAAAAAGAAGGGTTAGAAACTTAGCCCGTAAAAAGGGAGTCAAACATCTTTTAAAAAAGACAAGGGTTTTGGTTTTAAAAAAAGAGGTTGAAGAAGCGAAAAAACTTCTGCCCCAGGTCTACAAAAACTTGGACAAGGCGGCTAAGGTTGGATTAATTAAAAAAAAGACCGCCAATAGAAAGAAATCAAGAATCGCCAAACTGATCAATAAATCATTAGAAGCAGGAAAGCAACAACAGATTTAATTTCTCTAATTCTCTAATAAGAGCCGACGGCCCTTAACAGAGAAACTATATTTCAGAGATTAATATGTCTAAACCGGTCTCTGGCTCAACCCTACCGGTTTTTATTGCCAATTCTACCTGAAAAATTTTCTGGTAAATTTTTTTTAATTCTTCAGGTGTAAATTTTTGAGCTTGAAAATAGGTTTTTTTAACAATATAAGGGTGGATGTCGGTTATTCTGGAAATGGCAAAGGAAGACAGATTCTTTTGGCTAAGGTCTTTAATGATTAATAAATTCCGAAATTGAAAATTAATCATAGAAAGAAGATATAGGGGTGAATCTCCTTTTTCTAAATGTTTATGAATCAATCCTAGGGCAATTTTTTTATTTTTTAAGCCAAGGGCGTCAACTGTTTTAAAAATATCGGCTTCAATTTTGGGTTTTACCAAAAGTTCAACATCTTTTATCTCAATTTTTTTTCCGTTTTTAAAACTAACCAATTTTTTTATTTCATTGGAAAAACACCAAAGGTCATTGCCGACAAATTCAATGAGCTTGTTCAGGGCTTCTGGATTAATTTCCGTTTTTAATTTAAAGAACTCTTGCCTAACCCAATTTTTCAATTTTTCTCCTCTAAGCGGTTGAAAGTTTTGAATTTTAGCTTTAACCTTCAAAAAATTAAAAAAATTATCTTTTCCTGAAACTTCATTTTCTTCATAAAACAAAATGGCAGATTTTAATTTAAGGAAATGTTTGAAATTTTTTAAAAACTCTTCCTTGACCTCTTGGTTGGAAAAAACATTTTTTAAAATTGCCAATTTTTTTTCTTTAAATATTGATATTTGTTGAATTTGGTCTTGAAAATCTTCAAAACTATCTTTTTTAAAATCGTAGTATTTTAAATTTAATCCGCTTTTATGAATTTTTTTATACTGGCCGATAATCTCGTTTAATTTCTGCCTACTCCGATATGTATCTTGACCGTAAAGAAAAATTAACATAGTAGTTATTCTATTCTCTGACAGCCGGGACAAAAATGAGCTGAACGACCGCTGATTTTTATTTTCTTAATTTTTGAGCCGCACAAAGAACATTTCTCTCGGTGATAAACTTTATGATATTTAACATAATTGCCCGGTCTACCACAAGCATCAAGATAATATTCAACCGATGAGCCCTGGTGTTGAATTGCCGCTTTAAGGATTTTCTTAATATTTTTAAAGATGTCCCCAGTTTCTTTTTCGGTTAGTCTTTTGGTTAAACGTAACGGCGCTACTTTTGCGGCAAACAAAATCTCGTCCGAATAAATGTTGCCGATTCCGGCAATAAATTTTTGGTCCATTAACAAGGGCTTAATTTTTGAATTCGGTCGTTTCTTTAAGAGTTTTTTGAAATTTTTGAAATTAATTTCTAACGGCTCGGGTCCAAATTCCTCTTCCATTTTTTTTGTTTCTTTTACTTCTTTCCACCAACCAAATTTACGCACGTCATTAAAAATTAATCGCGAACCATCGTCAAAATTAAAAACCTTGCGGGTATATGGCGAAGGTTTTCCGTTAAAAATTAGTTGCCCGGTTAGTTTTAAGTGAAAAATTAAACTTGAACCGTCGTCAAAATCAATTATTAAAATTTTTGCCCTTCTCCGCAGACCAACGATTTTCCGGCCGCCTATTTTTTTGCCAATAATTTTTTTATGTAACTGTATCCTTATCGTTTCCACTTCCGGGAGTTCAGGCATTTTTTATGAAGGCATTCTTTATTTTTTCAATAATTTCCCCGGGGGTAAGGTTGGCTTTTATTAAATAGTCAATTGCTCCTAATTTTAGTCCTTTTTCTACGTCTTCTTGTTGGCCAAGATTAGATAAAATAATAACCGGTATTTTAGATAAATTGGGATTATTTTTTATTTGAACTAAAACTTCAAATCCACCTATGCCGGGTAAAATTAAATCAAGCAAAATTAAATCCGGTTTTTTTTCTTTAGCTATTTTTATCCCCTCTTCGCCATCAATAGATTCAATAACTTTATATTCCTCTTTAATTAATTTTCTGCCAATTAATTCTCTAAGAAATTTATCGTCTTCGATAATTAATATTGTTTTTTCCATATTGTTTGAGAATTCTTTGAATTTGGTTTAATGTCACTTTTGTTGGTGAAATTAAGGAAAATTACCAAGAGTTCCCAATTATCTAAATTTTAAATTATTTAAAGGGTAAAGTAAAGTAAAAAATTGAGCCCTTGTTTTCTTTTGATTTAAACCAAATTTCCCCTCCATGGGCTTTGATGATGTTTTTGACGATAAAAAGACCGAGGCCGCCTCCCACGGTTTCCATTCTCATGGCATTTGCTCCCCGAAAAAGTTTACTAAAAACATTTTTTTGTTGGTTTTTGTCAATCCCTATCCCGGTATCTTTTATTGAAAACTCAACTTCTTTTTTGAATGGCTTTTTTATTGAAATTATTATTTGACCGCCAGGCTGATTATACCTAATGGCGTTGTCTAAAAGATGACTGATGGCTAATTTTATTTTTTCCGGATCAATTAAAAGGGGGGGTAAAAATTTTTTCGGTTTAATAAAAACGACCTTTAGATTCTTTTTCTCAATTTCTTCCTTAAATGATTTTATGACAAAATTAAAAATTGAGACAATGTCGGTAAGAATCAAATCGTCAAGAATTTTTCCCTCTTCAATTTTGGCGACCTTAAAAAGATTGTTGATTAAAAGAATCATCCTTTCATTAGAGTAAAAAATTTTTTCAAGAAAATCTTTTTGTTCTTCGGATAAAGAACCAGAGTCATCATCAAGACACATCTGAACCGCCCATTTAATTGCCGAGGCCGGTGTTCTTAATTGGTGAACTAATAATTTAATGTATTCCTCCCCTTTCTCCTCTTTTCGTTTTTTTTCACCAAGATCGTTAATTTTGCTTTTTTTAAGGATTTTTTTATTTTTACCCATAATTTTTTAAAAAATTTAATTCGGCATTCTTTTCAATAAACTGTAAAATCCAAATTTCTTAAGGATGCCGATTGCTTTTTCTTTGTCGTATTCTTTCCAATAACATTTTTCTAAATTAAAATCAATAACCAAGTCCTTTTTTATTTCAGCCAACTCTTTGCTTAAAAAGGCCTGTTCTTTGTATTTTAAGAGAATTTCTTTCAGCTTTGGTTTAAGGGTTTTTGCTTTTTCCGAGTTTTCTTTGAGTTCTTCGTATAAATTCTCTAAACTTTTAAACTTTAAAACAAGGGAAATGGCTGTTTTTTCGCCAACTCCGGTTACTCCTGGAATGTTGTCCGAAGCGTCTCCTTTTAATGCTTTTAAATCTAAAATTTGGCCGGGGTTTAATCCTTGAAATCTTTCCTTAACCAGGTTTTCGTCGCATAAGACAATATCTTTGACTCCTTTTTTTAGAAGATAGACCTTAGTTTTAGAATCAACCAATTGAAGGATATCTGTGTCGCCGCTTAAAACAATCGTCTCAATTGGGGATAAAAAAGCAATGGTGCCAATAATGTCATCTGCTTCAAAACCCTGTTTTTCAAAAACTGAGGCATTTAACGCTTCTAAAACCTCTTTGACTTTGGGAATTTGTTGATAAAGTTTTTCCGGGGTTGGCGGTCTTTTGGCTTTGTATTCTTTGTATTTTTTATGCCTGAAAGTCGGGGCTGGAAAATCAAAAGCAGCCGCAATAAAATCCGGCTGGAAATCTTTTATGGCTTTTAAAAAAACCAGTAAAAACCCGTAGACAGCGTTTACTAATTCTCCTTTTTTGGTAGTCAATGGGGGCAGGGCATGATATGCCCGATGGATAATGGAATTAGAATCAATAATAATTAATCTTTTCTTCTCCATTTTAATTCATAATTTAAAGGAGCTTAGCTCCTTTTTCTAGTTTCTCTAATAAATATTTTTCTAGGTCTTTACGTTTTCTACTTTCTTCGATTACGATTTTAACAAATTTTTTATAATCATCTATATCTTTAAACTGTGAAAGGACAATTTCTGTTCCGCTCAAAATCTCGCTCCTTTCCGATTTTAAAATGCCTCCAAAACTCGACCAAGGATAAGTTTCGGCTTCGCCTAGTTTATGGATTTCAATGTTTCCATTAACATAACCCGAAAGCCATAAGAGATAATCATTGTTATCTATATGAATGGTTTTGTAGGGGCCTTGAAATAAAGAGCCTGAGCGGCCATATTTTTTATTAAAATAATTAGTATAGCTTGTTCCTAGTTTGTGCATTAATAATGGAATTCCGTTGGTAGTTAATTGCCTTAAAATAAAGTGGTGATGGTTGGGAACTAAAGAATAAAAGGCAATATGAACAACCCTTTCTACCCTCTCTAAAAAGGAGCTAAGCTCCTTTAAACCATAGGTATTAACTATTCTAGCTCGCTCTTCGTAAAATGACCTATTATTAAAATCTTTAAGGCCTCTTAAAAACTTTAAATAATCCTCTTCATCCAGAAAAATTTCTCTTTCATCGCTACCTCGGTTATAAATATGATACCACTCACCATTAACAAGTTGGGTTTTTCTCATAAATTAACCTTCCAAAGGAGCTAAGCTCCTTAAGGAGCTTAGCTCCTTTTTCTTTTTATTTTTTAATTATAAGTTTTCGGGTGTTTTTATCAATGAACTCGAAATTAATCCAAATTGTGTTTCTTGGTAAGACCTTTTTTATTTTTTCGGCCCATTCAATAGTAACAATGTTTTGAGGATTAGAAATGATTTCTTTAAAACCTAAATCTAAAATTTCTTTTGGTTTTTCAATTCTATAACAATCTATATGATAAAAATTTTTGAATTCCGAATTTCGCCACAGCCCTTTAAGAAGGGCTGGGCGAATTTCGAATTTTCGCATAATAATGAAAGTTGGACTTAATATTTTTTCTTTTATCCTCAAGCCCCTGGCAAAACCTTGAAGGAAAGTGGTTTTTCCTCCTCCTAAACTTCCTTCCAATCCAATAAGAAGGGCTGTTTTTTTTGGTTTTGTTTTTAAAATCTCTTCGGCTAAAATTTTGCCTAATTTTTTTGTCTGGAACGGATTAACTGTTAAAAATTGAATCTCCATAAAAACCTATTAAAAAGTAAGAAAACCATTGAATTTATTCCGTTGATAAATTGCTCTCTTTATGGTATCATAATAATAATGGAGAGAAAAATAGGGCTAACTTTAAACCAGGGGCTAAATGTTGAGACCGGTCGCTCCATTTCCTCGCCCTTATAAAAAATTATGGATGAAATTTCCCAAAAAATAACCGGCCAAGTAAAAATTTCAACAAAAAGACAACAAGAAATTCAGTCAAAAATAAAAAATGTTTCCGATTTCAAAAAAGAAATTAAAGCATTTTTGGAAAAACCGATAACTGATTTGCTGGAAATTATTTTAACCGGAGCAACAATTTTGGGCGCCTCGGATATTCATATAGAGCCCCAAGAAAAAGAGGTCAAAATCCGAGCCAGAATAGACGGAATTTTACAGGATATCGTTTTTTTTGATTATAAAATATATAATGGGCTTCTTTCCAGAATAAAACTTCTCTCAAAAATAAAATTGAATATCGCCAAACAACCCCAGGATGGAAGTTTCACTATTTTGTTTCCGACCGCTAACAATTTTAAAGAAGAAATAGTTGAAATTAGGGTTTCTACCCTGCCGGCTGAATACGGAGAAGCAATAGTAATGAGGGTTTTGAATCCCAAAAGCTTAATTGAAATTGAAGGATTAGGATTAAGAAAAGATTTATTGGAGATTTTTAAAAAAGAAACAAAACAACCGAATGGAATGATTATTGTTACCGGTCCGACCGGTTCGGGAAAAACAACCACCCTTTACTCCCTTTTAAAAAGAATTCATCGGCCGGAAATTAAAATCATTACTATTGAAGACCCAATTGAATATCGCTTGGAAGGGATTTCTCAAACTCAAGTTAATCCAAGCCGGGGTTATAATTTTGCCAATGGTTTAAGGGCTATTGTTCGTCAGGACCCTGATGTTATTTTGGTCGGTGAAATCAGGGACTTGGAAACTGCTCAAATCGCTCTTCAATCCGCTCTGACCGGTCATCTGGTTCTAACTACTCTTCATACCAATGATGCCTCCGGGGTTATTACCCGGCTTCAGTCCTTGGGCGAAAAACCTGTTAATATTGCTCCGGCAATTAATATGGCTATAGCCCAAAGATTGGTCAGGAAAATATGTCAAAAGTGTCTTGAATTTCAAACAATTTCTTCTTTATTTTTGGAAAAAATTAAAAAAGAATTAAACGGAATTTCTTCTTTGGTTCAAATTCCAAAATTAGACTCAAAATTAAAAATTCCTCTGGTTAAGGGATGTAGTGATTGTAATTTTACCGGCTATCGGGGAAGAATTGGAATTTACGAGGCCTTTTTGGTTGATGAAGAAATAGAAAAATTTATTTTAACTTCCCCCTCAATTTCCGATTTAAAAGCGCTGGCAATCAAAAAGGGAATGGTTTTAATGAAACAAGATGGATTAATCAAGGTTTTGGAAGGAATTACAACTATTGAAGAAATAGAAAGGGCAACCGGAGAATAAGAAAACATTAAAATATGTCAATGACTGGTCTCTTTTTTATTATATTTTTATTTTTATCGGGTTTTTTCCCTGTTTTTGTTTATGGTCAAGAAATAAATCATCTGATAATCGTGGAAGTCCAAATTAGGGGAGAAAAGGCCAATAATGATTTTATTAAAATTTATAATCTCGGTGGTAATAACCTTGATATTTCTGGTTATAGATTAAGGAAAAGAGTTTCCGCGGGAAGCGAATCTTCAGTCCGAGTCTTTCCAAGCGGAAGTAAAATTTTAGCCAAAGGATGTTTTCTTTGGGCTAATTCTAAAGACGACTTCCATCTTAGTATTAAAGCCGATGCTTGGAGCACCCGAACTTTAGCCAAAAACAATAGTATTGCTCTGTTAAATCCAGAAAATGTAATTATTGACGCCCTGGCTTGGGGAAAAGGTCAAAATCCTTTTGTTAAAGGATCGCCTTTTCCGGAAAATCCAGCTGCCAACCAACATTTAAAAAGGAAAAGGTTCAATGGAAATTATCAAGACACAAACAACAATAGTCAAGATTTTTATTTATATCCCTCTCTTGAAACATCTTTATTGAAAACTGAAGCCATTATTAAAGAAGAGCCCGGTCTAGAACTAAAACCCGAGCCAAAATCCCAAGAGCCGGCTAAGGAATTGTCAAGGGGTTTAGAGCAGGCCGCGCCCCTAACAATGGAAGCCAAAGCGCTCCCTCAATCTTCTGAAGTTAAAGAGACCGACTCTTTTAAAATAGATATTAATGCCGCTCTTTTGAAGGATTTGGTTAAAATTGTTCATATAGGAGAAGCAAGAGCAGAGGAGTTAATTTCTTTGAGGCCTTTTTACTCTTTGGACGACCTCACCAGAATAAAAGGTATTAGCCCAAAACGACTTGAAGATATTAAAAAACAAGGGCTGGCCTGGGTTGATCCGGAATTAGAACCACCGAAAATTGAAAAAACTGAACCCCTTGATAAGGGTTTGGCAGCAGTCGCCCAACCCCTCAAACAAGGACATTTAGGCAGGCAAATCCCAAAATCTCTTTCTATTTTTCTAATTGCCTTCGTTCTCGCCATTTTTTCTGGAATAATAATTTTAATCCTCAAAAGGAAATTGAAACTAATAATAAAATAAAAAATAGATTGTAAAAAATAGCAGTATTGTGGATAAGTAAAATACACGGGTTTCACCCGTGCATATTCACTCGCCTTTTGTAGTTTGTAACTAAGATAGTTTTGAATCAAAAATTTCTAACGGGGCAGTGGACTTTTTTGTTTCTTGATTTTCGGAAAAAAATAGAATAAAATAAAATGTATGTCAGGCCATTCACACTTTAAAAGTATAAAAAGAGATAAGTCCATCTCGGACAAAAAACGAGGACAAATGTTCTCGAAAATAGCCAGATTGATTTCGGTTGCCGCAAAAGAGGGAGGAACAAATCCGGAGACCAATTCTAAATTAAGGGTTGTAATTGAAGAAGCCAAAAAGCTCAACCTCCCAAAAGAGAATATTGAACGAGCTATCAAACAAGCAGCCGGCGGTGGAGAAGAATCTAACCTTGAAAAGGTTTTATTTGAGGCCTATGGACCGGGAGGAATTGCCATTATTATTGAAGGAATTACCGATAACAAAAATCGAACCTTAGCAGAAATCAAACAAATTTTAAATCAGAATAACGGAAAACTTGTTGGCGAAGGGGCGGTTAAATGGATGTTTGAGAGAAAAATAAAAGAACCGGGTTCTTTGGAGTGGGTGCCAAAACAAGAAATTGAGGTTGATGAAAAAGCAAAAGGGTCCTGCCAAAAACTTTTTGAGGCCCTTGACGAAAACGAAGCAGTTCAAGAAATTTATAGTAATCTAAAATTATAATATGGCAAAAGAGATAGAAATAAGAAAAAAAGCGGTTCGGGAATTAACGGGCAAGGGTTGGATAATCTGGTATCCGGCTAAAGTTCGCTATAAACAAAACGATATCTTCGGGATTATCGATTTATTGGCTCTGAGAAAGAAAAAAATGAGATATATTCAGTTAACCACCTTGCCAAATGTGGCTAGACAGAGGAAAAAGATTTTAAATTTTTTTAAAAATGAAAAGGTCAAGTTACCGGTGGAAATCTGGGTTTGGTCAAAAAAAAAGAAAAAATTTAAGACAGAAATAGTTTAGGAGCTTGCCCCTTGACAAGATTTCTTGGCAAAATATAATACCCTTAGTCCCCGCCCTTTCTAAGGTTTCCAAATTTTAATTTTTAATTACAATCTAAAAATAATTCAGGAAACAGAATTATTTTGAAAGATTTAGAAAGGGCGGGGTTGTCAAATTTTACTACCGGGCAGGGCTTGACAGAACTTTTTGTCTCCCTATAATAAATCCACAGAACCCTCAAAAACACATCTTTGTTTTTACGGGAAAAGAAAAGGTCGACGATTGATTTAAAAATTTTATTTAAAAATATTATTATTAAGAATTGAAGTTTTATTTAAAAATATGATTTATCAAGATGAAATCTTAAAATCTTTTATTAATCAGGTTGACGACGAAGAAGAAACAGATAAAGAGAAAGAAACTGCCGGAGAAGAGGAAGAGGAAGAAGAAGAGGAAGAGAAATAAGAAGAAAAGTAAAAATAACTAAAATTAAAAACCCTGTCATCAGGGTTTTTAATTTATCCCTACTAAAATTTTGAAATTTTAGCAAATTTTCTCTTTCCAATCTTAATTATCATTCCCTTTTTTATCTGAATAATTTTTTGCCAGTTATTTTCAATTTGACCGTCAATTTTCAGTCCTTTTTGCAATATTATTCTTTTGGCTTCTGATTTGGAATTGGTCAATTTTGTTTTAACCAATAAATCAAGAATTGACAGGTTTTTTTCTTGAATTTTTGTTTCCGGGACTTTAAGGGGTAATTTTTTTTCTTTAAAAACCCTGTCAAATTCTTCTTCTGCTTTTTCGGCTGCTTTAAAAGAACAACAAACCCCGACAATTTCCCGCGCTAATCTGGCTTTAACGTCCCGAGGGTTGATTTTTTCTTTTTTAAGATGTTCTGAAACTTTCTTAATCTCCTCTGTTTTTAGATTAGTGCAAAGTTCAAAGCCGGGAATAATTAAGTTGTCGGGCCAGGCCATAATTTTGCCAAACATTTCTTTCGGGTTCTCGTCTAAATTAATCGTATTCCCTTCGGTTTTCCCCATTTTTTTACCAAAAGGATCGGTTAATAATTTTGTCGCTAAAACGAATTTTTCTTTATTTTTTAAAGATTTCATCAGGGAACGTCCACAAAGCATATTAAATGTCTGGTCTTTGCCACCAATTTCCAAGTCAACGTTCATGGCCAACCCATCATAGGCCTGGGCCAAGGGATATAAAAATTCGTGTAAAAATATCGGTTTTTTCTTTTTTATTCTTTCTTGAAACATGTC
>BBPE01007049.1_pt1 | contig 11013 bp, 15 predicted proteins | sample 1344301 | NCBI WGS metagenome assembly BBPE01 (sample SAMD00019089, study PRJDB2971) | groundwater metagenome | isolation source: The Cedars highly-alkaline
GGCGGCTTCTGTTCGGTCGTGGGTGCCGATAATCTCGATACCGTGGCCGGAAATAAGGAAGGAAGGAAGGAGGTTTGTGGATTAGAAAAGAAATCTGCGGATAGAGTGGCACCACAAAAAGCCCACAAGCCATGTAGACACGTTCAAAAATGCGGTTATAGCGTAGAGTCTTGGTGTCACCTGTGGGACAAAAGTGGCGGTGAAGTGTCATTTATAGGCAGGAAAATGGCGGTGAAGTGTCATTTATAGGCAGGAAAGTGGCACCAATCTTCCTATGATGCGACACGAATGGCACCCAATACGATCCCAAAAAAGCCAAAATGGCGGTAAGAATGTGGATCGGAAGTGGCACCATGGCACACCGTGCGAAACGGTTACAGGCGGCCTGCCTTTATGTAGATAGCACCCTCACTATTGCTGAGGTGGCAGAGAAACTAAAACTAAATCGAGTGACGGTTGGGAGATGGTGTAAGTCTGGTAAATGGGTGCAAGCCAGATACAACCGCCTAGTGGGCGAACGGATGCAAGAAATTGAGCGTAAAGAAGAACAGGCTTATGCCCTTCTTTTCGAGGTAGATCGACTTAAGGCCAACCCATTTATGGGGCTAGAATCTTATGCACCAAAACAGCGAAAAATACTCAGTAAACAGGTGATAGCAGAGCTGGCTAAAGCATTCAAAAAGATTCAGGCTCAAAGCGCGATAGATCGCGACGATGATGATGATTTTGATGACTGGGATGGCGCTGCCTAGCTGGCATTGATGTGGCATCAGATATGGCCCTAGGCCAACCTAGACGACCTCGCTGTATAACTGCTGCCAGGTGCTAATCCCTAATAACAACTCGGCTTTAGTGCGGTGGCTCGGATCGATGATTCGCCCCCGACCGAGTTCTTTAAGCCTTTTGGTGGGTAGGGCTCCCCAATCGGGCGGTAACGGTTCCCGTGTTGCCGGTGGCCCTGGATATTTTTGTGTGGGGTCTACCAACTCACTAACGATGCTGTCAGGGGTGTGTGATGTGGTCGGGGCGGTTGTCTTACGTTTAGTCACGCGGCCAGAGGCGGGTGTAGTGGCGTGGCGTTGTGATTGGGTAGGCTGCATCTCTACCTGCGCTCTGATGGCATCTAGACCACGCTCTAGCGCTGATACCCTATCGGCTAATGTGCCCCCACCAGCGGCAGCGATACCGGCCCGTAACAACCTCATATGGGCTTCTGTCTGGGTGCATAGGTGCTCGCTTGCATAGGTCGCGATCACGAGGGCAATATCATCATCAAGGCGAATCGAGAAAGCTTTACGGGGCATACGTTTACAGGGTGTTTACATACCTATATTGTACCCTGATTACAGGGTGTATACGATAGTGATTACAGGGTGTTTACGCTAACTAGTCCCACAGCCCTTTGAATTTGAGAGGCGACAGAGCCGTGTAGCGCTCGGTGTTTTGGATGTTCCGATGGCCTAGATAGTCCTGAATCGTGCGGGTGTCGATCCCCTTGTTTGCCAGGTAGTACCCGCAACTGTGCCGCAACATATGCGCGTGTATCGGGAACTGGAATAGACCGGCCCCCAACCGCTTGATCATCGTGGAGATCGCGACGGCGGCTAAAGGGCTGCCATTGGTGCCAGTAAACACAAACGGGCTGCTCGGGGCTAGACGCTGCCACCGGCGCAATGCTCTAAGCTCGTGCCCTTCGAGGTAGTGGGTGCCGGTTTTCGACCCTTTGATGCGACGGACTAACAACGTGCCCTCGGCAAAATCGAAATCACTCCAGCGCAAATCGGCGCATTCACAAACCCGTAGGCCGTGCCGATACATCAGCAGCACGATCAGATGGTCGCGATCGCGAGTTGGGCGGCACTGCCAATGGCGGCTAAATCATCCCGACCGCCGTGGTCGTAGTGGGTGATAGCGCCGCCAGGTTCATACTCAGGTTCGGGTGCCGCGCCATAGAGATCGGGGTGATTCTCGCGGGCGTAGCGATCGCCATGCTCAGGGGATGCCAACCACGCATCAAAACCCGCATTATCGAGGCCGGTTCCGGCGCGGTAGGTTTTGCCGTTGTGCTCAAAGCCGCCGTAACCTGTGGGGATTTTGAGTCGCTGGTCTTTGGTGCGGCCAAACGAATTCATATCTACCTGATTGCGGGTTGCCATTCTTGCGAGTCGTTTGGGTGGGAGCCACGGCGTAAAAGCCATAATCGAAATCTCCGTATATGCCCAACAAAGAACGATCGCGAAATGGCTAGCACCTCGCGATCGTTCGTCTGTATTGGGGGTTGTTTGCAGTTTTTAGACGTGGCACGAGGCCACGTTATCAATACGCCAACCCAGGCTGCTAGGCTATCGCGAGCTGGGGGCGCTCCCAGTAATCGCCGGGGCGGGCAAATTCCAGCCACACAGACAGGGCCGTTATGTTCATCGCGATCGTGCCAACCGGCGTATGCAAAACGCCGTCTACATACGAGCAGTCTGTGGTCTCTGAGGGGCCGTCTTCCAAACTGTAGTTAACGATAATGCTGGAGCGGCGGGTGGCAAGGGCGGCTTTGAGGTCGCTAGCGTTTGTGGCAATTGCGACTAGCTGGCGATCCCAATCGCTGGTGATGACCACGTCTTCGCCGTCAACTTCGATTCGTTCAACTTCGAGGGCGGGGGCGGTTGCGTTAAACATTTGACGATCTCCTTGGTTTTGGTTGGTTGGTCTATTGCGCTGTGGGCTGCGTGGTGGCAGCCCGTGTCCGATGGTTGTCTTCTAGTCGATGCTGCGATTTCTGACGGTGCCCAGCTTCGCGTTATAGCGACCGGCGATGATGGCGGCTATCCGATCAAACGTATCGGGGTCTTGGCGATTGGGGCGTGTGATCAAGGCGCGTAGTTCAGGGGTGGTCAGGGCATAGAGTTGGCTATCGTTAAGCATGGTTCAGCATCTCCGTTCAGATGTTGGGCTGTCGGGGGTGGGGCGCTCGTAACGCCTTGCCCCTCTATCAATACATTAGTACTAGTTAGTTAGTCTTGTCAATAGGTTGACATCGCAAATTAGTCTCATACCGATAAACTATGTGTGTACTAGTTGTGTATTGTGTGTTGCCTATGGATATGAGGGAGTTAAGAACACGGTCAGGTAAACGAGCGGAAGAAATCGCGGCTGAGGCTCACGTGTCAATTTCAACGGTGCGTAATTGGGAGCAAGGGCGAACTGCGCCACGTATGACACCGCTAGAACTAGTTCAGCTAATGAAGGTCTATAACTGCACCTTTGATGAACTGGTAGCCGCAGAGCTGGAGAGTGTGAACCATGACAGCAGATGAGCGGTTAGGGAGTATTGAGACGGCATTAGATACCTCTGATCGCCGCCTTGATCGCGGGTGCCGCCATCAGCGTGATTGCGGATGTGATTTTAGAACTGATCCGTGATGGTCTGGGTTAGTTGAGGTGTGTTTGGCAGCGTTGCAATCGTACACCTGTCGTACACAGTGTTATTGAGAAAGTCTCTAAAGCCTTGCTGTATATGGGTTTGTGGGCGGTGTGAAACCATCAATGGCATTGAAGGGGTCAGCGGTTCGAATCCGCTTATCTCCATAGGTCGGAAGCCTAAGCACAGCAACGGTTTTAGGGACTCAGCCACGAACTGAGTTACCCGCCTTATTGATAGTGATGTTCGTTCTGAACGTCGGTTTAGGTCAGTTAAAGCGTTCTCAGTTCGTACGTATTTCGTACGGAGTTCTGAGTCATGAAAGTTTCTGTAGAAGTTTTGGCATCGGGTCGTGTCCGTCTGCGCTGGTACTACCAGGGGCGGCAATGTGTTTTATCAACGGGAACCAAAAATTCGCCCGTCGCGATCGCGAGTGCGAAGCGGCTAGCAGGTTTGATAGAGGCCGATATCCTTTCGGGCAATTATGACCCGACGCTGTTGAAATACAAACCACGTACCGGCAAACGGGGCACTGTTGTTAGTGCGGTCGAACTGTGGCAGCACTACACCAAGGCCATGCAAACCGATAAGGCGCTATCGGCTAGCGCTATGGGGCGATATCGATCAATTGGCAACCATCTAGAGGCCACACTGGGCAGTCTCAAAGCTGAGGCGGTAAATGAGGCTAAGGCTAAGGATTTTGCCGCCTATCTGAGTGAACGCCGCACAGGTCACACAGTGAAGGTCTATCTATATCTGCTGGCTGCGTGTTGGGACTGGGCTAAGGGGCGCTACCATGTTGCCGCCGCTAACCCGTGGCGATCTCCGTTGGCGCGGGTTAAACCGTCACCCCGCAAACGGGTGAAACCCTTCACTCAGATAGAGCTGGCAACCATCCTCAGTGCCCTACAGCATCACCCCCACTACAACCACTACTACCCACTGGTTCTGTTTTTGGCAGCAACCGGAACCCGCCCAGGTGAAGCGATGGCGCTGCGCTGGGAACACGTCGCGGATGATTTTAAGAGCGTTGCGATCGGGAGTGCGGCTAACCGACAGGGTGAAATCAAGAGCACTAAAAATCACAAAGAGCGACGGGTCTGGTTGCCGGACGTTGTGAGTAATCAACTACGTGATGCTCATAAACAATCACCACGTAATACGCTCGTATTTCCCGCTGTTAAAGGTGGGCTGCTGGATGATAAACGCCTAGCGCGAATGTGGAAGGCTTTGTTAGCCGATTGTGGTATCCCTTTCAGACGCATCTACACACTGCGGCACAGTGCCATATCGCGAGCGTTAGCAGCAGGGTTTACGCCAGTCGCGATCGCGGAACAGACGGGACATTTAGCGCGAACGTTGATGGATGTTTACGCTCACGCTATCGAGAGCAAAGTTTTGGCATTCGATGTGGTTTCTAGCAGTCTTCTCACAGACTCAAAATCATAAAGATGTATCTTGATAGGTCTTGATTTAACTTGGAGTGTATATTTATTGCACTGCCAGGTTAAAACCAAAAATCTAGGTGTTGTCGATTAAATCTAGGTCAGTTATGGATAGTAGAGAGTTCCTAAGCCCTTGTGGGGAATGGCTCGAGCTTCCGAACCTAATCTATTACGAGACTGTAGTTCTATGCCTAAGGGTACAAAATCTATCGAGTGGCCACTAGTCGATTCAGCCACATTAGAGGCTGAGCTGGGAATCCGCAAAACGAAACGGATGGAGTTGGTTAAGCAGCTCCCGTCACCGCTTTATTGGTGCACCGTTCCGGGCGGTCGGACGATTCGCTGGAACATTCGACTGATTCGCAATTGGATGCTGAATGGCGATGGTTTAGCGCATCAGGCAGCGATAGATGCCTATCGCGCCTATGCCGAAATTGAGTAACCACTAGGGACGTTTTTACTGCGCTGTTTACTGGGTCTATGCGAGCAACTACTACGAAAATGATTGGTCTTGATTTGTTTTACCCGATGTTGACTCTACCTAGCACAACGTGCTATCACCATGACATCGTGGGATTTTCATGCGCGTTCGGGGCTGCCAAACAGGCAACCCCGTCGCCGTTTATGGCCACAAAAACAGGTTTTTCGGAGATATTTATGGCTACATCAGCACGGTTCATCCGGGCTAAATCTGCGTGCGAGCTGATCGGTGTCTCGCACTCGACACTCGCTCGATACCGGCGTGAACGCCTCATCGAAGGTACTCATTATGTGCGACCGAACGACAAAAACGTTCTGTATAAACGGGATGAGCTGTTGCATTGGTTCGAGACCATGGGCGATCCCGATGCTCATCGGCGTTGGTTGGCAGAGCGCGAATCTGCACATACAAAATAATCGCCAGTTACCGCTGGCGATTACAAAAACCCTGTGATAGGCAAACATTTCTAGATAGATTTTAGCTCATCGCGGGGTTCCAAATTTGATAGGAACTCTAAATGTCAAAACTTAAACTATTTGAGTCTGTAGACTCACTCGCAGCGGCGTTTGATGGCGTGGTCATAGGGGCGCTGCACTATCGCGATCTATGCCACGGTTGCGGCGAACAACCCTATATATGGTGTGACTCGCATGGGTTTTGCGTCTGCACCGCGTGTGGTGCAGACGCATGATCGCACCCATCCTCGATACGATCGCTAGTTTGCCGTTAACCCACAATCCGCATTGGGTAGTGTGGCGACTCGAAACCAAACCAGGACAATCTAAACCCTCAAAAATCCCCTACAACGCCAAAACGGGCAACCGTGCCAGCTCTACCGATGGCGCCACATGGCACGCCTATGAGGCGGCTAGGGCTGCCTATGAGCGGGGTGGTTATGACGGCATCGGTTTCGTTGTCTCCGAGTTTGACCCGTTTGTGGGAGTAGATCTCGACGGCTGCGTGGATGACCAGGGCAATATAGCCGATTGGGCACAGCGGATCGTTGACGACCTGGACACCTACACAGAGCTATCACCCAGTGGCACGGGTTTGCGTCTCTGGTGTGTGGGGAAACTGCCAGACGGTAGCCGTAATCGTTCCGGTTCGATAGAGGTCTATCAGACGGGGCGGTTCCTCACGGTGTCAGGTGCAAAACTGCCTAGGTCGCCTATCGAGATTCGCGATCGCGAGTCGGAACTAGCGGCGCTGGCAGCCAGTTTGGGAGAGCCGAAAGCAAATCAGAACGCTCATACCCCACCACAGGTTAGATCTGATTTTGATCCCGATGAGCGCCTAGGGCGGATGTTTAGCAGCTCTAAGGGGTTATCAATCAAACAACTGTGGGATGGCGACACCAGCGGCTACAGCAGTGCGTCTGAAGCCGATCTAGCGTTAGTTAACCACCTACTATGGTGGGCATCAGGCGATGTTAACCAGGCGGATCAGTGGTTCCGTCAGTCGGGGTTGTATCGCCCCAAATGGGATCAGAAACACGGCCTAGACACCTATGGCAACATCACACTAAACAAGGCGCTGACTGATTTTGGGGGTGGTTACGATCCCACAGTTTCTACTACGGGTATACCCGTTGATGAGTTTGAGGTTATTGATAACAGCTACGAATATGATGGGGAGCTGCTGTGTGATGAGCTGAGTGAACCGATAGAGCGTATCGCGGCGGGGTTCAACCAGCCGCCGATCATCGCTACGGCGGCACTGCTCACGGTTGCGGCATCGTGTCTCAAAGTTGGAACCATACTCGATATTGGTGGCTCTACAGGCTGGACTGTACCGCCGATTCTGTGGGCCTGTGTGGTTGGTGAGTCGGGGAGCACGAAATCGCCCTACCTCGAAAAATTGCTCGCGCCTCTATATCAGTTGCAAGCCGCTGATGATGCCGTTTACGACGCCGCAAAGCAGCAATTTAAGGCCGATCTGAAAGCGTACGAAGCTGCCACCCGTAACGCTCAGTCGGGAGAAGTGCCAGACGAACCTATCAAACCGACCGCAACCGAGCGCTATGTGAGCGACTACACCCTAGAGGGTTTGAGCCGGATCATCTCCGATCAACCCGATAAGGGGCTGCTGGTTTGGAATGATGAGCTGAGGCTGTTCTTTGCCTCGATGGATGCCTATAAAAAGAACGGCGGTGGTGATCGCGCTCAGTGGCTATCCATGCGCAACGGTTCAGGACTCAAACGGAACCGAAAAGGAGATGATCGCGTATCAGTCCCTCGAACCGCCGTTAGCGTTCTAGGCGGCATACAGCCTGAAGTGCTGTCGAAACTCATTAACGATGATCGCGATGGTGCTGACGGGCTTTACCCGCGATTCTTGTGGATACGCATGGACGAAACGCGTCGGATGCCACCGCTAGACGGTACACGCTGGGATGCTTCGGAGCGATTCAGGTCGGTTTACGAAGGTCTGAGCAACCTCGAGCCCCGAGATTACCGCCTAAGCCCACAAGCGTTTAACGCATTCAATGCTTGGCATATGGAATGCGAGAGCGACCGCGTAGACGCGTCTAACGGACTCGTCAAAGCGACCATCTCTAAATACAAGGGCATGGCTGCAAGCGTGGCTCTGATTCTTCATTGCCTCAACGGCATTGCTGCGGGTGAAACCGTGAGCGGAATCATCTCCGAAAGCACCATGATTAACGCGATAGAATTCACCCGCTGGGCAATCAAACAAGCTAAATCTCTGTTTGCCGTGAATGCCATCACCACGGATGAAGAGACAGCGCTTCTTAATCGATTCGTTGAGCGTTTCGATGGTAAAGGGTGGGTCACTGGCGACATAGCTCGATCATGGTGGCCGTCCAAAAAGAAGCCCGGTCGAAAGGAGGTTAGAGAGTTTTTGCACGGTTTAGTTACAAGCGGCGTTGCTATAGATAACGGCGAAAAGCCCGAAAAGACCACCTACTCGATCTCTCTAAACCTTAAAAACGTCGTCCATTCGTCCAAAAAATCTGAACCCCTTGTATCACAAGGGTTTGAGACAGGACGAAAGTTTCGTCCGGTCGTCGTCCAAAACGTCGTCCAAAAATATCCAGACGTCGTCCAAACCGATCCGGACGAAGATCCGATCCAAAGCGGACGAACTTTGGACGAAAGCGGACGAACTTTGGACGAAAGCATCGTCCGGCCTCAAACTCATACACCGCAAGGGTTTGAGAAAAAAACGGACGAATGGACGAAAAAACCGGACGAATCGGAAAACGGACGAACGGACGAAGCAGCCAACTCGGACAATATTGATTGCAATCAAAGTATAGAGCTATCGCCCGAAGTCGCTGCTGAACTTGCCGCTATAGAATTGTTTCTAGGAGATCTGGCTGATGAATTTAAATAGTTTGCTATCCCTAGGTTGGAATGCCGAAATGATGCGTAAAGTGTCGGGAATACACGGCATTCCGTTAGAGCCATCAGATCGTAATCACGAACATAAAGCGGTGCTGAAAAGGCTATTAAACTACCCGCCATCACCTCGAGGTGCATCAACCTATAAAAACGACCGGATCGAAATCGACCTAAACCGCCTCGATCTAGGGTATGGGCCTATGGTGCAGCCCCCAGAATGGCAGCCAGAACGGGCGATCAAACCGTGGGCAGATATAGAGCCGCAGATCACCTACTTTGATATTGAGACAACCGGATTAGACCCACAGAGAGATCGCGTGTTGGTGGTAGGTATCCGACGCGGTGGTGAGTATCGTCTGATTACTGATGACGATGAGGCAGCATTGCTGAGAGCGGCGATACCACTGCTGTTGAGCGGGATAATCTGTGGTCACAACGTCTTTGGCTTCGATTTACCGTTCCTGATGGCACGGTGCCAAAAGCATAAGGTCAAGCATCGGTTTAGGACTGGCTCTAAACCATCACGGATTAGCGCCAGCTCTATGCACGGCAAACCTATCGAGTACACGCCGATTTTTGCGAATGGTGTTGCTGTTATCGATACGCTGCACCAGGTCGCGATCTACGACAAGGCAGCCGCTAAGCTGTCTGGCTATGGCCTCAAAAGCAGTGTGATTGAGTTGGGCTTGCGTGATGATCGGCGGCTAGAGCTGACAGCAGCAGAGATTAGAGAGAGCTGGAGTAATGGCCATCGCGAGAGAGTGCTGGAGTATCTGAAATACGATCTAGACGATACCCGCCTACTGGCTAATTATCTGCTGCCGGTGGTGTGGGCACAGCAAGCGTATGTGCCGGATCTCGATTTCCAGACATTAGCGGTAGCCTCACCAGCTCTCAAAGCTCAAAAGATTCACCAGTCGTTAGGGCTAGCTGAGGCGGTGGCCGATGAGCCTAAAGCCTACACGGGTGGTGGGATTACGTGCCACAAGGCAGGACTACACCAGAACCTAGCCAAGATTGACGTAAGCAGCCTCTACCCGTCGCTGATGCTGCGCTATGGGCTGTGCAGCCGCAAAGACCCCGAACATAAATTCTTAGGTGTGTTGGCCTACATGGTTCAGGAACGCCTACGCCTTAAGAAGCTGGCTAAGGCAGGCGACACGGTAGCGGATCAGCAGCAAGGCGCTCTGAAGATTCTGATCAACGGGTCGTATGGTTTCTTCGGCACGGGCGGCTACAGCTTTAACGATTACGAATGCGCGGCCCTAGTGACGGCCTACGGGCGCAAAGTTCTAGAGACGATGGAGCGGGTGATCGTTGAGCAAGGCGGCGTGCTGGTTGAGTCAGACACCGATGGTGTGATGTTTACGGCGGTAGATGCTGAGGCTGTGGCCGCAGCGGTACAGGCAGCCTTGCCTACAGGTATCGCGATCGATCTAGAGTTCTCTGGGTGTGGGTATGTCCCCAAAGCCAAAAACTATGTGCTGTTCTCACCTGATGGCAAAGCCCATGTTAAGGGGTTGTACCGTAAACGGGATAGATGCCAGCTAGAGCGAGAGTTTGCGATTGAGTTTCTACAGCGTTGGTTTTTTGAAGGTGAATCAGTCGCGATCGCTTACTATGACCGGCTGGTCAAAGAACTAGAGGCCGGGGGCTACCCAGTTGATAAGCTCTCGATTTCTCGCAGAATCCGCGAGAACGAAAAGGCGCTTGAGCATCTGGGTAACTCTGGTGATGCTGTCACGTATTGGATTGGCTGCGACCGCACGGGTAAGCGCCCGCAAGCTATTAAAACCAACACACTGCCCTATTGGCCGGATCACTATGTGGGCATCCTCACAGACATGGTAGAGGCCGCTGGTGTGACAGTTGGGAGTCATCAGTCTTTGCTGATGATGCTCTGATGCAACTAACCCTAGCGGGGCGGATTGTCCCCAAAGCACGGCCCCGCGTTGCCCGTGGTCATGCCTACCTACCGGCCAACTATCGGAAGTGGAAAGACGCCGCGATCGCGAGTCTGCGTCAGCAGCTCCCTAGTCAGTGGTGCCCTCGTTGTGGTGTTGCTATCACCATCGCGATCGGTGGCAAACAACGCGGCGATGCCGATAACATCGCGGGTGCGGTTTTAGATGCCCTGGTACAGGCAGGGGTGCTAGAGGATGATCGGCTCGCGTGTGTGCCGCAGCTCTTGATTAGACACCTGCCGGCGTTGGCTAATGGGGCGGTGATTACCGTGGCCTAAGCTGCCCTGGTGATATGACTCAGGAAGTAGCGCACATGGCTTTGGTAAAGTTTGGGAATACGGCTTAA
>BBPE01003564.1_pt1 | contig 10998 bp, 11 predicted proteins | sample 1344301 | NCBI WGS metagenome assembly BBPE01 (sample SAMD00019089, study PRJDB2971) | groundwater metagenome | isolation source: The Cedars highly-alkaline
GCTTACAGCAGATCTTATTGAGGCATTTGCGGGAACATTTCTCTCCCCTCGGTACGATAATGCTAAACCCACGCCCCAGTTTCATCGAGAAGCTTGGGCTATGTATTCAAGTTTACATCCTCAATGTATGGTTATTGCGCCCAGAGATCACGCCAAGAGCACTGGGTTGACGTTTGACTACATTCTCGCTGAAACACTCTTTCGCGTAAGTGATTACGTTATTTTAATCGGCTCTACTGAAGATAAGGCCGCCGAGCAATTAAGTAACATTAGCGAGGAGCTTGAAACTAATGAAGATCTGCGCAGAGAGTTCGGCATTAAAAACTTTGAAGCTCAGACTAAAACAGAGGTCATTGTTCTGCATGATGACGGGCATAGATTTCGCATTATCGCCCGAGGTGCAGAGCAAAAGATTCGAGGTGCCATGTGGAAAGGTAAACGTCCAAACTTAATTGTTTGTGATGATATGGAAGATGATGAGCAGGTTGAGAACAAAGACAGGCGAGCCAAGTTTCGTCGTTGGTTTTTTCGAGCAGCTAAACAAGCGCTTAGTAAAACTGGCAAAATCCGGGTTCACGGAACCATCCTTCATGAAGATGCCTTACTGGCTCGCTTAAAAAAGAACAAAACATGGCATCATCTGTTTTATCAAGCTCATAAAAGTTACAATGATTTTTCTAATTTGCTTTGGCCAGAGAGGTGGTCAGCCCAAGATCTTCGGGCACGTCAAGTTGAGTTTGAAGAAGATGGTGACAGCGCCGGTTACTCGCAAGAGTTTCTCAATACTCCATTAGACAACGCTGCGGCGTATCTCAGAAAGCAAGACTTTATTCCTATGACGGACGGAGATCGGGAAGCGGAAAAAGTAATTGCCGTCGGTGTTGACTTTGCCATCAGCAAACGTGATAGTGCCAATCGAACGAGTTTTACTGTTGGAGGAAAATGCGTTCGTAACTTAATACATCATGTAGATCAGCATGTCGGCAGATGGGATGCTCATGAGATTATTGATAAGTTTTTTGAAATCGACACTAGATGGCAACCTAAAGTCTTCTTCGTTGAAAACGGTCAGATTTGGTTAGCTGTTAAGTCTATGCTAACGCAAGAAATGATGAAGCGAGATCATTGGTTAGTGTTTGAAGAGCTTAGTCCAAAAAGTGACAAAGCTGTTCGCGGTCGAACTCTTCAAAAGAAAATGAAAGCCGGTGCTTGTAGGTTTGATAAAGATGCAGATTGGTATTCTGGCTATGAGGCAGAGCTTCTTACTTTTACCGGCGTCACGGATGCTAAAGCCGATGATCAGTTTGACTCAACGGCAACGCTTCATAATGGGTTAGATGGCTACCATGAAGTCGATGAAGAAGATTTTATGGAAGATGAAGAGTTTGAATGGGGCCATCAGAGCCGAAACACTATGGGCGGCAGTGGTCGAGCTAATTCAACGGGCTACTAGTGTCCCAAATTGGGACAAAACTAATTGGACATTAAGCATATGCTGGATTTAGAAAGTTCTATTGTCATTGACGATACTATTGTTAACTCTGCTAACTTGTGCGAATACTTTTCTAATAGCGATCTCATGGCGCTAGGGAATTGGGCTGCATCTAACTTTGAGCGTGACAAGCAAAGTCGTGTTAACTGGGAAGAGCGGTGTAAGGCTTCTTTAGACTTGGCTATGCAGGTTCAAAGCAGCAAAACTTTTCCTTGGGCTAATTGCAGTAACATTAAGTTTCCTCTCGTCACTATTGCTGCTATGCAATTTGCAGCCAGAGCCTATCCAGCTATTGTAAATGGGCGAAGCGTTGTACAGGCAAAAGTCATAGGAGAAAGCACTCCGCAGGCTACAGCTTTGGCCAGTCGTATCTCATCACACATGAGTTGGCAACTTCTGGAGCAAGACGAAAACTGGGAAGAGGGAACAGATAGAAGTTTACTTTCCCAAGCTATCGTTGGTGTGGCGTTTAAGAAAACGTACTACAGCGCCCACCACAGGCATCCAGTTAGTGAGTTTGTATTCGCTCAAGACCTTGTGTTTGACTACTGGGCTAAGTCTGTAGAAAGCTGTGCTGTCAAAACTCACGTTATTAACAAGTATAGAAATGACGTTCGTGAGTTAATGCTGCGAGGCATTTATCGAGACTGTCGGTATGAATCTTGGTTTTGCGGGACACCTTCAGATAACAGGAAGTCTCCGGATGTAGATAATCGTGCAGGTACTACCGCCCCGCAAGCAGACCATGATACGCCTTTTAAGATGTTAGAGCAGCACTGTTGGTTAGATCTTGACAAAGACGGCTACGCAGAGCCTTACATTCTTACAATCGAGGAATCTTCACGTTGTGTTGTTCGCCTTGTTACCAGATTTGACCGCATTGAAGATGTTGAGCGAACTGACGACGGAACTATTCTCAAGATCTTACCGTCAGAATATTTTACTAAAATGCCCTTCATCCCCTCGCCAGACGGTAGTATGATGGATGTAGGGTTTGGCGTTTTACTCGGCCCTTTGAATGAATCTGTTAATTCCGCCATTAACCAACTCTTTGACGCAGGCACTCTCGCTAATACTGCGGGCGGGTTCTTAGGTCGAGGTGCTAAACTCAAAGGAGGCGTTTACCAATTCCAGCCTTTCGGCTGGCAACGGGTAGATGCCACTGGAGATGATATTCGTAAGAACATAATGCCCTTACCTGTTCGAGAGCCTAGCGCCGTTATGTTTAACTTACTAGGCCTGTTAATTGAATACACCAATAGAATTGCCGGCTCCACTGATATGCTCGCAGGAGAGAATCCCGGCCAAAACACTCCGGCAGAAACGTCTCGCACAATGGTAGAGCAAGGACAGAAAATATACTCTGCCATCTTCAAACGCATTTGGCGAGCGATGAAGTTGGAGTTCAAAAAACTCTACCGGATTAACGCCACTACGCTGCCGGCTCGGATGCCGTTCGGAGACGGGAAGTTCATCCTCCGCGAGGACTACACGGCTGGCGCGGCATCGGTTGTTCCGGTGGCCGACCCGACTATCGCCAGCGAAGGCGCCAGGTTCGCACAGGCGCAGATGCTCAAGTCTGCGGCTGCCACCACTGCGGGATACAACACGGATGCCGTAGAGCGGCGGTTCCTGCGCGCTATGGGCGTCGACGAAGTCGACGAGGTGTTCCCCGGCGCAGCCGGCCAAGAAGCTCCCAAGGATCCTAGGGTTCAAATTCAAGAACTCAAAAATGCTCAAAAGCAAATGGAGTTACAACTTCAACAGCAAATCTTTGCTATGGAGATGCAAGAAACTGTTAGACTTAACAGTGCTAAAATTCTTGAGATGGAAGCTCAAGTTCAATTGTTGCTTACTAAAGCTGCCACCGAGAATGATAAACAACGTATCTCTGCTTTCCGTGCTGCGATTGAAGCTATTCGTGAGCGCAATAATCAGATGAATAATTCCCTTGATAGAATGATGGAGGATTTTAATGTCACAGAACCTAACGCCGGAACAGGAGCAGTTCCAGGCATGGCTAGCCCACCCAGTCACCAAACTATTTCGGGAATGGGTCAAATCTGATATTAACAGGCTTAAAGATTCTTGGGCTAACGGGGAGCTTACCGGAGCATTTGAGTATGAAATGATGGTAAAAAATGCAGGCGCTACAGGTGCTTGTTCTGCGTTAAGATATGTTCTTGACGTTTCAGTAGATGATCTTTATGGAGATAATAAATGAATTGTTCTGGTCTTAAACCCCTTGGCCGGTCGGTCTTAATTGAGCCTTATGAGCCCGATCTTAAGTCTAGCATTATTGCTATTCCCGAAGCTGCGCAAGATAGATTGCAAATGGTAGAACAGCGTGCTATTGTTATTGAGGTCGGCCCTAACTGTTGGTGTGATGAGCCTGCCCCAAGAGCTAAGCCGGGAGATAAGGTTCTTGTTGCTAGGTTTGCAGGGTTTATGGCTAAAGGCACGGCAGACAATAAACCTTATCGCTTTGTAAATGATAGAGACATTTTTGCTGCTATTGAAGTTGAGGGTTAACTATGAACGTTGATAATGAAGAAATTCAAAACACTGAAATCCCGCCTGCGCTAGATCCTGCCATTGAAGCTGAAGCCCGTAACATGGGCTGGATGCCAAAAGATCAGTTTAAGGGCAACGTAGATCAATGGGTCGATGCGGATGAGTTTGTAGAAAGGGGCAAGCATGTTATGCCTCTTTTACTGGCAAACAATAAACGGCTTCAACGGGAGCTGTTGACACGCGACGAAAAAATTGCAACACTCGCGGAACAGTTGAACGGCGCAACAACCGCAATCCAGAAGTTAGAAAAACATTACTCTGATGCTAATAAGCGGGCTGTTGAGTTTGCCAAGGTACAACTAAAGTCCGAACTTAAAGAAGCTCGGGCTAATAATGATGTAGATGCTGAGTTTGAGATTCAAGAAAAGATTGACCAACTAAAAACCGCTGCGGCTAAAGCGGATGAATCTGCACCAGTAAAGACTACGTCAACCACATCCCCTACAGTTTCACCTGATTTCAAAGAGTGGCAAACCAGAAATGAATGGTTTGGTACTGATCATAAAAAGACTAAGGAAATTGTTCGCATTGGAGAGGATCTTCGAGACGAAGGTTCAACTCTTTTAGGCGTTGAGTTTTTAGACGAATGCCTAAGGGTTCTAAACTCTCGAAATAAGCCGACACAATCGCCTAGCGTATCAAAGGTGGATGCTGTGTCTAGAAGCACTGGAACTTCTGGAAGAAAGTCCTTTAATGATCTTCCGCCAGATGCTCGTAAAGCCTGCTTAGATGATGCAGATGATCTTGTAGGAAATGGTAAAAGGTTCAAAAATGTTAAAGATTGGCAAGATCACTATGTCAGCATTTACTTTAGTCAGCAATAAGAGGTTTATATGAAAAGTTTAACTGAAGGCAGCAACCCTGCTAATGAAGTAGACACTGGAAGCCTTCCTAAAGGTTTTCAGCCTATGAGCGCAGGTGTTAGAAAGTTAGAAGTTCCTGATCGTACTGGTTTTCATCGTCGCTGGATTCGTAGTGATGCCGGCAGAATTGCCAAGGCGCAGCGAGCTGGCTATAGATTTGTTAAATCTGACGAGGTTGAGTTGTCTAACTTTGATCTTGGCGGAGACGCTAAAAATAGTGGCAACACTGATCTTGGCACTAATGTAAGCGTTATCTCAGGTGACGGCGCAGACCATACAGGTCAGCCGGGTAGACTCTATTTAATGGAGTGTCCGCTTGAGTATTATGAGGCTAGTAGAAGTATTATTGAAGATCGTAATGAGTCGGTAGCCGAGGCTCTCCGTGGTGGTAATTTAGGCGCGGGTGCAAATGGCGAAAGTATGAGTGATGTTTCTCGTCGTTACACTAAGGGCAGTATGCCCGATCTCTTTACTCCCAAAAATCGGAGATAACTTATGGCTATTAACGAAAATCGACCGAGTGGCTTAAAGCCTATCGGCAATGTTCAAGGTACTCAGTACAACGGCACTGCCCGTTTGTATGCTATTGATGCAGCTAATGCTAATGCTTTTGCTATTGGCGATCCCGTAGTTACTGTTGCCGGTGGCGCAGATCCTCGGGGTGTTCCTTTTGTTACGTTAGCCGCTGCTACTGGCGCTATTCGTGGTGTTGTTCTTGGATTGTTTGATACTTACCCCGGTATCGCTAGAATTGATGACGTAAATCGTATTATTAGAACTGCTGGCGCCAAACCTCAAGTTTGGTACGCCCTAGTAGCTGATGATCCTGATCTTGTGTTTGAGGTTCAAGAAGTCACTGGCGGTACGCAACTTACGCTGGCTGATGTAGGCTTAAATGCTAACTTAGCTGTTGGTGTTAACAATGGCTTTATCTCAGGTTGGCAGCTTGCTAACGTGGGTGTTGCAACTACTGCAACTCTCCAGATGAAGATTCTTGGCCTCATCCAACGTCCAGATGTTTTTGTAGGCCCGGCTGCTAAGTGGCTGGTTAAAGTTAACAACCACGAGCTTAACTCGGGCACCGGCACTGTCGGTATTTAAGGAGAATAACATATGAGCGGCGTTATTAACACTGGTTCACATCCTAAACTATTATGGCCCGGCATTCATGCTATTTGGGGCCAAGTTTATGATTCCCACCCCACCGAGTATACGGATCTTTATGAGGTTCGTAACTCTCAACGTGCTTATGAGCAGGACGTTCAAGTTACCGGTTTCGGCCTTGCTCCAGTTAAAGCTCAAGGTGGCCAAATCTCTTATGATTCTGAGATTCAAGGTTGGGTCACTACTTACGCGCACATTGCCTACGCGTTAGGTTATATTGTGACGAAAGAAGAGTTGGAAGATAATCTTTATAAGGAAGTTTCTCAGCGTCGGGCAAAAGCTAATGCGTTTTCTGTAAATCAAACTACTGAAAACGTCGGTGCGTTTCTTTACAACAACGCATTTACGGGAACGTTCTATACCACTCCCGATGGTCAGCCTTTGATTTCTACTGCACACGTTAATGCTACTGGCGGTATTTATAGCAATCGTTTGACTACTCCTGCCGATTTGAGTGAGGCTTCGTTAGAAGATCTTACTACTCAAATTATGAACGCCACGCAGGATAGAGGTCTTCGCATTTCTATCATGCCAGAGAGCTTGCACATTTCCACGGCTGAGTACTATAACGCTCACCGCATTCTTAAGAGCGTTTTACAGAACGATACTAGCAATAATGCTATTAACGTTTTGAAAGCTACTAACGCTTTCCCTAAGGGTATTAAGGTAAATCACTACTTCACTGACCCTGATGCGTGGTTTATTCGTACTAACATTCCAAACGGAATGACTATGTTTTGGCGCAACAAGCCGCAGTTTGAGCAAGATAATGACTTCGACACGAAGAATGCTAAAGCTGCTACTTATATGCGTTTCTCTGTTGGCTGCACAGATCCTCGCGGTATCTTTGGTTCGCCGGGCGCATAAGTTCGGACACGGTTAGGGGAGGGTTTCCTCCCCTGCTGTCCCAATTTGGGACAACCCTAATAACATAAACATAGTGCGCCTTTTATAGGCGTTTTTTTGGAGTATTAAAAAATGAGCACTACACGTTTTCCAAAAGGTGTCACGAACGTTAAGTTAACTACCACTCTTGGTAACATGGGACAACTAGACCCAACTAAGTTTAACACTTTCTTCAACGATTTTAACACCTTTGCCGCCGCTGACTGGATTATTACCGCAGTTGGCACGGGCACTACTGCATTAACTCCCGGTGATGGTGGGCAGTTGTTAGTTACTACAAGTGCCGCCGCCCCTGATAGTCGGTCGCATCAAAACGTGGTTGCTACTTTTACCTTCACTGAAGGTAAGCGTATGTTTTTTAAGGCGGCCGGTACGTTAAGTAATGCACTTGCATCAGTTCTTCAGCTTGGGTTAGCTATTACAGATACTACTCCCACTGATGCCACGGATGGTATTTACTTCTTAAAGCCCGCAGGCACTGCTAACATTGGTGCGTTTGTTCGGAGGGATGCTACCACCGGCAACCGATCTAACTTAGCTATGGCATTAGCTACGACAGCATATACTGTTTACGGTTTTGAATACGACGGAAAGGAGACTGTTACGTTCTTTATTAACGACGTAGCCGTTGGCAGCCTGCTTTGTAATGCTGTTAACTCTCCTGATGCCCCTCTGTCTATCACCTTCCACGTCGGTAACGGCGATGCCGTAGCTAGAACTTTTTCTTTGGACTACATTTTTGCTGCTAAGGAGCGGTAATCATGAGCCAGATTCTTATTGATGGCCCTAGAAATGTTGTAGTGGCGGTAGACGGTTTGTTTACTTTAGATAGGGCGCTTTTATCTGGCGCCCCTGCTAGACTTACCTTAGAAAAACTTTGGTATGACACGGGAGCAGTTACCGACGCCGCTATTCAATGGCAAGCTACGGCTAATGTACTTGCCTGGAAATGCACGGGTACTCATGCCCTAGATTTTACTTGCTTTGGTGGTGTTACTAACGATGCGGGAGCGGGCGTTACAGGTAATGTACTTTTTAGTGGAACAGGTGTATTCAGTATTGTCGCTCAGTTTAAGAAATCTTAAAGGTGTCTTATGTCTGTCGCAGTTTCTAACTCAGTATATGGCATTATTAACGATGCTATGCACGATGCTGGTCTTTTACAAGAGGGCGAAGATCCTAACAGCGAACAGCTTTCTGTTTATATGCGCAGACTTTGCGATGTTATTAACTTGTGGCAAACGGAAGGCGTTAAGCTGTTTTTGTTAGAAGAAGTTACTGTCCCTCTTGTATCTGGACAAAACACATACACTCTTAATAATCCTATAGGAGTGTTTCCTCGTAAAATGCTTCAAGTTATTCAAGCTAGAGTAGTCAGCCCTACTCCTCAGACAAATATACGAGTTCTTAATGCTATTAGCTGGCAACAATGGAACACTTTGCAGCAGGTATCTGGCGCTATTGTTGGATACTTTGTAGATAAGCAAGCGGATTCTTTAATTGTAAGATTTTGGGGCACGCCAAATGTATCTGAAGCTCTTAACTCAGTAGTTTTTTTAGTCCGCACTCAAGCTGAAAATCCTTTTAACTTAGAAAGTAACGTCATGTTTCCGCAAGAATGGCGTATTGCACTACGATGGGGTTTAGCTGATGATATTTGCACCGGCCAGCCGCAAGCTATTATGGATAGATGCCAGCAAAGAGCGCTTACATATAAAGCGCAGCTTGAGGATTGGGATGTAGAAGACGTAGAAACTACTTTTGCCCCAAATCTTCAAGGTAATTATACTACAGGGGCTTTCAGATGACTCAAGCTGAGAGCATTACCCTTCCCCCACGGCTACCTTTAGTAGTAACCACATCTAACCGAAATGCATCTTTTACTAAAGATGCCCGATTAGTTAACTGCTACATTGAAACAGATGAAGGCGGGGAGCTTTGGATATACAAGCGTCCGGGTTATAGAATATTTTATGCTAGTGCTCCTAGCGTAGGCCAAGGCTGTTACTTTTGGCAAGGAGACTTCTATCATATAGCTAACGGAACTATTTCTAGAAATGGAGTTACCTTTGGCCCACTGTTAAACATTCCGGGGGGAACTTATCATTTTAGTGAAACTTTAGGCGCAAATCCTAGACTAGTTTTTAGCAACGGCCAGCAAGCATATGCTACTAACGGTATCACTGTCAGCGCAGCTTTGCATTCCATTGACGTAGATTTTCCAGCAACTACTGTTAAAGGTATTGTATATCTTAACGGCGCTACTTATGTAATGAACCGTCAGAATGAAATATGGGGCAGTGCAATTAACTCAGTAGACCAGCCCGGTAACTGGAGTGCTATTAACTTTATCAACGCTCAGTCAGAACCTGACCCAGGAGTGTTTTTAGCTAAGCAATTAGTTTACTTAGTTGCATTTAACCAATGGTCTACAGAGATTTTCTTTGATGCAGGAAATCCTACAGGATCACCTTTAGGCCCAGTTCAAGGATCTAAAATTAGTTTCGGCTGCGGGGCGGCTGGAAGTGTCCAGCAAATTGATGACAAGCTTTTTTGGATTAGCTCTACTAGATCTGCCAGTGTTCAGATTTCTATGTTAGATCAGTTGAATCATCAAGTTATATCTACTAAATCTATAGATAGGTTAGTTCAATCTTCTAATCTGCAAAACGTTCAATCTCTTCAGCTTAAGATCAATGGTCATAATTTTTACGTCTTAACCCTAAGGGATATTAACTTAACTTTAGTGTATGACATTAGAGAAAATCTATGGCATCAGTGGACAGATTTTAATGGTAACTATTTTCCATTTCTTTGCTATGGATACGCAGCGGGAAATCGACATTTAATTCAACATGAAAGTAATGGCGACATTTATGAAGTGGATACAGATTTCTACGCCGATGTGGGAGATGACGGTACTACTTTAGTTCCCATTATGTCAGACATTTATACTCCTGGGTTTGATGCTAATACTAGAAGAAAAAAACAACTATCCGCTATGGAGTTTATTGGAGATCAAACTACAGGAAGCAGACTGTATGTTCGCAGCAGCGATGATGATTATCAAACTTGGTCTAATTTCAGAGAAGTAGATTTAAGCTACAAGCGTCCAAGATTAGTTAATTGTGGAACATTTAGACGCAGGGCTTATCAATTTCGTCATAGATCTAACACTCCATTTCGATTACAGGCGGTAGAGTTACAATATGACTTAGGATCTTTATGAGTGAGCTAGACAGCAAATTACCGCCAGTTCCACAATTAGTATCTCCTTTGAGAGATTTTTCGCTTTTAAGTAAAGAAAAAAATCTCAAGGCAGAAAACTTACGATTTGATGCGTCATGGTTGCAGTGGTTTGTACAACTTAAACTTAAAGTTGATGTTATTGACGCTACAGTTGTTTCCCTGTCTACCATTACTACAACTGGAACAGGGTTTAGTGTTGTAAATGCAGGTGGACAGTGGGTTACTAGAACTATCCAAGGGACTGCGGGAAAGTTGGTAGTTACTAATGGAAATGGTTTATTAGGAAATCCTGTCATAGATTTTGCGCCGGGGATGGCGGTAGTTGAGCCTGCCACTGTAGTAGGGCATGTAGCTACTTGGAGTTCTAGTTTAGGGAGGTATGTAGGCGTCGCTCCCTCAGGTGGAGGTGTTAGTAGCGTTAGTGGAACGGCTCCGATTGTATCCTCAGGTGGGTCAACGCCAAGCATTAGCATTACTCCAGCAACTCCAGCGGCAGCGGGCAGTTTTTCAGCGGCAGATAAAACCAAGTTAGACGGCGTTGCTACTGGCGCAACAGCCAACGCAACAGATGCCGCCCTGCGAGATCGCGCAACACATACCGGCACGCAAGCACCAGCAACTATTTCTTTCTCGGCTACAGATCGATTGCTAGGCCGGGCAACAGCAGGCGCTGGTACTGGTGAGGAAATCGTCCTCACGGCTGCCGGACGTGCATTGATCGACGATGCAGACGCAACCGCTCAGCGGGCT
>BBPE01004171.1_pt1 | contig 10997 bp, 5 predicted proteins | sample 1344301 | NCBI WGS metagenome assembly BBPE01 (sample SAMD00019089, study PRJDB2971) | groundwater metagenome | isolation source: The Cedars highly-alkaline
GTACTTGACGACGGTGCCGGCCTTGAGGTCCACGACCACGCGCGTGGTGAGGTTGAAGATCAGTGTGTCGGTGCCGTCGCCGCCGGCAATGGTCTTGTTGCCGCCGTTGACCCCGTAGTCGATGGTGTCCGCGCCGGACCAGCCGGTGATCGTGTCGTTGTGGGCGCTCGGGCGGATGCGCAGGACGTTGATCAATGTGTCCGTTCCGCCGTCGCCGTCCTGGACGGTGCCGGTGCTGGCGAGGGAGGCGACGATCTTGCTCGCGGCACCGCCGTAGTCCACCCGCGCGCCGAAATTGTTGTTGAAGTTGAACATGTCGTCGCCGCCGTAGCCGCGGAAGTTCAGCGTGACGGGGACCGGCACGGCGGCGACGGTGACGGTGTCGTTGGAGTTGCCGGTCCAGATGTCGGTGATGTTGGTGAGGGTGTCGGTGCCGTTGCCGCCGGCCTTGGTCGCGGAGCCGTTGCCCTGCCCGCCCGTGATGTTCACGGTCACGGCGTATGCGATGCCGCCTTCCGTGACGGAGGCGCGGTAGTCGAGCCGGTTGCGGCCACCGACCGCGCCGCCGTCTATCGTGTCGTTGCCGCGGGAGCCGACGAAGTACTCGAAGAAATTCAGCCCGCTGCCGGTCAGCACGTCGTCGAAGCGGCTGCCGCGCAGGCCGCGGATGTCCACCAGCGTGTCGGTGCCGCCCCAACCATCGCTCGCGATGCCGGTGGCGAGGTTGGCGACCACGCCGGCCTCGCTGTCACTATAGTCGGAGAAGTTGGTGTTGGCGCCGGCGGTGGGCGAGCGGATCGTGTCGTTGCCCCCCATGCCGCGCAGGAAGTTGTAGTTGGCCTGGCTGACGAGGCCGGTGATCGTGTCGTCGAGCGGGCTGCCCTGCGCCGCCTGGATGTTGAACAGCGTGTCGGTGCCGCCCCACGGGTCGATCGCAATGCCGGCCTCGAGGTTGATGGTGGCACCCGCCGGGTAGGTCAGGCCGCTGAGGTGGTAGCTGACGTTGTTGTAGCCGTCATTGCCGTTGACGATGTCGTTGCCGGCGTTGGGGTTGAACCACTCGTTCCAGGCGCCGCCGTTGAACACGTCGTCGAACGTCGAGCCGCCGATGTGCTCGATGGTGGTGACGGTGTCGGTGAAGCCGTCGTGCAGCACCGTGCCGGAGCCGGTGGTCGCCGAGGCGGTCCAGGTGATCCCGGCGCCGGCGTCGCGGTAATCCACCAGGTCGAAGCCGGCGCCACCGTCCACGCTGTTGTTGCCGCGGCCCGGCATGAAGCTGTTGTTGAAGGCGTTGCCGAGCAGCGTGTCGCCGGCGTCGGTGCCGCGCGCCGCGCGGACGTTGCTCAGCGTCGCGCTCATTCCGGTCGCGCTCGCCGTGCCGGCGGTGAGATTCACGGTCACGGGGCCGACTACGCTCAGGAAGTCCGCGAAGTTGACCTGGGTGCTGGCGCCGCTGATCGTGTTGGTGCCGAGGCCCGCGTCGGCGAACAGCCGCCGCGCCACGCTGCCCTGGAGGTAGGCGAGCGGTGCCATCGTGATCGTGTCGTCGCCGGCGCCGGTGACGATCCGCTCGATGTTGGTGAAGGTGTCGGTGCCGCCGGGCTTGGTCGCGCTGCCGAGCACGAAGCTCGCCACCACGTCCCCGACCAGCGCGGAATAATCCAGCGTGTCGAAGCCGCCGCCGCCGTCGATGGTGTCGGTGCCGTCGCTGCCGAGGATGCGGTCGTCGCCCGCCGTCGTCGGGCCGCTCACCCCGAGGGACGAACCACCCGGCGCGATCAGGTCGTCGCCGGCGGTGCCCGTGACTGTCGCCATCGCTCGATGCTCCCCAGGCCGTCCAGGCCTCGGCGTCGAAGTTTGCGGGAACGTCAGCACCAGCGGCCAGCAACCGGAGGTGGCAAGAGCTTAATTCTGCTCCAGCTTCAGCACCTCACCGGCCAAGTATAGGCTCCCGCAGATCAGCACGCGTGACGGCGGACCGGATTTTGGCACGGCCGTCAGCCCCGCCCCCACCGTCCCCGCTGCGCGGGCCACGCCGCCGCTCGCCGCCGCCACCTCCTCCGGCGACATCGCCAGGTGCTGTCCCGGCTCGGCCACGCCCCAAGCCGTCTCGGCCAGCGGCAGCAGCGGCGCGAGAAACGCCGCCGCCCCCTTGCCGCGCTTCATGCCGACGAGGAGGTGCAACGGCCGGTCGCGCCATGCCGCGCCGCGCAGTGTCTCGGCCAGCGCCTCGCCGGCGCCGGGGTTGTGCCCGCCGTCGAGCCACAGCTCCCAGCCCGGCGGCAGCGTGTCGGCGAGCGGGCCGCCCAGGCGCTGCAGGCGCGCCGGCCACTCGGCCCGCGCGCAGCCCGCGGCGATGGCGGCGTCGGAGAGCCAGGGTGGGTTCCAGGCGCGCAGGGCCGCCACGGCGATCCCGGCATTGTCGCGCTGATGGGCCCCGGCCAGGCCTAGCGTGGGGATGGGGATCCGCCCGCGCGCATCCTCAAAGCCGCCCTGGTCCATCCGCCAGGCCGCGCCGCGCGCCAGCAGCGGCGCGCCCAGTGCCTCGGCCCGTGCCGCGATCACCGCCATCGCCTCCGGCCGTTGCGCGCCGGTCGCGCAGGGCACGCCCGGCTTGATGATGCCCGCCTTCTCGCCGGCGATCCGCGCCAGCGTGTCGCCGAGAAAATCCATGTGGTCCATCGAGACGGAGGTGATCGCCGTGGCCGCCGGCCGCTCGACCACGTTGGTCGCGTCGAGCCGCCCGCCGAGGCCCACCTCCAGCACCAGCATGTCGGCCGGCACGCGCGCGAACAGCAGCAGCGCGGCGGCGGTGGTGATCTCGAAGATGGTGATCGGCGCGCCGGCGTTCGCCACCTCGCACGCCTCCAGCGCCTCCGTCAGCGCCGCATCCGTGACGAGCTCGCCCGCCAGCCGGACGCGCTCGTGGAAGCGCACCAGATGCGGTGAGGTGTACACGTGCGCGCGCCGCCCGGCGGCTTCGGCGATGGCGCGCAGGAAGGCGCAGGTGCTGCCCTTGCCGTTGGTGCCGGCCACGTGGACCACCGGCGGCAGGCGCCGCTCAGGGTGGCCCAGTCGGGCGAGGAGCGCTTCCATGCGACCCAGGCTGAGGTCGATCAGCCGGGGGTGCAGCGCCTGGAGGCGCTGGACGATGGGCTCGACGCGGCCGCCCAGGCCCCGCAGCTCGTTCACAGGTGTTCGTTCAAGCTGGCTCAGGCGCCGGCAGCGCCGGCACGGGCTCACGCAGCAGGGAGATGACGCGCGCCAGCGTGGCGCGCATCTCGCCGCGCTTGATGACCATGTCCAGGATGCCGTGCTCGAGCAGGTACTCGGCGCGCTGGAACCCTTCAGGCAACCTCTCGCGCACGGTCTGCTCGATCACCCGCGCGCCGGCGAAGCCGATCAGCGCGCCCGGCTCGGCGATCTGGATGTCGCCCAGCATCGCAAAGCTCGCCGTCACGCCGCCTGTCGTCGGGTCGCACAGCACCACGATGTAGGGCAGCCCCGCCTCCTTAACCAGGCGCGTGGCGATGACGGTGCGCGGCATCTGCATGAGGCTCACCGCCCCCTCCTGCATCCGCGCGCCGCCCGAGGCGGTGAAGACGATCAGCGGCGCCTGCTGCAGCACGGCGAGGCGCGCGGCGGCGACGATGGCCTCGCCCACCCCCGCGCCCATTGACCCGCCGAGGAAGGCGAACTCGAAGGCGGCGCAGACCGCGCGGCGGCCCTCGATGGTGCCGTGGCCGACGACCACCGCGTCGTCCTGCCCGACCTTGGCCTGCGCGTCCTTCAGTCGGTCGGCGTAGCGGCGCTGGTCGCGGAACCGCAGCGGGTCGGCCGGCGCCTTGGGCAGCTCGACGCGCGACCAGCCCTCGTCAAAGGTCGCGTCGAGCCGCACCCGCGCGCCCAGCCGCCCGTGGTGGCCGCAATGCGGGCAGACGCGCAGGTTCCCCGCGAAGTCGGCCTCGAAGACGATCTGCTCGCACTTCGCGCATTGGTGCCACAGATTGTCCGGCACCTCGCGCGCGGCGGGCGCGTTGCCGAAGAGCGTCTTGATCTTGGGCAGCGCCCACTCGGAAATCCAGTTCAACTTTCTCGCCCTCAAGCGCCGGGCGCGCGCTCCGCGTGCCTGGCTTTCGCGCCTCAGACGTGTCGCGTTGGGCCAGGCGGTTGCTCGCCGCGCGCCAGGCGCGTCGCGCCCCGGTGCTCGCGGGAGGTAGCGGTTCTGTGGGCGCGCGCAAGTTGGGGACGGCCGGTCGCCGCCGTGCCACATTGGCGTCGCGTCAACGATTCGGGAAACCTTGTGCGCATCATCCACACCGCTGACTGGCACCTCGGCAAGTCGCTCGGCGGGATGCCGTTCCACGCCGAGCAGGAATGGCTGCTCACCGAGCCGTTTCTCGATGTGCTCCGCGACACGCGCCCAGATGTCGTGGTCGTCGCGGGTGACATCTACGACCGCGCCCTGCCGCCCGCCGACTCGGTGGGTCTTCTGGGCGATGTGCTGGACCGGATCGTGCGTCAACTCGACATCCCGGTGATCCTCACCGCCGGCAACCACGACGACGGCCAGCGCCTGGCCTTCGCCGCGCCGTTGCTGGAGAGAGCAGGGTTGCACGTCATCGCCTGTCCGAAGGGCAGGACCCTCGCTTTCCAGGACGCGCATGGCCCTGTCTGGTTCGCCTGCGCGGGCTTCGGCACGCCCGGCGCGCTGACCGATCTTCTGGGCCGTGAGGAGCGCTTCGCCGACCACGACGCCGCCTTCGCCGCCGCGGTCGCCAACCTCGTGTCCGACATGCCCCAAGACGCTCGGCGGATTTTTGTCGGCCACGCCTTCGTGCAGGGCGGCGAGGGGTGCGAGAGCGAGCGCCCCGTGCAGCTCGGCGGCGGCGGGCTGGTGAGCGCGGCGCACCTCGCCGGTTTCTCCTATGCCGCCCTCGGCCACCTGCACCGCGCGCAGGGCTGGGGCGCCGTGGCCTATTCCGGTTCGCCGCTCGCCTACTCCTTCAGCGAGGTGGGGCACGCGAAATCGGTCACGCTGGTCGAGATCGGCGCGGACGGCGCCGCCCGCACCGAGCGCCTACCCCTCGCACCGCGCCGTCGCCTGCGCGAGGAGCGCGGCACGCTGGAGCGGCTTCTCGCCATCCCGGAACGCGAGGACTGGTTCTCCTTCGTGCTGACGGAGCGCGACAGCAGCGCCATCCACCGCCTGCGCGACGTGTTCCCGACCATCCTGCAATACCGCTACGCGGACGCGGCACCGCGCCCGGACGCCGCGCCGGCAGGGCAGCGCGGCAAGGCTGCCGACCCGCTGATCGTCATGCAGGAGTTCTGGCGCGCGCTTGGCGAGCCGGATTGGGACGGCGCGCAAGGTGCCATGGCGCGCGCGGCCGTCGAAGGTGCCGAGCGATGAGGCCGGAGCGTCTCGTGCTGCGCGCCTTCGGCCCCTACGCGGGCGAGCAGGTGTTCGATCGGTCCGGCCTCGGCGAACACCGCCTGTTCCTCATCCACGGGCCCACCGGCGCTGGCAAGACGACGCTGCTCGATGCCATGTGTTTCGCGCTGTTCGGCGAGAGCAGTGGCGATGAGCGCAAGCGCGACGACTTGCGGAGCCACCACGCGGCCCGCGAAATCGAGACGGAGGTGGTGTTCGACTTCACCCTTGGCGCGCGGCGCTTTCGCATCGCGCGCAAACCCACCCAGGAGACGTCGCGAAAAGGTCGGCTCGTGGAGCGCCAGCACGAGGCATCGCTGTGCGAGATCGGGCCCGACGGCGAGGCCGCGCTGCGCAGCGAGAAGGTCGGCGAGGTCAACGGACGGGTACGGGAACTGATCGGGTTCGGCGCCGGCGAGTTCCGGCAGGTGGTCATGCTCCCGCAAGGGCGCTTCCGCGAATTGCTGACCGCGGGGCCGGGCAACCGGCAGGAGATCCTCCGCGCGCTGTTCGCGACGGAGCTGTACCGCCGCATCCAGGCCGAGCTGCAACGGATGGACAAGGCGGCGCGGGAGGAGGAGGCGCGCCTGCGCGAGCGCGTGCGGACGCTGCTCGGTGAGGCGAAGGCCACGGATGCCGCGGACGCGCGGGGGGCGGCGGAGGCCGCCGCTGAGCGCGCGCAGCGGCTGGAGGAGGCGGCCGGGCGGGCGCAGGGTGCCGCCGCAACTGCCCGCATGCGCCTCGCCACCGCCATTGACGAAGCCAAGCGGCTCGCCGAGCGCGATGCCGCGCAGGACGCGCGGGCCCTGCTGGAGAAGGCCGAGGCCGGGCAGGCAGCACGACGGACGCGCAAGGACGCAGCGCTGCGTGCCGCTCGTCTCGACGGCCCAGAGCAGGCCGCGCGCTCCGCCGAGACGGCGCTGCTCCTTGCACAGACGGCGTTCGCCGACGCGCTTCGCGAGCACGAGAAAGCGGTGGTGGAGCGCGACCAAGCGCGTGCGGTGCTGGAAAACGCCGACGAGCGAGACGCCGAAGCCAAGGCGGCGGCGCTCGCGAGAACGGAAGCCGAGAAGCATGTGGAGGCAGCCGAAGCGGCGGCCCAAGCCGAGCGGGAACTGACCGACGCAAAGGCGTCGCTGGACGCGGCTGAAACCGCGCTGGTGCGGGCCAACCGAGCGGCCGAAACCGCGAGCCTGAGCGCGGAGAGCGCGGCAACGGAGCAGGGACGCCTCGCGGCTCTCGCGGGGCTGCTGGAGGCCAGGCGCGAAGCGGCGCGGGTCGCACAGCAGATCGCCAGGGACGCGAAGGATCTCAAGGTCGCCGAAGCAGCCGTCGAGGCCGCGGCCAAGCAAGCGACGCAGGCGCGGGGCTTCGCCGACACGCAGAAGCAGGCGCTCGCTCTCGCGCAGCGCGGCTTCGATGAGGCACGCAACCTGGCGGCGCTGCACCAGGCCGCGCACCTCGCCATGCGCCTCCACCCCGGCGAGCCCTGCCCGGTCTGCGGCGCGGCGGAGCATCCCTCACCCGCCTCGCCACCGCCCGACGCCGCGGGCGACGTGGACGCGTTGGAGACGGCGCTCGAAGCGGCGCGAAGCGCAGAGCGTCTGGCGCACGACACCGCGGTGACGCGGGCGGCCGAATTGACGCGGAAGGCAGGCGAGCGTGACAACCTCGCCGCTCGCGTCCGGGAAGCGGGCGAACCCGATCCGCTCGCGGCGGTCCGGCTTCGTGAGTCGCAGAGCGCTGCGACGGGGCTGCCGGCTGCCACGAAGCTGGCCGAGCGGCTGGCCCGCCTCGGCACGCGCCGCGGCGAGCTCGTCCGCCTCCGCAGCGCGCGCGTGGACACTGCGCGGAAACGCCACGCCACCGCCGACGGTGCTGCGAAGACCAGGCTTGCCATGCTCCCCGCGGGTGCGAGCAGCGACCCGGAGGCGTTCGCGCGCGCCGTCGCGGCTGCCCGTGTGCGCGAAAGCGAGCTCCGCGACGGCCTCCAGCGCGACCGCAGCGCCCTCGCCGCGGCGGAGGCGACGCTGGTTGCCCGGAAGGAGGCTGCGACCACGCGAACCGACGAGCACAACTCGGCGAGGCACAAAGCGCAGAAAGCGATGGAGCGCCTCGATGAGGCCAGCCGCGATGCGGGCTTCGCCGACTCTGCCGCGCTTCGCGCCGCGCGCCTTGAGGCCCCGGCGCTGGCCGACTTGGACGATCAGATCGCCGAGCACGATGGGGCGGTGGCCCAGGCGCAAGGCCGCCTCGACCGGGCGGAGGAGGCGGTGCAGGGCCTTGCTATGCCGGATGTGGCTGCGAGCGAGGCCGCCGCCGGGCAGGCGGAGGCAGCTGCCCGCACGGCCGTCGAGGAAGCTGCGAGGGCAGCGAAAGAAGCGGAGGACGCGAGCGCCCTGGCGACCCGCATCGCCGCAGCCGACGCCGAGTGGTCCGAGGCGGGCCGGCGCCACGCCGCGCTCGACCAGATGCAGCGGCTCGCCACCGGCAAGAACGCGAAGCGCCTCGACCTCGAAGGCTTCGTCCTGAAGGGCCTGCTGGAGGAGGCGCTGGGCAACGCGAACCACCACCTGCGGCAACTGACCTCCCGCTACGAGCTGCGCGTGAAGGAGGACCCGGCCGCTGGAAATGCACAGATCGGCCTCGACATCGAGGTGGTGGACGAATGGACCGGCCAGCCCCGCGCCGCCGGCACGCTCTCCGGTGGCGAGGGGTTCTGCGCGGCGCTGGCCCTCGCGCTCGGGTTGTCGGAGACCGTGCAGGCGCGCGCCGGGGCGCGGCCCATCGATGCGCTGTTCGTGGACGAGGGCTTTGGCACGCTCGACGCCGAGGTGCTCGACAAAGCGTTGTCCGTGCTGAGTGGCATCGGCGGTGGCTCGCGGCTGATCGGCATCATCAGCCACGTGCCGGAATTGCGCGAACGGATTCCCGCGCGCCTCGAAGTGACGAAGGGTCCGCGGGGGAGCAGCGCGCGCTTCGTCTTCGCCTGACCACTCCTCCGCCCGCAGCCCGCGCGCGCGGATCAGCGCGGCCCATTTCTCGCCCTCGCTCCGCATCACGCGCTCCGCCCCCGCCACGTCGGTATCCATCGGCAGGAAGCCGTTCTCCGCCACGCGCGCCTGCACGTCGGCCTGCGCGAGCGCCGTGATCGCGACCTGGTTGAGGCGCCGCACCGCGGCGTCCGGCCTGCGCGCCGGCACCCACCAGGAAACGAAACTGTGGGCCTCGAAGCCGGGCAAGATAGTCTCGGCCACTGTCGGCACGTCGCGCAGCGCCTCGATGCGGCTCGCCGTGGTGACCGCGAGCGCGCGAAGCCCGCCCTCGCGGACCTGGTCCAGCGCCACGGCGAAGCCAGTGCGCATGATGTCCAACTCGCCCGCGCGCAAGTCGGTCAGCGCAGGTGCCTTGCCGCGGAACGGCACGTGGGGGATCCGCGCGTTGGCCAGCTGCGCATAGAGCCCGGCGGCCACCTGGTGTGGCGTGCCGGCTCCGGCGGTGGCGTAGTTGAACCGCCCCGGCGAGGCGCGCATGACGCGGTCGAACTCACGGATGTCCAAGGCGGGGAAGTTCTCGCGCACCACCAGCACGATGGGGGTGATCGTCAGGATCGGCGAGGGGCGGAAGTCGGTCGCCGGCTAGCCGGCATTCTGGCTTGCCGATGGGCCGAGCAGGGCGGCGATGGCGGCGAGGAGGACGGCGTGGCCATCCGCCGGCTGCTGGGCGGCGTACCTCGCGCCCACCATGCCGCCGGCGCCCGGGCGGTTCTCGACGACCATGGGCTGACCCAGCGAAGCCTGCGCGTGCGGCGCCATGGCGCGCGCGAGGGTGTCCGGGCTGCCGCCCGGCGCGAAGGGGTTGATGAGGCGCACGGGCTGCGTCGGCGACCACTCCTGCGCGGCCGCGGGCATCGCGCCGAGCGCGAGCGCGGGCGTGGCGTAGGAAGCGCGGCGGGCGATCATCCCACCTCTCCTCGAAGCTTGGCGGGAGATGCCGACTCGGGCGCGGCTTTGCAAGGCGTGGTATCGGCGCGCAGATGAGCAGCGCCGGCTTCATCCACCTCCACGCCCACTCCGCCTATTCGCTCTCCGAGGGCGCGATCAAGGCGGAGAAGCTGCCGGCGCTCGCGCTCGCGGCCGACATGCCCGCCGTCGCGCTGACCGACACAGCGAACCTGTTCGGCGCGCTGGAGTTCGCGCAGGCCTGCCAGGGCAAGGGCATCCAGCCCATCATGGGCTGCCAGCTCTGGCTGTCCCGCGCCGCCGCGGGCGAGGACCGGCCGGAGGCGCTGCGCGCCGGCGCCGACGCGGTGGTGGCGCTGGCGATGGACGCGGACGGGTGGGCGAACCTCCAGCGCCTGTCCTCGCAGGGGTGGCTGAACGACGACCCGAGCGGCAAGCCCGCGCTGTCGCTCGACCAGCTGCGCGAGCGCGCGGCCGGCCTGTTCCTGCTGACCGGCGGCGACAACGGCCCGCTGTCGCGCCTGCTCGCCGAGGGGCGGCGCGAGGCGGCGGCGCGGCTGCTCGCGGCGCTGCGCGAGGCCTTCCCGGACCGCCTCGCGGTGGAGCTGATGCGCCACGGGCCGACGGAGCGCCAGCGCGCGCTCGAGCCGGGGCTGCTGCGCCTCGCGGACGAGGCGGCGCTGCCCATCCTCGCCGCGAACGACGTGTACTTCGCCGAGCGCAAGACGCACGCCGCGCACGACGCGCTGCTCTGCATCGCCGAGGGCCGCACCGTCGCCGAGCCCGACCGGCGGCGCGTGACGGAGGAGCATTTCTTCAAGTCGGCGGCCGAGATGCGCGCGGCCTTCGGCGACCTTCCCGAGGCCTGCGACAACACGCTGGCCGTGGCGCGGATGTGCGCGGTGATGGCGGAGGCGAAGAAGCCCGAGCTGCCCGTCTGCCCGAAGGTGAGACCCGGCATGGGCGAGGGCGAGACGGTGCGGCAAATGGCGCAGGAGGGGCTGCGCGCGCGGCTCGACGCGCAGGGCACGCCGCCCGCGGAGCGGCCGACCTACGAGGCGAGGCTCGACTACGAGCTGCGCGTGATCGAGCAGATGGGGTTCTCCGGCTATTTCCTCATCGTCGCGGACTTCATCCAGTGGGCGAAGGCGCAAGGGATCCCGGTGGGCCCTGGCCGCGGCTCGGGCGCGGGCTCGGTCGCCGCGTGGTCGCTCGCCATCACCGACCTCGACCCGCTGCGCTTCGGACTGCTGTTCGAGCGCTTCCTCAACCCCGAGCGCGTCTCGATGCCGGACTTCGACATCGACTTCTGCCAGGACCGGCGCGACGAGGTGATCCAGTACGTGGTGCGCGAGTACGGCGCGGACCGCGTCGCGCAGATCATCACCTTCGGCAAGCTGCAGGCGAAGGCCGCGGTGCGCGACGTCGGCCGCGTGCTGGGCATGCCCTATGGCCAGGTGGACCGCATCGCCTCGCTCATCCCGTTCAACCCGGCCAACCCGGTGACGCTGAAGGACGCGATCGACGGCGAGCCGCGGCTGCAGGAGATGCGCGACACGGACGAGGCGGTGGCGCGGCTGCTCGACACGGCGCAGCAGGTG
>BBPE01000906.1_pt2 | contig 10979 bp, 7 predicted proteins | sample 1344301 | NCBI WGS metagenome assembly BBPE01 (sample SAMD00019089, study PRJDB2971) | groundwater metagenome | isolation source: The Cedars highly-alkaline
ACTCGCGCTTCGTGCAGCGCGTGCGTCGGCGCTACCCGCAAGAACTGGCCTGCTTGGCGGCCGGCGCACCGGTCAAGGCCAGCATGCAAGACGGCCTGCAAAAGCTGCGCGCGCGCGGTCTGGCGCTGCCGGCGGCGCTGCGGGTGTTGCGCCAACTGGTGCTCGAGCGGCTGGTGGTGCTGGACTGCGAACAAGGCGCGCCGCTGGCCCTTGTCACGCGTGCCGTCACCGAACTGGCCGAGCTGGCGCTCGACCTGGCCTGCACGCTGGCGTTCACCGATCTCGACGCGCTGCACGGCGCACCGATGGCCGAGTCGGCGCCGTCTGGCCGCGTCAAGCCAGCGACCGCTGCGCCCAGCATGCCCGGGCGCGCCCAACTCTGGGTGGTCGGCATGGGCAAACTGGGCGCGCGCGAGCTCAACGTCTCGAGCGACATCGACCTGATCTACGTCTACGACGCCGACGGTGAAACGCAAGGCAACGCCGAAGGCCGCAACCGCATCAGCAACCACGAATACTTCGCCAAGGCGGTCAAGCACATTTACGCCACGGTGGGCGAAAGTACCGAGCACGGCAATGTGTTCCGGGTTGACCTGGCGCTGCGCCCGAACGGCAACTCGGGCCCGAGCGCGATCTCGCTGGACGCGCTGGAAGAATATTTTCTGGTGCAGGGCCGCGAATGGGAACGCTTTGCCTGGCTGAAAAGCCGCGTCGTCGCGCCGGCTGTGTGCGTCCAGAACAAGAGCGCCACGCCGCTGCGCGATGTGACACTGCCGTTCGTCTACCGCAAATACCTGGACTACAACGTGTTCGAGGCCTTGCGTGTGCTGCACCGTCAGATACGCGAGCACGCAGCCAAGCGGGCTGCGGGCCACCCCGGCCGCGCCAACGACGTCAAACTCTCGCGTGGCGGCATCCGAGAAATCGAATTCACCGTGCAACTGCTGCAAGTCGTGCGCGGTGGCCCGTTTCCCGAGTTGCGCAAGCGCCCGACGCTCGGTGCGCTCGAGCGCTTGCGCAATGCCGGCCTGATGCCAGCCGCCGCCGCTGCTGCGCTGGCGCAGGCGTACGACTTTTTGCGCCGGGTCGAGCACCGCATTCAGTACCTGGACGACTTGCAGACCCACGTCCTGCCCACGCGCGACGATGACCTGGCCTGGCTGGCCGCCAGCATGGGCTGCGCCGACGTGGGTGAATTCTTGCGCACGCTCGACGCCCAGCGCGAGCTGGTGGCACAGGAATTCGACACCTTGCTCGGTGGCCCGGCGCAGGGCGGCTGCAACGGCAAAAACTGCAACGGCAAGAATGGCGCCACCGCTGCCAGCCCGGCCGCCAGCCCGGATCTGTCGCTTGTATTGGCGCTGCTGCCGCCGGCGCTGGCCGCCCGCGTCGGCCCTTGGTGCGAGCAGCCGCGCGTGCTGGCGCTGCGCGAACAAGCGCGCGCGCGCCTGCTGCGGCTGCTCGAACGCACCGGTGCCTGGGTCAAAGAGGGCCGCGTGAGCGAAACCGCCGCGCTGCGCCTGATCGACTGGATCGAGCCGCTGCTGCGCCGCGAAAGCTACCTGGCGCTGCTGCAGGAACGCCCCTCGGTGCACGAGCGGCTGCTGCGCTTGCTCGGCGCGGCCAAGTGGCCGGCGCGCTACCTGCTCCAGCACCCAGGCGTGATCGACGAACTGGCCAGCACGCAACTGCTGACCGAGCGCTTCAACCCGGCCGCCTTCGAAGCCGAACTGCAGGCCCGGCTGCAGGCGCTGCACGCCAGCGGCGAGGACGACGACGAAGCGCTGCTCAACTTGCTGCGCCGCGCGCACCACGCCGAGGTGTTTCGCACCCTGGCGCGCGACGTCGAAGGCCTGCTGACGATCGAGCAAGTGGCCGACGACCTCTCGGCGCTGGCCGACGCGGTGCTGCGCGTGAGCGCGCGCTGGTGCTGGGCGCGACTGAAAAACCGCCACCGCGACGAACCCGCCTTTGCGATCGTCGGCTACGGCAAGCTCGGCGGCAAGGAGCTGGGCTATGGCAGCGATCTCGATATCGTGTTCGTTTATGAAGACGCGCACGACAACGCGCCCGAAATCTACGCCGCCCTGGTGCGCAAGCTGATCAACTGGCTGACAGTGAAAACCAGCGAAGGCGATTTGTACGAAATCGACACCGCCCTGCGGCCCAATGGCAACTCGGGTCTGCTCGTGACCCGCTTCACCGCTTACGCCAATTACCAGCAGCAGCGCGGCAGCAACACCGCCTGGACCTGGGAGCACCAGGCCATGACGCGGGCCCGCCACGTGCTGGGCAACCCCGAGCTGGCAGCACGCTTTGAAGCCGTGCGCGAAGCCGTCATCTGCGCCGAGCGCGACGCGCCCTCGCTGGCGGTCGAAATCGTGGCGATGCGCGACAAACTGCGTGCGGCGCGGCCGGTACCGGCGCAGGTGTTCGACCTCAAACACAGTCCGGGCGGCATGGTCGACGTGGAATTCGCGGTGCAATACCTGGTGCTGGCGCACGCCCGCGCACACCCCGAACTGCGCGCCAACAGCGGCAACATCGACCTGCTGCTGCGCGCCGAACGCGCCGGCCTGCTCTCACCCGGCACGGGGGATGCGGCCGCTCGCGCCTACCGAGCGCTGCGCCAGTTGCAGCACCGCGCGCGACTCGACGAAGCCCCGACCCAGGTCGACCCGGCCCTGGTGCGCACGCACGCGCAGGCGGTGCGTCGACTCTGGCAGCAGGTGCTGGGCGCGCATACGCCATGAAGGGCTGGCACGGCTGGCTGGCGCTGTGCCTGTTGCACGCCGGTGCCAGCCTGCTGGTCTGGTTTCTGGGCGCTGGCGCAGCCGACGCCCTGAGCTGGCGCGCCGACGACTGGACGCGCCAGCCCTGGACGCTCTGGAGCAGCGCCTGGGTGCACCTCAGCGCCAGCCACCTGATCGGCAACCTGATGTCGCTCGGCGCGCTGGCCGCGTTCGGCTGGCTGGCTCGTCCCTGCGGCCCCAGCAGCCTGGCCTGGCTGCTGGCTTGGCCGCTGACGCAGGCATCGCTGCTGCTGTGGCCGCAGATCGATTACGCGGTCGGACTCTCGGGCCTGCTGCACGCCGCTGTAGCGGTGCTGGGGCTGCAACTGCTGTGCCAGCGCCAGGCGCTGGCGCAGCGCTGGGGCCTGCTGCTGGCACTGGGCCTGCTGCTCAAGCTCGCGCTCGAGCGCGGCTGGACCTATCCGCTGGCGTGGCTGGCCGACGGCGACATGACCGTGGTGCGAGCCGCCCATCTGAGCGGTGCATTCTGGGGCGGCGCACTGATTGTGCTCGGCCAGGCGCTGCGCTGGTGCCAGGCCAAGGCCTCAGGCGCGCCGGTTGCGCAATGAATTGGAACTTTTCGCACCGACTTGCACTCCGATGCCCAGCGCCGCGTGAAAAGCTTCGGTGGGATGTATCAACCGATGCTGGCGCGCCCGTTTTTCACTGCGAAGCCGCTCGGGCGTGTGCCTGAATGCAATCCCGGGACGAAAAAACTCCTCCTCCCCCTTTGATTCGTCTCGGGGCGCTTCGCGGTTTTTTTTCACCTCCGCAGCCCGGCCAGGGCTGCTCAGCCCGGCGGGCTGTCGATGAAACTCTGGCGCAACGCCAGCTTGTCGCTCAAGCGGTCCAGATTCGGGTGCGCTGCGCGCCAGTCGGTCGCCGGGAAGCGAAAGTCTAAATAAGCCAGCGCACAGCCGACCGCCACGTCCGACAAACTCAGGTGGATGCCGGAGCAAAACGGCTTGTCACCCAAGCCCCGACTCATGGCCGCCAAAGCGGCGTCGACTTTATTCAGTTGTCTATCGATCCAGGCCGGACAGCGCTGCGCCGGGCTGCGTCCCGCCCAGGTCGATTCCAGCCGCGCCAAAATTGCGGCATCCATCAGACCGTCGGCCAAGGCCTCCCAGGTCTTGACTTCGGCGCGTTCGCGGCCCTGCGTCGGGATCAACTTGCCCACCGGCGAGAGCGTGTCCAGGTATTCGACGATCACGCGCGAGTCAAACACCACATCACCGCCTTCCATCACCAGGCACGGCACCATGCCCAGCGGGTTGAATTCGCCTATGTGGGTGTCGCTGGCCCAAACATCCTCTTGCACGAATTGGTAGTCGAGCTTTTTTTCGGCCAGCACGATGCGGACCTTGCGCACGAACGGGCTGGTGAGCGATCCGAAGAGTTTCATGGTGTGAGTTTGGGTGACGGCTGGAGGGCGTCATTTTATCCAGCAAGGCATTTCAACATGCTGACGGCGAGTACCCGCGCGTCATAGTCCGCCTTCGGCCCACACGGGCGCCCTACAATCCCGGCATGTGCCCGACCCCAGCTCCCACCCCCCCCAGCATGCCCCCCCTGTCTGCGAGCAATGCCTTATCACCGCTGGACGGTCGCTACGCCGCGCGACTCGCCAGCCTGCGCCCACTCATGAGCGAGCAAGGCTATATGCAACGCCGGGTGCAGGTCGAGGTGGCCTGGTTCATCGCCCTGTCCGACGCCGGTTTTGACGAATTTCGGCCGCTCTCTCCCGGCGCACGCACCTATTTGCTGGGCCTGGTGAAAAACTTCTGCGAAGCCGACGCGCTGGCGATCAAGGCGATCGAGAAAGTCACCAACCACGACGTGAAGGCGGTCGAGTACTGGATCAAATCCAAATTCGAGGCCCGCCCCGAGTTGGAAAAAGCAGCCGAATTCGTGCACTTCGCCTGCACCAGCGAAGACATCAACAACACCAGCCACGCGCTGCAACTCAAGAGCGGGCGCGACGCGGTGCTGCTGCCAGCGCTGGACCAAATCATGAGTCGGCTGCGCGCAATGGCGCAGCAGCACGCAGCGGTACCCATGCTCAGCCGCACCCACGGCCAGACCGCCAGCCCGACCACGGTGGGCAAGGAGCTTGCCAACGTGCTGATACGGCTGGCTGCAGCGCGCGAAAAAATCGCCGCCATCAAGCTGATGGGCAAAATGAACGGTGCGGTGGGCAACTACAACGCGCACCTGAGCGCCTGGCCCGACTTCGACTGGGAAGCCTTCAGCCGCCGCGTGGTCGAATCTCCTGAACCGTTCGGCCTGGGCCTGACCTTCCAACCCTACAGCATCCAGATCGAGCCGCACGATTACATGGCCGAGCTGTTCGACGCGGTGGCGCGCGCCAACACCATTTTGATCGACCTCGCGCGTGACATCTGGGGCTACGTCAGCCTGGGCTATTTCAAGCAAGGCCTCAAAGCGGGCGAAATCGGCTCCAGCACCATGCCGCACAAAGTCAACCCGATCGACTTCGAAAACGCCGAGGGCAATCTGGGGCTGGCCAACGCGCTGCTGCGCCATCTGTCGGAGAAGTTGCCCATTTCGCGCTGGCAGCGCGACCTGTCCGACTCGACCGTGCTGCGCAATATGGGCGTGGCGCTGGGCTACGCGGTGCTGGCCTACCATGCGCTGGGTGTCGGTCTGGGCAAGCTCGAACTCAACCGCGCGGCGCTGGCGGCCGACCTGGACGCGTCCTGGGAGGTGCTGGCCGAGCCCATTCAGACCGTCATGCGCCGCCATGGCGTGGCTGGCGCCTATGAAAAACTCAAAGACATCACGCGCGGCCAGACCGTCACCCCAGAGGCCTTGCACGCGCTGATTCGCAGCCTGGAGATTCCCCCAGCAGAAAAAGAGCGCTTGCTGGCGCTGACGCCGCACAACTACCTGGGCAAGGCCGCCGAACTGGCGCTGCGGGCCTGAACCCGCTGGCGGCCGCCGACGCAGCCGGCCGCGGCCGTTGCCGGGCCTGTTTGTTGCCTCATTTCGTCTGCCAAGCGCTGCTGGCGCCAGGCCTGGCGGCAAATCCGGGATAATTCGCGCACCAACATCCGCGCAGCGATCAAAAAGACCCGACGCCAGGATTGCCATTTCACGCGCTGCCTGCGCCCGCAAGCGGTCTGGCGCGCGCAGGCAGCTCAGGGCGACAAGCTCAAAACACACACCATGGCGATCGAACTCTACAACCACGATGGCCATGTGTGCCTGATGTTTTCCCACCTCTGTGACGACGACGGCGAGGCGGTGCAGGCGAACCAGTTTCTGGTGATCCACGGCGACACCGGCGTCATCATCGACCCGGGCGGCAACAACGCCTACAACGAAATGCTGTTGACCGTGGGACGGTTTTTTCCGCCGAGCAAACTGTCAAAAATCCTGGCCTCGCACGCCGACCCCGACATCATCGCCGCGCTCGACCGCTGGATGACCAGCACCCAGGCCACGCTCTACATCTCGACGCTGTGGGAGCGCTTTGCGCCGTATTTTTGCAAGCCCGGCAAAACCGTAGGCCGCATCGTCGGCATTCCCGACCCCGGCATGCGCATCCCGCTGGGCAGCAGCGAGCTGCTGGCGCTGCCGGCGCACTTCATGCACTCCGAGGGCAATTTCCAATTCTGGGACCCGGTCAGCCGCATCCTGTTCTCGGGCGACCTGGGCGTATCGATCGGCAGCTCGGCCGACGCCAGCGCACCGATCACTTCGCTGGCCGCCCACATCCCCAAAATGGCGGCCTTTCACCGCCGCTACATGGTGTCGAACAAGGTGCTGCGCCTGTGGGCCCAGATGGTGCGCGAACTGCCGATCCATATGATCGTGCCGCAGCACGGCGCCCCGATGGCGGGCGCGGCCGTGGCTGAGTTCATTCAGTGGATCGGCACCGTCGACTGCGGCATCGACCACCTGACGCAAGCCAACTACCGGCTGCCGGTCTGAGCTTGGCGCCCGCCGGCCGATCGCAGCCGATCAGGCCGCCGCCTTGACCCGCAAACGCCAGGCGTGCAGCAGCGGCTCGGTGTAGCCGTTGGGCTGCTCCAGGCCCTTGAAGACCAGTTCGCAGGCGGCCTGATAAGCCATGCTGCGCTCGAAGTTGCCGGCCATGTTGCGGTACAAGGGGTCGGCGGCGTTCTGGCCGTCGACCACTGCGGCCATGCGCTCGAAGGTGGCGCGCACCTGCTGCGCGCTGACCACGCCGTGCAGCAGCCAGTTGGCGATGTGCTGACTCGAGATGCGCAGCGTGGCGCGGTCCTCCATCAGGCCGACGTTGTGAATATCGGGCACCTTGGAGCAGCCCACGCCCTGGTCGACCCAGCGCACCACGTAGCCCAGAATGCCCTGCACGTTGTTGTCGAGTTCTTGCTGTTTTTCGGCTGCGCTCCAGTTCGGCGGCACGGCGACCGGAATCGTCAGCAAGCCGTGGAGCAAGGCGTCGCGCTCCGTGGCCAGGTCGATTTTTTCCAGCTCTTGCTGCACCTCGGACACCAGCACCTGGTGGTAGTGCAGCGCGTGCAGCGTCGCGCCGGTCGGGCTGGGCACCCAGGCGGTATTGGCGCCGGCCTTGGGATGGGCAATTTTTTGCTTCAGCATCTCGGCCATCAGGTCCGGCATGGCCCACATGCCCTTGCCGATCTGGGCGCGCCCGCGCAGGCCGCAGGCCAGCCCGACCAGCACGTTGTTGCGCTCGTAGGCCCCAATCCAGGCGCTGGCTTTCATGTCGCCTTTGCGCAGCATCGCTCCGGCCTGCATGGCGCTGTGTATTTCGTCGCCGGTGCGGTCGAGAAAACCGGTGTTGATGAAGGCCAGCCGGCTGCTGGCGGCTGCGATACAGGCCTTGAGGTTGACGCTGGTGCGGCGCTCTTCGTCCATGATGCCGAGCTTGACCGTGCTCGGCGCCAGACCGAGCAACTGCTCGACGCGGCCAAACAACTCGACCGCAAACGCCACTTCGGCCGGGCCGTGCATCTTGGGCTTGACAATGTAGACCGAGCCTTTGCGGGAATTGCGGATCGCGTCTTGCGGGCCGCGCTGCAGGTCGTGCAGCGCAATGGTGGTGCTGAGCACGGCGTCCAGTATGCCTTCGGGGATTTCCTGCCCCTGCGCGCCCCACAGAATGGCCGGGTTGCTCATCAGGTGGCCGACGTTGCGCAAGAACAACAGCGAGCGGCCGTGCAGACGCACGCCCGGCTGGCCGTTCGGCGCGCTGTACCGGCGGTCGGGGTTGAGGCTGCGGGTGAAGCTGCTGCCTCCTTTGTCTATCGTTTCGGTCAGCGTGCCCTGCAAAATCTCGAGCCAGTTGCGGTACGCCAGCAATTTGTCTTGCGCGTCCACCGCCGCCACCGAGTCCTCCAAGTCCAGAATAGTCGACAGTGCGGCTTCGAGCACCAGATCGCTGACGCCGGCGGCGTCGCTGGCACCAATCGGCGTGGCGCGATCGATTTGAATTTCCAGGTGCAAGCCGTTGTGCTTGAGCAGAATGGCACTTGGTGCATCGGCCGGTCCTTGATAGCCCACCAACTGCGCCGGGTTGGCCAGCTTGCTGCTGCCGGGCTCGCCCGCGTCGTTCAAGCCGACCACCAGCTCACCGGCGCCGTTCACCGCGTAGCGGGTGCTGTGAAGGTGCGAGCCGCTTTGCAGCGGCGCGCAGCGGTCGAGCACCTGACGCGCGTATGCGACTACTTGCGCGCCGCGCCTGGGGTTGTAACCCCCTTGCGGGCCGGCTTTTTCGCAACCATCGGTCTCGGCAATCACGTCGGTGCCGTACAGCGCGTCGTACAGGCTGCCCCAGCGCGCGTTGGCGGCGTTGAGCGCGTAGCGCGCGTTCAAAATCGGCACCACCAACTGCGGCCCGGCCTGCAGCGCCAGCTCGTCGTCCACGCCTTCGGTGCTGATGCGCGCCTGCGCCGGCTCAGGCACCAAGTAGCCGATCTGCAGCAGAAAAGCGCGATAAGCCGCCGTATCTTGAATCGGGCCGGGGTGCGTCTGATGCCAGCGGTCGAGCTCAGCCTGCAGGCGGTCACGCTCGGCCAGCAGGGCGGCATTTTTCGGCGCCAGATCGGCCACCAGCGCGTCAAAGCCGCGCCAAAAGACGTCGCTGTCGACGGCGGTGCCGGGCAACACACGGGTGTTGACGAAGTCAAACAGTTCGCTATCGACCTGCAAGCTGTGAATTGGGGTGCGTGACGTCATGGTGTTCCTGTAGGTATGCAAGAGCCGCAGCGGGCCGATCGCTTGCGCTGATTCAGCCCTATTAGGTGCCAGTAAAACGTTTGATTTTATAAAAAACGTTTTATCCATGACTTTGCTCATGCAATTCGAGCCAATGACCGACTTCGATGCCGCAGCGCGCACATGCGGGCACTGGCGCAAAGACGCGGCTGCTGCGTCAACCGGTGCTGCGGTTCCACAGCGTGATTTGCTGCGTCACAAAGGCGTTCAGGCTGTTGAGTCTGCCGACCTGCGCGTCCATGGCGTTGTACTGCGCCAGCAGGCGCAGCTCCACTCGCTGGGCGCGCTCGTTGACCCGGTCTTGCTCGCGCCCGTTGCGGCTGATCGACTGCTGAATGCCCGCCTTTTTGGTGCTGACCATGCCGTCGGCGGCGATCAGGCCGTCAGCGAATGCGTCGACCTTCAAACCAAAGCCGCGCGCGCCGGGGTCGCTGCTGGAGAGAGTGAACAAGGCGCGCACGCCCTGAAAATTCGATAGCGCGGCATTGAGCCGGTCGTCCCTGATTTGCAGCGCACCGCCGGTCTGCATTTCGATACCGATGTCGCTCAGGCGCGCAAACGGGCTGCTGGCGCTGACCGAGCGCAGCATGCCGCGCAAGGCGTTTTGCAAGCCAATGGCGGTGGCGTCGCCCTGCAGCGGACCAGCCGTTCGGCTGCCGGCGTCGAAGCGGGTTGCCGTCGTCAAGCTGGTGTTGAGCGTGTTGTAAGCAGCCACGAAAGCCTCGATGTTTTTCCGCGCCATCGCCAAGTCGGTGCTGACCTCGATCTCTACTGGTTCGGCCGTGACCTGCGCGAGCTGGATCGTCAGTCCATCGAGCGCATCGTTCAGGCGGTTGCTGGCCGAGGTGATGGCCACGCCGTTGACCGTGGCGCGCGCGTCTTGTCCGGCCTGGGTCAGCGTCTGGCCGGCCGGGTTGGCGGCGTCAAAGGCCAGCCGCGACAGGCCGCTGGCGTCGCCATGGGTGCCGTCGGCGTCGTTCGCGGTGATGCGAAAACCGTTCGCCTCGCCGCTGGCGCTCGAACGCAGCAGCAGCCGCTCGCCGGCAGCGTCGCGCAACACGCTGGCGCTCACGCCTGTGGCGGCGGCGTTGATTTTGCTGGCCACGCTTGCCAGCGTGTCCAGGGGATCGATCGTCAGGCTCACCGGCGCAGCGCTGCCGGGCGTGAAGGCGTTGCCGCTCCAGCGGCCCAGCTCCAGCGTCAGCGCCCCCGCACCTACCGTGCTGGCGCTGGCCAGCGCGACCGAGGCGGTCGATTGCGAGCGCGCCAGTTGCTGCACCGTCAGGGTGAGCGAGGTGACGGGCGCACCCGCAGCCGCGCTCACGCCCACCGCCGCCGGGTTGGACGAGCTGGCGCTGACGGCGTTCCAGCCGTCTGGCCGGGCCAGCCGGGCCGCCGCGTCGCCCAGCGCCGAAACCTGCGACTGTATGCTGCCAAAGGTGGAAAGCCGGGTCTGCAGCGAGGCGGCCTGGGTTTGCAACTGCCGCAACGGCGCCCTCTCCAGCGCCACCAGTTGCGTGACGATGCCTTTGACGTCGAGCCCGCTGCCGATGCCGGGTGCTGAAATGGTCGCCATGGGCGCTCCTCAACAAAATGAACGGACCGCACGCAAGCAAGCGCCGCCGGCGCCCCGTGCCTCCCGCTGGAGGCGGGCACCGGTCGGCGCCAGCAGCGCCGTCACGCCAGGCCCGACTGGGGATGTGGGCGCGGCGCAAGCGGCCTGCGCCCGACTCAGCGCAGCAGCGACAGCACGCCCTGCGGCAACTGGTTGGCCTGCGCGATCATGGCGGTGCCGGCTTGCTGCAGGATCTGACCGCGCGAGAGGCTGGCGGTTTCCTTGGCAAAGTCGGCGTCCATGATGCGCCCACGCGAGGCAGCCTGGTTCTCCGACGCCACCTGCAGGTTGGAGATCACCGATTCAAAGCGGTTTTGCACCGCACC